>Ga0066652_100001748_pt1 | contig 11493 bp, 8 predicted proteins | sample GraSoiAngelo_101_FD_71413 | JGI IMG/M metagenome (GOLD analysis project Ga0066652, IMG submission 71413) | Grasslands soil microbial communities from the Angelo Coastal Reserve, California, USA - 14_0903_02_30cm | ecosystem: Environmental > Terrestrial > Soil > Grasslands | place: USA...
GAGACCAGCTCGGTGGTTCGCGCGACGCACCTCGACAGCAAAGACACGCGCGACCTGGTAAAGCTGCCGTTCTACGCAGCCTTCAACGGTATGACCGCCAATGAAAAACAGGTCGTCGGCACTTTCAGCGAGCGACGCTCCTCAAGCGGCCGCTCGATGAAATTCTACGTGGCGGACGTCGAGACCGGCGAAGTGAAGTTCTTCAACCCGAGCACCAACTGGCTCAATCACGCGCAATGCTCGCCCACCGATCCCACGCTCATGCTCTATTGCCACGAAGGCGCATGGCACGACGTTGATCGCGTCTGGACGCTGCGCATTGGCTCGGACAAACCGCAGTTGATGCACAAACGCACCATCCCTTACGAGATTGCCGGTCACGAATTCTTCAGCCACGATGGCCAATGGGTCTGGTACGATCTCCAAACGCCGCGCACCAAAGAGTTCTGGCTTGCGGGCGTGAACGTCAAAACCGGCGAACGCATCCGCTACTCCCTCGCGCGGAGCGAATGGAGCGTCCACTACAACATTTCGGCCGACGGCAAACTTTTCGCCGGCGACGGCGGGGGCACCAACAGCGTCGCCAACCGAACGTCCATGCCCGAGAACAAGGCGCTGAAACCACCCGCCAACGGCCAATGGATTTATCTCTTCCGCCCGTCGCCTCTGGAAACGAAGATCATAGATGGCGAACTCGTAAAAGTCGGGCATTTCATCGCCGAAAAGCTCGTCAACCTCTCGAACCACGACTATCGCCTTGAACCCAACGTCACCTTCACCCCCGACGGCAAATGGATCGTCTTCCGCAGCAACCTGCGCGGCGAACGCCACGTCTACGCCGTCGAAGTAGCAAAAGGCAAATAAACCCGCGCGGCTGACCAACTGACAAGCTGCGCTTTAGGGGCTTATTGCTTTCGGCGAGATGCACAAAGCGACAAAAATTCGCGCTTGAAGAAACAGTCTAAAACCGCCAAAAGACACTTATGAGATTGGCACTGCTTCTCTCGATCATCGGAGTGGCCTCGTGCGCGGAAACGAACTTTGTTGTTCAAACAAATTACGTCAAAGCTTGGCACAAACTACGCGTCGTAAACGGGCAAGTTTATGACTCCGAAAAGGGAAAAACTGCGCGGAGAATTTGTGGGTCTATCGATGAACGGCGCTGTTTTTCAAGAGATCCGACATGAGAATCGTAAGGGTATTCGGCGGGCAAGCGGCCAAATAGAAACCTTTTTAGAAACTGATTCGGGCCCGCTGTTCATCGTAACAAATTTTCCGCCCCAAGACATACCTCGAAGTGGGGAAAGCGAGTTTCGCGGGATGCAAGTTGGGAAAATCACGAGGAACGGCAGGCCAATTCCGATCTACGATTATGGCCTGGATCACGTCGTACCCATTATCACCACGAACAAGCCCGCCCAAACACGCGAGGAACAAAAAGCCACAGTAAGTAAACAGCTGAGCCTACCCGCTCAACCGCGGTCAAGAGTAACGGTACCTGCCGGAACCATGTAGCCAAGCTTTGCTAAGATGCCCAACAGAATCGGCGCCACCAACGCGGGCTTTTTCGCGGGACTGAGCTCAATCAACTTTTTGATCTGCGTGTTCTTAACCGCAACATCAGTTAAACTGTATAGCTCGACGAGTTTAAACAAGCGGGCCAGCGGCTTGGCAGATAGAAGTTTCTCAAGTAGCCGAGACCAGGTGCTCTAGTGCGAGTTTCGACGAAGGCTGATCGGGCCGAGTCGCGGAAAGATAAACCATGAATGCTTTGCCCGAAGCTCCGTGGAGTTCAACCCCATTGTCTGCGATCCGCGTGACGTGAATCACGTTCGCCGGTCCGTCGCCGCTGACCATAAGTGCATCGGCCATTCGGACGGCGAGCGGCGTCGTTAAGGCGTGGAAAACTCCGTCCTTGAAGATGGCCCCGGGAGGTTATACCGCAGGCGCCACTTTCGGAATTGAGTTAGTGACCGACTGCCTGCGAGGTCGCGGTTCTCGTCGTCAGCGTTATCGTGAGTCCTTGCGTTCCTGGCTAGCGCGTATATCCTACAGCCGTGCGAGATGCACCGGGAAAATTGACGGTTGGCAGCGGCGCTTCGAGAGCGTGCGTGGCCGTTTTCGCGCTCCGATTAAAACCGGGATTTTCCGTAATTTTTCAAAATGTTGAAAACGCAACCGCCTATGGGTCAGGCACTTACATCAACGCAGCGCGAAAAATCACGGTTTTCGCAACATCCGTTTTGTTGCTGGGACTTGAAGCTTTTTGCAGCCTGGCGATCCATGGCTGCGCTCCATGCCGAGCTATTGCCGCCTATTCCCGCCTGTTCCCGCCTACAAAAAGTAAAGACCGTTCAGGAGGACCTAGTAGGAGCTACGAGTACCTAAGAAAAGCACAAACCGCGGCTGAACCGGAAATTTTCTCCGGCGGAAAGGATGCTGCTTCATGAAACCCATTTCTCGCAGCGGCCGATTTGCCTCCGGCACCGCCTCTTCAGTAGCGCGGTTCACGGAATCCATTTCTTTCGACGTGCGGCTTTGGGAAGCGGATCTCCTGGGCTCGATCGCGCACGCGACGATGCTCGAGAAGGCGGGTCTGCTCTCCAAGAACGAGCGCGAAGACATCGAGCGCGAATTGCAGAACATCGGCCAGGAAATCGCCGATGGTAAATTTCATTGGAAACCCGAGCTCGAGGACGTGCACATGAATATTGAGGCCGAGCTTACTCGGCGCGTCCCCGCCGGCGCGAAACTTCACACCGGCCGCTCGCGCAACGATCAGGTGGCGCTCGACATGCGGATGTGGCTGCGGGACCAAATCGTCGAGCTCACACAGGAATTGCGCAACCTGCAGCGGACGCTGGTCGACCTTGCGGCGAACAACGAGAACGTTGTCATCCCGGGCTACACCCATTTGCAACGGGCGCAGCCGGTCTATCTTGCGCATCATCTGCTCGCGTATGTCGAGATGTTCGACCGCGATTACGAACGCCTCGGCGATTGTTTCGTGCGCGTCAATGTCTGTCCGCTCGGCAGCGGCGCCCTCGCCGGGTCCACCCTGCCCCTCGATCGCGATTTCGTCGCCAAACTGCTCGGCTTTACTGCGATCACGCAAAACTCGATGGACGCTGTGAGCGATCGCGATTTCGCGGTCGAATTCTGCGCCGCTGCCGCGTTGGTCGCGGTCCATCTCTCGCGGCTCGCCGAAGACCTCATCCTTTGGGCCAGCGCCGAGTTCAATTTCATCAAAATCGCCGATGCCTACACCACGGGGTCCTCCCTGATGCCGCAAAAGAAGAATCCGGACGTCGCCGAACTCGCCCGCGGCAAAACCGGCCGGGTCATCGGGAACCTCGTCGCGCTGCTCACGCTGCTCAAGGGATTGCCGATGACTTACAATCGCGACCTGCAGGAAGATAAAGAGCGATTGTTCGACACGGCTGACACAGTCCGCGCCACGGTCCGCATCATCACGGAAATGCTGGGCCACGTTAAGATCAACGAATCGGCGTGTGCTCGCGCCGCCAGCGACCCCGCCTTGCTCGCCACCGATCTCGCGGATTACCTCGTTCTGCAAGGCGTGCCCTTCCGCGATGCGCATCATACAGTCGGGGCAGTCGTGGCGCTGGCGGAGAAAGCCGGCAAACCGTTGAACAGATTGAGCCTCGCCGAATTGCAGTCGGTGAATCGACAGTTTGGCCCCGACGCTCTCGACGTTTTTAATCTGGAAAAAGCTCTCGCCAGGCGGACCGGGACCGGCGCTCCCTCACGCGCGCAGATCCAAAAACAATTCAGCCGCTGGCGAAAAATCCTGCAACGCAAGCCGGCCAAATGAACTCGGCGCGACTCAACGCTCTGCTGAAGAATGTCTCGCGATCGTTCTATCTTACGTTACGCGTGCTGCCCTCCGGTGTCCGCTCCCAAGTCGGTCTGGCTTATCTCCTCGCCCGCGCGACGGACACGGTTGCCGATACCGAAGCCATCTCCGTGGACCAACGCCTCGATGCTTTGCGCCTGCTCCGGGAACGCATTTCCGGCGAATCAAACAAGCCCTTGAGCCTGCCATTGAATGGCACCGGCCCCGAGCAACGGCTCCTTGCGGACATCGAGCAAGTCTTCAGCGTGTTCGCTACTTTTTTGCCGTCGGACCAACAACGCATCCGCGAGCTGCTCGAAATCATCACCAGCGGCCAGGAACTGGACCTCGTCCGATTCGCAAAAGCCGGCGAACGCAACATTGCCGCCCTGAACGGGCCCGATGAACTCGACGATTACACCTATCGTGTCGCCGGCTGCGTGGGCGAATTCTGGACGCGCATGTGCCGCGCGCATCTGTTCCCTAATGCCGTCCTGGATGACAAGTTCCTTTTCGAGAACGGCATCCGCTTTGGGAAAGGCCTCCAGCTCGTCAACATTCTCCGCGACATCCCGCGCGACTTACGGAATGGCCGCTGTTACGTTCCTTTGTCGGAATTGAGGGAAGCAAACTTGCAGCCGAACGGCTTGCTTGATTCCGCTAACGAAGCGCGCTTCCGGCCCATATACGACCGCTGGCTTGCTAAAGCCGAGTCGCATCTCCACGCCGGATGGGAATACACCAATGCCCTGCCCCGCAGCGCTGCCCGTGTCCGCCTCGCCTGCGCCTGGCCCATCCTGATTGGCCTGCGCACGCTCAAGCGCCTGAAAGTCGAGCCGGTCCTCGACCCGGATCGCCGCATCAAGGTCTCGCGCTCGGAAGTCCGGCAGATCATGATCAAATCTGCGCTGCTATATCCGTTTCCAGCGCTGTGGCGAAAACAGGTTCCTTTGGAATGCGGCTCACCAGGGACGATTCGCCCTACCAGGACCGACAAAGACGCGTTTAGCCAATCGGAATTCAAAGCGGTGTCAAGCCACCGCACTCGAAATTAGGAGGAACCATCGACGAAAGGCGCTTGACAAATTATAAATTAAAGTGATATCATTACGATACCACAATAAAAATCATATGTTATGAATACTTCGTCAGACACAGTCAACCGCGAAGTCCCGGCACGCACCGCCAGTGGCTGGGTCATGCTCGTCATTACTATTCTTTTGCTCGCTGCGGGCCTGTACCTCATCTTTCATCCGATTGTCATGTTGCAGCGCGGCGCGCCATTCGCCTTCAAACAAATCATCGCCGGCCTGATCTGCGAATTCGCGTTCGTCCTCCTGTTGCCAGGGTTCTTCACCCTCACCCCCAATCAGGCCGCCGTGCTGATCCTCTTCGGAGCTTACCAGGGCACGGAACGCCACAGCGGTTTTCATTGGACCAATCCCTTCAATCGAAAGCTGAGGATTTCGCTGCGCGCCCGAAACCTCAACGGCGACAAACTCAAGGTCAACGACAAGCGCGGCAATCCCATCGAAATCGCCGCCGTCGTCGTCTGGCGCGTCGAGGATAGCGCCCAGGCCAGCTTCGACGTTGACAGTTACGAGAGCTACGTGCAGATCCAGAGCGAGTCCGCTGTCCGGCATCTCGCGAGCTCTTATGCCTACGACCACGGCGAAGACAACGAAGTCACTTTGCGCAGCGGGCTCGATGAAGTCGCAGTTGCCTTGCGCAACGAATTGACTGAGCGGCTCAGCAAAGCCGGCGTGGTCGTCGAAGAAGCGCGCCTGACGCATCTCGCGTACGCGCCTGAAATCGCCAGCGCCATGTTGCGCCGCCAACAGGCCGAAGCCGTCATTGCCGCGCGCCACAAGATCGTCCACGGCGCGGTCTCGATGGTCGATATGGCTTTGCGAGAGCTTGCGGAAAAACAGGTTATCGCCCTCGACGAAGAACGCAAAGCCGCGATGGTCAGCAACCTTTTGGTGGTCCTGTGTGGAGAGGCCGAAGTGCATCCCGTCGTCAACGCCGGCACGCTCTACACCTGATGGCAAAAGAGGAACGCAAACCGTTTCTGCTGCGGATCAACGCGGACCTCTGGCGCGAGCTCGAGGCCTGGGCGCAGGAAGAACTGCGCAGCGTCAACGGCCAGATCGAGTACGTCCTCAAACGCGCCGTCGAGCAGCGCAAGAAAGGCAAAACGGAGGCGAAATGACGCGGCCGATTTCCGTTTACGAACTTACGTCAACGAGGTAAAACCGTGCCAGAGGATGACATATGAATAGACTAGCGTTGAGCATGCTTATCGTAAGCGCCGCGATTGCCGGTGCCGCTGAAATTTCTCCCGCCCTGAAGAGCCTTCAGGGCAAGTGGAATGGCGAACGGGTGAACAGCGACGGCAAGCGCAGCAAAGCCACCATCGAGGTCAAAGACGACAAGATGGAATATCGCGCCTTCAACAACGATGGCGAGTTGCGGTTCATCGCGAAAGGGAACCTTAAAATTGAAAAAGCCGGTGACCTTCGCGTATTGGTGATCAGCGATATTCGCGCAGGGCGCGATGCGGACAACCTCGAGCCGACCGACGACGATCGCACATCCGCCTACGCGGTTCGTGAGGGCAAGCTATATCTGGCCAGCGGCTTCGATAAAGCGCGCGACAACGAACGGCCGCGCATCGAGGAGTTTACCAGGGAAGAAGGCGGCGCCCGGTCATCGGCTGATAACCCGGCGAACGACAAGTTGCTTGGCAAATGGAAAATGGAAATGCAACTTGGTGAACAAAACATGGATTACAACTTGCGCTTCGAAAAAACTGGCGATGCCGTGCAAGGCGTTGTGATCAGTCCGCGCAGCGGCGAACATAACGCCAAGACTGTGACTCTCAAAGGCGACCAGTTGGAGATGCTGGTCGACCGCGAGATTGAAGGCAACGACGTGACGTTCGTTTACAAAGGCACAGTCAAAGGGGACTCGATTACGGGCACGCTTCAAGTGAAAGGCCAGGAAGACCAATTCAGCGGCACTTTCAAAGCGACGCGTTAATCGCTCCAGCGTGGTGAGCCGGGGACTTCGACGCCGTCGGTGACGGTGCCGTTGGCAAGCGTGCCCGCCCTAGCTTGCACGACGATGTAGTGCAGATCCTCGGTCGAGTTGTTGCGCCAGGCCCGGGCTCCATCGGGCGCGACACGCACCACGGTGCCTTCCTGAATTTCCATGATTTCCCCATCTACCATGAATTGGCCACGGCCTTTCACGAAGATATAAAGCTCTTCGTTGTTGCGATGAGCGTGCTGAAAAGGAGTGCCGTGCCCGGCGGGAATAACGCCGAGTGAGACCTCCATCCCGGTGAGGCGCAGGGGGTCCTTCAGAAACAGTTTGCCCGGCACTTTGCCTATTAACGGATGATTGAAGACGTGTCGTCCCAAGCGGTTCCATTCGCCTGCCTGGCCGATGCAATAATTTGCGCCGTGTTTGACGTCAAATGAGTTCATTTCAAAGACGAGAGTCCTAACGCGCGGACGGCAGCAACGTCTCCTTCCCTGATCGCCCTGAAGACGTCGGCTGCCGTCGCGCTGTTCAGCCCTGCTGCAAATGATAAACAAATTCCAAGAATCAATTCCCGCTTCATAAAATCGGCGTCTTTACTCGACGAGAGAGGACACGCCCGCGTCCCACGCACGCATTTCAGCGGCACGCAACGCACGCAGGTACTCGCGATTGCCGATGAGCACAGGCCGCATCGGTTTATGTGCGGGCGGGACGTGCTCGAGCCGCTGTGCGAGCAGCCGCGTGCGCCGCTGCTGTCCCGCGCAATTCCACTCCGGTTGAAGATGCCGACAATGTTGATCGAAAATTCATGCGCGAATTACTACAGAAAGGGACCGCACGCGTAAATAGACCCAAAGGTCCAATGGCGGGCGGTCGGTGGGTCTTTGGTTCTATTCACAAGGCGCCCACGCTGCTGTATTAGCTGGCACCTTTTATGAAAAAGATTAATTATTTAAAACTTATTGGCGCTGTCGCTATCGCCGCCGCGTCATTCACTCCCAGCCACTGTCGCGCAGACGAAACGTGTTCCTCACCCTACCTGGCGCGGATTGAGGGGCAGGAGGAGTTTGTCTATGTCTGGACTCTTGGCGTGGAAGGTCTCGGGGATGGTTCTGACAAACTCGTGGTGGTGGACGTCAAACCCGGCTCGAGCCGTTACGGAAAAGTGATTTACACCTATTCCCTCGGCGGCCGGCATGAAGCGCACCACGCCGGGTTCACCGACGATCGACGCCAGCTTTGGCTGGCCGGCCTTGAGACCAGCAAGCTTTTTATCTTCGACGTGCACTCTTCTCCCGCGCAGCCGCGTTACGTGAAGACCATTGAGAATTTCGAGAAGGTGACGGGCGGCGCGGGCGGTCCCCACGGCGTGTATCCCCTGCCCGGCCGCGTGCTGGTGCCGTGCCTGTCGAACGCGAAAAATAAAAGCGGGCGGACCGCGCTGGTCGAATACAGCAACGAAGGCGATTACATCACCACGCATTGGCTGCCGACGCGGGAGGCGGAAGGGCTTGCGGGCGCAGACTTTGCGGATGGGTATGGTTATGACGTCCGCGTGCTCCCGCGCAAGAACGTGATGCTGACGAGCTCATTTACAGGTTGGAACAATTACACGCGCGAGTTCGGCGATCTCGCGAAGGACGCCGAAGCGATGAAGCAGTTCGGCAATTCCATGGTGCTTTGGAACTTTCACACGCGCCAGCCGCGGAAAGCGTTTCACGTTCCCGGCGCGCCGCTGGAAATTCGTTGGGCGTGGGGCGAAAAGCATAACTACGCCTTCAGCGCCGCCGCGCTGAGTTCGAAGCTGTGGCTCTGTTACGAGGATCGAGACGGCGAATGGCAGGCGAAGGAAGTCGCGAGCATTGGCGGCGAAGGCGGCGTGCTGCCAGTGGATATCAGCATCAGCGCCGACGACCAGCGATTGTTCGTGGCCTGTTTTGGCGACGGCAAATGCCGCGTGTTCGACGTTTCCAATCCGCATCAGCCGCGCCAGATTCACGAAAAGCAAATTGGCCGGCAGGTAAACATGATCTCGCAAAGTTGGGACGGCAAACGTGTCTACTTCACGAGTTCTCTGCTCGCGCACTGGGACAAGAAAGGCGAGGACAACGAGCAATTTCTGCGAGCGTATTCGTGGGACGGGAAAGAATTGAAACCGACGTTCCAACTCGACTTCACCGAACTGAAGCTCGGGCGGGCGCATCACATGCTGTTTGGGTCGACCAAAATCGGCAAGTAACAAGGTCATGAAGCTCACGCAAACCGCAATACTCGCCGGCGCGCTGCTGGCCGCACCCGGTGGCGCGGCGGACCTGTCGCGGACTACCGAGCAGGATTACGATCCGCCGACGCCTGGCACTTACGCGCTGCCCACGGTAAAGAAAGCCGCCGACGGCGACGTGCTCGACACGCACGGGAAACCGCTTCGGCTCGGCGATGTGACCCGTGGCCGTATCACAGTTCTGAGTTTCATCTACACCCGGTGCGGGGCGGCGAAGGCTTGTCCCTATGCGACAGGCGTTCTGCGCGAACTGCACGAACTCAGCAGGGAAGACGCTGCATTGCGCGCGAACATGCGGCTGGCGAGCATGTCCTTCGATCCCAGCAGCGACACGCCGGCCCGAATGGCGGCTTACGAGGGGCTGGCACACACGACCGAACCGGCGGCGGAGTGGCATTTTCTGACCACGGCGTCGCGCGAAAAACTTAACCCGATCCTTGAAGCCTATGGCCAGGCGGTGGACCGGAAACAAAATCCAACCGATCCGACGGGACCGCTAAACCACACGCTGCGAGTGTTCCTGATCGATCGCGAGGGGAATATCCGCAACATCTACAGTTCCGGCACGCTGGATGTGCGCCTTGTGCTGGCTGACATACGAACTCTGGTGTTGGAAAGAAACCTGAATTTGCCATAAACTCGAGACGGCATGGCGACCCCCGCAGCGCGTGAGCAGACCTTGAACGCCGCGACCAGCGCTCCCGAAACGGCTGAGTGCACGGCGGAGTTGTGCGCCACGCTCGAGCAGTTACGCGCGATCGTTGAGCACGCGCCGGAAGCGATCGGCGTCTTCGAATGCGAGCGCGGACGATTCGTGCTCTGCAACGAGAACACACGCAAACTGCTGGGGCTAAGCCGGGAGCAACTGCTCCAGACCAACGTGCTCGCGATCAGCGCGGAATTCCAGGCAGATGGGCAGCCATCGGCGAAGGTGGCGCGCGAGCGCATAGGGGAGACGCTCGCGGGCAAAACGCCAAGCTTCGAGTGGTTGTTCCGGCACGCGCACGGACACGTGATTCCTTGTGAGGTGCGCCTGGTGCGGTTGCCCGGCGAGTCGCAACGCCTGGTTCGCGGCAGCATCATCGACATGCGCGAGCGGAAGCGCCGCGAGAAAATCCAGCGGGCGACTTACGAGATTTCCGAAGCGGTGCACGAAGCCGAAGACCTGGACCGGCTGTATGCGCGCATTCACTCGATCGTACGGACGCTCATGCCCGCGGATAACTTTTACATCGTGCTGCACGATCTCGCGGCTGGGCATCATTTCTACGCCTATCACGTGGACCTGGTTGACCCGCGTCCCGCGCCGCGCGTGATGAACGATGGCCTGAACGGTTATGTGTTGCGCACGGGCAACGCTTTGCTCACGAACAAAGCGTCGATGATCGATCCCGACAGCCTATGGCGCCTCAAGTCCGGCACGCCGTCGGCCATTTGGCTCGGAGTCCCGCTGGAGGTTCGCGGACAGACTTTTGGATTAATCGCCGTCCAGGACTACAAAAACGAGTGGGCGTATGGCGAAGAGGAGAAGCAGATTCTGGCATACGTTGGGAAACAGATTGCGCTGGCGATCGACCGCAAACGTTCCGAGCAAGCCCTGCGCGAGTCTGAAGAAACACTCCGTCAACGGCATCGCGAAGTCAGTACGTTGCTGGAAAGTCTGCCTGGTTACGCGTTTTTCAAAGACGCGCACGGCCGTTACGTGATGGCCAACCAGAATTTCGCGCACGCGGTGGGCCATACGAGCGAGTCGATCCTGCGGAAGACGGATGAAGATTTGTTCCCGCCCGAACTCGCGGGCAAATTTCGCGCCGACGACGCGCGCCTGCTCAAGACCGGCTCAGCGCTGGCTGTCGGCGAAGAGACAATGCTCGAGGCGGGGCGTTCGTTTACGGTGCAGACCACCAAAGTGCCCGTGAAAAATGATCGGGGCGAAGTGGTCGGCCTCATTGGCCTCGGCTTCGACATCACGGACCGAAAGAACGCTGAGGCTGAGCTGCTCAAAGCCCTCGCCCGCGAAAAGGAACTTGGCGAACTCAAGAGCAGCTTTGTTTCGATGGTGTCGCACGAATTCCGCACGCCACTCGGCATCATCATGTCGTCGGCGGAAATTCTACAGGATTATCTTGATCAGCTTTCCGCCGGAGATCGCAACGCACACCTGAAATCGATCCAAAAGAACACGCGCCGCATGGCCGAACTGATGGAGGAAGTGTTGGTGCTTGGCCGCTTCGACGCGGGGAGAATGGAATTTCAACCGAAGGCCCTTGACCTGCGCGGCTTTTGCCAACGCCTTGTGGATGAAGCG
>Ga0066652_100001749_pt1 | contig 11489 bp, 13 predicted proteins | sample GraSoiAngelo_101_FD_71413 | JGI IMG/M metagenome (GOLD analysis project Ga0066652, IMG submission 71413) | Grasslands soil microbial communities from the Angelo Coastal Reserve, California, USA - 14_0903_02_30cm | ecosystem: Environmental > Terrestrial > Soil > Grasslands | place: USA...
TTCTGATCCGCGATGTCGAGCCGCCTCACGATCGAGATCCCGATGACGGCGCACGATCGCCGCCGCGTCCGCCGCATGATCGAGGCGCCGGACGGCGCCAGGTTTCCGCTGGAACTGCCCACCGGCACGGTGCTGCATCCGGGACAGGTGCTGCACCAGGAGAACGACCGCGCCTACGTGGTCGCCGCCGCCCCCGAGGATGTCCTGGTGATCAGTCCCCGCACCCTCGGCGAAGCGGCGCGCGTCGGCCACCTGGTCGGCAACCTGCATCGCGACATCGAGACCGATGGCGACACCGTGATCGCCCTGGCCGACGCCGCGCTGGCCGATCGCCTGCGCCGCGCGGAGGTGCCGTTCGTCGCGGCCAGCCGCGCGTTCCACGGCCGGGCCCCGGGGGAGCACTCCCATTGAGCCGCGACCTTGCGCGGCTGCGCCTGATGCAGTTGTTCGATTCGCAGTTCCCGGTGGGCGCGTTTGCGCACTCCGGCGGGGTCGAGACCTATGCCGCGCTCGGCGGGTCGGTACCGGAGCTGCGGCAGATCCTCCAGGCGCAGATCGAGCTGGGCTGGGGGCGCAGCGATCTCGCGGCCGCATACCTGGCGTGGCAGCCCGGCGAAACGGCTGACACAAGGGACGCGCTGGCGCGGATGCTCGACGCGCTGAAGGTGGTGCCCTCCGTCCGCGACGCCAGCATCGGGCTGGGCCGCCGCACTCTCGATCTCGTTCGCCGGCTCTACCCCGGCGCGGCGTTCGACATGGCGCGTCCGCATCACGCGGTGGTGGTTGGCGTGACCGGGCGGCGGCTCGGTGTCGAGGCACGCGATCTGCTGCTCGCCTTCGCGCAGAGCCTGGCGATGGGCACGCTGAGCGCGGCCATTCGCTGCATGCCGGTCAGCCCGGCGCAGGCGCAAGAGCTGCTGATCGAGGCGCATCCGCAGATCAGCATCGCCGTCGATCGAGCGATGGCCGATCCGGAGGGCTCGCTCTTTACGTGCACGCCGGCCCTCGACGTCCGCAGTCACCAGCAGGCATTGCTGCATACCCGGCTGTTTCAGTCTTAAAACAAGGAGCCGGCGTGAGTCGAGTGACAATCGGGGTCGGCGGTCCGGTGGGGTCGGGCAAGACGGCGCTGCTCGACAGCCTGTGCAAGCGCCTCCGGGATCGCTACAGCCTCGCCGTCATCACCAACGACATCTACACCTACGAGGACGCCGAGTTCCTGACGCGCTCTGGCGCGCTGCCGCTCGAGCGCATCCGCGGCGTGCAGACGGGCGGCTGCCCGCACACCGCGATCCGGGAGGACACCTCGATCAACCAGGAAGCGATCGACCAGACCGTGGCGCGCTTTCCCGACGTCGCCATCGTGTTTCTCGAATCCGGCGGCGACAACCTCGCGGCGTCCTTCAGTCCCGAGCTGGTCGACGTCAGCATCTACGTGGTCGACGTCGCCGGCGGCGACAAGGTCCCGCGCAAGGGCGGCCCCGGCGTGACGCGCAGCGATCTCCTCGTCATCAACAAGACCGACCTGGCGCCGCACGTCGGCGCCGACCTCGCCGTCATGGCGCGCGACGCCACGGCCATCCGGCAGGGCAAGCCGATCGTCTTCACCAATCTCAAGACCGGCGACGGACTCGACCGCGTCATCGCCTGGATCCGCCACGAGGTGCTGTTCGAGGCGGCGACGTGATTGCGCTCGCGCCGGACGCGCCGCCGGCGGGCGTCGTCCGCGGCTGCGCGCGGATGACCTTTGCGCGGCGGGGATCGCGCACCGTGCTGGTCCGATCGGAGGTCGCGGCGCCGATGACCGTCATCCGCCCGTTCGGGCTGCCCGACGGGCGCCTCGTCGTCCAGTTGATCACCCTCGGCCCCGGGCTGTGCGCCGGCGACGTCATGCACATCGAGGCCACCACCGGCGACGGCGCGCGCGCGATCGTCACTACCACCGCCGCGACACGCGTGATGACCATGGAGCCCGGAGAGCGGGCGGAGCAGCACGTCGTGCTGCACGCCGGCACCGACAGCTCGCTCGAATACTACCCAGCCGTCACGCTTCCCTTCCCGGGCAGCGCGCTGGCCCAGACGGTGCGCGTGACCGCCGCCCCGACGGCCCGCGTCGCGGTGATCGAGAGCTGGGCGATGGGCCGCGCCGCGCGCGACGAGTACCTGCGGTTCCGGTCCCTCTCCAGCCGAACGACGCTGTATGTCGACGGAGTCCCGACTTACACCGACGCGATGGATCTCGAACCTGGCGTCACCGATGTCGCAAACGCCGGGGTGCTGGCCGGACGCCGCTACGTCGCCGCCGGTTTCTGGCACGGCGTGACACTGCCGCCCGAGACCGGCGTCCAGCCTTCGGCCGGCGGGATCATGGTGGCGTTTGCGCAGTCGCTTCCCGGCCTGGCCTACCTCCGCGCGCTGGGCGACGACGGTCCGGAAATGGATTCGGTGCTGCGCCGCGCGGTGGAACGGGTGTCGGAGGCCTGGCGTCTCCCCGCCATCCACATGGACCGCTTCCGCTGCTAGCGGGTGACGCGCTCACGGCTGCCGCGGCCTCGGCTGCGCCGGAGCGGCGAACGCGCGTCTCTTCGCGTCATCGTCCTCGGCCGTCAGCGCGTCGATCTCCCGGCGCACCTGCACGCCGGCATTGAACGCCCGCCGCGTCTCGAAGGCGCCGCTCTCGGTCCGCCAGGCCCGCCCCGATCCGATCTCGTCGCGGAGGACCACGCCGTCGACCTGCTCGAGGATGTGTTCGAACTCGTGGGCGAGCAGCTCGACGTAGTCCGCCCCGAACTGCAGAGACACCTCGGCGCGCAGTCCGCCCGCGTCGTAGCGGTGGATGACCGTCTGCGCCCGCCCTCTCCCCTCGATCGTACCGGTCAGCTGCACCGTGACCCGGAGCACGCGCGTCCGCCCGATTCGCTGGCACTGCTGCCGGAAGCTCACCGAGTGCTGCGCCAGGGCGAGGATCTGCGGCTGCATCGCCGCGGCGGCGATATTGGCCGGCAGCGACGTGTCGCAGGCGGTTACCGGGAGCATCAGGCGGACAGCGAGCAGCGGGGTCAGGACGAGCGAAACCATGTGACGAGTACCTCCTGAGTTCGAGGCTAGCTGACCGCCGGCCGCCGCTCGATACATTCTCCGAATCGAACACATGCGGGCGGCACGGTGACGCGCCGGTTCGGGCGGGATCGCCCGGATATACGTGCTCCCGATGGAAGCAATCGGACTTTTCTATTTCCGATCCGGGGCGCCAATCGGTCATAACAGCTTCATGAAGACGACACTCGCGTGCGGGATCGTGGCGCCGATTCCCTGGGAGCTGCTGACCGGCGAGCTGCCGCCGGCCTTCTCCGTCGCGCGGGGGCGCCGCGCGCTCGGCACGTTCTTCATGCCGCGGGCGCGCGTGCTCGAGATGACGGGCGTCGTCGAGAGCACGCTGCGGTCGACGGGATGGACGAACCTGAATTGGCGGACGGTTCCGGTGTGCTTCGACCGGTTCGACGGCGACCGGCGTGAGGTCATGCCCGCGATCTTGCAGCTGGCCGCGATCGCACAGGAGGCCGACGGAAAACCGGCCCAGGGGCTCGACAAGGTGCGCGCCTACCTCGAGACCCACGCCGCGCGCCAGCACGCCCGAGGGTTCGCCGTCGTGTCGCTGTCCACGCGGACCGTCATCTACAAGGGGCTGCTGTCCCCGGCTGAACTGCCGGTGTTTTACCGGGATCTACGCGAACCGGCCTTCCACGCGCCCCTCGCCGTGCTGCAGAGAAAGATCAGCGTCGCGGCCGCGCCGCTCTGGTCGATGGCGCCGCCGCTGCAGACGCTCGCGCCCGTTTGACGGAGCTCCTGGTCATCTCAGCCTTGCGAAGAAGAAGCCGGGGAGCTGAGGCACGCGGCCAGCAACTGGCCGTAGCGATCGATCGCGGTTTCGAACTCGTCGAGCTTCAGGTGCTCGCGATCGGTGTGCGCGACGAGGAACGATCCGGGCCCGAACAGCAGCGGCGTCCCCCAGCGGTCGAGGAACGGCACGTCGGTGGTGAACGGAAACACCGCGGACGGCACCCCTTCGACGGTGTGGAAGCGCACCATCGGCACGCGCAGTACTTCCTCGATGCGCACTGAGGGCTCGAGCGTGCGAGCAACCGCCAGCACCTTGTCGGCTGACCCGACGATCCGGAACATCACCTCGGCCGTCGCCGACGGCGAGATCACATTCGGAGCGATGCCTCCTTCGATGGAGCCCAGCGTGTGGAACGTCTCGCCCAACTCGGCGTCGGCCGGCCAGGCCATCGACCGCATGTGGATGAGCGCGTCCATCAGCTTGTCGATCGCCGACTCCCCTTCGTGCGGCGCCGCGGAGTGCGCGGCGCGGCCGATCGCGGTCAGGCGCAGCCTCAACACGCCGCGGGTGGCCAGGGCGAGCTGGTTGTCGGTGGGCTCGCCGTTGATCAGGAACGCCGAGCCTGGCGCGAGCGCATTCGCCACCGCGGCGCCGTCGCTGCCTCGCTCCTCGCCGACGACGAACAGCAGGCCGACGCGACGTTCACCCGACGCGCGCAGCCGCTCGGCCGCCGCAACCTGCGTCGCGAGGATGCCCTTCGCGTCGCACGACCCGCGCCCGTAGAGCGCGCCGTCGCGCAGATCGCTCGGAAAAAACGGCGGCACGCAGTCGAAGTGGGTCGACAGCACCACCGCCGGACGATCGAGCCGCGCGTAGACGTTGAACCGGCCGTCCGCAACCGGCTGCCGATCGACGGCGTAGCCGAGATGTTCGAGCTGGCCGGCCAGCCATTCACCCGCCGCCTGCTCGCGGCCGGTCGTCGAATCGATGTCGATGAGCTGTCGCGCGAACGCGAGCGCCGCTACCGTATCCATGCTTCAAGAGCCGTCCGCGCCGACGTGCGCTCGTCGCGATACTTGACGATGATCGGCGTCGCGACCGAGAGCCCCCACTCGCGCGCGCGTCCCGTCGAAATCTGCCTCGAGCCCGGCACGACGACGGCGCCCTCGGGGACGATGAGCGGCTGTCCTTCGCCCGCCTCGATGATGCGGTCGTTGGGCAGGTCGTAGAGCGGCGTCGATCGCGTGAGGATGGTGCCCGCCGCCAGGACCGCGCGCCGCTTCACGATGGCGCCCTCGTAGACGCCGCAATTGCCGCCGACGAGCACGTCGTCCTCGATGATGACCGGCAGCGCGCCGACCGGTTCGAGCACACCGCCGATCTGCGCGGCCGCGCTCAGGTGGACCTTGCTCCCGATCTGCGCGCACGATCCGACGAGGGCGTGCGAGTCGATCAATGTCTCGTCGCCGACCCAGGCGCCGATGTTCACGTACATCGGCGGCATGCAGATGACGCCGCGGCCGAGATAGGCGCCGTCGCGCACCGTCGATCCGCCCGGAACGACGCGCACGCCGGTCCAGGCGCCGATCGGTTTGAGCGGCAGCGTGTCCTTGTCGAAGAAGGGCCACCGTCCATGATCGGCGGACATGTCGATGGTCTCGCCGAAGCGAAAGCCGAGCAGGATGCCCCCCTTCACCCAGGTGTTCACCTTCCAGCCGGAGGGGGACGAGGCATCGGGCTCGGCGGCCCTGACGGTGCCGTCGGAGAGCGCGCCGCGAAGATGCGCGAACGCCTTCCGGGCCTCGTCACGGGGAGCCGAAGGACCGGCCGCGATCAGGCGTTCGATGGTTTCCGAGAGGCCGGCTGGCGTCACGCGTGGACGCCCGCGCCGATGCCGAGCGAGTGAAGCACCGCCTCGATCCGCTGCTTCGAGGCCGGACGCGGCGGAACCATCGGCAGCCGATACACCTCTTCGAGCAGCCCCATCGAGGCCATCGCGCTCTTGACCGGGATGGGATTGGACTCGATGAAGTTCACGAGCAGCAGCGGCAGCAGCCGCTGGTGCTGCGCGCGGGCGGCGGCGAAGTCACCCTGCTCGGCGAGTTCCACCAGGCGGCTCATCTCCGCGGGAATCTCGTTCGACGATACCGAGACGATGCCGCGTCCGCCCACCGCCATCAGCGGGAGCGTCAGCGCGTCGTCTCCCGACAGGACGATGAAATCGTCGGGAACGCCCGCCACCATCTCGCACATCTGCGTGACGTTGCCCGAGGCTTCCTTGACTCCCGCGATATGCGGCACCGTGCTCAGACGCACGAGTGTGGCCGGATCGACATTGCAGCCGGTGCGGCCCGGCACGTTGTAGACGATGATCGGCAGCTGCACGGCCTCGGCGATCGCGCGGTAATGCTGATAGAGGCCTTCGGGGGTCGGCTTGTTGTAGTAGGGCGTGACCGACAGGATGCCGTCGGCGCCGGCGCTTTTCAGCCGCAGCGCCGCGTGAATCACCTCCTGCGTGTTGTATCCCCCCGCGCCGGCGAGAACGGGCACGCGCCCCTTCGCCTCGGCGGCGACCAGCTCGACGACGCGGACCTGCTCGGCGTCGGTCAGCGTCGGCACCTCGCCGGTCGTGCCGCACGGCACCAGGAAATGAATGCCGAGATCGATCTGACGGCGGGCCAGCCGTGAGACGCCGGCTTCGTCGAGCGAGCCGTCCCGGTTGAACGGCGTGACCAGCGCGGTCCCGCAGCCTGTGAATTGTCGCCTCATGATTGCCTCCTACAGTCCGAGCACATCGGTCATCGAATACCAGCCCTGGCGGCCCTGCAGCCAGCGCGCGGCGAGCAGCGCGCCGCGCGCGAAGGCGGCGCGATCGCGCGCCTGGTGCGTCAGCGTGATCGTTTCCGACGGCGCATCGAAGCCGAGCTCGTGCGTCCCGGGAATCGAGCCGGCCCGCGTCGAGGCGATCGGGACGTCCGCCGTGTAGCCGTGACGCCGGAGCCGCTGCTCGAGAGCGATCGCCGTCCCCGACGGCGCGTCCTTCTTGGCGGCGTGATGCGATTCGTGGATCCACGCGCCGAACGAGGGCTGCGCCGCCATCAGCGTCGCGAGCCGCTCGGCCACCGCGAGGAACAGGTTCACGCCGATCGCGAAGTTCGGTGCGGCGACGACGCCGAGGCCCGCGTCCGCCGCAATCGTGCGCACCGCCGCTTCCTCCGCGAGCCACCCGGTCGTGCCGATCGCGACGGGCATCTTCCGCCGCGCCAGCTCCGCGACCGTCGACGGAACCGCGGCTGCGACGGAGAAATCAATCGCGACGTCCGCATCCGGCCACGTCGCCGCCGCCTTCCGGCTGTCGATGGCCCCCGCAATCTCGAATCCATATTCGGGCGCCAGGGACTCGACGAGCTTTCCCATCCGGCCGTGTCCGACGAGCAGCAGCCGGCTCATCGTGACGGCTGCGCCACCGAGAACAATTCGCGATGCAGGTGCCTCATCGCCGGCGCCAGGTAGGCCTCGGGCAGGACGATGGTCACGTTGCGGCGCGAGGCGGCCTGCGACACCATGCGCAGCGGAAACGCGGTCAGCGCGCCCACGATCCGCGCCGCCAGCGCCGAATGCGTCGTCAACCGGTCGCCGACCACGGTCAGGATTGCCATCTGTTCTTCCACCGTGACTTCCGCAATCTCGAGGAGCGACGCCACGATATCAGCTCCCCGGCGATTGTCGTCGATCGTGACCGAAACGCTCACCTCGGACGTGGTGACCACGTCGACGGCGGTTTCGTGCACCTCGAACGCCTCGAAGACACGGCGCAGGAAGCCGTGCGCCATGAGCATGCGGGTCGAGGTGATGTCCAGGATCGTGATGCCGCGCTTGCACGCCAGCGCCGCGAACGGCCGGTGGCTGTCGGGGGGCGGCGGGTCCGCCGTGATCAACGTGCCGCGCGCCTCGGGGCGATGGCTGTTCAGGATGCGCACCGGAATGTTGCGCGAGACCGCGGGAAAGATCGTGCTCGGATGCAGGACCTTGGCCCCGAAATACGCGAGCTCCGCCGCCTCGGCGAACGACAGGTGCGGCACCACTTCGGCGTCGTCCACGATCCGGGGATCGGCGTTCAGCATGCCGTCGACGTCAGTCCAGATCTGGATCTCGGAGGCGTGGATGGCCGCGCCGACGAGCGACGCGGAGTAATCGGACCCGCCGCGTCCGAGCGTGGTCGTCGCGCCGTCGGCCGTCCGGCCGACGAACCCGCCGAGCACCGGTACGAGTCCCGACGCGACGGCCGGCGCAACCGTGGCCATCGCCGCCGCGGCGGTGCCTTCGGTTTGCGGCGCAGCGCAAGTGTGGCGATCGTCGGTGACCACAACCTCCCGGGCGTCCACCCAGGCAGCCGGCAGCCCGCGGGCGGCCATCGCGGCCGCGACCAGCCGGCTGCTCGCGAGCTCGCCGGTGGCCGCGACCACGTCGAGGAGCGAGGGGTCGGCGGTGCGACGCGCGCGAATCTGATCCAGGGCGCTCCGGAGCTCGTCGAAGTGGCCGTCGAGCGCCGGCAGGAGTGTCTCGTCCGCCTGCACGCCGAGGTTTGCCATCTCGTCGACGTGACGCTGGCGGAGGGCGGCCACGCCGGCCTCGACCTCGCCAGGACCGTCGCCCCGGCGCGCGGCTTCGGCCAGGGCCAGAAGCCGATCGGTGACCCCGCCGAGGGCCGACACGACGACGACCGGAGCGCGTCCCCGAGTACGCTCGGCGTCCACAATGGACACGACCCGCCCGATGGCCGCGGCATCGACCACGGAAGATCCGCCGAATTTCATGACTACCGAACGCATGGCACTCCCCGGGAACCAACCTGAGCAAAAAAAAGACCGCCGGCCCTGGGGCCGGCGGTCGTAGAACGCGTGTGCTTGAGCTAGGGTCGAACGTCTCAGATCACGCGAGTTTCCACACCACCGGCCTGCCGGGTCCGTTTGGCCCGCTTTCGGTCGGTGGAGCGTGACGCGCTGACGATCATCTGGGGCGGAACTCTAGCGTTAGAGGCTGGGAGACGTCAAGACGCCCCATTCGTCGGAAGACGCCTGCTCGTCGCGGACCGGCGTGACACCGGACTGATCGAGCAGCTGCTGGATCTGGGCCTTCATCCAGGCGCACGGGTCGGGCGTAATCGCGCGCAGCGCGCGCCACTCGGCGTCCGTGAGATTGACCGCGACAAACCGACTCGTGTTCTTGTCCATTGCACCTCCCGCAGAATTACTCAGCGAGAGTAACTCCGCGGTCCGCGATCACCAAAACAGAATTGCGAGATGGAATCCATCTGATTTTCTTATGGTCGGGTCAGCCCCCGAAGGCGGCTGCGCCGGTAGCCGTAGGCGAAGTAGAAGACGATGCCGACCGCCATCCAGAGGACCAGCCGCTCCCAGGTGGCCCGCGGCAGCCCCAGCATGAGCAGCAGCGCGACCAGCGCGGAGAGCGCGGGCAGCACGGGGACCCACGGCATCCGAAACGGCCGCGGCAGGTCGGGGCGGGTGTGGCGGAGCACGATGACCCCGACCGAGACGATCACGAACGCCATCAGCGTCCCGATGCTGACGAGGGTGCCGAGCGTGGCGATCGGAGTCAGCCCGGCGGCGAGCGCCACCACCACGCCGGTGACGATCGTCGAGACGTGCGGCGTCTTGAAGCGCGGGTGGACGATGCCGGCCCACGCCGGCATCAGTCCGTCCTTTGCCATCGCCAGGAAGATCCGCGGCTGCGCCAGCATCATCACCACCATCACCGAGCTGAGGGCGGCCAGCGCGCCGACGGTGAGCAGCACCGTGAGCCCGTTCATCAGCGGCGCCCACGGCGTGCCGGCGGCGCGCGCGGCAGCCGCCTCGATCGCAATCACCAGCGGCGCCGGCTCGTTGAGCATCTGCTTGTACGGCACCACGCCGACCATCACCGCCGAGACGAGGACGAAGAGCACGGTGCACACGGCGAGCGACCCGAGGATCCCGCGCGGCATGTCGCGCTGCGGATCCTTCGCCTCCTGCGCAGACGTCGACACGGCGTCGAAGCCGATGTAAGCGAAGAAGATGACCCCCGCCCCGCGCAGCACGCCGCTCCAGCCGTACTCGCCGAACGTGCCGGTGTTCGGCGGAATGAACGGGTGCCAGTTCGCGGTGTCGATGAACATCGCGCCGGCGCCGATCACGACCAGCACGATCCCCACCTTGATCACCACGATCACGGCGTTGACGGTCGCCGATTCGCTGACGCCGACGATGAGCAGCGCCGTCACCGCGACGGTGATGAGCACGGCGGGCAGGTTGAAGACGGCGGTGGCGGTGCCGCCATTCGCGAGCTGGATCACCGTCCCCGGCGCCGCGCTGATCGCCGCCGGCATCGACCACCCCACCTGATGCAGCAGCGTGACCAGGTTGCCCGACCAGCCGACCGCCACCGTCGCCGCGCCGAGCGCGTATTCGAGGATGAGATCCCACCCGATGATCCAGGCGATGAACTCGCCGAGCGTGGCGTAGGCGTAGGTGTATGCGGAGCCGGCGACCGGGACGGTGGCGGCGAACTCGGAGTAGCAGAGCGCCGCGAGCACGCTGGTCAGGCCCGCGAGGACCATCGACAGGACGATCGCCGGCCCGGCATTCGCCGCCGCCGCCTGCCCGGTCAGGACGAAGATCCCCGTTCCGATGATCGCCCCCACCCCCAGCATGACCAGCTGCACCGGTCCGAGAACCCGTTTCAGGCCTCCTTCCCCCTGTCCGAGCTGCTCCACCTTGATCTGCTCGATCGACTTGGTCGCGAAAATTGACATGCCGTGACCGTGGCTGATCCGGGCGGCGAAGTATTGAAACCCCTTTCAAACGGTCCGAAGAATGTCTTAAGTTCTTCTTAAGATGCCGATTGGCTTCGGCCCGTTCGCGTTCGACCGCCAGAGCCGGCTGCTCTGGCGCGATGATACCGAGGTCGCCCTGCCGCCGCGCGTGCTGGGCGTCCTCGAAGTGCTGATCGACCGGCCGGGCCAGGTCGTCGCACGGCAGGACCTGCTCGACGGCGTCTGGAAGGACGCCTTCGTCACGGACACGTCGCTGGCCGAAGCGGTGAGCTTCCTGCGGCAGGCGCTTGGCGACGATCCCCAGGCCCCGCGCTACATCCAGACCGTGCACCGCCGCGGCTATCGTTTCCTCCCGGCGCTGAACGAAGTCCCCGACCGGGGTCAGACCCCGGCGGTGCCAGGCACCGGGGTCAGACCCCGGTCGCCGGATTACACACCGGGGCCATCGATCGGCTACGAGCTGGTGCCGTGGATCGCGGCCCTGGTTTGCGCCGCACTGGCGATCGGCGCCCTCACGCGTGCCGGCACGCCGGCGCCCGAAGCGGCACTCGTCGCGCGGTTCGACGTCCAGGCGGCGCCGGGGACCGCCTTCGATCGGCGGGGGCCGTCGCTCGCCGTCTCCGCGGACGGCCGTGTCCTCGCCTGGTCCGCCTGCGAGAAGGCCTCGGGTAGCTGCGCGCTGTATGTACGACCGGTGGATCGCCTCGATGCCGCGCGACTCGCGGGAACCGAGGACGGAACGGCGCCGTTCTTTTCCCCGGACGGCCGCTGGATTGGTTTCTTCGGCGACGGCAAGCTCAAGAAAATATCCGCGGC
>Ga0066652_100001752_pt1 | contig 11482 bp, 12 predicted proteins | sample GraSoiAngelo_101_FD_71413 | JGI IMG/M metagenome (GOLD analysis project Ga0066652, IMG submission 71413) | Grasslands soil microbial communities from the Angelo Coastal Reserve, California, USA - 14_0903_02_30cm | ecosystem: Environmental > Terrestrial > Soil > Grasslands | place: USA...
TGGGGGGACCGACGTCGGCCGAGGTCATCCGGGCCGCCACCGCCGCCACCCTGGCCAAGGCGGACGAGCTGGGTGCGAGCTCGCTCGGCCTCGTCGCCTTCGGCACCGGCGTGGGCGGATTCGCGGTCGACGAGGCGGCGCGGATCGAGGCCGAGGAGGTGCGCCGGCATCTCGAGGCCGGAAGCGACATCGAGCGGGTGGTGTTCTGCGTCTTCGGCGAAGAGGCCCGGCGCGCGTTCGAGCGGGCGGTCGGCGAAACGGGACCGCGCTAGTCGACTCAGGCGACCAGGTCGGCCGCGAGCACCAAGATCGCGATCGTCTGCGCGAGCATGAGCGCCGAGACGATTCCAGAGAGCGCCGCCGTCCGGCGCAGGCGCTCGGAGATCTCGGCGTCTCCGGGGGCCGCGATGAGCGCCTCGCGCAGGGCCCCGATCCTGGGCCCCAGGACGAGGCTGTGCACCGCGGCCTCGATCAGCGCGAGTGCGAAGAGGATCGTCTTTGCGAGCAGCTCGCGCCCATAGCCGGTATCGACCAGGTCGCTCCAGCCGGCGAGGTTGTCCGATGCCATGTCCGCGCCGGTCGCCGCGAGGAGAACTGCCGCGGCCACGGCGACCGCGGCGAAGTGCCTTCCGAGCACGCGGAAGAACGCGACCCGCTCGCCCTCGGAGACCGTCCGGCGCGCGACTCCGGCGGCGACGCCGAGGAAGACCAGCCCGCCGGCCCAGACCGCGGCGGCGATCAGGTGAATCGAGCGGATCGCGACGTCCACGGGTCCCGAAGCTACCGAGCCGGGTCAGTGGGTGATCAGGCGAACCTGCCGGGCGAAGTTCTGGGCCTGGATCAGGCGCAGCGCCTGCGTCTTGGTGAGCGCGAGGGTCGCGGTCCACGAGTCCGACTGCGGCCCACCGAAGTCGGCCCCACCGCTCCCACCGGCCCGCGCCAAGGACAGGAGCGTGACCCCCGCGGCGGCGACGTACGTGCGGCCGCTGCCCCCGCCGGGCCCCGGTTCCGTGGTCACGATCACGTCGACCGGGCGACCCGCCGGATCGCCGCCCGCGGCCGCGAGCGCGTCCGCGCCGGTGACCGAGATCTCGACCGGCTTCCTGCGGGCGGGAAGGCGGGGACCGCGATCCTGGCTCCCGCGGCCCGGCTCGCGGAGCTCCGGCCCGAGGAGGTACCCGCCCGGTGGGATCGGCTGCACGGCCGCTCGGCCGATCGCCTGCTCCGGAGCCCCGAGCGCACCCAGCGGCGCGAAGCGCTGCGGAATCCGGCGGACCTCGAGCAGCGTTCGCGCCTCGTGGGGGCGAAGCGGCGTTCGAGCCGGAACCCGGGAGCGTGCCACGACCACGGGCCGCAGGGGCCCGAGCTGGCTCTCGAGGTCCGCCCGGTAACCGCCGGCGAGGGAGGCGGCGAGCCCCGCGCAGGCGAGGGCGGCACAGCCGAAGGCGACCGCGCGGCCCCGGCGACTCACGCCGCGGCGCGAAGCGGCGGACCGGAGCTCCGTCCCGCGACGGCGCCTTTCTCGGCGGGCTCCGGGGAGGCCAGACGCGGCCTCGGCGCGAGGGGGAGCTCGAGCGCCGCCACCGTCCCGGCCGGAGAGCGCCGTAACGAGAAGCGGCCCCGATGCTCGGAGGCGACCGCGGAGACGATTCGCAGCCCATGGCCGCGCCGGGGATCGCGGCGGCAGGACGGACGGCTTCCGCCTCGTCCGCTGTCGGCGACCGAGATCCTGATCCCGGCCGGGCAGATCGCCGCCTCGACCGAGACGCGCAGCCCCCCGTGCCGAAGGGCGTTGTCGATCAGGTTGTCGAGCGCCTGGGCGATTCGATCCGGATCGGCCACCACCACGGCCGCCCCGGCGCGCCAGCGCAGGACCAGCGAACGGCGAGACGACGCCGCGAGCCCCCGCCAGCGCTCGACCGCGGGTTGCACGAGCGCGCGGCAGGCAACGGGGCGCGGGGCAAACGGGCGCCGCCCGCCGTTGATCTCGCGATCGAGGTCGCCCAGCGCGGCAAGCGCCACGCGGACCGAATGAGATCCGGGTCCGCGACCGGGTCCCGACGAGAGGACCATCGCCTGCAGCGGTCGGCGCAGCTCGTGCAGCGCGCGGTTCAGGAGGGCGCGGCGCCGCGCCGTGCGGACCCGATCGGTGGCGACGGCAACCGCCAGCGTCAGGCCCAGCGGCCACCCGGCCGCCGCGACTTCGACCGCCGCGATCACCGTCTCCGATCCAGCCCGCTCATCGATCGGTCAGCCGGTAGCCGACACCCCAGACGTTGATCACGTAGCGACCCGCCTCCGGGTCCAGCTTTCGGCGCAGGCGGCTGGCGTGGGAGTCGAGGGTCCTGGTGCGGCCCATCGACCGAAAGCCCCAGACGTCGCGAAGGAGCTCCTCCTTGGTGAACACGCGTGCGGGCTCGGCGGCGAGGGCTCGCAGGAGCGAGAACTCCTTGTTGGCGAGGTCGACGACCCTCTCCCCCACGCGGACCTCCCGCCGCGAGGGATCGATGAAGATGTCGCCGATTCGGCGCGGGCCCTCGCGGCGCGAGTCACGGCGCCGGAGCACGGCCCCGATCCGAGCCGCCAGCTCCGGATAGTGGAACGGCTTGACGACGTAGTCGTCCGCGCCCTCCGTGAAGCCGCGCAGGCGGTCGGCCTCGGTGCCCCTTCCCGACAGGACGATCACCGGAAGGGCCGGGTCATAGCGCCCCGTGGCGCCCTCCGAGGCGCGAATCTCCCGCAGGACGTCGAGGCCCGAGGCATCGGGGAGGCGCAGGTCGAGCAGCAGCAGATCCGGCTCCTTGTAGTGGCACAGGCGCAGGGCGTCGGAGGCGCCGGGCGCGGGCAGGGCGCGGAACCTGTCGGCCTCGAGGTGATCGCAGAGCAGCTCGAGCGTCGGCGGGTCGTCTTCGCAGACGACCACCGTCGCGGTGGGAAGCGCCGGGAGCGTCACCTCGCGCTCCACGGATCGCCCGCGGGCAACTCGAGCACGGCCTGGGCGCCGCGCTGGAAGGCGATCCGTCCCGGCGGAACCCGCCGGCGAACCGAGACCGTGCGCAGATCGAAGTCCAGGAACACCAGGTCGCAGCGAAACCGCATCCCGAACGTGTGAACGCTCCGGCAGCCCGGGATCAGGAGGCCGGCGCCCGCGGCGCGTCCGTCGAGGAGGGCGAGGCCGAGGAGGCGCGCCCGCCGGGTCGAGGCCACCGGCACGCGGTGGCCGGCGACCTGCGCGGTCGGCAGACCTCGGAAGCGCCGCGGCCGCTCGGTGCCCTTCGGGTTCACGGGCGATACAACCCCGGCTCTCGCGAGGGCGCCCCGCGGCTTCGTTGCAAACGAGCGTTCAGGATGCTCGCCGGTTCCCCAAGGTCGGTGCTCATCGGACAAGATTCGGATCGTCCGGACGGCCGCGGACATGGGGCAGATCGGAGCCGGTCAAAGGAACGTGGAGAAGGCAACTCGCAGAGGCAATTACGACTCGGGCTCCGACTACGTCCTCGAGTACGGCGAGTTGCGGTTTTCCTTCAACGAGGACGACTTCGCACAGCGCGTCGAGCAGGCCGCGGTCAAGCTCGACTTCGTCGACCCCGGCCTCGAGCTCGACGAGCTCCAGGACCTCCTCGAGCTCGCGGTGAACGGCGAGATCCACGAGCCCACCTCGTCGCTCGGCGACCACATCAACCACCATTGGACCGAGCTGGTCGGACCCGCGAGTCGAAGCCTAGTTCACTGGATCAGGAGGCTGGTCTTCCGGGGGGCGTGGCTCGACCAGCGCGTGAAGGAGGGTGAGCTCGACATCGTGTTCGACCCCGACACGAGCGCCTTCGGCTACGTCCAGCCCGAGCGCGACTCCGAGCCGATCGAGCTCTCCCGCGAGCCGTCCTGGGCCCGACTCGCGTACCGCCGCTAGATCGCGGCTGCGTCGCTAGCTGAGATCGCGCAGTAGCTCGGCGTTCGTGCGCGAGCCCTCGATGCGCTCGCGAATCAGGCTCGCGGACTCGGCGGGGTCCAGGTCGGCGAGCAGCGACCGCAGCCGCCTCACGGCGGCGAGCTCGTCCGGGCCGCGAAGCTCGTCCTCGTTCGAGATCCGGCACTCGCCGGCGCGAAGCGCCGGGAAGATGCCGGCCGCTGCCAGCGAGGGGTCGAGCCTGATCAGCGAGCTCTCGGTGGTGGCGACGGCCTGCTCGGCCGCGCCCTCGTCCTCGGCACCCTCGACCACGGTGGCGATCACGGTCACCGACCCGGCGCCCTCCTCGGCGAGCTCGCGGCCGGAGCCGAAGAGCCGCTTGACCGTCGCCGCGTCGCCGGATGCCACGGCAAGCCGCGAGAGCGAGTCGACGATCAGCACCGCGTCCCGGCCCTCCTCGGCACGCCGCCTGACGCGTCCGAGTGCCAGCTCGGCGAGCCTCGACTGCTCGATGGGAGCGAGATCGGCGGTGGCGCTGGCGATCTCGGCCTCCGCGACCTCCTCCCGCCAGGCGGTCGCCTCCTCCGGGCGTTCGTCGATCAGGAGCACGGTCACCTCCACGTCGCTCGCGACGGCGATTGCCCTCGCCAGGCCGCGAAGGAGCGTCGTGCGCCCGGACCGGGGCGCCGCCTCGACGAGCACCCGCTGCCCGAGCGCCACCGGGGTGAGGAGATCGACCGCGCGGGTGAGCACGTCCGCGGGGTCTCCGTCCAGCGTCAGCCGTCGCGTGGGCACGATCGGCGTCAGCCGCTCGAACTCCGGACGATCTACGGAACGCGGCTCGGCGCCGTTGACCCGGTCGACGTGTACGAGCGCGCGGTGGCGCTCGCCCCGCCGCGCCGCGCGCACGGGGCCGCCGACCCGATCGCCGGTCCGTAGCTGGCAGCGGCGGATCTGTGACGCGGAGACGTACACGTCTTCGGGATCGGCTTCGAGCCCGCGCACGCGCAGGAAGCCGTAACGCTGCGGCGTGACCTCGAGCACGCCCTCGATCTCCTCCGTCTCGTCGGTTTCGAGCAGCTCGCGCTCGCGCTCGGGCGCGGGGATCGCCGCATCGCCGCCTTCCGGCTCGGCTGCAGGGGCGGCGGCTGCAGGGGCCGGACGGTCCCCCGGGGAGGGGCGCTCCACATCCCCGCTCCCCCGCTTCGCCTCGATCTCCCGCACGAGCTCGTCACGACGCAGCATTCGAAACCGCTCGACACCGAGCTCGGCGGCGAGCGCGTGCAGGTCGGCCAGGTGCAGCTCGGCGAGCTTCTCCGCCATCGCGGGCGGCAGGATATCCTTGCCGGCGTGGCGCCGGCCGGGCCAGCCGCGCGGCCGGGTGTGAGCTAGCCCCGAGCCGCAGCGCGCTTGGCGACCAGGCCGCGCAGCCACTCGCCGAATTCGGGGCGCGACTCCCAGTCCTCTCGGAATCGCTCCGCTCCAGCGGTGGTCAGGGGATGGTCGAGCATCTGGCGCAGCACCTTGGCCGGGACCGTCGCGATCTCGCACCCGAGCTGGGCGGCCGCGATGACGTGCTCCGGATGCCTGATCGAAGCGGCGATGATCTGGGAGGTGACGCCGCCGGCGCGGAAGCACTCGACGATCTCGGCCAGGACCTGTCCCGAGTCGACCGAGATGTCGTCGAGGCGCCCGAGGAAGCACGAGACGTAGGTGGCGCCGGCGCCCGCGGCGAGCAGGGCCTGGTTGGCCGAGAAGACCAGCGTCATGTTGACCGGGATGCCGTCCGCGGTCAGCGCATGGGTCGCCGCGAGCCCCTCGCTGCAGAAGGGGATCTTGACGGTGACGTGCTCGTGAAGCTCTCGCAGGGCGCGGCCCTCGACGATCATCCCCTCGGGATCCTGGGACACGACCTCCGCCGAGACCGGCCCGCCGACCAGCTCGCAGATGCGGCGGATGATGTCGCCGGGGTCGCCCTGCTCCTTGGCGAGAAGCGAGGGATTGGTGGTTGCGCCGCCGAGCACGCCCCACCGGGCGATCTCTTCGACCTCCGACACGCTGCCCGTGTCGATGAACAGCCTCATGCCTCCGAGCTTACGTCCTATGCCGGATCGATACAGCGCGATCCTGCGCTCCTTGCGTCGATGCCGGAACCGGGTTAGGCTCGCGCGCAGTCCGCAGTGGGCCACCCTAGGGAGGGGTGATGGCATCCAGGCTCCGCGTACACCTGCGTCGGCACGTGATCGCCTACCTCGCGCTGTTCATCGCCCTGTCCGGCACCGCGGTCGCGCTTCCCGGCCGCAACTCGGTCGACTCAGGGGACATCAGGTCGCACGCCATCAAGCCGAGGCATCTCGCGCCGAGCACCGTGCGCAGGCTCGCCAGCTTCAACTTCGGACACGTGGTCGTCGGGGCCGGAGCCCTCGGTGGCGGCTTCGCGTCGCCGACGGGGCTCACTGAGACTCCGAGCCACGACTCGGCGCGCGCGGGCGTCGCGGTCGTCCCGGAGTCATTCGAGCTCCGCGACTTCACGGCGTGGAAGACGGCGATTCCTCCCAGCGACCCCGGCGGCGACGACGCGTGGACCGTGAGGGTCGTCCGCTTCCCGGACGCCTCCACCGGGGTGGCGTGCACGCTCAGCACGTTCTCTGGGAGCACTTGCAGCGCCCCCGGCACCGCGAGGTTCGCCCGGGGCGACGGCTTCCAGATGCGCATCGACGTGGCCGGGAGTCCGTCGGCGGAGGCGCACATCGGCTTCGGCTGGCGGGCGGTCCCCCGCTGAGCGTCCGCTCGGACGTTCAGCGACCGTCACCTGCTGGATCGACGCCCTCGCCCTTCGCCAGCTCCACCCAGGCGTCCGCCTCCTGCCGGATCCGCCGCCGTCCCCAGCCGAGCTCGCGGCCGATCGCCTGCGCGACCGGGAGCACGGACTTCGCGTCGCGAAGCCTCGGCGCGGAGACGATCCCCAGACGGGTCCGCCGCAGCATGACGTCGGCCACGGTGCGAGCCTGCTCGAGCCGGGCAGCGATCGCCGCCTCGGCGAGGAGGTCGGGCTCGCCGGGGACGATCGGCCGCGCCAGCTCGGCGCGCTCGGCGGCGAGCGCCAGGACGTTTCGCGCCGCGTGGCCGTAGCGGAAGGCGAGCCGCTCGCGCCATCCGTCGGGGAGGTCGCTCCCGGCGACTCCATCGGGAGGCTCGAGGTCCTCGTCGGTGGCCGGCATCCCGAGCGGGATCTCGGCGGTGTGGGCGGGCGCCACCCGCCCCTCCCGCTCGACCATGCGATCGACGACCTGCTTCGCCATCCGCCGCCAGGTCGTGAGCTTGCCGCCCGTGATCGTCAAGAGGCCAGACGACGTCTCATAGAGCTCCGCCTTGCGGGAGATGTCCACCGACTTGCGCGGGTCGCCGGTGGAGATCAGCGGTCGGACCCCGGCGTAGGCACCGGTGAGGTCCGCGACTGCGAGCTCGAGGCCGAAGAACGAGTTCACGGCCTCGAGCAGGTAGTCGACGTCGTCGCTCGAAGGGGCGACGCGGGCGATGTCGCCGTCGTAGTCGCGGTCCGTGGTGCCGATCAGGGCCCGGCCGTACCACGGCAGGGCGAAGATCGTTCGGTCCTCGCCGGCGGGAACGATGCACGCCGCCCGATCGAGCTGAAGCTTGTCGAGCGAGACGGTGACGTGCGTTCCCCGGCTCGGCGCGATCCGCGGCACCTCCTCCTCGGTCAGAATCTCCTCCGGTCGGATGCGGTCGGCCCATACCCCGGTGGCGTTGACGACGTTGTCCGCGTGAACCTCGAAGCGCTCGCCGGCTTCGGCGTCCACGCAGACCACACCGGCAGCGCCGCCGTCGTGTGAGATCAGCTCGACGACCTCGGCGCCGTTCACGGACACGGCGCCGAAGCGCGCCGCCTCGCCCAGCACCGTGAGGACGAGGCGCGCATCGTCGGTCTGGCAGTCGTAGAAGAGGTACGCCTCCTTGGGGTCGCGGTCGGCGAGCGCGGGGATCAGCTCGGCGGCGTCCGCGCCGGGGATCGTGCGATGGCGGTCGGGCGCCCAGTCCTCCTCGTCCTCGGCGGGGGCGATGGCCGGCTCGCGCGATGCCCGGTCCCGCGCCTGCCGGCGCTCGCGGCGCCCCTGGCCGACGCGAGTCGTGGCCATCACGTCGTACATGTTGAGGCCGATTCCGATCCGCCAGTTACGGCGCTCCTCACCGAGGGTGGGCACGAGGAACGGGGTCGGGTAGACGAGGTGCGGAGCGAGCTTGACCATCAGCTGACGCTCGAGAAGCGCCTCTCGCACCAAGCCGAGATCGAAGTTTTGCAGGTACCTGAGCCCGCCATGGACCATCTTCGAGGAGCGGCTCGAGGTCCCCGACGCGTAGTCGTCGCGCTCCACGAGCGCCACCGAGTAACCGCGCGATGCGGCGTCGAGCGCGACCCCGGCGCCGGTGATCCCGCCGCCGATCACGACGACGTCGAACCGCTCCCCGCTCAGGGCCTCGAGCGCTTCGGCGCGCGGGAGCATCAGTCGAGGTAGGAGACGGTCTGCTCCACCGCCGCCCGCTCTGGGGCGCCCTTCTCCTGCACCGGCTCGCCGAGATGGATCAGGCTGACGAATCGCTCGCGGTCAGGAAGGCCGACGGCCTCCCTTCCCTGCTCGCTCCGAAGCACCTCGGGTGTCCGCCAGTAGCCGGCCAGCCCGCGGGCGTGCGCCGCGAGCAAGACGATGTAGGCGGCGCAGGCGGTCGCGTGGAGGTCCTCCTCGTCCTGGACGGGATCGCCCGAGAGCGCGCACGAGCACACGACCAGGGTCGGGGCGCGATCCAGCTTGGACGCCGCCTCGGGGCCGGCCGCGCGCTTCAGCCGCTCGAGCGCGCGCGGCCCCAGGACCCGAAACCGCCAGGGGTTCGTGAGGTTGTGATTCGGCGCCCAGCGCGCGAGGTCGAGGAGCTCCTCGAGGACGTCTCTCGGGACGGGCTTCGGCCGGAAGGCCTTGTGGGTGCGCCTGGTGCGAATCGCCGCTTCGACCTCCACCGCCGACACGCTACCGACGGGTTGCGGGCGAGGCGACGGGGGATCCTCGTCGCATCGACGCGAGCTCGCGGCCTTCATGGCGATTCACGGGAGGCGGCGGCGAAACCACACGAAGCCGCCGGTGAGCGCGGCGATCAGGAGGCCGAAGCCACCGGCGACGTAGGCCGCCGTGCCCGAACCGCGGCCGCCGTCGGCGGCGGGGGCGTCCGCGGGGAGCGCCCGCGAGCTGACCGGCCTGCCGGAGGCGTGGCGGCCGGCGGCGACCGGGCCGCTGGCGCTCCGGCGCCTGGTCGCGGAGGCCGTCGCGTCGCCGTGGCGGCTCCGGGCGCCGTGCACTCGGGCTTCCCCGGTCGGCGGGCCCGACCCGGCGGGTCCGGCGGCGGGAGCGGTGACGCTCCCGCCGCCCGCGGACGAGCCGTGGCGATGACCGGCGGGGCGGGACACAGCCGCAAGCGGGAATGCCCGGCGCTCGACGGCGACGAGCGTTTGCCCGGTGACCCAGGTCGCCGTCTGATCACTCGACGCCGAGTAGCGATAGTGGCCGTCGCCCGCCTGGCGGCGCGAGAGGTAGTCGAACGGCGAGTGCCCGTGCTCTCGGGCCCGGCCCGGGTTGGCGCCGGCCGCGATCATGCCCTGGATCGCCCAGGCGGTGGACTGGGCGTTCGAGGCGCCGGTGCCGCCCAGCGCGAAGCCGCCGTCGGAGTCCTGGACGCGGCGAAGGTAGGCGACTCCGCGGGCGGCAGCAGCGCCCCGGGCCCCGGCCGCGGCCAGCCCCTGGAGCGCCGCTCCGGTGCTGTCCGGATCGCTCGCCGCCTGGGGCTCGAAGCCCCAGCCGCCGTCGCCGTTCGCGGCGCTCCGAAGCCAGGCCGCCGAGCGGCGCAGCGACGAGCGCGGCTCGCCGGCGGCTCGCAGCGCCAGGATCCCGAAGGCGGTCAGGTTGACCTCGCCCCCGAACGACCCGCTTCGCGCCCGGCGGCGCCTGAGCTCGCCGACCAGGTCCCGGCCCGCGAAGCGCCGCGGGCTCACCCCGGCACCCTGCACCGCGAGGATGGTCCGCTCGAGGTCGCCGGTCGAGCGAACGCTCGAGCCGTTCGCGCGCAGGTAGCCGATCGCCGAGGGGCCTCCGTGGCGAACGGCGAGGGGGTTGGTCCCAGCGGCCTCGAGCCCGAGCGACGCCCAGCCGGTGATCGCGGCGCTCGACGCGGCCCCGCGATCGGGGCCGAAGCCGCCGTCGCCGTTCTGGGCGCGCTCGAGCCAGGCAGTGGCGGAGCCCGGCCCCCGCGCCTGCGCTCGCTGGGGGGCCAGGCCCAGCGTGAGCGCGAGCAGGAGGACCGAGGCGGCGCTCGCTGCCCGCCAGGTGTACTCGAACCGGGTTCGGTAGCGCGAGATGATCCGCACGAGCGCCGGGCCCGCCGCAAGGGCCAGCGCCACGTTGCCGGCGGCATGGGCGACGTTGAAGGGCACCCCTCGGGCCGAGATCGCGAGGTAGCGGTCCAGGGACTGCTCGCCGCCGTAGCTGACCATCACCGAGTAGTCGAGCAGGGCGCCGTAGGCGAATCCCGCCAGCCCGCACGCGGCCGCCAGCCCTACGCGGCCCAGGCGCCGGCGAGTGAGGGCACCGAGGCCCGCGCCACCGAGCCCGACGAGCCCCCACCCCGCCATCTCCCAGGGGGTCCACGGCCCCTGCCCGAGCCAGAGGTTCGAGACCACCGCGGCGAGCGCGCCGACCGCGAACCCGGGCGCCGCGCCGACGGCATAGCCGGCGATCAGGACGATGTCCGTGGTCGCGACCACGTTCGGGATCGGGGTGAAGACAAGCCGTCCCGCGACGGCGAGCGCCGCGAGCGCCGCCACCAGCGCGACGAGCCGTGCCGGAGGTCGCGACCGCTCGTACCAGGCGAACCCGCCCACGAGCACGAGGGCGAGCAGGAGGTAGGCCCACGCCTCCCAGCTCACCGGACCACCTCCACGTCCGGGGTGGGGCGTCCTCGGAGGAGCTCCGCCCCGCGTTCGGGTGAGATCGCACCGGACCCGCCTAGGATCCGCGCCACCTCGGTGGCGAAGTACCAGCCCCCGGAGAGGACCTCCGCCACGGGCCCGTCGGCGATCACCTCACCCGACCCGAGCAGGACGACACGCTCCGCGAAGGCCGCGGCGAACTCGACGTCGTGGGTGGCGATCACCGCCGCTGCCCCGCCGCCCGCGAGGCCGCTCGCCCAGGCCGCCAGGTCGTCCTTGCGGGCCCGGTCCATCCCCCGCGTCGGCTCGTCCAGACACACGAGGCCCGGCGCCTCGACCCCGGCTCGCCCCGCCATCACGATCGCGACCGCGAGACGCTGCCGCTCGCCTCCGGAGAGGTCGCGGGGATCTCGATCCACCGCCCAGTCGAGCCTGGCCGCGGCGAGAGCCTCGCGACCTTCCTCGCCGGGGAGCTCGTCTCCGGTGCGCTCCCGCACCAGGAGATCCCCCGGGGCTTGGGCGCAGAGCGCGCACCCACCGGGCGTTTCGACCCTGCCCCGCGACGGCGCGATCAGCCCCGCGGC
>Ga0066652_100001753_pt1 | contig 11479 bp, 9 predicted proteins | sample GraSoiAngelo_101_FD_71413 | JGI IMG/M metagenome (GOLD analysis project Ga0066652, IMG submission 71413) | Grasslands soil microbial communities from the Angelo Coastal Reserve, California, USA - 14_0903_02_30cm | ecosystem: Environmental > Terrestrial > Soil > Grasslands | place: USA...
GAAAGTTTAAGAGTTGTTTGGAAAAAGAGAATTATGAGTATTTGCAGGAATTGATAGAGAATGCGAATAAAATTAGAAGAATAATAAAATAGTCTGAACTGGGATGAATGGGATCTTTTGGATTTATGGGATACGTTTTCCCAATCATCTCATCCATCACATAAATCCCAGTTCAGATGATTGCTGAATAGAATTATCGAACGTACAAGAGTGCGACGCAACAAAAGATTATCAGAATTACAATAGTTGGGAACATAAAAATTAACTTTACAAATTATACTAACAATGCAAACAATCGAACAGACAATGAATGAGGCAGCACAAAAAGCATGGAGCAAGCGACCGCTGATCATCAGCGGGCCATGCAGCGCTGAAACCGAAGAACAAGTGATACAAACAGCGCAACGCCTGGCTGCAACCGGCAAAGTAGATATGCTGCGTGCAGGCATCTGGAAACCGAGAACAAAACCCGGCATGTTTGAAGGTATCGGCGTAAAAGGTTTGCCATGGTTAGCGCAGGCAAAGAAACTGACCGGCTTGCCAATAACAGTGGAAGTAGCAACCGGCAAACAAGTACACGATGCATTGAACTTCGATGTGGATGTGTTGTGGATCGGTGCGAGGACGACGGTGAATCCTTTTAGTGTGCAGGAAGTGGCAGATGCATTGCGTGGGGTTGATGTGCCGGTGCTGATCAAGAACCCGATCAATCCTGATCTTGAATTGTGGAGCGGCGCTGTTGAACGTGTTACCCGTGCAGGTATCAAACAGATCGGTCTTATTCATCGCGGGTTTTCTTCTTATGGAAATACCGAGTATCGCAATGCGCCGATGTGGCATTTGGCGATCGAGATGAAACGTCGCAATCCCGAAATGCTGATCATTAATGATCCTTCGCATATCTGTGGTCGTCGTGATATATTGATGGATGTTGCGCAAAAGGCAATTGACCTTGACTTTGATGGATTGATGATCGAAAGTCATATCGATCCTGATAATGCATGGAGTGATGCCAAGCAACAAGTGACGCCGGAGAAATTGGCCGAAATGCTTGATGCCATTAAATGGCGTTATGAAACTGCTGACGAAAAAGAATTCATCACAGCATTGGAAAAATTGCGTGAGCAGATCAATCATTTGGATGATGAACTGATACAATTGCTTGGTCAGCGAATGAAGATCGCAGACAGGATCGGTGAGTACAAGAAGAATAATAACGTAACTATTCTGCAAACGAGTCGCTGGAACCAGATACTGGAGAAAGCATATGCAAAGGGTGATGCATTGGGCTTGAGCAAAGAGTTTATCACCAAGTATTTTGATGCCGTGCATATGGAAAGTATCAATCATCAGAATAAGATCATGAATTCATAAACCCACCCCCTGTCCCCCTAAAGGGGTGACTTAGGTTGGACCTTCTTTTCTTTGATGATAAGTTCTTTAAGTTGAATGATGATTGTGTTACCATCTTAAAGTTCCTTGATTGAGCTTTTGTTGCGTCGCACTCTTGTTCAACAACAATTCTAATGATCAATTTATCACGCAAAGCCGCAAAGTTTATTAAGCCGCAAAGAATCTTTGCGCCTTTGCGAATCCTTGGCGTCTTTGCGTGAAATAAAAGCTAAATGAAGAAACTAACTTATAAATTTTCCAGCACTTCAGTGGACTACTACCTCACCGGAGGTATTTCTCATTTAAAAGAAATTGTCGATAAGGATAACACGATCATCATTACAGATGAGAATGTTTACAATACCCATACAAAAAGATTTAAAAACTGGAATTGCATTGTATTAAAGCCAGGAGAAGAGTTTAAAATACAATCAACCGTTGATTCAGTGATCGAGGAATTGATAGAAATGGAAGCCGATCGCAAAACAACTTTAGTAGGAGTTGGCGGTGGAGTGATCACAGATATTACAGGTTATGTTGCTTCCGTTTATATGCGAGGGTTATCATTTGGATTTATTCCAACTTCATTGTTGGCGATGGTTGATGCGTCGATCGGCGGGAAGAACGGCATCGATGTCGGAGTGTATAAAAATATGGTTGGCATAATCCGTCAGCCGAAGTTTATTCTTCATGATATGGTTTTCCTGAATTCACTGCCACAGAATGAATGGGAGAATGGTTTTGCAGAAATAATTAAGCATGCTGCGATAAAAGATGCAGCGATGTTTAAAGAGCTTGAAACAAAAACGCTTAAACATTATCAGTCAAGACAAACAAGTATTTGTGAACTTGTTCAACGTAATACTATTATTAAAACCAAAGTGGTGCAGAATGATGAATTTGAAAAAGGAGAGAGAAGATTATTGAATTTTGGTCATACACTCGGACATGCTTTGGAAAATCAATATGAATTATCGCATGGACAAGCAGTAGCGATTGGAATGACCTATGCGTCTGTTATTTCTCAAGAGATAACAGGCTTCAAAGAAGCTGAGAGAATTGCTAATCTTATTTCAAAATATGATCTTCCAACTTTTGCTGACTTTGATAAGCAAAAAGTATTTGAAGTTTTGAAAATGGATAAGAAGAGAGAAAAAAAAGAAATGAATTATGTATTATTAGAAAAAATAGGAAAAGGAATTGTAAAATCAATTCCATTAAAACAATTAGAAGAAATTATTCAGGAACTATGAAAGTAACTATACATCCGTCACAATTGAAAGGAATTATCCAGGCACCGGCTTCAAAAAGTTCAATGCAAAGAGCCTGCGCTGCAGCATTATTATCAAAAGGAACAAGTACAATTTATAATCCGGGACATAGCAATGATGATAAGGCAGCTTTAGATATTATTCAGAAGCTGGGAGCAATCATTGAAGTTGATAGTTCAGAGTTAAAAGTTCAGAGCCAGGGAATCAATCCAATTGCAAATGAGATCAACTGTGGTGAATCGGGATTAAGCATAAGAATGTTTACGCCGATAGTTGCATTGAGCAATAAAGAAATTACAATTAATGGTTCAGGTAGTTTGGAGACAAGACCGATGGATTTCTTTGATGACATATTACCGCTGCTTGGAGTAAAAATCAAAAGCAATGATGGTAAATTGCCAATGACAATTCAGGGGCCATTGGTTCCGGCAAATATTGAGGTTGATGGTTCATTGAGCTCTCAATTTCTCACGGGGTTATTAATGGCTTACTCTGCAGCAGGAGCAAACGATGTTTCAATCAAAGTAAAAGATCTTAAAAGCAAACCTTACATAGATCTGACTTTAGATGTAATGAAACATTTTGGAATGAATGTTCCGGAAAATAAAAACTATAAGGAATTTTTCTTTCATCATGAGCCCACTCACGATTCACCACTCACGACTCACCAATATACCGTTGAAGGTGATTGGAGTGGTGGCGCATTCTTGCTTGTTGCAGGCACGATCGCTGGTTCAATTACTGTTCGTGGTCTTGATCTGTCATCAACTCAAGCTGACAGAAAAATTTTGGATGCGCTGATGAATGCAAATGCAGCAATTGCGATGGAAGCAAAAGGAATACAAGCTCATCCGGGAGGGTTACGAGGTTTTGAATTTGATGCAACTGATTGTCCTGATCTTTTTCCTCCTTTAGTTGCATTGGCAGCTTATTGTGAAGGTGAAACAAAGATCAAAGGTGTAAGACGATTGAAGCATAAAGAAAGTAATCGTGCTGTTACGTTGCAGGACGAATTTGATCTGATGGGAATTAGAATAGATATTGAAGATGATACGATGATAATTCATGGCGGTGTTATAAAAGGTGCTGATGTTCATTCACATCATGATCATCGTATTGCTATGGCATGTGCTGTTGCGGCATTAGGAGCAAATAGTGAAACAGTGATCGAAGAGGCCTATGCAGTAAAAAAATCTTATCCTGATTTTTATAATGATTTGAAAAGCCTGGGGGCAAATGTATCTTTACCCTTTCAACAATTAAACTTATAAGCTTTGAATTCATTCGGCAGAATATTTAAAGTTTCAATCTTTGGTGAATCACATGGTGAATGTGTTGGGATAACTATTGATGGTTGTCCTGCCGGTTTAGCATTATCACCAGAAGATCTACTTCCTGATCTGGAAAGAAGAAAAGGCGGTAAACAAAAAGGAACTACACCAAGACAAGAAGAAGACTTTCCAATTTTTAAAAGTGGCTTGTTTAATGGGAAGACAACAGGATTTCCAATTACCATCTTATTTGAAAATAAAAATATCCGCAGCGAAGATTATACAAAACAAAGAAGCATCCCAAGACCGGGACATGCTGATTGGGTAGCGCATCAAAAGTTTGGAGGCAATGAAGATTATCGCGGCGGTGGACATTTCAGTGCAAGATTGACTGCAGGGATAGTTGCAGCAGCAGGCATTGCAAAAAAACTGATGAAAGGCGTAACCATTCATGCCGGGGTAATTGAAATAGGTGGTGAGAAGGATCTTGAAAAAGGTTTGCAAAAAGCAATTGATGCAAAAGATTCCGTTGGCGGAATTCTTGAATGTAAAGTAAATGGATTACCTGTTGGTTTAGGCGAACCCTGGTTTGATTCAGTTGAATCGTCATTAGCTCATCTTGTTTTTGCCATACCAGCCGTAAGAGGTGTTGAATTCGGAACCGGTTTAGCCGCTGCAAGAATGTTTGGTAGTGAACACAATGATGCTATACTTGAGATGGATGGCAAGACAAAAACAAATCATGCTGGTGGAGTAGTAGGAGGAATTACAAATGGAAACGAATTAGTTTTTCGTTTGGCAATAAAACCTACTTCATCAACTCCAAAAGAGCAGGAAAGTTTGAACTGGGATACAGAACAAGTTGAAAAATTCTCCATCAAAGGCCGTCATGATCTTTGTGTTGCATTACGAGCACCAGTTATTGTTGAAGCTGTTACTGCTTTGGTGCTGGTTGATTTTATGATGCTGGAGCAAAAGATCCCAAGGATAATAAACCCCTAAATCCCCTAAAGGGGACTTTGGAAGATTCACTAATCTTGAATAAACTTTTCATATACCCTATCTCCGAAATAAGTAAAGTATTTTTTTCTATCGAATTTCGTATAAGACAAGAGAGAAAAAATAAATCCATTCTTGTCTACCTGCACTGTATGATAGATCAACCCATTGGGGTTTTCTTTTAAAATAATTCTTATCCTTCCATTTAAGGCTTGATGATCAATAAAAGCTGTATCGGCAACTGTTTTAAATGAAAATGTTTCTGCCAATTTTCTTTGTAGTAAGCGACTTCGATACCAGGTGCCACCAGTCGGACTTACCAAAGGTTTGCCATTATAAATCACAATGCTGTCGTTATAAGCCAGAACAAACAAATTATTCTTTTTATCTCTTTGCAACCAATCGATAAATTTCTTTGTATGTAAACTGTCTTCATAACCATAATCACTATCAAGAAAAGCGATGCGTTCAATATTATCAGGGATTTTATCAACTGCATCTAAATACCCAAAAATGAAACTGCCACCACCGCTATGGCCATTTAAAATAATTTTTGGATGATACTCTTTAAACAGCCAGGATAGACTATCGACAAGGTCCTTGATCTTTGGCTTTGAATTTTCAGTTGTTCTCTTCCAGGTTGGCCAGCTTTTTTGATCGGCCATTAGGTAGACAACGATATAGTTATTCTTTTGATCCAAACCTCTTACAAACCTTGTTTGTGCAGCTATATGCTGAATGTCGAAATGCCAGTCGTCGCCGGATTTCGTTTTCTTTCCCTTTGTCCATTCGATGCTATTACCATTGGGTAATGCAAACAATACCAGGAAAGTTTCTCCCTTTTTATTGAAATGCAACGGCGCATTAATGTTTATCGTCACACTATCGTGCCCGTTTTTAATCCATATCTCCTGTTCACCAAAGCTTCCTGTTTCAATAAAACCCTTTAAGATTTGTGAGTGTGAGAGATTTACACAGCATGTTAAAAAAATAACAACACAGATTACTTTATAACAGGAACGATTCATTACTTTGCCCAATTGCGAAAAGGGGAAATTAGCATAAATCTATGAACCGTGTTACCAAAGTTTTTTTTGTTTGCAGTAGAATATTGATCACATCCTGCCTGGCAATTTTTGTCTTATGCGTCTCCTCATGCAAGGAAAAAAGGAAGCCGGAAGAAAAAGTAATAGTGAAAGCGCCGGAAAAAATGGATGATAAGGTAAAAGAACTGATCAAAAGCTTTATAGAATATTCTGTTTCCAAAAATGGACGAATGGAAGATTCTACAATACTTTATCAATTACCGATTCTCGCTGACCTGTATAGGCAAAAAACATTTTCACCGCAGTGGAGCAGCTCTCAAAAATGGTTAGCCCAGGGCGATTCACTTTTATCTTTTATTGAAAATGCAAAATTGTACGGACTCTTCCCTTCCGATTACCACTCTCACCAATTAGCTATCTTAAAAAAGGTATTTGCCGCTGATGCATTCAAAGACAAAGAAACACAAGATGCCGCAAGTTGGGCACGTGCAGATCTTATGCTTAGCGATGCATTGATAAGTATTTTTCATGATATAAAATTGGGAAGATTGCCTAATGATAGTATTACATTGAGAAAAGATTCAGTATTATCAGAAGGATTTATTTCATCTAAATTCAATGCAGCTGCTTCAGGTCTTTCGCTGAATGTTATTATGTCAACACTTGAGCCGAAATATAAAGGCTATCGTGAGTTAAAAAGTGCAGTCGGAGTTTTTCTTGATAGTGCTGATTTCAAACCCATCACGCCGATCATTTTTCCAAATAAAAATAAGGACGAACTGAGAGCCTCAATAATGAAAAGGTTTTTTGAGACTGGATATATTGATTCATTAAATGCTCAGCCTGATTCATTGCAATTGGCAGGACTTTTAAAAAAGTTTCAAAAAAATAACCGGCTAACTGTTGATGGAAAGATCGGAGCTCAAACCATTAGAATGCTAAACTTATCAGATTCAGAAAAATTTGATCGCATTGCTATTTCAATGGACAGGTATAAAATGTTGCCAGATTCATTACCCGAAAAATATATATGGGTAAATATTCCTTCCTATAGTTTACGATTAATGAGTAATGACACTCTGGTGTTGGGAAGTAAAGTAGTAGTTGGTAAACCAATTACAAGAACGCCGGTACTTACCAGCGCTGTGTCAGAATTGATCACGTATCCTCAATGGACCATTCCTGAAAGCATTGTAGAAAAAGAGATAATTCCTGGAATGAAGAAAGACACAGGTTATCTCAGGAAGAAAGGTTATATGCTTTTGAACAGCAAAAATGAAGAAGTAAGTCCTGATTCGGTCCACTGGGCAAAATATGAAAAGAAAATACCTTATAAAGTTATACAGGGCAGTGGTGATGATAATGCACTGGGAGTTTTAAAATTCAATTTTCCAAATAAATACTCCGTTTATTTGCATGATACCAATCAGCGTTCTTTTTTTGCTCAGGATACAAGAGCCTTAAGTCATGGATGTGTTAGGGTACAGGAATGGGAGAAAATGGCATATTATATTATGAACAACCAGGTTGACAGTAATGTAAAAAAGAAAAAACCAAATGAGATCACTCTCGATTCAATGACTCATTGGTTAGCAATAAAAGAGAAACACAGTATTCCCTTACGTAAAAGGATCCCTGTTTATATAAGATATTTTACCTGTGAAGCAAACGATGGCAGGATCAGTTTTTTTGAAGACATTTATGAAGAGGACAAGAAAATGATTGAGCTGTTATTTGCTAATAAAAAGAATGGAGAATGAGGGTATTTCTGATCATCTTTTTTTTATTTACCAGTAATTATTTAATTGCAGGCGATACTATGGAAGCCAGGGCAGCAAAGCCTAAACTTTTATACGGTACGGCAAGTTTTTATTCCAACAGTTTTAATGGGAAAAAAACAGCCAATGGTGAAGTTTATTCTCATAAAAAAATGACCGCTGCTTGTAATGTTTTGCCACTTGGCACATGGATAAAGGTTACAAACCTCCGGAATGGTAAGAGTATTATTGTAAAAACAAATGACAGGCTTCATACAAAAATGAAAAGAGTTGTTGATCTAAGTCGTGAAGCAGCAGATAAATTAGATTATGTGAAATCTGGTCTTACAAGAGTACGTGTAGAAGTGATAGGTAAGAAAAAACCTGAAAAATAGGTGGAAATCAAAGTAATATTAAATTTCAGGATATAGTATAGAGCCTTTATTTTTGTTTAAACCCAAACTACCTCTTTATGAAGCATTTAATTGTTTCACTGCTTGCCTCAATAATTATAGCACCTGTTGTTTATGGCCAGGATGATGAGATAAGATCTCACGAGATAGGTCTAAGCTTCAATCTTTTTGATTTTAAAACCGCTGAATTAATACGCACTACATCTTTGAATGCCGTTATCAGGGATAAAACATTTGGTGATGAGAAGTCCCCCGGTATAGGACTTCATTATTTTAAAGGATTAAAAAAACATATTGACTTTGGCGCTTCCCTGAATGCCTCTTATCTTAATCAAACTCTTCCCGGTAAAACGGACCCAACTGACAGGTATATGTTTCAATTGGAAGCCACTGCCCAATTCAAGATGGTTTCCGATAATTATTGGTTTCAACCGTTTTTGATCGGCGGGATAGGTGCACAAAAGTATTATGTATATTATGGAGCATACATGCCACTTGGAGTAGGATTGAATATAAACTTTTTTCATGAGGGCAGATTGTTCATAAACTCAACATACAGAGTGCCGATCACCACTGGTACAGTTAACTATCATTTCATGCATGCATTTGGAATTGCTGGTCGTATTACTAAAAAGAAAGAGCCAGTCATAATTCCACCGCCACCACCACCAGTAGTAGCGCCGAAAGACAGCGATAATGATGGGATCACCGACGATAAAGACAAATGTCCCAACCAGCCAGGAGTTGCAAAATATGAAGGTTGCCCGGTTCCGGATACTGATAAAGATGGTATAAATGATGAGAACGATAAATGTCCAACAGTTGCAGGTCTTGCAAAATATGAAGGTTGCCCGATTCCCGATACAGATAATGATGGTATTAATGATGAAGAAGACAAATGTCCAAACCAGCCCGGCGTTGCCCGTTACCAGGGTTGTCCTGTACCAGATACAGACGGTGATGGTGTAAATGATGAAGAAGACAAATGTCCAAAAGTTGCAGGACCAGCGGATAATTTTGGATGTCCTATAATTGGGATAAAATCTTATGAGATCGTATTTAAAACCGGAAGTGCTGTTTTACTTTCAAAGGGTAAACCTATATTAGATACAGTTGTTGCCTATTTAAAGAGAAATCCGGATGTAGAAGTAACGATTGACGGACATACTGATAATACTGGTTCAGATAAGGTCAATAATCCGTTATCAGTTAAGCGGGCAGAAGCAACTAAAAAATATCTGGTAAGCAAAGGCATTGATGCGGACAGATTGGTGACTGCTGGATTTGGCTCTACTCAGCCAGTTGCTGATAATAAAACCAAAGAGGGAAGACAGAAGAATCGCCGAATTGAAATTAAGATAAAAGGATAGCTTGCAATACTGCAAAAAAGTTCGCATAAATAAAACATTCTACTAAAACCAACCGCACTGATAAAACAAAAAGCGTCTCCAATTAAGGGGACGCTTTTTATTTTTATAAATGGGATAGCTATGAATTTTAAGTTGAATTCAGTGATTGAAAAGTAATTAGCTTTTATTCAATTCTTGTTTTGGGATCCTGCTTTCTATACCAGCACCGATAGCAATACTTAGATCTGATTCCCGCTCTGAATCCTTATGAACCCACACATAAGATCCATTGCGCTTTATTCGCTTGATCTCCTGGTCAGGTAAAACGGAATGATGTTCATTATTCTTTTCTCCATTCGTAAGAGAAAAATCCCGAACCCTGTAATAGGGTTCTGAGTGATGAAGCTCCGCGATGGCATTAAGAGAAATTTTTAATTCAGATGAGGCCACCGGGAAATCAAATTTGATCTCAAACGGTCTCATAGCATTTAACTTTTCTTAATTCTCGATTTACTAATTCTGTGCCAATTTTTTTTGAAATAAAGTGCAAAATTGACAAAAGTTAATGCTGAAGTTAGAATCAACAGTTTTTTGCAAAATAAAAAAGAGCCCTATCGGGACTCTTTTTTGACAAACAAGTTAGTATGATTGCGACTCAGATCTTAAAGCCAACTGTAAGTATCACATTGCCACCATTATCTTTCAGGTCGGCAAAAGTATTGGCTCTGGGGGGATTAACGCGGTACGGGAAATTCACATCTTTATTTAAACGTTGTACATAAGTAAGATCAATGAACATTCCTCTATTTCTATAACCAAGTCCGCCACTTACAAACATTTTTCTTCCTTTTAATTCTTTGTTTTCATATGGACTGGTATAATAAGCAAACCCCGCACGGGCCATGATCGTTTTAAATTTCAATTCACCACCAAGCCGGAAATTAAAAGTCCCTTTATATACTGCATCAATTGCTTCATTGTAAGGTTTATAATCAGCTTTGGTCTCAGTCGTATTAGTTTCTCCTTGATCTGGACCATAACTCATCCATTTGTAATTGGTATATTCTATATCGAGGGTGATAAAACCTTTCTGTCTTGTTATATCTTCCACTTCTCTGAAGACATAAGAACCGCTGATCATGATCTTGGTTGGAGAATTCAATTGATAACTCTTCTCGATCTTTTCACTGCTTCCTGTAATTGTTGCGATCCCAACGCTGTCATAACCATGTCCTGCACCAAACAAATTCTCAAGGTCTGCAGCAAATCCTGAATTCGTAGTTTCCTTTAACGGCATCCATGTGGGAGAGTGTACAGCTAATCCTAAACGTATATATTCCTTTGGCCGGTAGATCAATCCTCCGCGAAAATTCAAACCATATCCTTTCAAGGTAAATGTTTCGTCGTAGGTTAAAAAGCTAAAATCATTATCTGCATTGCCGGTTGCATCGGATTCGTGAAAATAGGTTCTCTTTTCCTGGTTAATAATATTTATACCTAAACTGAGACCCGCCATAAATTTTTTACTGAGTTCTGATCCCCATCCCAAATTAATTTCTGTAATACCGCCTTTTGATTCTACACGGTTTTCCTGGTTTCTTGAAGCAGGAGTTTCAGAACGAGCTATTACCTGGGGACTTCCGTTCACTCTGAGAGTATCAACAAGGTAGGTGTATAAGGCCATCCTTGTGGGAATTGAAACATTCGACGTGTATAACAATGCCTGGTCTATAGTAAGACCAGAAGCAGCAAATTCGTCCGCCAATGGTTCGCCATAACTGCTGTAATCATTTTCTCCCTTATAGTACGTGTTATAATTAAAATTGGCTTGTTGTGTAACAGTTATCCCAAAAGAATTTTTTGCTTTTTGACCAAAACCGCCGAATACAAAGCCAGAAGTTCCAAGATCAAAATGTGTTTGACCTGTTCCGGTACTATTTGTTTCGCGGAACATACTTTTACTTTTTCCAAACTGAAGACC
>Ga0066652_100001754_pt1 | contig 11473 bp, 9 predicted proteins | sample GraSoiAngelo_101_FD_71413 | JGI IMG/M metagenome (GOLD analysis project Ga0066652, IMG submission 71413) | Grasslands soil microbial communities from the Angelo Coastal Reserve, California, USA - 14_0903_02_30cm | ecosystem: Environmental > Terrestrial > Soil > Grasslands | place: USA...
GGTGCTGTCCGACGCGACGACGCGGACCGCCTGTGTGACCGCCCTGTACCCGAGCACGCGCGCCTGCAGGCCGTAGGTGCCGACGGGCACGCCGGCGATGACGAATCGCCCGGCCGCATCGGTCTGCGCACCGCGCACGGGGTTGGTGCCCTGGACGACGACGTTGACGGCCGGCAGCGGTCTGCCGGCGTCGCTGGCGACGCGTCCGACGATCCGCCCCGTAGCCTGCTGCGCTCCAGCCAGGCCCGGTGTGAGGAGGGCACACATCAGTAACAACTGCCGGAGTCGCATCACTGAACCTCCGATGAGGTGGGGTGTGGAGCGAAGAAAAGGGCGGCGGTTCGGCGCTCGAAGTGCTCAAACGATGACCAGGTGACCTATTCGAAAGGTCACCAAGTGATCGGATGTCTTGAAAAACGTGACAGAAGGTGAGCACGGCCGGGATCGTTGTCAACGCCGACGATCCGGGAACAGAAAAGGCCGAACCGCTCGCGCGGTGTCGGCCTCGTACGTCTCGCCCATCGGGTCGCGGAACGAGTGTGTCGTCCCCGCTTTCAAGATGTAACTCACCCCTGGGCTTGCGGCAAGCACGGGGGGAGAGCCCAGACTTCGCGACTCAATCAACCGGGAGATTTCAATGCGCGTGCTGCTCTCGACGATCGGGTCGCGAGGCGACGTTCAGCCACTGGTCGCGCTGGCATCGCAGCTGACGGCGCTCGGTCAGGACGTGCACTTCTGCGTGCCGCCCGACTTCAGGGAGTGGATCGAGGGGCTCGGCTTCTCCGTCACACCGATCGGACCCGAGCTGCGCGCGACGGGAAAGACCAACCCGATGGCGACGCGTCCCACACCGGAGCAACTGCGACAGATGATCGAGGGCACCGTCGCGACGCAGTTCGAAACGATCACGGCGGCGGCACGCGGCTGCGACGTCATCGTCGCCGCCACTGCGCTGCAGATCGCTGCGCGGTCCGTCGCGGAGTCGATGGGAATCGCGTACGTCTTCGCCGCCTACTGTCCGGCCGTGCTGCCGTCGCGCCACCACGCGCCGCCGGTGCTGCCGATGCGCGGAGACTCACCGGCTCCCGCCATGAGCGACTACAGCGAGCTCTGGATCGCGGACGCTCGCCGCTGGAACGACTCGTGGCTCGAACTGCTCAACCGGCATCGCGCCGCACTCCGTCTCGGGCCGGTGAGCGACGTCCGCAGCTACATCTTCGCCGAGCGCGCCTGGTTGGCCGCCGATCCAACGCTGGCGCCATGGCCCGATCCCGCCGACGACGGTGTGTTCCAGACGGGTGCGTGGATTCTGCACGACGAGCGTCCGCTCGCAGCGGAGCTCGCAGCGTTTCTCGACGCGGACGAGCCGCCCATCTACTTCGGCTTCGGCAGCAACGCCGCACCGAACGAGCTGAGCGCGACGATGATCTCGGCGGCGCGCTCGCTCGGACGCCGAGCCATCGTGTCGCGCGGTTGGGCCGATCTGTCGCTCGTCGACGACGCGCCCGATTGTCTCACGATCCGGGAGGCCAACTTCGAGGCGTTGTTCGCGCGAGTCGCGGCCGTCGTCCACCACGGCGGCGCTGGCACCACCACCGCGGCGGCACGAGCCGGCGCGCCACAGGTCGTGATCGCGCAGCACTACGACCAGCACTATTGGGCGCAGCGCGTCGAGGAGCTCGGCATCGGGGCCGCGCACGCCGGCAGAACTCCCACCGTCGAGTCGCTGACGCACGCGCTCACCCGCACGCTGCATGGCGACGTGGCGACGCGCGCACGCACCGTCGCCGGCACGACGCGTAGCGACGGCGCGGAGATCGCCGCGCGTCGACTCGTCGCCGACGGCGCAGGCAATTAACTTACGATGATGCCGATGCTGCTCGCGCTGTACCTGCTCGTCCTTCAATTGCTCGTTCCCGCGCCGGGGACGCGCGCAGCATCGGCATCGTACGCACGAGGTGACGCGCAACGCGTCGAGGCGAGCGCGCTCGTCTCGACCGTCAGCGAGGAATCCGCGCGTGGCAACGAACTGGTGGCGCCCGATCCGGCGTCTCACGACGCGGTCGCATGGGTGCGCGTCGCGCGTCCGTTCGGCATCGCGTTCACGACACGCGCCGACAGCTCGACGCCGCGCACGGCTGCCACCGGTGCGACGCTCGGCCGTCTATCGATGGCGGCGGGCTTCGCGGCGAGCGTGCGAGCTCGCACGCTCGCCGACTCGCACGCGGTCGGCAGCCGCGGTGCGCTCCTTCCCTACTACCCGACCGCACCTCCCCTCCAGGGCTGAGTGCCTTCGCTTGATCGAGCGCTGACGCCGCTCGATTCGACGTGCGAGGCCACGCCGCTGTTCGTGCCCGGCGCATACCGCGCCGGGCGACCCGACATCTTCGGACGCCGCTCCATCTCACGCGAACCGCCACGACATGCGGTGCGGGAATTCGCGGCGTTCGCACTGGAGACTCACATGTCCGATCACGCCCGCCAGCATCCCAACGATTCGACGACAGTCCGCGATACGATCGTCGATGCCGCCGAGCTTCCCTGGTATCGCCGCGAGCGCTGGCTCGCCGTGCAGGTGGCGGCTCTCGTCCCGATCCTCGGCGCCATGCTCGCGCCCGCGACGTACCGCGTTCCCCTGTGTGTGCTGGGTGGAGCGCTCGTCGCGATCAGCCTGGTGATGCTGCTGCGTCACAAGCCGACGCCGGCGCGCGTGGGCTACGAAGCCGGCTCAGGGTCGCGCTAGTCGAGCCGATCGGCGTGCTCACCGCTTCGCCCAGCGATGGTCGTGAGCACGCCGACGCTCAACCCGCCGCGCGATCGTTGTCTCCTGAACGTTCCGCGTCGGCGAGCAGCTCGCTCAACTCGCGATCGCTCAGCTCCATCCAGTAGGAGGGAATCGGCGCGTAGCGTCTGCGCTCGGTGTCGCTCCGGAAGGCGAGCCACCCTCGCCGAAGATGCTCGCTGACGAGCGTGCGTGGTTCGACCGTGCGGCGCCGCTCTCCCGTGGACCGAGGTTCGGCCAGCGACGGATGCACCTCCCACACGTGCCATTCCACCCCCGATGGATCGCGAAACACTCGCGACGTCAGCTCGCCTCGCCGAGGGGGCGCCGCATGGAACTCGACACCCTCCGGGAGCGCGACGGGACCGCGTGCGCCCACGGCCACCGCCCTTCGGCGGAGCCGGTCCAGCGCGTCGGGTGACAGCGATTCCCAGTCGGGGGGAATGTCGAACAGCCGGCGGCGCTCCATTGCGCGCTCGTCGACAAACGCTAGCCACGCGCGACGTGGTCCCGTACCCAGCTTTCCCGATTCGACGCGCCAGACCGACCAGCTGGTGCCGTCCGGCGCGAGAAAGGTTCTGAGCGCCATGTCCTCCCAGGCGGCATAGGGCGTGCCTCAGACGACCCGCCGGGCTCGCTTCGAGCGAGGCTATTGCGAAGCCGAGCGCATCGCCGGTCGCCATTCGCCCCGACCCTTTCGCGGGCGCTCGCCGGCGACGATAATTAGTTGCAGAGCCCGCCAGCGGATCTGGGGAACAAATGAATCCGTCGTGCGTCCAACTAGCAGGGGCCCGCTACGGCAGGGGTCGCCTTGGGGACCAGTGGCTCACGTTGTCGAATTGGAGGTTCAGGCGATGCGCACATCGGGTGAGGCACGGGCCGTCGATGACGACGGCGGCGAAAACGGCGATGGCGACCACCAGGACGGCGACGGGAGCACGTCCGTGTCGCCGTCGTCGCGAACCTATCCGATCTGGCTGAAGGTCGAGCCGACGAAGCGCCGTCTTCCGCCGGTTCCTCAGCACCTGTCGCGCCCGACCTGGGCGCGCCTCGCTCGTCAAGTTCGGGCATTCCTCCGTTCGCGGCTCAACAACGGCGCGTCGCTCCGCGGACTGGTGCGCCTGGTGCGCGCGGAAATGCTTCTCTCCGGCGCGACGCGAGACGAGGTGGCGGCCGCGCTTCGTGCCGCGGTGACCGAGCACCGCGAGTTGAGCACGCTCGATCGCATGAACGTCGTGACGCGACGCCTGGCGTCGGAGGAGTTGGTGGAGCAGATGCTCGCCTGGCTCGAGGACGCGGAGTCCGCGAGCTGACGAGCACGCGCGGGATGCGAGCATTGCGTCCCCCCATCGTACGGGGGTGATTGCGGAACAGTGGTGTGGCGGGATATCTGCCACGCGCCCGCGCGGTGTGGATCGAGAACGGCGTGCTGCGGCGGCTCGTCTACTCGCGTCACTGGGCGCAGAAGCAGGGAAAGGAGCCGACGGCGTCACCCAGCTCGATCAAGATGATCGGCGGCAGCACGACGACCGACGAGATGGTCCGATCCACGGAGCGTGGCGTGAATCGCCGCTGTTCATCCTCAACAATCTCGAGGCGATCGGTCCCGCCGTCCGACTCGCCGGCGTCGAGGGGGGAGGGGTCGTCGTGATGCCGGCGCTCAAGGTGAAGGACTTCGACTTCACGTCGCTGTCCGACGCGGTGTGAGCGCGGCGCCCGGGTGCCCGCTCCGACGAGGCGATCCCGGTCAGCGGTCGACCGAGCGTCAGGGACTATCCGAACCGCCGCGCCCGCTACAGAATAGGCGCTCGCGGCCGAGGCCGCCTTTGGAAACCATGACGCGGGCATCCGTACACCGCGCCACGTCGACCCCAATCGGAGCTCCCATGCGGATACGGCACTACTCCACCATCGTTGCCGTCGCGGCGCTCAGCGCGTGCGGTGACAGCAGCACGGCGCCGATCGACCCCTCCCTTTCGGCCGGACTTGCGCCGGCCCTCAGCTCGGAAGGTCTCGGCGTATTCCAGCGCTACGTCGCGATCGGCACGAGCATCAGCATGGGCGTCCAGTCCGACGGCGTGTACTCCGCGACGCAGCAGACGTCCTGGCCCGCGCAGCTGGCCCGCCTCGCCCATCGCGAGCTGTCGCTTCCGCTCATCTCGTTCCCGGGATGCGCCGCGCCGCTGGCCTCGCCCCTCCTCACCTTCGTGCGCCTCAGCGGCGAGGGAGCCGGCCTCGATTTCCTGCAGCGGCAGTGCATGCCGAACGAGCCGGGCGTCACGCTGCCGGCGGGCAACGTCGCCATCGACGGCGCACGCACCGGACAGGCGCTCACCGCCACCCCCGAGAACCCCGACCCCGGCCACGCGACCCAATACCCGCGCGTCCTCGCCCCGGGCCAGTCGCAGGTGACGGCGATGGAAGCGCAGAATCCGAAGATCGTCTCCGTGGAGCTGGGCGGAAACGACATCCTCGGCGCGACGCATGGGTTCTACCTGCCCGGCGTGAACATCGTGCCGGTCGCCTTCTGGGAGCCGCAGTATCGCGAGGTCGCGGCGCGCGTCGACGCGGCGGCGAAGCACGCGGTGCTCGTCGGGCTCGTGAATGACGTGCGCAGCTTCCCGAGCTTTCGCACCGGCGCGGAGTTCTGGAACGCGCGGGCGGCGTTCCTGCAGTTCAACATCTCCGTCTCCGCCAACTGCGAGAACAGCGTGAACATGCTGTTCGTGCCCTACCTCCTGCCGCGCGCCATCGGGACGGCCGCGTTCTACGCCGGCCACGGCTTCGGGCAGTACCCGTTGAGCTGCGCCAACCAGGCGGCGCCGGCGGAGGACTTCATCCTGGACCCAGCAGACGTCGCGGCCGTGAACGCGCAGCTGGCGGCGATGAACGCGGTCATCCAGGACGAGGCCCGGAAGCGTGGCTTCGCCTACTTCCCGCTCGGGGCGCTCTATGAGGGCGTGGTCGCGAAGCCACCGTTCAATCCTCTCGCGGTCATGACGTCGGCCCAGCCGTACGGACCGTACATCAGCCTCGACGGGATCCATCCGACCGCCGAGGGCGCGCGGGTGATCGCCGATGCGGCGGCCACGGCGCTCAACGCCACCTACCACTTCGGCATTCCCACCTCGACGGGCCCGCTGGCGCTCTTCGCGAATCGATAGGACGAGCGGACACCGGACGCGTCGCTGCTCGACGCGTCCGGTGTATCGTTTCCTGCCGCGCCGTGCGCTCAGCCCGCCGATGCAGGACGCCGCAGTGCCGGTCGCACCACCATCGGTGCGGAGCTGATCGACGATTGCCAGTCGTCCGGTAAGCGGATCCTGGTCGAGATCGAACTCCACGAGTCCGACCAGCGCCGATCAATCGCCGGGAACGGGCAGGACGACCTCGTTCGCGAAGTCCAGCAAGACGACGATGCCGTCGGTCTCGCGCGCGATGGTGAGCGCGCTGACGTCCCACTCGACGGTGCCGGCGAGCCCACACGTGTCCCCGAGTGCGTCAGCGACCGAGGCCGTCTCGGGCCAGCGCACGTCGGGCATCGACGGCACGTCGCTGGACGCGCCGCATGCCATCGCACCCACGACGAGCGAGATCGGCCCAAAGACCAACATGGGCTGGCGCACGAGCACTCTCCGCGTCGGCAAAGACGGTGCACAGCATCTCGGTCGCATGATACTAGGCCGGTCTGCGCACTCCCTGCAGGATCGCGCGTGATGCCGAAAATGTGATGCGCCGCGCGGTCATTCCCGCCGCCGTTACTTCGCCGATGGTCGCATATACGTCACGTTGTCTCGGGCCGACCTTCAGCGTGTACTCATTTGGAGCGCGTATGAACGGATCGGGCAAGGTGGGCGCGCGGGGAGCGGGCGGAGCCATGACGGCAAGCGATTGGAGCGCCGACTCGTTGCGCGTCCGCACGCGTACCATGCGACCCGTCGTGAGGGCTCCGCACCGATCCTGGTAGTACGCTCGCCCGAGAGCGTGACTCGTCGCGCTCCCGACACGATGAGATGGAGCAAAGCCGAACTGACTCGCTCCAGACGATCGGAGGAACGCATGGCTGACTCATTACAGTGGCACAGACTCGTCAACTTATCGAGCGGACGCGCGCGGGCGAGCTGGTGGTGGAAGACCGCGGCCGCCCTCGGCCCGCCGGCGGTCGCATTCTGCATTCAGTACTTCGTGCTGCATGCGACGATGTCGCGGTGGGCGCTGTTCTATCCCGCCGTCTTCGTCGCATCCCTGCTCGGGGGACTTTCCAGCGGGCTGGCCGCCACGGCGATCGCGACCGCCCTCGTACCCCTCTTCTTCATGGAGGGCAGGAGCTCCTATCTCACCGCGCCACCGAACCTGATCTCCATCTTCATCTTCGTGACGATGGGAATCGCGATCAGTGTCGTGCACGAGCGGCTGCGCACGATCATGGTGGAGCTCGAGCGGAGCCGACAGTGGCTTCAGGCGATCATGGACAACTCGCCGAACGTGATCGTGATCAAGGATTTCACCGGCCGCTATCTCATGGCCAACCGGCGGCTCGAAGAGCTGTTGCACCTGGGCGCTGGCGAATGCACGGGGAAGACCGATGTAGAGCTCTTCCCGGAGGAGAGCGCCGAGCATCACCACCGATCGGACGCTGAGGTATTCGCGAAGCGAAGCGCGATCACCTACGAGGAGACGCTTCAGGTGCGCGGCGAGAGCCACGTCTATCTGACGAGCAAGTTCCCGCTGTACAACTCGGAGCCGTATCCGTTCGCGCTCTGTGCGATCTGGTCGGAGATCACCGACCGTAAGCGCACGGAGCAAGCGCTGCGGCAGCGAGAGGCCGACCTGCGGCAGGCCGAGCGCCTCGCCCACTTGGGAAGCTGGATCTGGAACCCAGCCGACGACACGTTTCGATGGTCGGAGGAGCTCTATCGCATCATGGGAGTCGAACCGCCTTCGCCTCCCGACATTCCCCTCTCGGGTGCCAACCGCCCGATGGCGCCGGAGAGCGCGGCAACCATACGCGATGCGCTCCAGGTCGTCCTTCGCGACGGCGGAGCGCACGAGGCGGAGATGGAGATCAAGCGCCCGGATGGACAAACGCGCTGGATCGACACGCGAGGTGACGTCGTCAGGAACGAGCGCGGCGAAATCGTCGCCGTCGCGGGTACCGCGCAGGACATCACGGAGCTCAAGGAGCTGCAGCGTCAACGCGACGAATGGACCTCGCTGATCGCGCACGACCTGCGTCAACCGATCGGCGTGATCACGATGGCCGCGAGCGCGCTACCCGAAGTGCACGCCGCGTCGTTGCCCGATCAGGAAAGCGACCTGGTGAAGCGCATCGCGTCGGCGGCCGGTGGACTCGCGCGGCTGGTCGACGATCTGCTCGATCTCTCGCTGCTCGAGGCCCGGCGCCTCACCCTCGATCGACAGTGGGTCAAGCCGCAGATGGTCGTGCGCGAGGCGATCCAGCGTCTGTCGCACATCACGGTGGGCCACCGCGTCAACGTCACCGAGGGACAGGGCGTCGCGGACGTCTGTGTCGATCAGATGCGCATCGGCCAGGTGCTCGGCAACCTGATCTCGAACGCGGTGAAGTACGGCGACGACGGATCCGACATCGGCGTGCGCGTCGAGCAGCACGGTGCCGAGGTCGAGATCGCGGTCGAGAATCGTGGACCGGGCATCCCGCCGGAGGACGTCCAGCAGCTGTTCAATCGGTTCGTGCGGACCTCCAGGGCGCGCAAGTCGGGCGTACGTGGCCTCGGGATTGGCCTGTACATCGCGAAGGAGCTGGTCGTCGCGCACGGCGGGCGCATCTGGGTGGAAAGCACGCCCGGCCAGACGACGTGCTTCCGCGTGGCGCTGCCGGCGCGGGCGGCGGAACAGAAGGTCGCATGAGTCAGAATTGCCAGGTGAATCCGGCGACGGGCAGGCGCGGCCACTGCTGGATCTCGCCCGAGGTGAGCACGACCTGCCGATCCTTCACCGTCGCGTCGCGCCAGAAGCCGCGCGGGTTCTCGGTGCCGAGCACGTTGTACACTTCGCCGAAGACGGACAGGCGCCCCGCCCTGGTGTGGAAGTACTTCGTCCATCGGACGTCCACGCGGTGGTACGACCGCAGGCGCATCGAGTTGAGCTCCCCCGGCCTGCGCCAGGTGGAGATGGCGAGCTCCGTCGGGCTGTTCTTGACCGTGTCGACGGTGAGGAGCGTCGGCGTGTAGGGCCAACCCGAGTGCCATAGTCCTCCCAGGCTGAGTCGCCACGAGCCGCTCGCCGGATGCAGCGACCAGTCGGCGTGCACGGCGTGTCGCTCGTCGAAGCCACGCGGCACCATCCGACCACCTATCTCGTCCATCGACGACGCGAGCGCGTAGCTCACCGACCAGTCGGTGCGGCCGGCATCCTTCCGTGCGAGTTGAAACTCGAGGCCGCGATCTCGACCGGCGGTGCGGTCGATCAGAGTACGGTCCCAGAGCAGCTCCGGAAACAGCCACATGTCGCCGCCCAGATTCGCGTACTTCGGTCGCGCGTGAGTGAGTCGGCGCTCGTAGGCCTCCACACGGGCGATCACGCCATTCGGCAGCGACTGCTCGACGCCGAGTGTGCGTTGCTGCGCGCGCTCCGCCAAGCCGAAGCTCTGCACTCCGTCCTCGGCCTGGAGCGAGAACAGCGACTGCGACTGGCTGTAGCTCCCCCAGGCCGCGCGCACCGTGGTGCGCTCGTAGGGTTGCCACGACACGTTCAACCGTGGGCTCACGATCGACTCGTCGGTGAGTGACGATCGGTCGAACCGTGCGCCCGCCTCCACCGTAAGAGAGGGAAGGAGCTGCATGCGGGGCGCAAAGTACAGCGCGACCTTGTCGGCCCGCGGCGCCGCAAGGGTGGAAATACTGGCGCCGCGACCGGTCTTCACGCCGTCGGGCTGCTTGCCTGCGAGCACTCTCAGATAGTCGTAGGCCGCCGACTCTCGCTTCGCGTCGATGCCCCACTTGAACAGCAGCGTGCGCGACGCGTCGAACGTCCAGTCCTGACGAACGCCGATGCGGTCGAGCGAGCGCGTGTCGTCGATCGACACGTTCTGCACGCCCGCGGTCGAATAGTTCTCGCCGTGCCGCTGCCACGAGATGGCGCTTCCGGAGAGCACGCTCTGCATGTGGAGTCGATCGCCGAGGAACTGATCGTCCCACGTCACCCACGCATAGCTGCTCCCGTAGCCGCTGAAGATGTTCGGCTCGTCCTTCTTCAGGAATCGGAACGTGTCGCCCGCGCGAAGTGCATGCACCGCGATGCGGCCGCCACCGGGCAGATCGTATCGCACCTTCGCGAACAGGTCGTAGTAGCGCGGCTGAATCGAGTCGCGGATCTCCGTGAACTTGAGGGCGACATCGAGATACCCGGGGCGCGCGGAGAGAACCCATCCCCCCTTCCCTCCCGCGAAGCCGCCCTGGAGCGTTGCGCGCGCGTTCATGGCGCTGACGCCGACGGAGCCATGCACTCCGTCGGTACGCGGATCGGACGTCTCGAGGGTGAACACGCCGGCCAGCCGATCGCCGTACTCGGCGGAGAATCCGCCGGTGTTGAGCGACGCCGTGCCGAGCGTCTGGATGTCGATGATCGAGAACGCGCCGCCGACGTCCTTGAGATGGAACGGCTCGACCAGCTCGAGGCCATCGAGGGAGACATACAGCTCGTCTCCCGACGCGCCGCGTACGCCGAACTTCGCCGAGAAGTCGTCCGCCGTCACACCGGGCAGCCGCGCCACGGCGCGGTAGATGTCCTCACCGAGCTGCGGAATGGTTTCCAGCGTCTCGCGCGACAGCGACTGTCCCCCCGCGGCGACGTCCCCCTGCAACAACCCGAAGTGGCCGGGCGTGATGATCATCTCCGACAGCGCCACGGTGCGCCGGCGCATTGTGACGCCGAGCGGAGCCTCCCGATGGTCCTCGAGCAGCGGCACGTCGACGATCACGATCGGCTCGTAGCCCATGCGAGTGACACGTATCGTGTAGCGGCCGGCCGGCACGGCGGCAAATCGAAAGTGCCCATCGTCGCTCGAGCGCGTGCTGAAGCCGGTCCCGAGCAGCTCGACGCGCGCGCCGCCGAGCGTCGTACCGTCCAGTGTGTCGCGCACGACCCCACCAATGAGAACGAATCGTGAGCCAGCGCCGGCGGCGACCGGTACGCTCGCTCTGGAACTGTTGGGCGCCGAGGGCGACGGTCCCGACGCAGTGGGCGCAAGGTCCACGGCTCCGGCCGACTGCTCGACCACCACCTTGCCCCCCGCGGGAGGCTGCTGGCTTCCCGCCGCGCCCTGCGCCGAGAGGGGGCCGGCAATCGTGGAGAGCGCGACGGCGACCGAGAGCAGCATGGCCGAGGCGCGCTGTCGCCGTCGCTCGGCCGGCCCACGACAACCCGGGGCAGGCGCCGGGGCTACTGAAGCGTCGGAGCCGAGCTGCCGGTCGAGAATGCGCCAGTCGGTCATGCTGAGCCAGTGCCTCGTGGTGAGCGTCGGGAGCAGCGAGCGAAGATGCCTTGCTCCTGTCGGGCCGTTCAGGAGGGCGCTGAAGCAAGCGTCGAGCCGTGCTCGGCCGTGCCTCCTGTGGTTGGGCCAAGTCGTCGCTGGCGTCCCTCGGGAAGTGACGGCAGCCCGCCTCATGCCCTCCACACCGCGTCGGCGCTTTCCAGGGGGACCGCGTTCCG
>Ga0066652_100001756_pt1 | contig 11471 bp, 8 predicted proteins | sample GraSoiAngelo_101_FD_71413 | JGI IMG/M metagenome (GOLD analysis project Ga0066652, IMG submission 71413) | Grasslands soil microbial communities from the Angelo Coastal Reserve, California, USA - 14_0903_02_30cm | ecosystem: Environmental > Terrestrial > Soil > Grasslands | place: USA...
CGACTTCGCCTCGGCTACCCCGGGCGAAGGCGTGATCCGCTCGGCAACAATCACCAACATGCCTTGCGGCGTGCCGGTGACTATTGCGGCCGAACTGCATCAGGTCGCCCTCACCAGCTCGGACGTGCTGTTCGGCGCTGAAATTGTTGTTACCGCGTCGAACTTCACCGCTCCGTGCATTGGCCCGTCACAGTTGCACATCGTCGACCTCGGTAATGGCACGGTGAGACTGTCCTGGACCGGCAGCGGCCAGCTTCTCCAGTCGACCGACTTGACGAACTGGACACCAGCGACAAACCAGAACAACCCGCAGACCTTCACGCCTGTTGGCATGAAGTTCTATAAGGTGCAGTAGTTTAACAGTAGCGCATTGATCAGGAGGCCGGACGCTTGTCCGGCCTCTTTTTTTTCTATACAACACCGCCGTGAAGAAGCCGCTTCCTGCGACCGCGCCCCCATGGCTCACCATTCCGGTGAATCAAAAATATTTATATTTTACTGCGGCCGTCACCGGCGCAGCCATCATGATCGTCGAAATTCTGGGCGCGAAGATGCTGGCTCCGTATTTCGGCACATCGCATTTCGTCTGGACCGCCCAGATCGCCGTCACACTGGTGGCGCTCGCAACCGGTTATTATGTCGGCGGACGTGTCGCCGACGCCTCACCAAGGCCCCAGCGCATGTACGCGGGCATACTGATTGCCGCCGTCTATTTGTGCTTTGCCGTGCTGCTCGTGCGGCCCATTTCATACTGGGCGTTGCAATTCAGCCTCGCGGCCGGTTCCCTGTTGGCGGCATCGTTCCTTTTCTTTGTCCCGCTGGCCTTGCTGGCGATGGTCGGGCCATTCTTCGTCCGGCTGCTCACCGAAAGCGTCTCGGGCGTGGGCGGAAGTGTCGGACGGCTCACAGCCATCGGGACGCTGGGCAGTTTTGCCGGCACGGTGCTGATCGGTTATTGGCTGATCCCGGCATTTCCGAATTCCGTGTCCATGTTCGGCACGGCTGTGATCCTCATGCTCGTGAGCGGCGGCTATTTTCTGGTCTGGTCCCGGCGGCGTCTTAGGGCCGTCGCCCCCGTGATTATCATGGCGGCCGGCCTCGGGGTGTATGCTGCCCGCGACGCGGCCGAGCCGCACTTCGAGAATGTGACGGAACTTGCGCGCAAGAACTCGCCGTTCGGTCTCCTGGAGGTTTTGCAGGACAAGCACACCACGGAGCGCTATTACCTGAACGATTATTTGACGCAGAACACGTACGACACGCACGACAAGCAAAGCGTCTCGATGTTCACGTACATGCTTCACCTGCTGGCGAAAGCCTACACACCGGAACTCACGAACGTGCTCTGTATCGGGCTCGGCGTCGGCATCGTGCCGATGGAGTTTGCCAATGAAGGCGTTTCAGTGGATGTGGTGGAGATTAATCGCGACGTGGTGCCGCTGGCTCAGAATTACTTCGATCTCGATCCGGCGCGGCTGAATATTACGTTCGGTGACGGCCGCTACTTCGTGAACCGCACCCGCAAACAGTACGACGCCATCATCCTGGATGCTTTTCTTGGAGATTCCTCGCCATCCCACTTGATGACCCGCGAAGCGTTCGCCGAAATGCGGCGCGCGCTCAAGCCGGCTGGCACGCTGGTGATCAACTCCTTTGGGGATTTCGGATCGGGGCGGGATTTCTTGACCGCGTCGATTTACAAAACGCTCGCGGCGGTATTTACCAGTGTGCGCATTCACGCCGAAGGGCTGCACGGCAACACATTGTTTGTGGCCTCGGCGAATCCGGATCTGAAAATCCTGCGCCAGCCCGATCTGAGCAACGTGCACAGCAGCAGCGCACGGCAGGTGGCCGCCGCATTCGAGACGTTGCGGGAAGTGACACCTTCCAGCGGCCGAGTTCTGACCGACGATTACAATCCGGTGGAATTCTACGACGCAGCGAACCGGGAGGAACTCAGGCGGAACCTGGCTTTGCGAGCCCGGGATCTTTGACCGCTTTGAAGATAGTCGCGTAACGCGTGCCGCCGGTGTCTTCCGGTTGCGTGCTCTCGAAGACGCCGCCATAAAGTTCGATGATCTTCTTCAACACCGTCAGGCCGAAGCCGTTCGAGTACGCGGCGGGCGAATTGCATTGCTCGAGCCGGTTCGGGAACACCTCGATCTCGGCCCACAACGCCGTCTCGCCGACTTGAAAATGGCGGAAACTTTTCCCATTCAACACCAGGGGCCGTTCGAGCGTTGAAGCAAAAGTGCGCGCAACAATGCGGCCACCCTCGGGCTGCAACTCGCGCGTGATCCGCATAAAGAGATTGATGAACACATGCTTGAGTGAACGGAAATCCGCAGTGAACCGTGGCAGGTTGTCGCCCAGTTCGCAGGAGAGCAGGATGGGGTGCTGAGCCAATTCGGGCTCGACGGCAGCCACCGCTTGCTTCAGGACGGCGGACAAGTCTTCATCGCGCACCTGGCGTTTACCGTTCTGCGCAAATTCGGTGAGGCCGCGGATGATGCCATCGGCGCGCTTCACCGCGTGCACCATGTCCTGGACCACGCTGTAGCATTCCTTTTCCGCGCCCCGCAGATGGTGGCCGAGGTACTCGAGGCCCATCAAAATTGTTTGCAGGGGATTTCTGACTTCATGCGCGACGCCGGCGGCAAAGGTGCTGACCGCTTCCAACTTTTCGGTTTGCACGAGCTTCAGTTGAGCGGCCTTGAGGTCCTCATGGGCGCATTTAAGGTCGGTCAATGCGTGGCGCAAGGTGTCGACGGCCGCTTTGCGCTCGGTCGCGTAACGCACAGAACGTTCCAGCGTGCGTCCATCGAGTTGGCCTTTCATCAGGTAATCCTGGGCGCCTTCACGCACGGCGCGGAGGGCAAGGCTTTCGTCCATCATTCCCGAGATGACCAGCACCGGAATGTCCGGAGCGGCGGCTTTCAAGTCCGTGAATGTTTGCAAACCCGAATTGTCCGGCAGGGTCAAGTCGAGCAGCGCGACGTCGTAAGATTCCTGGGTAAGGCTGAGGCGCGCATCGGCGAATGATTTGGCATGGCGAATGTGAAAGGAGGGCGCGCGCAGGAACTCTTTTACAGCCTGCGCGTAGGCGGCTTCGTCTTCGACCAGCAGTACTCTAATGGTGCTCGTTGCCACGGATCTTGCCTAATCCGATATCGGCAATTGGTCGAAAGAATTAACCGCGCATGGCCGCCAGCGGTTATTGTGGATTTTCGGGTTTGTCCTTCGAAAACACCCGCCGAAGTGATGGGGGCAAGGGAGTCTCTTGGGGTAAATCTTTTGCAATTAATTCGGCGACTTGCTGCCATTTTTTATTGCCGATTTTTTGGATGAGCGTCGAGAGCGTAACACGGCCCTCGGACATCCATTGCGCCAGTTCCTGGCCCGAGACGGGCCCATAGATTTTTTTGTCCGCGCCGACGATCTTGAAGAGCGCCTGCGGGTCCAGTTTCGGCATTTGAAGCCTTCGCTGAGGGTGTGTGGCGGCAGTTTGGGGCAGTTCTTCGGGCTCCGCGGGATGGGCAACCCGGGGGTACGATTGCGGCCGCGGCTGGGGCTGCGGTTGCGGCGTGGAGGCGAGAGGAGCAGGAGCGGGGACCTGAACCTCGCCTATTTGGATATCCGGAAACTTGAGTTCCACTGGTTTGAATTGCGGCATGGAAGCCGCCAGCGCCGGTTGCGCCTGCTGCTGAGTGCTGCTGGCGCGTTCGAGGGCTTCATAACCATTCACGACCCATTCGAGCTTCCCGGTCTCGATATCCACGAGGAGGCCCTGCACGGGAATACGGGGACCAATCAGCGGGCTATTGCGCACGAACTCGACGCCGCGGATCACGTTTTGACGTTCGCTGGCAAACAAGCCGAAGAACTCATTGAGGTTCTCCGGCAATTGCGAGCGGCTGATCCCAAGGTCGCGAAAACGGTCGGTGAGCTGCAAGACCGATGTCTGCCGCACTTTGCAGTCGCTGTGGCCGATGATCGCGATCTCCTTCCCGCCTTTCACCGCACAAGCCAGGGCCAACGTACGGGTCATCGAACTGGTCGTGCCGAAAATAATGTTGCCGGCGTTGCGCAACCAAATGAATTGGTCCTCGGGCACGCCGAGCACCTCCGGCATGAGCCGATTGAGCCGTGGATCAATGCAAGTCAGCGCGATCAGCGGCAACTCATCCTGAAAATCCAGGGGCCGAATACCGGCAGTGGCGTCGCCGTTGTTGGCGCGGCGGTTGGCGTCGAGAATGGCGTCGAATAATCGCATTATTGGTCTGACCGTGTGGGTTTAGTTTCGCCGCGGTCCACCGCTTTGCGCAAGGCTGGGACCTGTTCCAGCAATTTCTCGAAGCGCACGCCGGTGAGTGCCTCGAGGACCGGTGGAAGCTGGCTGATGATTTGCGTGACGTCGCCCGTCAACTTGCTCGCGCCGCCACCCACGCCGTTGCCGCTGTTGATGATGACTATCTTTTCGGTCTTGGAAAGCGGCTCGCTGATTTTTGCGGCGATTTCGGGCAGAACACGCACGAGCATCTCGATCACTGCGGCCTCGTTGTAAAACTTGAACGCGTCGGCCTTTTGCTTGAGCGCTTCGCCAGTCGCACGGCCCTGGGCCTCAATGATGGCTGCCTCGGCCAAGCCACGCGCCTTCTGCGCTTCGGCCTCGGCCAAGCCCGTTGCGCGGGTCACATCGGCATTGGCCAGACCATTGGCCTTGGTAGCGGCTGCGGCACCGGCAGCTTCGGCTTCAAGTTGGAATTTACGGGCACTGGCCAGGGCCTCGACTTTGTAGCGCTCGGCATCGGCAGGCTTTTGGACGTTCGCTTCGAGTTCGCGCTGCTTGCGCAAGATTTCCTGCTGTTGCAGCTCGATCTGTTTCTGCTTTTCGATGATGTTGACCTGGACTTCCTCGGCTTTCACCAACTGTCCGGTCTTGTATTTCTGCAGATCGTAAGCGAGATCAGCCTCGGCTTTGCGCTGATTCACGGAGGCCTGGTACAGAGCCACGTTCATTTGGTAATCGCGCTGTGCCTCGGCGATTTTTGTATCGGCCGCAAATTTGGCCTCTTGCCCGGCCTGGGTCGCCTGGGACGACTTAATCATCGCATCGCGATCCGCTTCGGCCTGGGCAATTTGTGCGTCGCGTTTGACCTGGGCGATACGCGGTTTGCCGAGCGCTTCCAGATAGCCTTGCGCATCCCGAATATCGCGAATGGTAAAGCTCACGATGCCAAGGCCCATGTTCGCCATGTCGCCCGCCGCTACTTCCTGTACTTTGGCCGCGAACATGTCGCGGTTTTGATAAATTTCCTCAACCGTCAGCGTTCCAACGATCGCGCGCAAATGCCCTTCAAGGGTCTGCATTGCTATATTCTTGATGTCTTCGGTGCCTTTGCTGAGAAATTGCTCGGCAGCGGTCGCGATGGAGATATCGTCTCCCTTAACTTTGATTTGCGCCACGCCATCCACTTTCACAGGCACGCCTTTGCTGGTGTAAACTTCTGGCGTCTGGACATCGATCGTGAGCAACTCAAGGGAGAGAAGATCAATTTTTTCGACGACCGGCAGCACGAAAGTGCCGCCGCCTTTGACGATGCGGAAGCCACGGGTGTGGACGGTGCCATCTGGATCGGCCTGACGATACTGCCGTCCGGAAATGACCAGCACCTGGTTCGGACCTACTTTGGTATAGCGGCTCGCCCAAATCGCAAGCAACAGAAATATAACGATCACGATGCCGGCGATCGCGGCTACGCTTGTGGCGCCGGACAGGAAGCCAATGGCGAGTAAGGGTATCAAGGTCATGGGTGGTTCGGTTAAACAGGAGCAACGTAGAATTGAGTGCCAACGATCCGCATAATTTTCACGGTCGCACCGCCTGTGACAGCCGCGCCAGTCTCGGTGCGCGCCGGTGCCGTGTAGCGCGAACCTGCCTGGACGTAAGCGATCTCGCCCACACCGTGTTGCGGAATGGGCGTGATCACTGTGGCTTGCACACCCACCAGAGTAGCGATGCGACCCTCACTGGAGCTCTGGGTCTTGCTGAAAACCTTGTTGAACAGGAGAAAAACGCCTCCTGCAATGGCCAGACCGCCGAATGCGGACAGCGGCGCACTAAGATACACCGGCTTTGTGGCCTCAATTCGCGAAAAAATCAGGCCTAAACCGCCAAAAGCGGTGATGAACGAAGCGATTGTGGTGGGGCTGAACGGAGAGAGGCCCGGCATACCGGTATGCTCGTAGCCAGCTTCGGCGTGACCATGTGTGCCGACATCGGCATGGTCCACGCCATGCCCTCCGAAAACGTCACCGAGCACAGCGCTTACGATGGTGAATAGAAGCCCCACCCCAAAACAGATCAGGTAGATTAAGAACGCGTCCATAACATTCGCAGCGCTCGGTTCGTGCCCCCATCTGTAGTTAGAATCGGCGGCAGCAGCAAGGATTTAATGGCTGGCAGGGGTCAAATGCCAGCCGTTCGTGAACGGTGTAAGACGCCTGTGGAAGCGCGGCAGGGTTTACTGCGAGCGTGCTTCTTTGTCCAGCGGGGTGACCCACTTATAGATGGTATAGCGACCGTTGCCGGTGTAGGTCTCCTTGGGTTTCACGCCGTCCATATTGAATTGGTACGAGACGATGCGAGTGCCGGGCTTGAGTTTCTCAAATTGCGGGATCAGCTTCACGTTGAGCGATGGCAACAGATAGAGCGTGATCACACTGGCATCACTGAAGGTCTCCTCGAAGATGTCTGCATTCTTGATGGTGACGAGCTTCTCGACACCATTGGTGCGCACATTTTCTTTGGACTCGGCTATGCGCTGTGGATCGATGTCGATTCCAATCCCGTGCGCCCCGAACTTCTTCGCCGCCGTGACGACAATGCGCCCATCGCCGCAACCGAGGTCGTAAACCACGTCGCCCTTTTTCACTTCTGCCAATTCGAGCATCTTTTCCACAGCGTCTTGCGGCGTCGGGACGAAAATGACGTCCGGCGTGCGTTTAGGCTGATCGATCTTTTTTGAAGAATCGGATTTCTGTTGAGAGAAAACGACTGCTGCACCCAGGCAGCAAATCAACACTGCCAATACCCCGCGTTTCATTTTACGATTACCTTTCTTTTACAAGCCTTTATGGCTGGTTTGGAGACGGTTTTACCGCAGACCGCCTGGCAAACCAATAGAAAATTAACCCTATGAGGACGGGCACCACGCCAATCACCAGGAGCTTGCCGGCGTATTTGTACGCCGAATACAGCATATATGCGCACATAGCGCAAAAAATCAGGGGTGTGAGCGGGTACAAAGGCACTTTCCATAGTCGGAGCGTGTTGGAGTCGCGCACGCGCAGAACAAACACGGAAATGCCAGTCATGAGGAAAAATGCCCAAAAAACCGGTGCGGTGGAGCGCAGCAAGGTCTCGAAGCCGCCGTGGCCTTGCCAACTCAGCGGTTCAAAGCCAATCAGGCTCACAAGAGCATTGATCAGGTTGCGTCCCCAATTGGTCCCGACCAGAGCCACCAGGAACAGGGTAATCGCAGTTTGCATCAGCATCGACAACACCGGCACGGAGCGCCTTGGATGCCAGCGACTCAGCCAGTTCAACGCGGGGTAATCTTCGCCGAGACTCGCGTAGATGCGCGAGCCGGTATAGATCATCCCATTTAGAGCGCCCAGGGCGGAAACCATCACAAAGATGGCCATGGCTTTGGCGCCGAACGTCCCGAATGGCCGCGCCAGCACGTCCGCCGCGATGGCTTTGGATTCGCGCGCGCCCTGAAAGCCGAGCGCATTCAAATACGCGCCGTTCACGAGCAGATACACCAGCATCAGTGACCCGGTTCCGAGCATGAACGCCAGGGGCAGGTTGCGAGGTTTGTCCACGACCTCGGCCGCCACAAGGGCGGCGTCGTTCCAGCCACCGTACGTGTACAAGACAAGAATCATCGCCAGCCCAAGTGAGCCAGAGCCGGCGACGATCGGCGCTTTCGCAGCGGCAGCTTCGGTCCAGAAAAATCCGGCGATCACGATGGAGCCGATCGCCAGCACCTTCAGGCCAGTGAGGAAATTTTGGGTACGTCGGCCGAACACGAGACCTACGAGATTTGCGATGGAGAGACCGGACACGGCGGCGGTGGCATAGATGAATTCGGAGGCCGGCCCAAACTTGCGCAGCGTCACGGCGTAATCGGCAAAGATGTAAGCCATCATGCCAATGCTCCCGGTCATTAGCACGGCCAGTTGCATCCAACCGAAAAGGAATCCCGCCCAGCGCCCGAATGCTTTGGTAAGATACACGTAATCGCCTCCCGAGCGCGGATAAGTGGACGCGAGTTCGGCGTAACAGAGCCCGCCAATAAATGTAAGTATTCCACCAGCCAACCACACCATGAGTCCCATTGCCGGACTTGAAACATTTTGGAAAATGAATGGCGCTGTTTCGTAAATGCCGGCGCCGATCACGATACCGAGGATGATGCTGACAATGTCCCAAAGCCCCAAGTGCGGCTTTACTGCGGCTGGCTGCGGCGGCGCAACCTCCCTTGCGGCAGAGTCCATGCACCGTTTTATCCGGGGGACTTGGTATTGGAAAGCGCGCATTTGCCCGCCTGCCTCTTACAGCAGTTCCCTGCGTTGTTTCCATGCAGAACGGCCATTATGGTTCTCCGGCAGGAGCGCGGCGGGAAGCAGATGTCGGCGGTTAATTTTGGATCGAATGAGCAAGTGCAAGGTTGCATTTTGGGAATCAGTGCCGATATTAGATATGTGAAGCGATTGTTTGCGGTTCTGTTCGCAGTGGCCGTGATTTGGCCGCAGGTGATCCTTCCCTACCCATCCAAAGAGTCCGCGTGCACGAATTGCAAATGCCCGATGCTTTGCTGTTCTTCGGACGCGGCGCCGAGTGAACCGCTCGCCCTTCCCGCGCCCAACGTTTTTTCGTCGGTGCAGTGGTCAGTCCCGCAGCAAACGGTGATCTTTCAGTTGCCTTCGGGCGGGCGTCTTGCGCCACGCTATGCTGACATAGTGCTTTTCCCTTCCGCGACTCCTCTTTTCTTACGCAACTGCGTCCAGCTCATCTGAGCTAAGGCAATCCCAGAGACGTATTCTGTACCCGGATAATCTCCGGTGATCCCTGTTTCCTTTGAATTTATGAAAACTTTTTTGATGATCCTGATTGTCGCCGGCGTGGCAGCAGCGGGCGGCTGGTATGCCGCCAGGCATGTAAGCCACTCGTCAGGCGCGGCCGCACACAGCCGGAAAATCCTTTATTACCAGAGCCCTATGCATCCATGGATCAAATCGGAGCAACCGGGCAACTGCACGATTTGCGGGATGAAACTCGTGCCTGTCTATGAAGGCGAAAAGGGGTTCGTGGTGGGGGAAGGGGTGTCACTGAGTTCAAACGTGATCAACGTGATTAACGTCGCGACTGAGGAAGTGAAGAAGGGTCCATTGGTGCGCACGTTGCGGGTCGCGGGAATGATCGAGGATGATGATCAGCGGCACCGGATAATTTCGGCCTACGTCGGGGGAAGGATAGAAAAGCTTTCGGTGAACTACATCGGTGCGCACGTGAAAGCCGGCGAACCGCTGGCGGTCCTATACAGTTCGGCGATGCTGTCGGCGGAGCGCGAATACGTGGCGTTGGCAGAGAAGGCCCAGTCGCCAGAAGGCAAACGATGGATGGACGCGGCGGCGCAACGACTCCGCCGCCTGGGCCTCACGGATGAACAAATTGCGCAGGTGCCGACCAAAACGGGGGACAACACTGAAATCCTGGCGCCGATGTCCGGAACAGTCGTCTCACGGTTTGCTTATGAAGGGCAATATGTCAATGAAGGGGAAAAGCTATTCGAAATCGCGGACTTCTCGAAGATGTGGTTCATGTTCGACGCGTACGAACGTGATCTTCCGTGGATTAAACCAGGGCAAGAGGTGGAGGTAACGACACCGGCGGCGCGGGGGGTGGTCTATCGTTCCACGATCGCGTTCATCGACCCAAACTTGAACGACATGTCGCGTAGCGCAAAGGTGCGCGTCGAATTGGACAACCCGCTCACCGGCAATCGCCATGAGTTGTATCACCGAGCGTACGCGGAAGGGCGCGTCAAGATCGAGCAGGCTGAGGTGACGCTGATTCCTCGCAGCGCCGTGTTGAATGCTGATGGTAAGCCGGTTGCCTACGTGGATGTGGGCGGCGGCAGATATGATCGGCGGGAATTAAAGCTCGGAAAGGAGGGCGATCAATTCTGGGAGGTTCTGGAAGGAGTGAACGCAGGCGAAAAGGTTGTGAGCAACGGCAATCTGCTCATCGATGCGCAAGCGCAATTGAATGGCGTCGCGGCTTCAGCACCGAGGGAAGCCGGCGAAATTCCTGAATCGCTGAACAACTATTTTACACTGGTGGACGCCGCGTCCGTGGCACTCGCATCGGACGATCTGGCCCGCTACAACGAGACCGGGTCGAAACTCCACGCAGCCATGCCGGCGCTGATGGAGACAGCGGACGCGCGGGAGCAATGGCGTCCGATCCTGAAACGGATTTCCGACTCAGGCCATTTGGAAACCGCGCCCGATTTGAAGAGCGCGCGCAAAGCCTTTCTGCCGCTCAGCGCCGCAGTCGCGGATCTCGCGAAAGCGTCTCACGCACGGGTCAAGATTTATAGCTGCGCGATGGTGGACCGGGCGGTGCCCGGCGCAGCAAACCCGGGCTTATGGATCCAACTCAAGCCACCGATGCGCAACCCATTCTTCGGATCCGAAATGCTCGATTGCGGCACGGAGGTTAAGCCGTGATCGATGCGCTGATCGCGTGGTCGCTGCGGAACCGTTTTTTGGTTGCGTGCGGGGTATTGATCATCATGGCCGCGGGGCTTCGGGCGATTTACCGCACTTCTGTGGATGCCATTCCGGACCTGAGCGAAAACCAGGTGCTTGTGTTTGCGGATTGGGCCGGGCGCAGCCCCCAGGAAGTTGAAGATCAGGTGACATATCCGCTGTCCGTGAACCTCCAGGGATTGGCGGGTATAAAGACGGTCCGGGCGAATTCAATGTTCGGCTTTTCGCTGATCACTGTGATCTTCGATGACTCGGTGGATAATTATTTTGCGCGCACGCGCGTGCTCGAGCGGTTGAATTATTTGGGCGATCTGCTGCCGACGGGCGTGGTCCCGAAGCTGGGCCCGGATGCAACGGGGCTAGGCTGGGTATATCAGTATTATTTACATGTGGAAGGCGACAAGGGTTATGATCTCGGAGAACTTCGCGCGATTCAGGATTGGTTTGTTCGCTATCAGCTCAATTCGGTGCAAGGGGTTGCTGAAGTCGCGAGCGTTGGCGGCTTCGTGAAGCAGTATCAGGTGGAGGTTTCGCCCACGAAATTGCGCGCATCAGGGTTGACGCTCGGCAAGGTGATGGAAACGGTGACGCAAGCGAACCTGAACGTCGGCGGAAAGGTGGTGGAGGAA
>Ga0066652_100001757_pt1 | contig 11468 bp, 8 predicted proteins | sample GraSoiAngelo_101_FD_71413 | JGI IMG/M metagenome (GOLD analysis project Ga0066652, IMG submission 71413) | Grasslands soil microbial communities from the Angelo Coastal Reserve, California, USA - 14_0903_02_30cm | ecosystem: Environmental > Terrestrial > Soil > Grasslands | place: USA...
GGACGGTCTGTATACCGCCGTCGAAGCGGACCGTCAATGCGAGCAGCTTGGCGGTACCCGCGGCTCCGGAAATATCGACATCTGGAAACTGAAGCTCGACGGAACCGGAAAGGACTTCACGCGCCTTACGCATTTCAACGACTATGCAGGCGGGAAAGCTTCAAATCCAGTAATCTCGACGGATGGCCGCTTCATGGCGTTCCAAGTTGCCAAGACCGACGACTCCGCGGGCGTCGGCTATGGCATTTTGCTCTTTCACTTCAAGCCTTAGCAGGTCGCGTCCGGTAAGCGGACATATCGTTACTAATCGGTCGATTTCCAGAGGAGATCACTCTGCGATCTTCAGCTCGCGAATGCAAATATTGCGATAGCACCCAGTTGCCATGATTCCGTCTTCGGGAAGCCTTTCTTCGCCTCGATCCATATTCGTTCCTTTGACACTCTTCCGGCGCACACGTAGGCTTGCGCCAGCGACTGCTGGAGGTGCAGCTCCATGAGAACAACACGACGAGAATTTGCAATGAAGCTTACTGGAGCAGCGATGGCTGCCGCATTTGCGCCCGCCGGGGATACGGCGCGTTTGCCGATTGCGTTTTCCACTCTGGGCTGTCCTGCCTGGGACTTGCAGAAAATCCTGACGTTCGCGGAGCAACATCGTTTCGCCGCCGTCGAATTCCGCGGACTGGAAGGCAATCTGGACTTGCCTTCGCACCCGGCGTTTGTAGCGGAACGCATCGCGCAGACAAAACGCGAGATTCTTTCTCACGGCCTGCGCGTCGCCTGCGTCAGCAGCTCCGCCAGCTTGCACGAGTCCGATCCTGAGAAGCGTTCGAAAGTTCTGGCGGATGGCCGCCGATTCATCGACCTGGCTTCGACGCTCGATGCGCCCTACGTGCGCGTTTTCGGTTGCAGCCCTGACTCCGGGCATCCTATTACTCCCGACGAGGAAATGAAGGCGCGCGTCACTGCCGGATTGCACGAATTGGGCGAGTATGCGGGCCCGCGCAAAGTGACTGTGATTATCGAGTCGCACGACGACTTCACGTCTTCGGCCACTCTGGCTGACGTGCTGCATCATGCCGATTCCAAGTCGGTCGCCCTCTTGTGGGACGCTCACCACACGTTCGCGGCGTCAAACGAGGACCCGAAGTTCACCGTGCGGCAGCTCGGGCAATGGATCCGGCACACGCACCTCAAGGACTCCGTCGACAAAAGCGGCGATCGCAAGTACGTGTTGACCGGCCGCGGAGACGTACCCATTAAGGAACAGATCGGAGCGTTGCGCTCCATCGGTTACAAGGGCTTCTACTGTTTCGAGTGGGAAAAAGTGTGGCATCCCGATCTGGAAGATCCCGAGATTGCCTTTGCGGACTATGCCCGCGTCGTCGCGGATTATTTGCGCTAGAAACACAAGTGTTTACGACTGACGAACTCTTCGGTCAATCCTGCGTTTTCAGCTCGCGGATCCAGATGTTGCGGTAGCGCACTGGATGGTTATGGTCCTGCAGCGCCAGCGGCAATTTTTCCGGCTGCGGTTCATACGGCGGCCGTTTGCCGTGAGCCGTCGGGCCGCTCAATTCCACGTTGTCCTGCACCAGCACGCCGTTGTGAAAAACGGTTTCGCGTGCGGGGCGGAGCAGCTTGCCGTCTTTCGCAAAACGCGGCCCGTGAAAGACGATATCGTAGGTCTGCCACTGGCCCGGCGGGCGCGAAGCGTTCACCTGCGGAGGGTATTGGCCATAGATCGCCGAGGCCTGGCCGTCCGCGTAGGTCTTGCTTTGGTAGGAGTCCAGGACTTGAGTTTCGTAGAGCCCTTGCAGGAAGACGCCGCTGTTTCCGCGGTCCTGGCCCTCGCCTTTCGGCGGCGCGGGCTCGGTAAATTCCACGTGCAATTGGCAATCGCTAAAAGCTTCACGCGTATGGATTTCTCCTGTCTTTGGCACCACTTCGAAATAACCGTTCTCCACTTTCCATTTGGCCGCGCTTCCGTCTTTGTGCGCCCATTTGGAAAGATCCTTGCCATCAAATAACACAACTGCATCGGACGGCGGACGCCCCGGCGATTCTTGCGTACTCGCGGTGCCGGAATCAATCGCCGGCGGCGCCGGCCGGTCGGGATCGTGAACTTTCCATTTGGTATCGACTTGCGCGTTACAGATGGCTGGCACAACTCCCAGCAGCAGAATGCAAATTACAGCAAAGAGAATCTTCTTCATGTTTGAACCTCACGACAGCGGAGCAAAATTCTACCGCAGTTTGAGATGGAATGGAGCGGCTGGATGGCGCCCGATTTTTCTTCTTTTGCTGAAAACTGACAACCGAATACTTGGAACAGTTCTCAGTGGCCTGCGTCTTCCCGGATGCGCATGCCGTAGAACGAACGATAGACGAAAAAGAAAGAGACGACGAAGAAGGCTGCAGCGAGAATGTGGGTCAAAGTTGTGCTGTGCTGTGCGGCGGTCAATTGCACGGCAAGCTCGACAGCGAGCAAACCGAAGAGTGTCGTGAACTTGATGATGGGATTGAGCGCGACCGAAGAGGTGTCCTTGAAAGGATCTCCGACGGTGTCGCCAACCACGGTGGCGTCATGCAGCGGCGTGCCTTTCTGCTTGAGCTCGACTTCGACGATCTTCTTGGCATTGTCCCAGGCGCCGCCGGCGTTGGCCATGAAAATCGCTTGATACAGGCCGAAGATTGCGATGGAGAAAAGATAGCCGATGAAGAAGAAGGGTTCGACGAAGGCAAAGGCCAGTGTCGCGAAAAATACGGCGATGAAAATGTTCAGCATGCCCTTCTGCGCGTACTTGGTGCAAATCTCGACAACTTTCTTGCTGTCGGCGATGCTGGCGGTAGCGGCGCCTTCAAGCTTGATGTTGGCTTTGATGAATTCGACCGCGCGGTAAGCGCCGGTGGTAACGGCCTGCGTGGAGGCGCCCGTGAACCAGTAAATCATGGCGCCACCAGTGACCAGGCCCAGCACGAAAGGCGCGTGAAGGAGCGAAAGATTGTTGACGTTCTCGCTCAACCCTTTGGTGAGCGCCATGATGATCGAAAAGATCATCGTGGTTGCCCCGACGACCGCTGTGCCGATCAGCACGGGTTTGGCAGTAGCCTTGAAGGTGTTGCCGGCGCCGTCGTTGGCTTCCAGCATTTCCTTGGCGCGCCCAAAATTCACGTCGATGTTGTAATCCTTCTTGAGCTCTCCTTTGACGCCCGGAATTTGTTCAATCAAGGAAAGCTCATAGACCGATTGCGCATTGTCGGTGACCGGACCGTAGGAGTCGACGGCAATGGTCACCGGGCCCATGCCAAGAAAGCCGAAAGCCACCAGACCGAAGGCAAACACGGCCGGAGCGAGCATTTGGTTGTCGAGCCCAAGAGTGCTAATCAAAAATCCGAGCGACATGAGCAGCACCATCGCCAGGCCGATGTAGTAAGACGAAAAATTGCCGGCCACGAAGCCGGAAAGAATGCCAAGCGATGCGCCGCCCTCTTCGGCCGAGGTAACTACTTCTTTCACGTGCCGCGACTCGGTGGAGGTGAATACCTTTACGAGTTCGGGAATGATAGCGCCCGCGAGCGTGCCGCAAGAAATGATCGTGGCCAGCTTCCACCACTGCGAAGTGTCGCCGCCGAGGCTCGGAATGATCACTGACGAGACGACATAGGTAAGCGCGATCGAGACGACGGAAGTAATCCACACCAGCGAAGTGAGCGGCGCTTCGTAGTTCATCTGGTCGGCTTTGCCGTATTTGGCGTTGGCGATAAAGCCGTTGATAAAGTAGGCCGCGGCGCTCGCGATGAGCATGACAATGCGCATCACGAAAATCCACACGAGCAATTGGACTTGCACGGTCGGATTTTTCACAGCGAGGAGAATAAAAGTGATCAACGCGACGCCAGTCACTCCGTACGTTTCAAAGCCGTCGGCGCTGGGACCAACGGAATCACCGGCATTATCGCCTGTGCAATCGGCAATGACGCCGGGATTGCGCGCGTCGTCTTCTTTAATTTTGAAGACGATTTTCATCAGGTCAGAGCCGATGTCGGCAATCTTTGTAAAGATGCCGCCGGCGATTCGAAGCGCGGCAGCCCCAAGCGATTCGCCGATGGCAAAACCGATGAAACACGGACCAGCGTAGTCCCCCGGAACGAACAAAAGAATAAAAAGCATCATCAGCAGCTCAACACTGATTAGCATCATGCCGATGCTCATGCCGGCTTGCAGCGGGATGCTGTAAATCGGATAGGGCTTGCCGCGCAGGGAAGCGAACGCGGTGCGCGAATTGGCAAAGGTATTGACGCGAATGCCGAACCACGCGACACCGTAACTGCCGGCGATTCCCACGAGACTGAAAATCAGAATAATCGGCAGAGTGACCGCAACCGGCTGCACGGGAGCGAGCCAGCCGAAGTACATCACGATCACGACGGCGATAAAAACCCACAAAATCAGGAGGAACTTTCCTTGCGTGAAGAGATAAGTTTTGCAGGTTTCGTAAATCAGTTCGGAGATGTCGCGCATGGACTTGTGAACGGGCAAGTTTTTCAGGCGCGAATAAATAGCCAACCCAAAGCCCAATCCAAAGATGCAGATGACGATGCCGAAGAGCAGAAGCTTATGGCCGTCGATTCCGAGAAAAGAGACCTGGGAAAGGTCGGGGAGCTTAAGGCTGGCTTCGCCACCGGCTTCGTCGGCCAGAGCCGAGCCGGCCCCGAGCAAAGTGAGAACGGTGACGGCTCCAAACTTTGTGAATTTACAGCCCAGGGACCAGGCATTTGCAAGCCAGGTAAGCATTCACGATCCTCCGTAGATCATTCATTCAAAGGGCGACCACAAGACATCAGTTCCGTACTACAGACGCTTCCGGCACACTTTTTCGCCTGAGCGCCGCTGGGCGCGGGCGAAGCACGAATTGTTCACATTCCACCAGGAAGAAGCCGTCGCGCCGGTCCGAGATTAGCCCTAGAGTGACCGTCAAACCGCCTCGAGTACGCGGCGCAAGGGCTGCACAAAACGCAGATTTATAACATTTTAGCCATGGCCGGTCAAACCGGTGCCCCGTGAAAGAAAGGGCAGCAACCCCGTATCACGTCGGATACTGCGGCGAGACGCGGATGCAAAGCGATGGTAACATGCGAGATTCGTTTGAAGGCCATTTACCCTATACAGCCGGGGGTCCATGCGTAGCAAACAGTTGTCAGGGACGGCGCGAATTGCTGCTGCAAGCAGCAGATTGCGCGGCGAGGGGAATCCAGCCAGCGTCCACGTTGAGCGGGTGCATGCGCTAGCGACGGTGGGGCGCGCATGAGGCATCATTTTTTCATCACCGGCACGGACGCGGGAGTCGGCAAGACGGTCCTTTCGGCACTGCTCTGCGCGGCTCTCGATGCGGTCTATTGGAAGCCGATCCAGACCGGTACTCTCGAGGGCTCAGACCGGGTGACGGTGATGAGGCTGGCGGGGATTGGCACGGACCGAACTCTCGATGAAGTGTACAAATTTGTACCGCCGGTTTCTCCCGATCTCGCGGCGCGCTGGGCAGGAGTGGAAATCGACCTCGGGCGCATCAGCATGGCCAACAGCTTGGTCAACGACTGGCTGATCGTAGAGGGGGCCGGAGGCGTGCTGGTACCGATCAACCAGAAGCAGTTTGTGCTCGACCTCATGGTGAAATTCAAGTTGCCGGTGATCGTAGCGGCGCGCAGCGCGCTGGGGACAGTGAACCACACGCTGCTGACACTGGCGGCGCTGCACGCGGCGGAACTGCCGGTTCACGGCGTGGTGCTGATTGGCGATCAGAACCGAGAAAACCGCGAAACCATCGAGCGGTTCGGCCACGTCCGGGTCATCGGAGAAATTCCCAAGCTGCCCAATCTACACCGTACGGCGCTCATGCAGGTCTTCATGAATCATTTCGATCGCGCAGCTTTTGCACAATAGACGCGCGCTGACATCTGCCGTCTGCGCCGAGATCCAATGCCCCACACAGACAAGTTGCTGCAGACGAATGGGAGGAATTCCTTTTGGCAACGAGTTTGAACGGATGGAAACAGAAAATCGTGGCGTTTGCGGGCGGACTTGGCGCGCCGGGACTTTTTCTGATTTCCTTCCTGGATTCTTCGGTGCTGACATTCCCAATCATCAACGATTTGCTACTAATCGAGTTGTCCCTTCAGCATCCGGCGCGGATGTCATTGTATGCGTTCATGGCGGCGCTCGGTTCGGTGCTGGGTTGCGTGGTGTTGTATTTCATTGCGCGAAAGGGCGGGGAAGCGCTGTTTCACAGCAAGGCCGGAAAGCACTCACACGCCATTCGTCACTGGGTGGAACAGAACGGTTTCTTGGGAATGCTGGTCGCGGCGCTTCTGCCGCCGCCGACGCCATTCAAGTTTTTTGTGTTTGCGGCGGGAGTGTTTGAAGTGCCGCTGTTCAGCTATACGTCGGCGATCACCATTGCACGATTATTTCGTTACTTTGGAATCGGATACCTGGCAATACGGTATGGGGCGGATGCGATTCCGTACCTGATGCACCACAAGCTCCAAGTGACCGTATTAGTGATCTCGCTTGTAATCGTGAGCTATGTGCTTTCCCGAATGCTACTCAGGCGGCGAACGCCGTCCGAGAACACGAACCGGCCTCCGCAAGTACCTCCTATCTGAGCCAGACTTCTCTAGACATGGGATCCCAAGCGAGTTCTTGAGAGAGCACCTTGCCGGAAGGATCGGTATCGATCACGGCATACACGCGCAAGCCAGAGCTGGCATCGCGGGAGTAAGGGAACGCGCGCAGGAGGACGTGAAATCCTGTGGGAGTTTTCTCGGTGGTGGCTTTGGGGAAGCGCGCAATCTGGAGGAAGAGGCGCGCGGCTGCCGTGTCGCGAGCGGCGTCGAGTTCGGGAGATGGTTCGGGCTTGTAGGAAGTGATGGCCGCGTCGGGGTCGAAAGAGGCGCCGGGGCCGGCGTCAACTTCAAAGTCATGAAGAGCGCGCTCGGTTTCAACAATGCCGTGCCAGCGGAAAGGCGAACCCGATTCGGCAAACGCTGCGGCCTTGCGAGGCAGCTCGCCGCGGTAAGTGCGCGATTCCATGGCGGCTAGAGCATTGCCGTGAAGAACGAAACGCAAAACGACATAAAGAATCATCCCAGCGAGCGCAAGGGATGCGCCCACTTTGCCGCGCGGGCCTTTTGATCTTGCGCCGATTTCCTCTGTGACCAGCCTGCTGAGCGCGGGGAAGAGAATTCCGGCGAGAAGAATTCCCACAATCCATAGATCGGTGTTGGCAACCCAGTCCAAAGCAAAGCGGCGTGCTGAAAAGGGCCAAAGGAGTTCGACTCCAGAGCTTTGGCAGACGTCCATGAACAAATGAAGGACGGCGGCTGCAAGGGCGGCGAGGAAGATAGGCACAGGAGACATTATTGGTTCCGTTTGTCCACGCCTTCGCAGGAGGAAGAGGATCGTGGCGAGAAGACTAAAGAGAAAACCGGCGGGCAGGGAATGACAATAGGTGCGATAAAAGGTGAGAAAGACGGAAGGGCCGAAATACGCACTCAATGAATCGATGTCGACAACGGTTCCTGCGATGAGCATGGCAATCGTGGCGGCGCGAGGGAGCCGGGGAAAAGCGGCGCGCTTGAGAGTGTAGGAGGCCAGGGCATGGGTGAGGGGATCCACGGGAAGAGTTATCTCATAAAGACCGATGTGTCGTCAGCTAGCCCGTGGTGACCGCATGATGCGAACTTCAGGAGGCTCACTTGTCGCGTGAAGGAGTGGACCGATACCAAGAATCTTCCTCACTTTGCCATCTGCCTTCACTTTCTGGCACAACGAAGAAGTGCCCAGGCCCACATCTGATTCTATATAGTTTGTATTCAATAGCTTAGAGGCTGGCGATTGGTTTCAACTGGGCCATGAATTGCTTTGAAATCCCTGGGTTTCCTCTGTCCCTCCGGAAACTCTAAGATGAGGACCTCCAATGAACAGATTCGCCCGCCGTCTGTTTGTGTTCGCCTTTTTGCTCTTGGCAGCCTTAGTCCCGCTGGCGTCGCCCGTCCTGGCCCAAACCGGCCAGGGTCAATGGCAGACCCTGCCGTACACCATGCCCATCAATCCCGTTCACGCAGCTTTACTGAACAACGGTAAGGTGGTCATCGTTTCCGGCTCCGGCAACGTGGCCGGAAATACGAGTTTCCGGGCTGCGCTCTGGGATCCCCAGGCTGGCACCATCATGACGCAACCCGTCGGCTGGGACATGTTCTGCAACGGCATGGTGGTTCTGCCTGATGGGCGCCCGTTTGTTATGGGCGGCACGCTACAATACGATCCGTTCCACGGCGAACTGCGCACCTCCACGTACGACCCGGCCACTAATACCTTCACCGACCAGCAATCCATGGCGCACGGCCGCTGGTATCCCACGGGCACCGTTCTGGGCGACGGTCGCGTAATGATTTTCTCTGGCCTAAGCGAAACCGGCGGTACCAACACATCGGTTGAGTTCTATAGCGCTGGCTCCGGCTGGAGCGCGGCTTTCTCCGCCCCGTGGACCCCGCCTCTTTACCCCCGTCTACATGTGCTCCCCAACGGAAATGTTTTTTACTCGGGCTCGACCACCGGTTCTAGCCTTTTCAATCCCGCGACCCACACTTGGACTACGAACGTGGCCTTCACAAATTACAATGGGACACGGACTTATGGCACATCCATACTTCTTCCCCTGACTCCCGCCAACAACTACACGCCCAAAGTGTTGATCATGGGTGGTGGCAGCCCCTCCACCAACACCAGCGAAATCATTGACCTCTCCGCCGCTACGCCGAAGTGGGTTTACGGCCCCAACATGTCGCAGCCCCGCATTGAAATGAATGCCACCATTCTCCCGAATGGCCGGGTTCTTGCGGTCGGCGGCTCCCTCAACGACGAAGACACTGCCACCGCCAGCCTGAAAGCTGACCTTTACGATCCTGGAACCAACACCTTCAGTCCCGCAGGCGCGGAGGTTTACGCGCGCCTCTATCACTCCGTCAGCTTGCTACTGCCCGATGGCACGGTCTGGGTTGCCGGCGGCAATCCGCAGCGCGGCACTTACGAGCCGCACATGGAAATCTACTCACCGGCGTATCTCTTTAACGCAAACGGGACTGCCGCTACTCGTCCCACCATCACAAGCACATCTTCGTCGATCATTGGGTATGGCGGCGCGTTCCAGGTGCAAACTCCCGACGCTGCCAACATCTCCAGCGTCGTTCTGATGCGGAATGGCGCGGTCACGCATGCTTTTGACATGGACCAGCGCTACGTGGGACTCTCCTTCACCGCTGGGAGTGGCGTCCTCAACGTCACCGGCCCGCCAAATGGCAACATTGCGCCGCCGGGTTACTACATGCTGTTTATTCTCAATAACGCCGGCGTTCCTTCCGTCGCTACAATGGTTCAAGTCTCTCAGGCGGCGAATGATGTGCCTCCCACCGGCACGATCACCAGCCCTGCTTCAGACCTTACTATATCTGCCGGCCAGTCGGTCGCTTATTCCGGCACGGGCAATGATCCCGACGGCACAATCAGCGCCTATTCGTGGTCTTTCCCCGGCGGGAATCCCAGCTCCAGCAATCTCGCTAATCCTGGAAACGTCACTTACGTCACTCCGGGCACTTACGTCACAACGTTTACCGTCACCGACAACGTTGGCCTTACCGATCCCAATCCGCCGACACGCACCATTACAGTTCAGCCCGATTTCTCACTCTCCGCCTCGCCATCCTCGCGGACTGTGGCACAGGGCGGCGGCACCTCTTTCACCGCCACAGTTACAGGCGGAACCGGCTTCAGCGGAACCGTCTCGCTCAGCGTTAGTGGGCTGCCTGCGGGCGCGAGCGCTTCGTTTAATCCGGCGTCCATCTCCACATCCGGCTCGAGCACTCTGAGCGTTTCGACCAGTTCGTCCACTGCTCCGGGCAGTTATCCGTTGACGATCAGGGCCACCAGCGGCGCGATAACGCACACCGCTAACGTCACGCTGGTCGTGAGCGCGGACTTTTCCGTTGCTGTCACCCCTTCCAGCGCTACCGTCTCGCGCGGCTCCAGCGCGCGCTGCACTGTCAGCGTCACGCCTGGCTCCGGTTTCAACGGTACCGTCAGCTTCAGCGTTAGTGGACTGCCCCGCCGCGCGAACGCCAGCTTCAGCCCTTCGTCCATCACGTCTGGTTCTTCCACTTTGAACGTGAGTACCATGCGCAAGACGCCAACCGGCACCTTCACCCTGACCATCTCCGCCACTAGTGGCGGCTTGACGCACACGCAGCAGGTAACCCTAACGGTTCAGTAGAACGAAACCGTAAAATACTTCCTAGTGCCAGGGGTCGCCGCCTCTTCGCGGACGACTCCATGCGCAGCGTGTCTGCGCATCCGCTGAGTCCTTGTTCTAAAACTGGCTCAGGGCACGAGAGCAATTGCCTCCAAGGAGGAGAAGCATGCACATTTCGCGCAGAAATCTTCTTCGCAATCTCGGAACAGGCGCCGTCGTTGGAGCAGCTGCGCCCACGCTGCGCGGCTGGCCGCTTGCCCGGGCGACCGAAGAGGTGCTGTGGGGTAACTCCGTACCCATGTCACGGCCGCCGGATGGCGCTACGGCGGCGGACCCCATCCTTCTCTACCGCAATGAAAATCCCTATGGCCCGTCCGAAAAAGTTCTCGGCGTGCTGCGCGAATCCGCCGCCATCGGCAATCGCTACCCACGCACCGAGTACGAGACGCTCACGGACAAGCTCGCCGCACTGCACAAGGTGAAGCGCGAACAAATCGTGCTTGGCTGCGGCTCGGGCGAAATTTTGTGCATGGCCGCAGCCGCTTTTCTGGGGACAGGCAAAAAACTCGTGCAAGCCGCGCCCACTTTTCCCGCGCTCGGCAAACTTGCGCAAAGTTCCGGCAGCGAAGTCGCGGACGTTCCGCTCAACAAACGCTATGAGCATGACCTCAGTGTCATGCTCGACCGCGCGCGCACATCGGCCGGGCTCGTGTATATCGTCAATCCCAACAATCCCACCGCAACCATCACGCCGCGCAAAGAGATAGAAGCGTTCCTCGGCAAGTTGACATCAAACGTGACCGTACTGATTGACGAGGCCTATCATCACTTTGCCAGCCCGAGCGCTTCCTACGAGTCTTTCGTGGACCGGCCCATCGGCGATCCGCGCGTCATCGTCTCTCGAACCTTCTCCAAGATTTATGGGCTTGCCGGAATGCGCATCGGTTATGCCGTTGCCACCTCGGAAATCGCCAAGCGCCTCGCCGCCGGGTTCCCCAGCTGGAGTGTCAGCGTAGTCTCCGCGCGCGCCGCCTCCGCCGCGCTCGATGACGTCGACTACGTGCGGCTCGGCATAAAGCGAAACGCTGACGACCGCCAGGAGTTCATGAACCAGGTTAACGCGCGCATGCTTCGAGCCATCGATTCGCAAACCAATTTCGT
>Ga0066652_100001759_pt1 | contig 11460 bp, 9 predicted proteins | sample GraSoiAngelo_101_FD_71413 | JGI IMG/M metagenome (GOLD analysis project Ga0066652, IMG submission 71413) | Grasslands soil microbial communities from the Angelo Coastal Reserve, California, USA - 14_0903_02_30cm | ecosystem: Environmental > Terrestrial > Soil > Grasslands | place: USA...
AATTTCGTGGGAAATCTCTATATGCTGTAGCAGGCGGACCGTGTTACGCTTAACCGAATCACCCAGACCGGGTTTCTTCATGCTCTTTACCAGTTTGGCAAAATGTTTCCGGATCAGTTGCGGATTACTGATCACGCAATAACTCAATGGCCAGGCGGCGCGTTGAACAACGCGATATTCATCATTTAAAAAAAGATGGAAGAGTTCATCAAAACGTTTTTGATCGCTGCCGATCCATTTAATGATCCTGGTGGTTTGAGCTTTGGAACGCTCGGCCAGTAAGGTTGTCCTGAGATTCAGCATATAGGAACAGCAATTTCTTTTATTCCGGGCTAATCAAAATTAATAAACCGTTATCGTACATCTACCAAGTATAAATCACCTTCTTTTTGTTTACCATGTGGGTATCGATCATACCGGGCAATAAATAACTTTTTAATACCGTTGCTCTTTCACATTTATTTTTTTAATCATGTTTTCAACTGCATAGAAAAGAATATCCACCACCAAATTCCAATAGTATGTATAAAAATGATGTTCTCACCGGACCCATCAGCTCCATTACTTCGCTTTACCTGAAAAACTTAAAACACACGCTTATCGATTTTCACCGGCTCGACGGGATACAATATATACCGTTGGCGAAGCGTCATTCCGGGTTGGTGGCTGCATTACTTAAGCCGATTATGCGACTGATCAACCGGTTAAATTACGACCTAGTACAGGTAAGAAAATTTGATCTGCGAAAGAGAATAAATGGCGAAGACTGGCCGGAGAATGCGGAAAGCATGATCGGGTTAAAAAGAATGAACAATATCCAGTATTGCATCGAACAGATAGTCAAAGATAATATTGAAGGAGATCTTATCGAGACCGGGGTTTGGCGCGGCGGGGCATCTATTTTCATGAAAGCAAACTTGCTGGTGCAGGGTAGCCAGAAAAGGATATTTGTCTGCGATTCATTTGAAGGATTGCCACGACCCACGCACAAAGAAGATAAAGGCGATATTCATTATACACATCACCAGTATTTGGCGGTGGCACAAGAACAGGTGGCAAAGAATTTTCAAAAATATGGGCTGCTGGACGATAACATAATATTTAAAAAAGGCTGGTTTAAGGACACGATGCCATCGCTCAGGGCTGAAAAATTTTCGCTGATACGCCTGGATGGAGATATGTATGAAAGTACAATGGATGTGTTGCAGAATATTTACGATAATCTCTCGGTTGGGGGATATGTTATCGTGGATGACTGGGCATTGCCGGGTTGCCAAAAAGCCGTCACTGATTTTAGAGCAGAAAGGAATCTTACAGAAAAGCTGGTCACCATTGATAACATTGCAGTGTACTGGCGAAAAGAAAAATAAGATCTTCATTTCGGAAAATATCAAAAGCAGCGTTGAGCTGCTTTTTTGTTTACTAACCTGCATATAACAACGCAACTTACAAGGGCGTGTATTATATAACCAATTAAATTTTTCTTATAATATATATTATGTTAAGTCCCACTCTCGGAAATCAATACGGGGTAAGGGCGTGAGAACTTTGGAGACTCCTACTGAGGAGAAAAGTGTAAAGCATGGAAATTCTGTAGCTTAGGAGAATGAAAGAAAACTTTAATAAAATATTACTTATCCTTAGAAATTCAAATGGTTCTTTGATGTCGCACAGGATTGGCAGAACAGCGGGGATTAATAATGCTGAGCCTATTTTAGAGCAGCTTTGCAAGGATGATCTCGTAAATAAAACAATACGGAAATCAAGCTTTGGGCAAAATGGTGAACGTGCTTTTTACTCGTTATCTATAAACGGATTTCTTTTCTTTGAAAAGCTACCAATGAAGTGGTATGAGTCTCCGTACTCATTTTTTATTAAACAGACAGAGAGAAAAAAATTGGCAGAAAAAAGGGAAATGGACAGAAAAATACACTATGTCCCAAATATGATATTAAGTGCGCTGATTGCAGCCGCTGTTACTGTCGGATTAAAATGTTTATTACCAGAGAAACGGATGCAGCCACAATCGAAATACCAAGAGTCTCCCAAGAAAAAAACCAGTCCCGAAATGACCAAGAGGTAGATTTTAGCTCCCCTATCGGGTCGCATTCGCTCGTTTTCAACTCGCACCCCGTATTAGATTTCCTCGACACAGCCCCCTCTTTTTTGCGGTTGATATCTGAAAAACTTACAACCGCAAAACACCGTGCAAACGACATAACATAATATAGAGTTATATTCGAAACACGGCAAATCGGGTGAATTTATGCCGGTTTAAATATAACTAACCATTATGTTAAGCAGCGAACTCAGAGAATAATTCATGGCTTAGGGCGTGAGAACTTCGGAGACTCCTATCGAGGAGAAATGAGTAGATTAGGGGAAACCAAAACTGTATGGAAGATGCAGATTTTATTGTATTAGGTAAATACAAAGAAAACGACAAGTTAACCAAAGGTCAAGTATGGGATTTAGTTGCGCATAAACGACCCCATTTTTACTCAAGTCACGCAATCACCGATCAGGCGGTTAATAAATTACTGACAGACAAATTCATCGAATTTTGGTGGACTAACAATGCTGATATTACGGAGTATAAAATTTCAGATCTGGGCAGAGAAGCCTACGATTTAGAAAAAGAAAATCGCCGATATGCCGCTAAAAGAAAGAAACTTGAAGACAGATTATTGGAAACAAGCGTGATCAACAACAGGGCTTCTCCTCAGTTAGCGTTATTGGCGCTGGTTGCTACGGTTGGTTCGGTGCTGGTATCATATTGGGCTTACAAAAAGCCTAGCGAAGAACTGAAACCATCAATACAACGCATAGACACAACAATGCGAAACAACCAGACAGAATTAAACAATTTAAGGCAAACGATGAGAAGCGTTGACTCATCTCTTCGTCGGATAGCAGACTCTTTAAAAAGGAAATAGTTTTTCGTGTCATATAAATCCGTAATTTTATATGCACGATTAAACGTAAACGCATTAAGCCTCTATTGTAGTAGAGGTTTTCCTTTTATAAAACCGTTTGAACGGCTTGCGCCGTATTAACTCGCCTTCGGCTCATGCTATGAATTAGTTCTCTTCGCCACAGACCTACTTCGATTCGATTGGTCAGAGAAACATACAATCAAATCTACACAACTCCCAACTGCATTAACATAATATAGAGTTATATTCGAAACACGGCAGAGAGAAGGAAACACCCGATCGGAGACTCCTACTGACGAGAATTGCGTAGATTAGGGGAACCAAAACTGTTATGGATACTCGAATTGCAAAACAATCTGAGATTGAGATACAGCTACGGGGATCAACACTAATAGTAGCCATAAAATTAGAAGTTTTTCTCATGAATATTATTTACTTCAGTAATGCTCAACAATATAACAACCCAGAATCAAAATCTTTAAAGATAAAACACTTAACATTTGGCGGCAAAATTGAAAGAGCAAAAGATTTACTTTCTAAACATCACCCAGACCTATTACTATCATCTAGTCTACTTTTTGATAAATTAGACGGGTTTCTAAAGTTTAGAAATCAGATAGCACATTGCGTTATCTTTTGGCCAAATGAAAAGGTGTATAATTTACAAATATGGGATGTTGTGGAATCTCCAAACAAACTTCAATTTTATGCGCCGATTGATTTCACCACGAAAGAAATCAAAATAAAAATTGTCGACTATCTTAATCAAATTACTCCCCCTTTGATCGCCCTTCAAAATGAAGTGCAACAGCGTTTACAACGGTCTGATCCAGAGGTTTTCGCTGTCTTATCATCGGCGACAAGCACAGATGATAAATAAATGCTCAGGGCGTAAAAAAAACATACGCCACCAGAATCAGAAGGGCAAACAGTTACAAAAGTGTGAAGAATTGATTTTATCCAAATTCTGAGGCAGTATAGATTCCCATTGTTGGCTGCTAGCGTCCTGTTTTTAAATATTTGCCCTCGTTTTTAAGAACGCCAGGTATTTAATATCTTCTTTTGCAAAAATGTCTGCACCTTTTATCATATATGCTCTTATCAGTGAATTAGCGCAATTTTCCAAATCATTTAATTCAAAAAGGCATTGACCTTTGCGCAGATAAATTTTGGCCTCATTAATCCCTTTTTCAAAGTTCAAGCAGTCGTTAAATAGGGAGACAGCCATTTTGTAGTTGTTTTTAGTAAATTCATTTTCCGCTTCCTTAAGTAGCTCTTGATAGTTAGCTGGGACTTTGGCGAAACCGATGAGTTTCCTATACTCAGCTAATTTATCTTTTTCTTCTTTCGAATTTGCACTGAAAGGACTGGGTTTAAAGTATCTACCATTTGATTTTTCATTGGCAATTGTAAAGAATTTAGCGGCGCTTTCCATGTCTTTCTCCTCAAATGAAATCTTTCCTGCAATAAACTCACGTTCACCTGAATCAATTCTTTCATTGTCACAATCGAAAAGTTTTTGTGACCATGTTCGAGCTTCTTCAAACAGTCTAAGAGCTAAATAATTTTGTGAAAGATAAGAGGCGATGTGATAACTCTCGCTCCATTGTGTCTTAGGTTCCGGTAATATTTCCCATGCTTCAATCAAAACTGAGGAAGCTCTGGTACGCTCATTACTTCGCATTAATTCTACGCTTAATTGTCTTAATTGCTCGACTCTTTCACCAAGAGATGATTCCAGGTTGGGCATGCTTTATTTTATTTGGTGCTGCCAACGCTTGCAGCCAAGACACTAATTTATGATATAATTCGGCAGGTGTGAATTTTTTGGATGTTGCAAGGCTACCGATCCAGGTCGAGAATTTTAAGAAGCAAATCAATTTTCTATTATGGCTTCGCTCCTCGGAATGAAGGCGTCCGGCATCCGGCATCCGGCATCAAGTCGCAAAAAAAAGCCGGCTAAATTTAGCCAGCTTTTTCTCTTATATCTTAGTAAGCATCACTCTCCTCTCGGCTTCGCCTTCATTTTACTGATCTCATCATATAGATCGCTCCATTTCTTTTCTTCGGCTGTGTATTTTGCAACATCGGCTGCATTGCCTTTTGCTTTGTTCTTGCGGTAGGTTGCTATATCACCAAGATAACCGACGAGGAATTTATAACGCTGTATGTCCTGGCCGGTCATCGGCTGAGGTTTTTTGGAGTACAACTCCGCTGCTTTCCTGTAAGGCTCTTCGGCTGACAACAAAGCACTGGCATATTGTGCGTCGAGCGCATCTCTTTTTGCTACATCTTCTTTAGATGCCTGTGTTCCTGGTTTTGTGCGGGCCTTCATTTCTGCCGCATGTTTTTCACGGGCTTCATTGATTTTTTCCCGTTTGCCGATATAATGCGTCCCGATCAGGAAATAAGCATATTCATCGTCGGGTTTCATTTCGGTCATCCTGTTGAGCGCTTTCATCATGATGGGTTCTAGTTCCGCTGCATTCGCAGGAAGTACGGCCCCATCCCTGCTTGAATTGAGCGTATCATATATCAACTCAGCAAGTAACTGAATTGCTTTTTGATTGTTCGGATCGGCAGCAGCAGTTTCCTGGAGAGCCTTTATCCTTTTATTGAAATCTTCTTCAAGCCCTACAGCAAAATCGACTTTGTCATACGTGAAGTATTCGCTATTGGGATACAGCTGCTTTCCATATGCCCTGTATTTTTCAAAGTTTGCATCGTCTTTCTTGGTAGCATAATAATTCACCAGGAAACGATAGATGCCTTCGAAACCTGAGCCCCCGGCTTTAAGCTCCGCGATACGACTATAATATTTCACTGCCTCGTCCTTCATTCCGGCGCTTTCGGCTGTGATGCCAGCCAGCAAAAGGCTATTGGTGTCAGCAGGAATGTTTATTACTTTTTTTGCTATCAGCAGATCGGAATATTCGACTACTTTTTTGAATTTCTGGAAACCACTTTGCCAGTTCTTGGCATCGTAGTCTTTATAACCCGAAGTAAAAAGCGCTGAATAAATATTGATTGGCGCATTCTGGTATGCAAGATCTGTCAGTAAAGCCATGGACGGATCCATTTCCTTGTACTTCGTAAATGCAGCATCGGCTTCAATGATCAGCGGTTCAGCCGCAGGTGTACCCTTGGTTCCTTCTTCTGCTGCGAGACCGGAATAAACCGAAGCTTTTAAAATATAAGCTTCGGGTTTCGATGTGAATTTTGCATTCGACCATGATTTATCGAGGTCTTCCTTGGCTTTTTTATACTGGCGAAGCGTTACATATGTTTTGAGATTATCATAGTTCTGCGCCTCTGAAAGAAAAGCAAGTGATAAAATGGCTAACAATAGGAAAATCTTTTTCATGTGCATCGTTGTTAAATAAGAGATTTAGTCGGGCAATTTATGATTAAATATACTACTCGGGACTACTTCCAGATGATATTTCTCCCTCACTCGTTGCATTTTCATCCCCGGTTTCTGTTGGACCCTCTATAGGAGCTTCGGTACCATTGCTGTTGCCGTTTCCATTATCTGCTACATGCTGGTCCTCCAGCTTGGTGATGGCCGCTATTTCGTCTCCTTCATCGAGGCGTATCAGCTTCACGCCCTGTGTGGCTCTTCCCTGCTCACTTATGTCCGATACTTTCATTCGTATAGTGACACCGCTTTTACAGGTGATCATCAGGTCTTCTTTTTCAGCTACATCCAGGATACCGACAAGCCTGCCGGTTTTTTCCGTTACATTGATTGTCTTCACCCCTTTGCCGCCACGATTGGTGAAACGGTATTCGTCAATTTGCGTTCTTTTGCCAAAGCCTTTCTCACTTACTACCAACACAGTCCTTGATGCATCGGTTACAGGGTTTACACAGATCATTCCGACTACTTCGTCGTTATTATCATTTACTTCTATACCTGCAACTCCAATAGCGCCGCGGCCTGTTGCTCTCACTTTTTCTTCGGAAAAACGGATCGCCCTGCCGGTCATGACTCCCATCATGATCTCGCAATGGCCATCGGTCAATTTGGCTTCAAGCAATTCATCCCCTTCATTGATCGTAATGGCAATGACACCGCTAAGTCTTGGGCGGCTAAAGTCTATCAGCTCAGTTTTTTTGATCACCCCTTTCTTGGTACAAAGGACAATATTGTGCGAGTTGACAAAAGCTTCATCTTTCAGGTCTTTTACATCAATGACGGCTCTTATCTTGTCACCAGGCAATAATTGCATGAGATTTTGAATAGCGCGGCCTTTGCCCGTCTTCTCTCCTTCCGGGATCTCGTATACCGGAAGCCAGTAACATCTTCCTTTTTCGGTAAAGAATAACAGCGTATGGTGGGTAGAAGCTACAAAAAGATGCTCGATATAATCTTCCTCCCTTGTTCTTCCACCGATCACTCCCCTGCCGCCTCTGCGCTGTGCGCGGTATTCATCCGTTGAAGTTCTTTTTACATACCCGAAATGCGAGATAGTGATGACGACATCCTCTTCCTTGATCAGGTCTTTGATCTTTACTTCGTCATCGAGATAAGTGATCTCTGTTTTTCTTGTGTCGCCGAATTTCTCCTTTATCTCGAGAAGTTCTGTTTTGATCACATCATAACGCATGCCTTCGTTAGCGAGTAATTCTTTCAAATGCGTGATCAGTTTAACCAGTTCATCATATTCCCCCCGGATCTTATCTCTTTCCATGCCGGTCAACCGCTGCAGGCGCAGTTCAAGAATGGCTTTGGCCTGTATCTCATCCAGCCCCCAACCCGCATTTATCAAATTATCCTTCGCGATATCAGGAGTTGCAGATGCGCGGATCAACGCTATCACTTCATCCAAATGGTCCAGCGCGATCAGGTAGCCCAGTAATATATGTGCTCTTTTCTCTGCTTCTCTTAATTCAAATTGTGTACGGCGAACCACCACTTCATGCCGGAACTCCACGAACTCTGAAATCATATCTTTCAGGTTCAGCGTCCTTGGTCTTCCTTTTACGATCGCAACATTGTTGATACCGTAAGAAGTCTGAAGTTCAGTATGCTTGTAAAGCTGGTTGATAATAACGTTGGCCACGCCATCTCTTTTCAGATCGATGACGATCCTGGTTCCTTCCTTATTATTCGATTCGTTATTTACGTGTGCAATGCCTTCGATTATTTTTTCATTTACCAGTTCACCGATCCTGTTGGTCAATGCGTCCCTGTTGACCTGGTAAGGTACTTCGGTAATGATGATCTGTTCGCGACCGCTTGGCTTGGTATCCATGTGCAATTTGCCACGAACGACTACGCGACCGCGACCAAAGTGCATGGCTGCTTTTACTCCTTCCATTCCGTAAATGATGCCACCAGTTGGAAAATCAGGAGCCTTTACGTGTTGCATCAATTCTTCTATGGTAATTGTTTTGTTACCGATAAAGGCGACACATCCATCGATCACTTCTGAAAGATTATGCGGCATTATGTTCGTGGCCATACCCACTGCAATACCGCTGGAACCATTGATCAATAATTGCGGTACTCTTGTAGGAAGTATCGTGGGTTCTTTTTCAGAATCATCAAAGTTCAGTTGGAAGTCGACCGTATCCTTGTCAATATCTTCGAGCATGTGCTGGGTCAAACGCTCCAGTCTTGCTTCTGTGTACCGCATGGCCGCAGGACCATCACCGTCCTGGTTGCCGAAATTTCCCTGGCCATCGACCATTGTATAACGCATGTTCCACTCCTGCGCCATACGTACCATCGCATCATAGACCGAAGTATCGCCATGAGGATGGTATTTACCCAACACCTCTCCCACTACACGTGCCGATTTTTTGTAAGGTTTGTTATAATTCAACCCTAGTTCATTCATCGCATACAAAATGCGGCGATGAACAGGCTTTAACCCATCACGAACATCGGGCAAAGCACGTCCCACGATCACCGACATCGAGTAATCGATGTAAGCGGTTTTCATCTGTTCTTCAATGTTTACGGGGATAATGCGATTGCTGTCGCTTGTTTCCAGTGGTTCAAAATTTTCTTCCATGCTTTATAAACGCTCCTCTTTTTTGATTGTTAGGGAAACCCTATAGGGCTATCTGGATCAACTATTTGAGCTCTAAAATTTGTTATTTTTCGAGAGCCTGCAAATCTACTTTTTTCGCCCCTTATAACCTGATAAAATAGTTCATTTTTTAGTCTTTTTTTCCACCCTTGTGGATTGTTTTAGCATTATCCTAAAGGTTTAAAAACGGCCCTGTTATAACAACCTTTTGACACCTTGGGGCACAAAATTTTCGTTGTTTTGTAAGTTACGACCAGTATCAAACCCAATGGAGCATGGCGAATTATCTTTTGTTGAGAAATAACAAGGAATCCGGACCCTACTCGGCGGACGACCTCGTAAAACTCGGTCTCAAAGCTTACGACCTGCTATGGGTGCAGGGGAAAAGTGCAGCCTGGCGATATCCCAGCGAAATAGAAGAACTCAAATCATTTGCTCCTGTTGTGGAAGAACAACCCTTCGATCGCTTCTATAAAAAATCAGAGACTATCACGGAGGAAAGAAAGATTAATACAGCGATTGCACTGTCATCGCAGTCGATTGAACCGAAGACAGAGCTGATGTCTGAATCAAGGTTTGAAAAACAGGTTGTAGAACCTCAATACGAAAAATATATTCCCAAAAAGTCCGTAGTAGTGACCCTTCCCGGTCAAAAGAACGTTGTGGTGGAGCAACCCGTGAAGACTGCTGAAATAAGAACTGCTGTGCAGGAGACGGTTCAACAGCAGCCTACTATCACGATCTCAGAAAATCCCGCCGCTGCACAGATCAAATATTCACAGCCGCTGGATGAGATCAAGGAAATGTATGTAAAGACGCTGCAGGACAGGAAACAAAAAATCGCCCGCAAGAACTTCTGGCTACAAAACCTCAAAAAAGTGGCAGCCGTGTTATCGCTTGTGGTTGTTGGGCTGGTAGCCGGGTTTTTCCTGAAATCAAACAAAGGGAAACAAGCTATGATTGCACAGGTTGAAAAACCATCCCAACCGCAGGTGCTTAACAATGAAACTGCTACTCTAAATGAAACTATTAAACCCGCTACAGACACTGCATCAGCAACAACTGAAGTGACCAGGAAGACCGAACAAGAGGTCGCCCAGGCACACCAGCCCAATGGTGGGTATGTAAACCGGCTTACCGAAAGGAAAAGGAATATCGAACCCGCCATGACCGATGAGATTCTTGTAATGAAGGAAAAGCCGTTGTTCGTTCCCGAAACGAAACAGGAAAAAGTTTACCTGCCACAGGGAGTCGAAACAGATCCGCGAACAGGTGAACGCAGCCATAAAGTCAGGAGCGCGGCCGATGAGCCTGTGAATGATAACGACAACCACGCTAATCGTGTTAATACTGCCGGGTCCTCCATGAAAAAGAATTCGATACCGGAAGATATTGGCCGTCTTGTATCGGTTAAAAGTAATGAATACAAAAGGGTGGCTTTTGGGGGTATACGGGACTTGCAGCTTACCGTGGTCAATAATTCGAAATTTATCCTCGATAATGTGACGGTCGAATTGCAATATATTAAACCCAATGAGCTTCCGCTGAAAACCGAGAACATACAATTTACTTCCGTTGCACCCAACGCTACTTCAACTATCAGGGTGCCCGATACAAACCGCGGCATCAAGGTCATTTTCCGGATCACTAACATCCGGAAAAAGCAGGCCGATGAGCGGGTGGCTGACAATTGATTCCCTTGTCTGATATTTGCTGCATGAAGCAGATCCTTCTTTTTGGCGCTGGTAAATCAGCCACAGTATTGATCGAATATTTATTGGACCAGGCAGTATCGCAGGGTTGGGAACTGACCGTTATTGATGCCAACATCGAACTGGCAAAATCAAAGATCAATAACTCCCCTTATGGATTTGCCTATTCATTTGACATCATGGATGAAGACAAGCGTGGTGAATATATAGGCAAATCAGATATCGTGATCTCGATGCTTCCTCCTGCGCTTCATTTCCTCGTAGCAAAAGATTGCGTGAAATTTTCGAAGCATTTACTGACCGCTTCGTATGTAGACGATTCGATGAAGAGCCTGGAAAAAGGAATAGAGGAAAAAAATCTTCTCTTTCTATGCGAGATGGGGCTTGATCCGGGGATCGATCATATGAGTGCTATGAAGATAGTCGACGAGTTACATGCAAGCGGCGCCCGGATCACCTCGTTCAAATCACATTGTGGTGGTCTTGTTGCGCCCGAAAGCGATGACAATCCCTGGCATTATAAAATAAGCTGGAACCCAAGAAATATCGTACTGGCCGGCAAAGCGGGAGCTCATTACCGGCAGGACAGCCAGGAAATAAAATTGCCATACGAAGAATTGTTTTCAGGAGAAAACTATGCAGAGATACCAGGAATGGGCTATCTCGGCTGGTATCCCAATCGCGATTCGTTAAGCTATGCGCCGTTGTATGGACTCGAAGATGCCGAAACATTTATCCGTACTACTCTTCGCCATCCCGATTTCATGTATG
>Ga0066652_100001763_pt1 | contig 11449 bp, 12 predicted proteins | sample GraSoiAngelo_101_FD_71413 | JGI IMG/M metagenome (GOLD analysis project Ga0066652, IMG submission 71413) | Grasslands soil microbial communities from the Angelo Coastal Reserve, California, USA - 14_0903_02_30cm | ecosystem: Environmental > Terrestrial > Soil > Grasslands | place: USA...
GCCCAGTGCTTCTGCACGATCGCGTCCACGACGTCGGCATCGCGGATGATGTTCGCGTTCTCACGTGACCGTGCCGTTCCAGGGCACCAGCTGTGGCGGCGGGTCTCGAAGCGCGACCGGATTCCGATCTACACCGTGTGGGCGATCTGCGTCCTCGCGTTCCTCACGCCGCTGCCGGCGCTCTGGTGGGGGTACGTGGGGTATGCCGCTTCGACTGCGGTGGCCGTGATCGGTCTCTACATCGCCTTCGTGCTGCCGATCATCCTGCGCCTACGGGCAGGCGAGTCCTTCGAGCGGGGCGCGTGGCATCTCGGTCGCCATTACAAGTGGATCGACTGGCTGGCGATCGTCTGGATCTTCTTCATCTGCATCGTCTTCCTGCTTCCCGCCTACCAGGGCGGCATTCCGTTCAAGTCGAACTTCGACTGGCTCCTCTTCAACTACACGCCGCTTCCGGTCTTCGGCGCGTTCCTCCTCTTCGGCGGGTGGTACGTGCTGTCGGCGCGGAAGTGGTTCAAGGGGCCGATCCGCCAGGGCACGGACGAGGAGCTCGAGCGGATCGAGGCACAGTTCGACCCGGCTCCGGCCAAGGCCGGCCCGGCTCCGGCGAGCTAGCTCGACTCCACGGCACGCAGCGCTGCGCGGAAGCGCGGCGCTGCGGCCGTGCGCTCGAGCCGGTCGAAGTTCTCCGCCGCGTACGCGGCGAAGTCGAACTCGAGCTCGGAGATCGCGCCCTGGAGCACGCCCCACATTGCCTCGAAGAAGTTGGCCATCAGTCGCAGCAGCGCGAGCTCGTCCGCCTCCCGTTCGCGACGCTCGCCGAAGTACGCGCGCAGGAGCTCGTCGTCGGCGGCCTCGCCGAAGTCGTGCTTCGCGGACATGTTCGCGAGGTCGAAGAGCACGTCGCCCATGCCGGCGTACTCCCAGTCGACGATCCACACGCGGTCGCCGTCGAGGATGAAGTTGCCGTTCAGGAGATCGTTGTGACACGGGCGGAGCGGGCGTGGCCCGAGCGCACGCTCGACGCGCTCGGCGAGCGGCTTCAGCCGTTCGTAGGCGGCGGGCAGCGACGCGCCGGCGTGGACGGCCTCGTCCGCGTACCGCTCGACGACGCGGAACGAGTCGAAGCGGCCGGGAATCGCGCGGCCGTCGTGAAACGGCTTCAGCCTGCGCACCACCTCGGCGATTCCGTCCGTCGTCCGCATCCGCTCGGGCGGGATTGGATCGCCGGGCACGAACCGCGTCACCAGCACGCTCTCGTCGGGCAGGAACGCGACGACCTCCGGTCCTGTGCCGACGGCCGCGGCCGCGCTCGCCGCGGCGTGCTCGGCCGTGCGGTCGATGCCGAGTAACTCGGTGTCCTTTCCGCCGATGCGCAGGACGTACGACTCGCCGCTCGCGAGCATGACCTTGAAGTTGTGGTTGGTGATGCCGCCGCCGAGCGGCTCGACCGCGACGGAGTCGTCCGGCCAGAGCCGTGCCGCGATCGTCTCGGGCTGCACGCGCAGTAGAGTCGCAGGTCGATGCTGACGCTGGAAGAGCTCCGCGCCGACGTCGAATCCGGGAGGATCGACACGGTCGTCGCGGCGTTCACCGACATGCAGGGGCGCCTGATGGGGAAGCGCGAGCACGCGGAGTACTTCCTCGACGAGACGGCGGAGCACGGGCTCGAGGGGTGCAACTACCTGCTCGCGCTCGACATGGAGATGGACCCGCAGGCCGGTTACGAGATGGCGAGCTGGGAGCGAGGCTACGGCGACTTCCACCTGCGTCCCGACCTCGACACGCTCCGGCGCATCCCCTGGCTCGAGGGCACGGCGCTCGTTCTGTGCGACGTCGCCTGGGAAGACGGTTCGCCCGTCGTCGCGTCGCCGCGCCAGGTGCTTCGCGCGCAGGTCGAGCGGGCGCATGCCGCGGGCTACGAGCCGATGTTCGGCAGCGAGCTCGAGTTCTTCCTCTTGAAGGAGTCGTACGAGGAGGCGCACGCGAAGCACTACCGCGACCTGACGCCTTCGGTCCCGTACATCCTCGACTACCACGTCCTCGCGACGACGTACGACGAGCCGCTGCTGCGGCAGATCCGGAACGGGATGCAGGGCGCCGGCATCCGCGTGGAGAGCTCGAAAGGCGAGGCGTGGCCGGGACAGCAGGAGATCAACTTCCGCTACGGCGACGCCCTCACGACCGCGGACGGGCACGTGATCTACAAGAACGGTGCGAAGGAGATCGCGCACTTGAACGGCTGCTCGATCACGTTCATGGCGAAGCCGGACCAGTCGTGGATCGGCAGCTCGTGTCACATCCACACGAGCCTCTGGCGGGACGGCGAGAACGCGTTCGCCGGCGAGAGCGAGGTCTTCAAGCAGTTCCTCGCGGGCTGGATCGCGTGCACTCGCGAGCTCGCGCTCTTCCTCGCGCCGACCATCAACTCGTACAAGCGCTACGCGGCGGGCAGCTGGGCGCCGACGACGCTGGCGTGGGGCCACGACAACCGCACGTGCGGGTTCCGCATCGTCGGCCACGGTGCGGCGCAGCGGGTCGAGACGCGGATCCCGGGCGGCGACGTCAACCCGTACCTCGCGTTCGCCGCGCTGATCGCGGCGGGGCTCCACGGGATCGAGCAGGGGCTGGAGCTCGCACCTCCGCTGGAAGGCAATGCGTACGAGTCGGACGCGGAGCGGTTCCCGTCGTCGTTGCGCGACGCTGTCGCTGCGCTGGAGTCGGGGACGGTCGCGCGCGCGGCGCTCGGCGACGAGGTCGTCGACCACTACCTGAACTACGGTCGAACTGAGCAGCGCCTGTTCGACGAGGTGGTCACGTGCTACGAGCGGGAGCGGCTGTTCGAGCGTGGCTAAACCTGTCGTCGGCATCACGACGTACGTCACGGCCGCGAAGTGGGGCTACTGGGACACCGAGGCGGCGCTCGTTCCCGCCGATTACGTGCGCGCCGTCGACCGGGCAGGGGGCCGTCCGTTGCTCGTGCCGCCGTCCGCCGACGCGGTGGAGGAGACGCTCGACGCGGTCGACGGGTTGATCTTCTCCGGCGGGTCCGACCTCGATCCCGAGCTCTACGGCCAGGATCCGCATCCCGAGACGTCCGGCGTCGTGGAGGAGCGAGACAAGGCCGAGCTGGCTCTGCTCGAGGCGGCGCTCGCGCGCGACATGCCGGTGCTCGCGATCTGTCGCGGCTCGCAGGTGCTCAACGTCGCCCGCGGCGGCGACCTGGTGCAGCACCTGCCGGACGTCGTCGGCGACGCGAAGCACAAGCACACACCGGGCGCGTTCGCCGATCACGACGTCACCGTCGAGCCCGGAACGCGCCTCGCCGGGCTCCTCGGCGACCACGCTCCCGTGAAGTCGCACCATCACCAGGGGTTCGGGCGAATCGGCGACGGCCTGCGGGTCGCAGCCCAGGCAGAGGACGGTGCGATCGAGGCCGTGGAGGCAATCGACGGGCGCTTTGCGTTCGGCGTCCTCTGGCACCCCGAGGCGGGCGAGGACATGAAGCTGTTCGAGGCGCTCGTCGGCGAGGCGGTGCGCTACCGGGACGAGCGCCGTTAGCTCAGAACCGCTCGAGCAGCCACTCGTGCACGGCCGGAACACGGCGCTGCATGAGGGTCAGGTGGCCATCCTCGGACGACAGGCGCGCATCGACGCCGGAAACCCGGGCGGCGAGCCATTCGCCGTGGGCGAACGGGACGAAGCGATCCTGCCGGCCGTGCCAGAGCTGGACAGGCACGCGAATGTCCTCGAGCGCGAAGCCCCATGGCTTGACGAACGCCAGATCGTCGTCCCGCCAGCCGTCAGTGCCCTCGCGGGTGGCGTCGTTCATGTTTGCCGCGAGGTATTCGCCCACTTCCCCCGTGAGGACGGCCGCGTCGACGTCCGAGAGGAGGGAGCGCATTCCCTCGATCAGCCCGCCCGGCGTCACGGTTTGAGTCTCCTCCTTCCCGAGGTACTCCTCGAGGGCGTCCTGCCCGGCTTGGGCAGCCCCGAACTCGTGGACGTTCGTCTCACCCATGCCGGCGAGCCAGTCGAGTCCCGCCGCCTCGAACGGCGCGACGGACGCGAGCGACGCCACGGCCACGATCCGCTCCGGCAGGAGCGCCGCGCAGGCGAGCGCGTGCGGACCGCCGCCGGAGACGCCCCAGAGGGCAAGGCGGTCTGCCTCGAGCGCGTCGGCGATCGCGGCGACGTCGGAGGCCGCGTCCGCGACCGAGCGGCCCGGAGCCGACGTGGAGCCGCCGTATCCCGGGCGGTCGTACGCCACAAGCCGGATCCCGCGATGCGTCGCGTCGATCGCGTGCGGCTCGTACAGCAGGCCGCTCATCGGCGTCCCCTGCTGGACGAGGACGAGCGGCCCGTCCGCGGCGCCGGCCTCGTGCAGACGGAGCGTCCGTCCGTCCGGCGTCGTGACGTCCCGCATCGACGTCGATCCTACGGCTGTCGAAACTCGTGCCGCTCGTTCGTCGTATATGCCGAGAGTCACTACTTCCGGAAGGAGGCCGAGATGGCAAACGAGGTCGCGTGGGTCGAGGTCGTGGGGAAGGACGGCGAGAAGCTGAAGAGCTTCTACGGCGATCTGTTCGGCTGGAAGGTCGAGAAGGTGCCGGGCGACATGCCGTACTGGACGCACATGCCCGAGGGCGGCGGTGTCGGGGCGGGCGTCGGCCAGTCGCCGGACGGACAGGATCACGTCACGTTCTACGTGGGCGCGGACGATCCCCAGACCGTGCTCGACAAGGCGGAACAGCTCGGCGGGAAGACCGTGATGCCCGTCACCGAGATGGAGATGGTGACGTTCGCGCTGTTCACGGATCCCGAGGGCAACATCATCGGGGTTCTCAAGAACAGGCAGATGTAGCGGAAGGCCGCGGGCGCGGAGGAAGGCGCGGGCACGGCTGACGGGGCCCGCGCGCCTCCCGCGCACGACACCGACAGGTCCGCGCGGCCCACGTCCAGGTGTCAGACCCTGTGCCGAAAGTGTGACGGCCGCGCCTGGGCCGCACCGCCCGTGCGCTGCGCCGGGTACGTTCGACGCGTGGGACGAGCACCGCGCGCGTTCGCTGCCGGCGAGTACTACCACGTCGGCGCGCGAGGCAACAACGGCGAGGCGATCGTACGGGACGACATCGACCGCATCGACTTCCTTCGCTGGTACGCGCGGATCGCCCATCGCGCACGCTGGCGCGCGCTCGCGTACGTGCTGATGGACAACCACTACCACTTCGTCATCCGCTGCGGCGAGTCCGGGCTCTCGGCGGGAGTGCAGCAGCTCAACTGCGGCTTTGCGCGCCGGATCAACTGCCGCCACGGCCGCACGGGCCATCTCTTCAGACAGCGGTTCTACGGCGGGTGGATCAAGAGCGACGACCATCTGCGCGAGGTGTGCCGATACGTCGTCCTCAATCCGGTGAGGGCAGGTCTCTGCGGGCGGCCGGAGGACTGGGCCTGGAGCAGTCACCGCGCCTGCGTCGACGCCGAGCTGGCACCGGACTTCCTGGCGGTGTCGGAGCTGCTGGAGCTCTTCGACGCGCGGCCCGGGCCGGCGAGGGCCGCGTACGAGACCTTCGTCGCCGCGGGGCGGCGGCTCGTGTCAGACACCGTGACTCAGGTGTGACGCGCCATGGTCAAATGCGCACCATGACCTTCGCGGTCACCAATCCCGCCACCGAGGAGACGATCGCCGAGCTCGAGCCCGCGGGCGTCGACGAGACCGACGCTGCCGTCGCCCGCGCGAAGGCGGCCTATCCCGCCTGGCGCGACGTCGCGCCCGCCGACCGCGCCCGCCTGCTCCGCCGCCTCGCGACGCTCGTCGAAGAGCACACCGACGAGCTCGCGCGGATCGAGTCGCAGAACGTCGGCAAGCCGATCGGAGGCGCGCGCGCCGAGGTGGGGATGGTGGCGCAGGTCTTTCACTTCTACGCGGGGGCCGTCGACAAGCACCACGGCGAGACCATCCCCGTGGCGGGCGGCGTGGACATGACGTTGCGCGAGCCACTCGGCGTCGTGGGCCTGATCGTCCCGTGGAACTTCCCGCTCAACATCTCGAGCTGGAAGCTCGGGCCGGCGCTCGCGTGCGGGAACACGACCGTGCTCAAGCCTGCGGAGCTGACGCCCCTGTCGGCGGTTCGCCTCGCCGAGCTCGTGCTGGAGGCAGGCATTCCAGACGGCGTCGTCAACGTCGTCGTCGGGCCGGGGCGGATCGTCGGTCAGCGCCTGGTCGAGCATCCCGACGTCGCGAAGATCGCGTTCACCGGTTCGACCGAGGTCGGGAGAAGCGTCATGGCGGGCGCCGCGGGAACGATCAAGCGGGTCACGCTCGAGCTCGGCGGCAAGTCCGCGAACATCGTCTTCGCCGACGCCGATGTCGAGCGCGCCGCCGCGTCGGCGCCGTACGCCGTCTTCGACAACGCCGGCCAGGACTGCTGCGCGCGCTCGCGGATCCTCGTCGAACGCCCGGTCTACGACCGGTTCGCACAGCTCCTCGTCGACGCGACGCGCGGGGTGAAGGTCGGCGACCCGACGGACGAAGCCACCGAGATGGGGCCGCTGATCTCCGCCACCCACCGCGACACCGTCGCCTCGTTCGTCGACGGCGATCCGCTCTTCCGGGGCGACGTGCCGGATGGGAACGGGTACTGGTATCCGTGCACGCTCGTCGAGGCGACGAACGACGATCGCGTCGCGCGCGAGGAGGTGTTCGGCCCGGTCGCCGCGCTGATCCCGTTCGACGGCGAGGACGAGGCGGTCCGGATCGCAAACGACACGCCGTACGGGCTCTCCGGTTCGATCTGGACGGAGAACGGCGCGCGAGCACTGCGCGTTGCGCGGGCGCTCGAGACCGGCGTTCTGTCGATCAACTCGAACACGTCCGTGCGGCCGTCCACACCGTTCGGCGGCTTCAAGCAATCCGGTTTCGGCCGCGAGCTCGGCATGCACGGCCTGGAGGGCTACTCCGAGGTCAAGAACGTGTTCATGGCGACATGAGCGGACGGCTCGCGGGCAAGGTCTGCGTGATCACCGGCGCGGGCGGTGGGATGGGACGAGAGGCCGCGCTGCTGTTCTCCGGGGAAGGGGCCCGGGTCTGCGTCGCCGACGTCGACGGCGATACGGCCCAGCAGACCGCCTCGGACGCGCGCGAGGCCTTCGCGATGCAGGTCGACGTCGCGGACGCTGGGAGCGTCGAGCGGATGTATGACGAAACCGTCGAGCGTTACGGCGGGATCGACGTCCTCTACAACAACGCGGGCATCTCTCCGGCGGACGATGCGTCGATTCTCGAGACGGAGCCGGATGCCTGGCAGCGCGTGCAGGACGTCAACACGAAAGGCGTCTACCTCTGCTGCAAGCACGGGATCCCGCATTTGCTCGAACGCGGTGGCGGCTCCGTCATCAACGTCGCCTCGTTCGTCGCGCTCGTGGGAGCGGCGACGTCGCAGATCTCCTACACGGCGTCGAAGGGCGCGGTGCTGGCGCTGAGCAGGGAGCTCGCGGTGCAGTTCGCGCGCCGGGGTGTCCGCGTCAACGCGCTCTGCCCGGGGCCGGTCGAGACGCCGCTCCTCCTGCGGATCTTCGGGGACGACCCGGCGGCCTACGAGCGGCGCCGGGTGCACCTGCCGATGGGACGACTGGCGAAGCCGCGCGAGATCGTGAACGCGGCTCTCTTCCTCGCGAGCGACGAGTCGTCGTACGTCAACGGCGCGACGTTCGTGGTCGACGGCGGCCTCACGGCCGCCTATGTCACGCCCGAGTAGCCTCGACGCCGTCCAGCAGGCGCCAGTTGCCCTCGAGCGCGCGCTCGGCCGCGGCCACCAGCCGGTCGGCGTCGGCGGGGGTGGCCTCGTTCTCCAGGATCGACCGGGCCTCCGCGGCGTGCTCGTGGTCCCGGTCGGCGTGCAGGGAGAAGTACTCCGTTGCCGGCGAGTCGGGCGCGAAGCCGTAGTGCTCGACGAGCCCGGTCAGCTTGGTCACGGCGATCGCCGGCTGGCTGGACTCGACCGCGTACATCACCGCGGCCGCCTCGAGAGGGTCGGTGCGCGTCCACGCAGCGGTGCAGGTCTCGGTCTCGGTCGTCGGGGCGCGGTCGAGCGGTGCCTCGAGCGCGGCGGCGAAGTCGTCCCAGAGGTCGATGTGCGCACGCTCCTCCGCCGCGTGCTCGGCCGAGCCGCCGGCGGACGCCGTCTGCGCAAGCGCGACGACGGCGTGGCGGTACTCGCCCGCGTAGAACGCAAGCTCGTCGCGCGTCAGCTCGCCGCGCTCCCAGCGCCGGTAGAAGGGGTGGTCGAGGACATTCCAGCGCTCGCGGACGTCGTCCAGCTGCTCGAAGAGCTCCATCGTTCGCCTCCCGCTCGTCGCGACCCCGCACCGCGATCCTACTGCGCGTCTTGGACGTAAGCGGAGCTGATCGTCCGATTAGCGAATCGAATGACGGTCGACACGGCCCGGCGTAGACTCCGGCGCGGAAGGGGCCGAAGACGTGCGCCGGCTACTTGCGACGACATTGCTTGCCGCCTGCTTGGCGGCTGCCGCCCACGCGTCGGTCGACGCGGCCAAGCCTCCGCCGGTGATCGTCGTCAACTGCACGGTGCAGGCGGCGACGCTCGTGCTCGACGCCTCGGGCAAGCTGCGCGTGCTCGAGTACAAGTACGACCCGGAGAAGCACATCTCGCCGACGTCGACCGGACGCGTCATCGCCGCTGCAGACCCGGCGACGCGGACCGTCAACCCCGCTGCTCCGTGTCATCGGGTCAAGGCGGTGCAGAAGCGCGAGCTCGGCTTTGCCGGCCCATGGCCGCGGACCGTCGAGAGCCGGATCACGTGCGTCTCACCGACGCCGAAGCTGGGTATCGACGTTCAGCTCCGGCCGGTGCTGAACCGCGCCCACCGCGTCGTCGGCAACCGAATCGTGATCGTGCGCAAGACGGTCGTGGGCGCCGGGAAGAAGGTCAGGCTCGTGAAGGTCGCCGCCGCCGACGGGTGGGTGACCGCCACGGGCGGAGGCATCAGGTTCGAGCCCGGGTTCTGCGATCGGAACCTGTATCCGTAGCCGTTCGTCCGCGATGCGGGCGAGAGGACTCGAACCTCTAAGGGGCGCGTGAGCCCCACCGGGACCTAAACCCGGCGCGTTTGCCAGTTCCGCCACGCCCGCGGCGTGGCTCAGGGTACCGTCGCGGCGGCGTCCGACACGGTCACGCCAGGCGGTCGATCCGGGCGACTGCTCGCTCCAGCGCCGGCTCGTCGAAGAGGTAGGGCGTCGCGTTCGCGAGCTGGTGCGTCGGCCCGTCGAGATCGTCCGAGCCGTCGGCGGCGTTGATCGCGTAGCGGAGCGGAATCTCGTGCGTGACGACGAGGACGCATGACTCCGTCCGCTCGAGCACCTTCCGGAACGCGCGTCCGTACCGGCGGGCCGCAGCGTCGAGCGACTCGCCGCCGGGAAACGGATCCGCGCGCGTGTGCTCGCTCTTCCACGCGCGATACTCCTCCACCGTCCGCCCCTCCAGCCCGCCGACGTCCACGTCGTCGAAGAGGGGCTCGATCTCGAACGGCACGTTCCGACCGGCGAGCGCGATCTCCGCTGTCTCACGCGTCCGATCGAACCGCGAGTGCATGCAGACTTCGATCGGAACGTGGGCCACCTGCCGGCCGAGGAGCCGCGCCTCGTCGCGGCCCTGTTTCGTCAGGCCCACGGGCACCGACGGATCGCCGTTGATGCGGTTTTCGTGGTTGAGCGTCGACTCCCCGTGGCGCGCGATCACATAGAGCCGCACGAGACCGAGCCTAAGCCAAGGCGTCGCGGCCGGCCCGCGCCAGGAGACGCAGTTCATGGGGTCTCTGGTCTAATGACCCGATGGGGCCGCAGGTGGAGGAGCTGCCGGACAACAAAGTCCGGATCATCGTGGACGTCCCGCGCGAGGACGTGCACCACGCCGTCGAGCACGCGGCGTCGGATCTCGCGGAGAGCGTCAAGATTCCCGGCTTCCGCAAGGGCAAGGTGCCGATTCCGGTGCTCGTGTCGCGGATCGGCCGGGAGCGGCTCTACAGCGAGGCGATCGAGAGCCACATCGGCACCTGGTTCTGGAACGCGGCGGCGCGAACGGGCATCCGTCCCGCCGACCGGCCGGAGCTCGAGTACGAGCTGCCCGACAGCGACTCCGAGGACTGGCGGTTCACCGCGACGGTGCCGGTGCTCGCGAAACCCGAGCTTCCCGACTGGACCGCGCTCGAAGTCCCAGCTCCCGATGCGGAGGTCCCCCAGGAACTGGTCGAGGCCGAGCTCGAGGTTCTGCGGCAGAGCGTCGCCGAGCTCGCGCCAGCCGACCGGCCGGCGCAGGCGGGAGATACCGTCGTCCTCGATCTCGTCCGCGAAGGCGGAGAAGCCCAGCGTGACTACGTCGTCGAGCTCGGCTCCGGCCGACTCATCCCCGAGCTCGAGGAGCAGCTCGTCGGCATGTCGCCGGGCGACACGCGCGAGGTGCGCTTCGAGGCCGACCCGGACAGGCTCTCCGTGCTCACGGCGACGGTCAAGGACGTGCAGGAAAAGGTCTTGCCGCCGCTCGACGACGAGCTCGCGCGCTCGGCCTCCGAATTCGACACGCTGGCCGAGCTGCGCGCCGACGTCGAGGCGCGGCTGCGCGAGCAGATCGACGCGCAGATTGCAGAGGCGTTCCGCCGCGCGGTCCTCGACGCGGTCGTCGACGCGACGAACGTGAGTCCTGACGGCCCGGTCGTCGACGCACGCACGCGCACGCTCCTGCGCGAGATGGACGAGATGATGCGCCGGCGTGGGGCGAGTCTCGAGACGTATCTCCAGGTCTCGCAGACGTCCGCCGACGAACTCGTCGCTCGCCTCCACGAGGAGGCGAAGCGGTCGGTCGCCGGCGAGCTGGTCCTGGAGGCCGCGGCCGACCAGCTCGACATCCAGGTCGGCGACGAGGAGATCGACGCAGCCGTCCGCGACCGTTTCGAGGAGCCAGAGCGGGTGCTCGAGCAGCTACGGTCCGGCGGCGCCTACGAGCAGGAGCGCGAGAGCATCCGCATGGCGCGCGCGCTCGACCGGATCGCCTCGGAGGTAAAGCGGATTCCGCTCGAGCAGGCGGAGGCCCGAGAAGCGATCTGGACGCCCGACAAGGAAAAACCCAAGACCGACACGAAACTGTGGACCCCCGGTAGCAAGGAGCGCGCATGACCCCTGAGAACCTCGTGATCCCGTCCGTCATCGAGCAGACCTCGCGCGGCGAGCGTTTCTTCGACATCTACTCGCGCCTGCTCAACGAGCGGATCATCTTCCTCGGCACGCCGATCGACGACCAGGTGGCGAACCTCATCATCGCGCAGCTGATCCACCTCGAGTCCGAGGACCCGGACAAGGACATCTCGATCTACGTCAACTCGCCGGGCGGCCAGGTCTACTCGGGCCTCGCCATCTACGACACGATGCAGTTCATCA
>Ga0066652_100001765_pt1 | contig 11447 bp, 12 predicted proteins | sample GraSoiAngelo_101_FD_71413 | JGI IMG/M metagenome (GOLD analysis project Ga0066652, IMG submission 71413) | Grasslands soil microbial communities from the Angelo Coastal Reserve, California, USA - 14_0903_02_30cm | ecosystem: Environmental > Terrestrial > Soil > Grasslands | place: USA...
CACACGCCGTCGATCATGGATTACTCGCGCTTCAACTACGTCGCGCAGCCGGAAGACAAGATCGATCCCGCCGATCTGATCCCCCGCGTCGGGCCGTACGACAGATTCGCGACGATGTGGGGCTACAAGATCATCGACGGCGTGTCCTCGCCCGACGCGGAGAAGAAGATGCTCGACGAGTGGGCCCGGCAGCAGGATCAGACGCCGTGGTACCGCTTCTCGACGACCGGGTCGCGCGGTACCGATCCGGGCGACCTCACCGAAGCGGTCGGCGACGGCGACGCGGTCGCCGCGACAACGCTCGGCATCAAGAACCTCCGACGCGTCTCGGACATGCTGCTGCCGGCGACGACGACGAAGACCGGAGAGCCGTACGACGACCTCGGGGAGCTGTACGGCCGCATGCTCGGCCAGTGGGCGACCGAGCTCACGCACGTGACGCAGATCGTCGGCGGCTTCAGTTCGCAGGAGAAATACGTGGGCCAGGACGGTGTCCTGTTCCAGCCGCTCTCGCGCGAGCGGCAGATCGCGGCGGTCAAGTTCCTCAACGACAACGCATTCCAGGCGCCGGCGTGGGCGATCAAGCCGGACATTCTGCGCCGCATCGAGCCGGTCGGCGTTCTCGATCGCGTCCGCACGAATCAGCAGCGCGTCCTCAATTCGCTGCTCACCGCGCCGCGCGTGGCGCGTCTCGTCGAGGAGGAGACCATCGACGGCAAGTCGGCGTATGCCGCGGTGGAATTCCTGCGCGACGTCCGCACCGGGATCTGGCGCGAGCTCGCGAGTCCGCAGCCGGTGAAGATCGACGCGTACCGCCGCAACCTCCAGCGCGCGTACGTGCAGACGCTCAGCGACCGCGTGTCGTCGAAGACACCGGCGACCGACGATTCGCGCGCGCTGTTCCGCGGAGAGCTTCGCGCGCTCGAAGCGGAGGTCAAGACGGCGATCCCGCGGACGACCGATCGCCTGACACGCCTGCATCTCGAGGACGTCCGGGATCAAGTCAGCAAGGCTCTCGGCGGCAAGAACGGCGAAGCCGACGCCGGACCGGCCGCATCCACGACGGATGCGGTGGACGACGGATTCGGCGGGTGGATCTTGAACTGCTGGAAAGACGAAAGTCGGTAGTCGGGAGTCGGGAGTCTGCGATGGGCGGCGTTCGCAAGAGCGCCGCCCTCTTCCTTTGTATGCCGCTCGGTGATACCTTCTCGCGGGCGTGCAGTGCGCCTCCCGATGTCAGTCCGTCGCTTGCCCGTCCGCCCCGACCTCGAGCAGCTTCATCGTCAGGCCGAGGAGTTTCTGCGCGGCATCCATGCCGGCGACGCGATCGCGATCGCGGACCTGCGGGAGCACCACGGCGATCCGATCGACCCCGGGGCCGCACAGTTGGCCGACGCGCAGTTCGCTCTCGCGCGAACCTACGGCGCGGCGAGCTGGACGAGGCTCGTCGACGCGGTGCAGCTCGCGGATGCGATCTGGCGGGACGATCTCGAGAGCGTGCGCGTGCTGATCGCGCAGAATCCCTCGCTCGTCCACGAGCACGTTCTGATTCGCGCCGACAGCAACTGGGGTCCGCCGATGTCGTACGCGGCGAACCTGGGTCGCGACCGGCTGATACGTGTTCTGCATGAACACGGCGCGAAAGATCTCGAGCACGCGGCCGGACGCGCCGCCCTCCAGAGCCACGCCGATACGGTCCGCGTGATTTACGAGCTGGCGGGACGGCCGTCGCTCGAGAAGTTGACGCTCGCCGGTCCTGCGTACACGCTGAGCGTCGAAGGCACCGCGGTCCTCTTCCTGCTTGGCGCACGCATTGTCCGACCCGATGGCGTCGACACGAATGTCATGGAACATCTCCTCGGGACCGACGGCCGGAATCCGGCCGCCAAACATCGCATTCTGGAGATGTACGTCGAGCACGGCTTCGAACCTCCGGACACGCCGGTGATGGCGCTCCATCGCGGCCGCATCGACCTGCTCGAGGCGCACCTCGCGCGCGACCCGGATCTGCTGACGCGCACGTTCGACATCGCCGATGTGTTTCCGCTCGCGCCTGCCTGCGCGCGCGATCCGCATACCGCGCAGGGAACGCCGGTGCACGGGACGACGCTCCTTCACCTCGCCGCGTACTTCGACGAACTCGAAATTGCGCTATGGCTGCTCGACCGCGGCATGGATCCGGATGCGCGGGCGGCTGTCGACGCCGACGGCTTCGGCGGCTATACCGCGCTCTTCTCGACGGTCGTCTCGCAGCACAATTTCTGGGTGAACTACGGCAAGGGGCAGCCGGACGAAGCGCGCTTCACGCACCTGCTGCTGGACCGCGGCGCCGGCCCGAACGTCCGGGCATCGGTCAGGACGCGCCTCGAGGAGGGACACGGGGGCGGTCCGCTTCGCGAATACCGCGACGTGACGCCGCTCAGCTGGGGCGAACGGTACGACGCGAAGATCTTCGTCAGCGCGGAATCGCTTCGGCTGATCGAGGCGCGGGGCGGCGGTCGCTGACGCCACGAGCGTTCCGCGTGATAGCATCCGCACTCCGGAGGCCCGCATGATTTCTCGACGCCAACTGCTCGCCGCGCTCGCAGCGATCCCGGTCGTTCCCGCGCACGTGTTCGGACAGGACGCGCCCGGCGGCCGCGGACAGCAGCAGCGCGATAGCACGCCGCTCGTGCCGCCCTTCGAGCCGACGGGATGGAAGACGGTCTGGCTCGATCACCTCAACTACCAGTGTGCGGATTACAAGAAGGCGGCGGCTTTCTACGCCACGCTCATGGGATGGAAGGTGCGCAGCGACGATGGAAAGCAGGCGGTGCTGGACATCGGTGAGAATTCCGGCGGCATCATCATCCGCGGCGGAATGATGGCGCCGCCGCCGGCGGCGATCACCGACGCGGGACTCGGCGTGAATCGTCCGAAGATCCAGGCGATCTTCGACGGCTTCGCCTGGGGCATCGAGCCGTGGGACACGGACAAGGTAAAAGCGGAGCTCGAAAAGCGCGGACTCAAACCGATCGCCGATCATCACGGCTCGGATTACAAGGCGTTCCGCGTGAAGGATCCGGACGGTTTCGACGTCGCGATTACGAACGGGACGAAAGCGCTGCGACGCAGGGGTCCGGTGAATGCGAAGCTCCCCGCCCCCGCGCCGTTCGAGCCGACCGGCTGGAACACGCTGTATCTCGATCACATTTCGTTCGAAGTCCCCGACTACCGTCGCAGCGCGGCGTTCTATCAGGCGCTCCTCGGATGGGACGTGCGTCCGGGCAATGGCACGCAGGCGTCGGTGCAGATCGGCAGCATCGCGGGCGCGATCATCCGCGGCAACGCCGCCGCGCGCGCAGCGGCTCGCGGCAACACCGGCACCGCGCCAGCGGCCGCGCCCCCGCCGCCGCCAGCCAACGGCGTGACGGCCGCGATCGGTCACATCAGCTTCGGCATCGAAAACTGGAACACCGACCGCGTCCGCGAGGAGCTGAAGAAGCGCGACGTGGTCTACGTCAATCGCGAGGGGCAGCGCGAGCCGCGGCCCGACATGACCGGCACGCTCGAGAGCTTCCACGTGCCGGACGCGATGGGGTGGGACCTGCAGATCGGCAACAAAATCGCGCCGTCGCGTTAAACACGTCTCAAGTAAACCCGTCGAATCCGATGGTCTTTACCGGACTGAACGTTCGCACGCTGGGCGAGTTCGTCATCATCGAACCGGGAGCGGCGATCCGTTTGTGCGAGGACGAGCTGATGCCCCTCGTCACCGGCTACGTCGACCGGGGATACCGGAAGTTCGTCTTCAATCTGCGCGACGTGCATTACATGGACAGCGCAAGCCTCGGCGGCATCGTGCAGTCGTTCGGCATCGTCACGCGCCGCGGCGGGCGTTTCGTCCTGTGCTCCTGCGTCCCCAGGCTGATCGACCTGCTCGAAACGACGAAGCTCCACCGGGTCTTCGAGATCTTCGACGCCGAAGACGAAGCGATCCGCAGCTTCCGCTGAACTGGGCGTGAAAGACCCCGGCGCGAACCGTGCTACGCTCGGCAACACGCGCGATGACTGCAGCACTGAACATCCGCACGCTCGGCGACGTCGTCGTGATCGAGCCGGGCACACAGATCCGCATGTGCGCGGACGAGTTGCCGGCCCTCGTCACCGGCTATCTCGATCGACGAACTGCGAATTTCATCCTGAATCTCCACGGCGTCGAGCATATGGACAGCTCGACGCTCGGCGGCATCGCGCTGTCGCACGGGTTCGCATCGCGCCGCGGCGGCAGGTTCACGCTGTGTTGCTGCGTCCCCAGGCTCGTCAGGCTCTTTCACACGACGAAGCTGTCCAGCATCTTCGAGGTCTTCGACACCGAAGACGAAGCGCTCAAGAGTTTCGACCCGGATGCGCCCACGCGCCCGGCATAGACGTCGTGGCCCGGCAAGGGCGATGAAGACGCTGATCCTCTTTACTGTCGCGTTTCCTGTCGCCCTCGCCGGCGCCCGCATGGCCACGCCGCCCGTCACGATCGATCTCGCGCACGGCACCGCGCGCGAGCAGCAGACGAAAGCGACGCTCGAGCGCGTGCTCGCCGACTACGACCTGAAAAAGCTCACGTTCACGAAGCACGTCGTGATCGAGGAGCGCGCAATCAATCACGCGTTCCCGGTCCTGACGCTCAACGTCCGCTTCGCCTCGTCGCCGGACGAATTGCTGTCGTCGTTCGTGCACGAGCAGCTGCACTGGCACTTGCGCGACCGCGGACGCGATCAGCAGGACGCGGTCGGCGATCTGCGGCGCATGTATCCGAACGCTCCGGTGGGACTGCCGGAGGGCGCGGACAGCGAGGTCAGCACCTACGGGCATCTCGTCGACTGCTATCTGGAAATCGTCGCGGACCGCGAGTTGATCGGCCCGGAGCGCACGTCGGCGGTGATTGCCGACAAAGGTCATTACACCTGGATCTACGACACGGTGCTGCGCGACGAGAAGCGGATCAGCGATCTCGTGGACCGTCACCACCTGCGCGTGCGATAGCCCATGGCCGGCAAAGCGATCATCGTCTGCGCTCTGGCCGCCGCGTCGGCCTACGCGCAGAAGCCCACGGGCGATCCCGCGAGCCTCCTCGGCACGTGGCGCGGCACGTCGACCTGCACGGACCGCAGGGCGGCGCCCGCCTGCGCCGACGAAGTCGTTGTCTACGAATTCAAGCCTGGCTCGGAGGCGGGAGCGGTGCGCTGGCTCGCGGACAAGATCGTCGACGGCAAGCGCGAGTCGATGGGCGAGGTCGAGCTCCGCTGGGACGGCGCCGAATCGGTCTGGAAAGCGGAGTTCAGCTCGCCGCGCGTCAAGAGCGTGTGGAAGCTGTCGGTCGACGGCCCGCATCTCACGGGACGCGCGCAGCTGCTGCCGGGCAACGAGACGATACGCAGAATCGATGTGAAGAAAGAATAGTGGCCGTCAGCGTTCTGAACGTCGGCTACCGATCGACCAATTACTGGGTGGTGAGCGCAGGGCGATCGCGCATCCTCGTCGATCTCGGCTGGCCCGGCATGATCGGCCCGCTGAAAGCGAATCTGCAGCGCATGGACGTGCCGCTGAAGGAGCTGCGATACGGTCTCGCGACGCACTATCACGTCGATCATGCGGGCGCGGCGCAGGACCTCAAGCTGCTCGGCGTCCCGCTGCTCGTGCTCGAAACGCAGGTCGCCGCGATTCCGGTCATGAAGACGCACACGAAGCCGCGGGACGGCTACACCGACATCACGTCGGACGGCAACGTCGTGATCACGTTCGCGGAGAGCCGGAAGCGGCTCGCGGACATCGGCATCGCCGGCGAGATCGTGCCGACGCCGGGCCATTCCGCCGACAGCGTGTCGCTGGTGCTCGATCAGGGCGCGGCGTTCACGGGCGATCTGACGCCGATGTCGGTGGCGCCGGCCGAACACGCCGACACGCTCGCCGCCAGCTGGCAGCGGCTGCGCGATCGTGGCGTGACGACGATCTATCCGGGACACGGTGGCGTGGGGACGCTCTCGCCATGAGGATCGATCCGCTGCTCGCGGCGTGGCGGACGAACAATCGCGTGACGGAGCATCTGGTCGGCCGTCTTCGTCCGGCGCTGTGGGACACGCCGCTTCCCGGCGCGCCGCGGCGGACGATCCGCCAGATCGCCGCTCATATCCACAATGCGCGCTGTGCGTGGCTGCGGACGCTCGGACGCGAACACGGCATCGCCGTCGCCGCGTCCGTCGATCGGCGAGGCGTCACGAAGCGCGAGTTGCTCTCGGCGTTCAAGAAGAGCAGTCGAGGCATGGAAGCGCTGTTGAAGCTCGGCATCGAAGCCGGTGGTAACGTGCCTCCGTCCAAAGCCTACGTCTGGCGCAATCTGGCGCTCGACGTACCGCACGTGCTGACCTATTTCGTCGGGCACGAGGCGCATCATCGCGGACAGATCGTGATGCTCGCGCGCCAACTCGGCCATCGGTTGCCGAATACAATCCTCGCAGGATTGTGGCATTGGAAGTAAGCCGCGCATTGAACGCCGTCGCGATCGCCGCGGTCATCGTTCAGTCAGCGGCTTCGAGTTTCGAAGTCGCATCGCTCAAGGATCGCGATCCCAAGACGCCGCTCCGCCTCGTCGGCATCCAGCGATCGCCGGGCCGGATGGTGTCGCACTGCGCGACGCTGAAGGCGCTCATGTTCTTCGCCTATGACCTGACGCTTTCGTCGCGCATCGAAGGCCTGCCGGACTGGGCCGGCACGCCTTGTGACTCCGACTTCGCGATAGACACGTACGAGTTCCAGGCGACGATGCCGGTCGAGACGACGGATGCGCAGGCGCGGCAGATGATGCAGACGTTTCTCGCCGAGCGCTTCAAGCTCGCGATTCACCGGGACACGCGGAATCTGCCGGTGTATGCGCTGACGGTCGCTCCGGGAGGGTTCAAGCTCAAACCGTCCGAACCCGATGATGCGGCGCGCATCATCGCGTGTCCGGAGGACGACTCGCGGTGCCATCGCGTAGGACCGCTTACATCGAACTCGATAGGCGACCTTGCCTCACTGCTCGGGGCCAGTCTCGGCCGTCCAGTCATCGACAAGAGCGGCCTGACGGAAAGGTACCACCTGGACCTGCGATGGGCAGGCGACAACTCGCCGAACTCCTCGCTACCGTCGCTCCCGACGGCGCTGCGCGAATCGTTCGGTCTCGTTCTTAAATCCGAGACCGGACCGGTGCAAGTGCTTGTCGTCGATCACGCGGAACGGCCGTCGCCGAACTGACTCTCGTCGAATTCAAACGGTCCTGGTGCTACACTGCGCAACCCGATGGCGGATGGTCCCAGCGTTTCGTTCGGGGCGGCGATTGACGGCCTGCTGGATCGGCTCTTTGCGCAGAACGCCACGCAGATGGCGTCGATGGAGGAGTACTTTGCCGCGCGGGCGGCCGAAGGCTCCGTGGACTGGAGCCGCTTCGACGAGCGGACCAACACGTTCCTGCGCGACAAGCTCGTGGCCCTCGGCCGCGACAAGGCCGAATTCTGCTACCACGTCTGCCGCGCCCTCCGCGCGCGCCGCATCGTCGAAGCCGGCACGTCGTTCGGCGTCTCGACGATCTTCCTTGCGGCGGCCGTCCGCGACAACGGCGGCGGCACCGTGATCGCGACGGAGTACGAGCCGGACAAGGCGGCGACGGCGCGCCGCCATTTCGCCGAGGCCGGGCTCGCGCCGTTCATCGATCTCCGCGAAGGCGATTTGCGGCAGACGCTCCGCTCCGTCGAAGGTCCGATCGACTTCATGCTCGCCGACATCTGGACGCCGATGGCGCTGCCGGCGCTGAGCCTCGTGCATCCGCATCTGCGCGACGGCGCCGTCGTCATCGCCGACAACACGACGCAGTTCCGCGAGGCGTACGCCGACTACTTCGCATTCGTCGACGATCCCCGCAACGGACTGCGGACGATGACGCTGCCGTTCGAGGGCGGTCTGGAGTTCACGGTCCGCGAATCGAGGTGAATGATGACTCGCATGATTCGGGTGTTCGCGTGTCTCGCCGCGCTGTCGGCGGCCGCGCCGGTCGCGGCGCATCACTCGGTCGCCGCGTACTACGACACGAACAAACAGCTGACGCTCAAAGGCGCCGTCACCGTCATCGAGTGGACGAACCCGCACGCGTTCGTCCACATCGACGTCAAGGACGAGCAGGGGAAGGTGACGAACTGGTCGATCGAGACCGACAGTCCCAACGTCCTCAGCCGGGCGGGCTGGTCGAAGACGACGCTGAAGATCGACGACGAGATTACGGTGACGGGCTATCCGGCGCGGAAAGACGCCACCGGGATGCGTCTCGTCACGCTCGCGCTCGCCGATGGACGAAAGTTGAAGGGATGATGATGTAGGGCCCGCCCTACACCTGCGACGGCGCGGCGTTGCTGCGCACCAGCTCCGCCATCGCGCTCGAGAACGTGTCGATCTCCTCGAGCGTCGTGTAGACGTTCGGCGTGACGCGCAGCCCCTGATAGTCGCTGCGTTTGATCGCCGCGGTGATGATGCGGTACTTCGTCCACAGAAAATCGTACGCCTTCGACACGTCGACGGTCGCCGGCGTGACGTTGTAGAGGCCCCACGAGTCGCCTTGATCGCGGCTGTTCAGGATCTTCACGCCGGGCAGCTTGTCGACTTTCGTCGCCCAGCGTTCATTCAGATACTTCAGCCGCGCCGACTTCCGCTCGACGCCGATCGCCTGATGGAACGCGAGTGCTTCGGCGATCGCGTTGTGATTCGCCGCTGGATGCGTACCGATCTCCTCGAACTTGCGGATGTCGCTCGTTTTGTTCGCGTTGGCCGGCGTCAGCGGCCACAGCTTCGCGATGTTCTCGCGGCGGACGTAGAGGAATCCGGTGCCGACCGGCGCGAGCAGCCACTTGTGCAGCGAGCAGCCGTAGAAGTCGCACTCGAGGTCGGTCATCTTGAACGGGAAGTGCGCGAACGCGTGCGCGCCGTCGACGATCGTCAGGATGCCGCGCTGCCGCGCCATCCGCGCGATGTCGCGGACGGGGAACAGCTGTCCGGTCAGGTTCGTGATGTGGCAGATGTGGATGACCTTCGTCCGCGGCGTAATCGCTTTCGTGATGCGGTCCGTCAGCTCGTTCAGATTCTTCGTCGGGACCGGAAAGGCGATCTTTGTCACCTCGATCTTGTCGCGGCGCACGCGCTGGTCCCACGTGTCCAGCATCCGGCCGTAATCCTGATCGGTCGTCACGACGTGATCGCCGGCCTTGAGGTCGAGACCGAGCTGCGCGATCTGCAGCCCCTCGCTGGCGTTGCGCGTGATGGCGAGCTCCTCGGGATCGCAGCCGACTTCCGCCGACAGTTTGCGCCGCACCTGCTCGACGTTCGGCTCCATCTGATTCCACATGAAGTGGACCGGCGCCTGGTTCGACACGTCGAGATAGCGTTTCAGCGCTTCGTGGACGACGCGCGGGCTCGGACAGGTGTAGCCGTTGTTGAGATTGATGATGGTCCGGTCGAGCGTGAAGGCCTGCTGGATGTCGCGCCAGTAGTTCTCGTCCGCCGCGACTTCAGCGGGCGTGCGATCGGCGGCGGCAGCGGCGGCCGATACGGTGCGTTCGAGCCAGTCGTGCTTCAACGCGACGGCACCGACGGCGGCGGTAGGAATGACCTGTCGCAGGAATTCGCGGCGTCCGTTCATCGCACCCTCCGGAACCTGAATGTTCGACCGATGATACGCCCGGGCATGCCGGAGAAAGCATACAATCTGCGGCCATGGCACGTCTGGCTCTACTACTGGCTGCCGCCTGGTTCGCAGTCGTCGGGCCGGCGGACAACCGCGATCTGACCGGCATCTGGATCGGACCGTACACGCCGAATCTGTCGCGCGGCATCACCCTGCAGTTCCAGCCCGGCGCGGAAGAGACGTACAGGAACCATCGCGGCGAGGACGATCCGACGGCGCGCTGCCTGCCGCCGGGAATCCCGCGCGCGCTCGGCTCGCCGTTTCCGATCGAGATCCTGCAGGACGCGACGAGCGTCACGATCCTCTACGAATACATGCACCTGATCCGTCGGATTCCGACGGACGGTCGCGGTCATCCCGCCGATCTCGATGCGACGTTCATGGGCGACTCGGTCGGCAAGTGGGAGGGCGACACGCTCGTCGTCGACGCGGTCGGCTTCAACGATAAGACCTGGGTCGACACCGAAGGCCACCAGCACAGCGACGCGCTGCACGTCGTCGAGAAATACCGCCGCACCGGACCGGACACGATCGCGTACGACGTGACGATCGACGATCCGAAGACGTACCGGCAGCCGTGGACGTCCTCACGCGCTCTCACCCGCCACGCAGACTGGTCGTTGAAGGAATACGTTTGCGAAGAGAATAACAAGATCAAAGAGCCAGGACAGGATGGGCAGGATGGCACGTCGAAGATCGCGTTTGCGCGCGTCTTTCCGTCGCCGGGCGGCGTCAACATCTTTATAGCGAACCGGGACGGGAGCGGCGAACGGCCGCTGCTCGCGTCGCCGGAGACGGACTACAACCCGGTCTGGGCGCCCGATCAGTCGTCCATTGCCTTCACGTCCGATCGCAGCGGCCAGGCCGATCTCTATCGCGTGAAGCCGGACGGATCGAATCTCGAGCGCCTCACTGCCGATCCCGCGTACGAAGATCAGGCCGCGTTCTCGCCCGACGGAACGCGGCTCGCGTTCGTCTCGACGCGCGCGGGCGGCACGGCGGACATCTGGATTCTGGATCTCGCGACAAAGAAGGCGCACGCTTTGACCGACGGTCGGGGCGGCAATTTCCGTCCGTCGTGGTCGCCGAACGGTCGGTGGATCGCGTTCGCGTCGGACCGCGAGAGCAATCTGCCCTTCGCGCGCGGACGATGGGAGCCGCAGCAGCTCGTCGATCTCTACATCGTCCATCCCGACGGATCGGGACTGAAACGCCTCACCGAACACGGGAACTTCTGCGGCAGCCCCAAGTTCACGAGCGACAGCCGTCAGGTCGTGACCTACTGCATGACCGCGGAGCAGACGCTGGCGAACCGGCGCCCGTTCCCGGAGCCGGGCAACGACACGAGCCTGCTGACGTTCGACGTCATCGGGACGACGCCTGCGTCGAGGCCGGTGGCCGCCACCGTGATGCCCGACGGCGTGAAGATGAATCCGACGCCGCTCGCCGGCGGCGACATCGGCTACATCCGCAAAGACACGCGCGGAACCGGCGCGGGCATCTATTACACGCACGGTGGACGCGGGCCGAAAGGCGACATTCGATCCGCGTCGTGGTCGGCGGACGGAGCGCGCGTGGTCTTCACGAGACGGCTCGCCGTGCCGATGCCGACGTGGAAGCCGGTGTGGAGCAGGAACTCGAAATACGAGCTGACGCTGACCGGGATTCTGCCCGCGTTCGCGCCCTCGGGCGACCGCTTCGTCTACAC
>Ga0066652_100001766_pt1 | contig 11445 bp, 5 predicted proteins | sample GraSoiAngelo_101_FD_71413 | JGI IMG/M metagenome (GOLD analysis project Ga0066652, IMG submission 71413) | Grasslands soil microbial communities from the Angelo Coastal Reserve, California, USA - 14_0903_02_30cm | ecosystem: Environmental > Terrestrial > Soil > Grasslands | place: USA...
GGCAGGCAGCAGCCGCCGGTTGCCGCGCCACCGGCCGGCGCGCCGGCGGCGGCGCCGCAGGGCCCGGGGCGTGGCGGGCGGGGCGGACCCCCGGTTCGCTCTCCGGAAGTGGCGGCCGACGGCCGCGTCACCTTCCGCCTTCGCGCCGCGAGCGCACAGAGCGTGGCGGCGGCGATTGGCGGTAAGCGGCTCGAGATGCAGAAGGACGAGCAGGGCGTGTGGAGCGTCACCACCGACCCGCTGACGCCCGACTACTACACCTACTCGCTGGTGATCGACGGCAATTCGATCAACGACCCGGCGAACCGCACGGTGCAGACGGGATTCGGCAGTGCGCAGTCGATGGTGGTCGTGCCCGGACCGCAGCCCTGGCTGCCCGCCCCTGAAAAAACTGTCCCGCACGGGACGATCGCGCGCCATCGCTTTCATTCCGCGGTCGCGGACGACGACCGCGACTTCTTCGTCTACACGCCTCCCGGCTACGATGCGCACCGCGCCCGCGGCTACCCGGTCCTGTATCTCCTGCACGGCCTCGGTGACGATGCCGAGCGCTGGATGAACGGCGGCGGCGCGCCGGCGATCATGGACAACCTGATCGCGCAGGGGAAGGCGGTGCCGATGGTCGTCGTCACGACGCTCGGCTACGGCGTCAGTAACGGCCCCGCCGGCGAGTTCGGCGCGATCGTCTCGGGGTATACGAAGATCCTCTTGAGCGAGGTCATGCCCGCGGTCGAGAAGTCGTACCACGTCAGCGTCAACCGCGAGGATCGCGCGATCGCGGGTCTCTCGATGGGGGGCGCCGAAACGCTCTACACCGGCCTCAACAACATCGACAAGTTCGCGTGGATGGGATCGTTCAGCGGCGCGTTCGTCATGTGGCCCGGCGGCGCGGCCGGGCGTGGCGCGCCCGGGGGCCAGGCCCCGGCGATCGACGCCAGCCTGTTCGAGAAGAACTTCCCGGCCCTCGACGCGAAGATCAACCCGAAGGTCCGCATGCTGTGGATCGTCTGCGGCACCGCCGACTCGCTCATCGGCGTCAACCGCCAGTTCAAGACTTGGCTCACGTCGAAGGGCGTGCAGTTCACGCAGGATGAAATCCCGGACGTCGGCCACGTCTGGCCGCTGTGGCGCCAGAACCTGACCACGTTCGCGGAGAAGGTGTTCCAGCCCAAAGCGAAGTAATCGGCGGAGCTAGAACTTCACCGCGACCGGCGCGCCGCGATAGGTCACGGTTCGTCCGCCGGGGTCTGCCGCCTGGTACCCCGCCGGCGTGTCCGGCGAGATCAGGATGACGTTGAACGTCCGTTCGGTCAGCATCCCCTTGAACGCGCCGGTCCGCCGGCCGACGGTCAGCGTGCGCGACGCCTCGTCCCACGCCAGCGGAATGCGCGTGAACTGCCGCTTCTCGTAGCCGTAGGTCAGGCCGTCGTCTTCATAGAGCGAGAACTGTCCGTTCGCCCCGGCGTAAACGTAGAGCGTCAGCGCGCGCGCGTCCTTCTCGCCGAGGTACTGCTGCTCCGGACCGAACGGGATGATCGCGCCGGCGCGAACGAAGAGCGGCATCCGGTCGTAGGGGGCGGCGGCGGTCACGGTCGTCCCGCCGGGCGACGGCGCGCCGGTCCAGAAGTCGTACCACGACGGGCCCGCCGGCAGGTAGACCTGGCGCGCACGCGCCTTGTATTCGGTGACCGGGCTGACGAGGAACGACGGTCCGAACATGAACTGGTCGGCGACGTCGCGCGCCTTCAGGTCGGCGCGGAAGTCCATCACCAGGGGCCGCATCATCGTGTAACCGTCCTCGGTCACCGCGCCAGCGACCGAGTAGATGTAGGGAAAGAGCGCGTAGCGCAGCTTGTCGAACGCCAGCCCTGATTGGTACACCGGCGTCGTGTCGTCGCCGAGGTTCCACAGCTCGCGCGCCCGATCGGTGCCGTGGACGCGCAGCAGCGGCGTGAACGTGCTGAACTGGAACCAGCGCGCGTTGAGCTCGCGCCATTCGTCTATCGCCCCTGTCCCGCCGAAGCCTCCGGGCGAAGGCGGATCTCCGTCGCGCGCGCTGGTGAAGCGCCCCTGCATCGTGTAGCCGCCGGTGTCGCTCGTCCAGTAGGGCACGCCGGCAATCGAGAAGCCGAGACCGGCGCTGATCTGCTTGCGCAGCGTCGTCCATTCCGAGGTGATGTCGCCGGACCAGGTGACCGTGGCGTAACGCTGGATGCCCGCGAACCCTGAACGCGTGAGGATGAACACGCGCTGATCGGGGGCGGCGCGGCGCTGCCCGTCGTAAACCGCCTGGCTGTTGGCGAGCGAGTACGCGTTCAGGACGCGCGAGGCGGTGCCGGCGGCGGTCCGGTCGATATTCTGCCGCAGCGTTTCGAGCGTCGGCGGCGACGGCTGCACCAGGTCGGGCTCGGTCGCATCCATCCACCAGGCGTCGACGCCCTTGCGGAAGAGCGCCGTGTTGACCTGGTCCCAGAACATCTTCCGCGCCGGCGCATTGAACACGTCATAGAAGGCATACGGGCGCTGCAGCCAGTCGAGCGTGCCGGCGGTGAGGGTTGGCCGATAGAGCCCGTCGATCGCGGCGAGCGCTTTGGCGTTGTCGGTGGCCGGATAGAACTTGCCCCACACCGAGATCATGAAGCGCGCGTGCTGGTCGTGGATCGCCTTGATCATCGCGTCCGGGTCCGGATACCGCGACCGCTCGAATTCGTGCGAGCCCCACGCGTCGGGCTTCCAGTACTGCCAGTCCTGCACGATGCTGTCGAGCGGAATCCCGCGGCGGCGGAACTCGGCCAGTGTCTTCAGCACTTCGTCCTGGGTGTTGTACTTGTTCTTCGACTGCCAGAAGCCGAACGCCCACCGCGGCAGCATCGAGGCCTGCCCGGTGAGGGCGCGGTAGCCCGCGACGACCTGGTCGAGCTCGGGCCCGTAGACGAAGTAGTAGTCGATCGCTTCGCCCACCTCCGACCACAGCGACGTGTCCGCCGCCGCGGGAGGCGTTTTCCAGCCGACGCGCAGCGTCGCCCGCGGGCTCGACACGATCCGGACCGGATAGCGCCGGCCGCCCTCGAGATGCACCTTGAACTGGTCGTTCTCGGTCGCCCAGTTCTGCTTCCAGTGGTCGATGCGCAACTCGCCGTCGAGCCACACTTTGATGTCGAGGTTCGAGTAGGTCTGGAACTGGTAGTCGCCGGTGACCGGTGCGACGATCTCGCCCGTGGCCCCCGACGGGGTGTGTGCGTCAGCCAGGTCGATTCCGGGTAGCGGCTCGAACGGCCGGAGATCGCCGAACCTGGTGAACGACGTGTTGTCCCAGAGGATGCCGTAGCCGCGGCTGGAAACGAGGAACGGCACCGCGACGACGGTGTTGCGCTGCCAGAGGTCGAGGTCGTAGCCCTTGAGATCGAGCTTGCCCTCTTGCCGCTGCCCGAGGCCATAGAGGGACTCGCCGGACTGCGCCCGCCAGGTCTGACGGACGTGATGGGTCGCCTCCCCCTGGACCGTCGCGCGCTCGAGGGTGTGCGCACCGCTGGCCTCTTCCAGGATCGGCTGTCCGGAGGCGTCGGCGAAGCTGACCGCGCCGTCCGCCAGGTTCACCGTGACGCGCAATGCCGCGGTCGCCAGGACGGCGCTCGTCCCTGTCGTCGTCACGCGCCACTTCGGCCGGGGCGCGGTGGCCCCGCGCGCGCCAAGCGAGTTCGCGGGTCCCGTGACGACCATGTCGTCTACCCGGGGATTGCGGTCCGGGGCAAAGACGACGCGGACAATCGTGTCGCTTTTCGGCTGCAGCATTACAAAACCGTTCCCGACCGACACGCGCAGGCCGTCTGCCAGGGTCTCGACCGGAGGCATGGCGCGAGGCGTCGCGACGACACTAGCGACAAAAATGGCGACCGGCAATGCATACAAGACGACACGGGTCAAGCGGTTACCTCCGGGAAAGACCATAAGCGAACTAGTTGACAGCGATGCATTTCAGTCGTAGCCTCGGCGCACTCTGGTCTGTAAGTCTATAACCCGGCCATTTTCCGGTGTGTCGGGCAACCTACCTGGGAGGGTGCGTTGAGAAAAGCGATAGCGAAGGCTTGTATGCACGTGGTGACGGTTGTGATGTTGCTGGCTGCCGTCGTGCTGCCCGCTTCAGCCCAGATTACGACCGGTAACATTTCGGGCACTGTCAAGGACGCCCAGGGCGGCGTGATTCCTGGCGCGACGGTCACTCTGATCGACGAAGCAAAGGGGACCAAGATCGCCCCGGCGACGACCGACGAAACCGGCACTTATACGTTCCCCAACGTCACGGCTGCCACCTATACGGTGGAAGTGACGATGAGCGGGTTCAAGACCGCGGTGCGCAAAGGCGTGCCGGTCAGCGGCGGCGACCGCGCGTCGGTGCCGGCGATTACCCTCGAAGTCGGCGGCACGGCCGAGAACGTGACGGTCATGGCCGAGTCTCCGCTGATCCAGGCGCAGAGCGGCGAGCGATCCTTTACGGTCACGACCCAGCAGGTCGAGAACCTGCCGGTCAACCACGCCAACTTCACCAGTCTCGTGCAGCTGACCCCCGGAGTCCGGGAGAGCACCAACGGCAACGACCCCGGCGGCGTCCGCATGGGCGGCGGCAGTCAGAGCAACATCATGATGGACGGCATCTCGGCCATGGACACGGGCAACAACGGCCAGATGATCAACCTGAACATCGAGTCGATCGCCGAGGTGAAGATCCTGACGCAGGGCTACCAGGCGGAATTCGGCCGGTCGAGCGGCCTGCAGGTTACGGCGGTCTCCAAGAGCGGCACCAACCGCTTCCGCGGCTCGGCCTACGACTTGATCACCGATTCCAAGTGGAACACGATCCGCGAGGTCACCAAGCTGAATGGCGATCCCAAGCCGAAGGCCACGTCGAAGACCCTGGGCTACTCGATTGGCGGCCCGATCGGCAAGCCCGGCGGCAGCAACAAGCTGTTCTTCTTCTACAGCCACGAATACCGGCCGACGAACAACCCGATCAACAGCGGCAACCCGGTTCGTTTCCGCGTGCCGACGGCGGCTGAGCGCTCGGGGGATTTTTCGCAGACCCTCGACAACAACGGTGCCCCGTTTCCCTACATCAAGAATCCGGCCCTGTCCGGCACGTGTAGCGCGGCGGACCAGACCGCGTGCTTCGCCGACGGCGGTGTCGTCGGTAAAATCCCGCAGAGCCAGCTGTATTCGGTGGGCCTCGCCATCCTCAATCGCTATCCGGCGGCCAACCACGTCCAGACCGCCGGGCAGAACTACAACTACGAGCTCGGCGGCACCGGTAGCGATCCGCTCCCGATCGTGGAGCAGCTGCGGCAGCAGCCGGCCGTCCGTGTCGATTACCAGGCGTCACCGAAGCTGCGCATCAGCGGGACCTACGGCGGCGACCGGCAGCGCGCGCTGACGACCCCGGGCAACATCCCGGGATTCACCGACGTGCTCTTCCCCTACCCGTTCATCACCAAGTACTCGGTCAACGCCAACTACATGCTCAGCCCGACGATGTTCCTCGAGGGGACCTACGGGTTCATCCGCAACGAGCTGACCGGCGGGAACGAGAACGGCATCCTGATGAACGACTCGGCCAACCGGCTCAACGGCCTGGCGGGCTTCCCGCTCGTCTATCCCGACGCCGGCAAGGTCCCGACAGGGTCGTACGCCTACGAAGTGCTGCAGGACGTCAAGCCGCCGTTCTGGGATGGCACCCGGATGAACCTGCCGCCCACGTTCTCCTGGGGCGGTCGCATCGGCGCCGCGCCGCCGAACCAGCGCTACCCTGGCTGGCTGAACATCAACCGGACGCAGGACGTGTCGATCAGCTTGACCAAGATTGCCGGCCGCCACTCGCTGAAAGGCGGCTTCTACAACAACCACAGCTACAAGGCGCAGAACATCGGCGGCACGGCGTTCCAGGGCGCTGTCGATTTCGCCAACGGCAACACCGCCAATACGCTCGATACCGGCTTCGGCTATGCCAATGCCGCGGTGGGTGTGTTCAACCAGTACACGCAGGGCTCGAAGTTCGTTGAGGGCAGCATGCTCTACAACAACGTCGAGGGCTACATCCAGGACAACTGGAAGGTCAACAGCCGCCTGACCATCGACGCGGGCGTGCGCTTCACGCACCAGCAGCCGCAGTACGACCAGTTCCAGCAGATGTCGAACTTCTTCCCCGGTCAGTGGAACCCCAGTCAGGCGCAGGTTCTCTACACTGCCATCTGCACCAACAACGCGGCCTCCTGCAGTGGCACCAACTTCAGGAACGCGGTGAACCCGTTGACAGGGACGGTCCTGGTGTTGCCGGGCTCGGCTAACAGCTCGGCGGCCATCGGCACGCCGGTACCGAGTGTCGGCAACCCGCTCAACGGCATCCGCCAGGCGGGCGACGGCATCTCGAAGTACGGCTACACCTGGCCGGCCATGGTCGTCGGCCCGCGCTTCGGAGTGGCCTACGACATGACCGGCAACCAGTCGATGATCTTCCGCGGCGGCGGCGGTATCTTCTACGACCGTCCCGACGGCAACACGGTGTTCTCGATCCCGGGCAACCCGCCGATCGCGACTGCCGTCGACCTGCGGAACAGCACCTTGCAGAACCTGACCACCAGCGCGAGCTTCCTGCCCGTCCCTGGTATGCAGATCTTCCAGTACGACGCCAAGATTCCCACCTCGGCGCAGTGGGAGGTTGGCGTCCAGAAGACGCTGCCGTGGGCGTCCGTCGTGGACGTCTCGTACGTCGGCAACCACGGCTACAACCGCCTCGGCGCGTTCCAGAACGGCAACAACATCAACCTCAACGCGGTTGATTTCGGCGCCGCCTACCTGCCGGTGAATCAGGACCCGACCCTCGCGGTGTCGACGGTCCCGGGCGCCGCGGCCTACGCGTCCAATCTGCTGCGCGCCTACCGCGGGCTGGGCAACATCAACGCGCAGTTGACGGACTTCCACGACACCTATCACTCGATTCAGAGCAACTTCAACCGGCGGTTCCGCAACGGCTTCAGCTTCGGCGCCAACTACACGCTGAGCCTGTCGTTCACCGGCAACACCGGCCTGACCAAGCGGCTGCAGCACAACGCCGACGGCTCGTTCACCGTGCGCGCGGACCAGGAGCAGTACGAAGAGCTGAACAAGCAGTTGAACCTGCAGCGGCACCTCCTCAAGGCCAACTGGGTGTGGAGCCTGCCGAAGGTTCCGACCGGCAGCGCAGGGATGAAAGTCGTCGGCGCGGTCGTCAACGACTGGCAGCTCTCCGGACTCTTCAGCCTCACGTCCGGTGACCGCTACGACGCGAACTTCAGCTACAACAGCAACGGCGGCTCGGTGAACCTGACCGGCTCGCCTGACTACGGCGCTCGCATCATCTACAAGAGCGAGACCGACGACGGCTGCTCGGACAATCAGTACAAGCAGTTCGACACGTCCAACTTCTCCGGGCCGACCTACAACAGCGTCGGTCTCGAGTCGGGGCGCAACAAACTGATCGGCTGCCCCATCTTGAGGACGGACCTCGCCGTCGCGCGCAATATCCGCCTCGGCAAGGGTGGGCGTCAGCTGCAGCTCCGCGCCGATGCGTTCAACCTGTTCAACCAGGCCGCCATCAACGGCCGGCAGAACCAGATCCAGTACAACAGCCCGACCGACCAGACCATCCGCAACTCGCAGACCCTGGCGGACGGCACGAACGATCCGAACAGGCTGAAGCCCAACCAGGCGGGCTTTGGCGCGGCCAATGGCTGGGTGGTCAACCAGGTCAACGGCAACTACCAGCGCGTGATCCAGATCACCGTTCGATTCCAGTTCTAGCCGCGGACTACGCGGATTACGCGGAAACGCGGAATACGCGGACGAAACGAGGAGCGGGTGGGCGATGGGCCCACCCGCTCTTTTTTTTCCTGAACAAAACTACAATACCGGTCGGAGGCAGGACGATGAGCGGAACGGCGACGAAGGCGGCGGCGATGTCGGCTGCACTATGGGTTCTGGTGGTCACGGGGCGCGGCGTGGACGTGTCCGCCATGGCGTCACCGAAGGCGGAGGCACGCCAGGCCCCCCAGGGCCTTGCCGAGAAACTGTCTGGGACGTGGGTCCTCAACCGGGAGCTCAGCGCCGGGTTTGCCGCGCCCGGCCGGGGCCGTGGACGTGGAGGGCTACAGCGCCAGGGGGCGCGGTTCGCGGCGGCGAACCTGACGGCGGCTGCACAGAGAGGTGGCGGCGGCTCCGGCGACGCCAGCGACCTGACGCCCGCGCAGCGCGCGGAACAAGCCGCCATGCGGGAGCTGCAGCAGGTCGACTCACGCATCACGATCAAGGCGGCGGCGGACTCGGTGACCTTCATCGATGCCCACGGCGAGCGCACCTACGCCGTCAACGACAAGGCCTCCGAGGTCCTGCTCGGCGGCTCGCCGGTCAAGGTGAAGTTGAAGTGGGACAAGCAGGCCCTCAAGCAGGAGTTCTCGAACTCCCAGGCCAAGCTCGTCCAGACGTGGAGCATCGACGGGGCGGATCGCCTCGTCATGACGGCAAAGGTCGAGAGCATGACTCTCGTGACGCCTGAGCGGAAAGCCGTGTTCGATCGCCAGTAAACTGGTGTCATGCCGGCAGGTTTCCGCACGTTGGTGTGCGCGGCGTTCGTCGCGTGGCAGGCGGCCGCGCCGTCGGCCCCGATCCAGGAGCGCCTCGAACGGGTCAGGGCCGAGCTCTACTCCCGCACGGATCGCCTCGCCGAGAACGTCACCGAGCTGAAACAGATCCTCGCTCTCGATCCGCGCTCGGCGGACGCGCACATGCTGCTCGGCATCGCCTACAGCACCTGGGGTTCCAAAGAGTTGAAGGGGGAAGCGATCGGGGAGTTCCGCCAGGCGCTCGATCTCAATCCCCGTCTCGTCGAGGTCCGCTTCTTCCTGGCGCGTCTCTACCTCGACCTGGGACGGGCCGGCAGGGCGCGGGAGGAGCTCGACGCCGCTCTCGCGCAGACCCCCGGCAATCCCGAATTCCTCGCGCTCCTCGGCGAGGCGGAGCGGCAGTTGAAGAATCCGCGCCGCGCGATCGAGGTGACGCGACAGGCGCTGCAGGCCGACCCCTCTTTCGCGCCGGCGCGGTTCTACCTGGCCCTGGCCCTGCTCGACGCCAGCCAGCGCGACGAAGGGATCAAGGAGATGGAGCAGGTGGTGCGGGCCGGCGCTCCGGTGGCCGACGCCTATCTCGCCCTGGGATCGGCATATGTCGAGGCGGGCCGGACCGCGGACGCGATCGCGACGTTGAGCCAGGGTCTGCGCGTCGATGCGTTGCGGCCCGAGCTGCACATCGCGCTGGCTCGCGCCTACCGGTCGAAAGGACTGCTGGAGAAGGCCGACGCGGAGCTGATGCTGGGAAAGCCGAAGCGTTCGGCAATGTCGGATTCCTCCGACTACCCGTATCAGCAGGTCGAGCTCGATTTCTACCTGGAGCGCGGCATGATCAAGCTGCAGCGCGGACAACTCGCGGCGGCGGCCGAGGCATTCAAGAAGGTGCTCGAGTTCGAGCCGGCGCACGAAGCCGCCACCCGCGAGCTGGCGGAAGTGAACCGGCGGCTCCGCGCGAAGAAGCCGGGCGGCGCGCGTTGATCAGGGCGCGGTGGGTCGTGCTGGCCGCGCTGGCCGGCGTTCCGTGGACGCTCGCCGCGCAGCGTGGCGTGCCCCCAGCCCAGTCGAAGGGCCTGCCCCGAGCCGAGTCGAGGGGGCCGGCGCCGGGCGCGTCTCGAATTCAGTTCGCGGATGTCACCGCGAGGGCGGGCATCGGCTTCGTCCACAAATCGGGGGCCACGCCCGAAAAACGCATGTTCGAGACGTTTGGCTCCGGCGTCGCCTGGATCGACTACGACAACGACGGCTTCCAGGATCTGTTCTTCGTCAACGGCGTCCCGGGCTCTCCGAACGCGCTCTACCACAACAATCACGACGGCACCTTTACCGACGTCACGGCGCGCGCCGGTGTCGAGGGGAGTGGTGCACCCGGTTCGCCCGCGGCAGCTGCGGCGAAGACCGGCGCCGCCGTGGGCGACTTCGACAACGACGGCTACCTCGATCTCTACGTGACCGCGCTCGGGCCGAACACCCTCTACCGGAACAACCACGACGGCACGTTCAGCGACGTCACCGCGTCTGCCGGCGTCGGCGGTCCGCCCACGGAGTGGAGCACGAGTACCGGCTTCCTCGACTTCGATCGCGACGGCGACCTCGATCTCTACGTGGCCAATTATCTCGATTACCGTGTCGCCGATAATCCCTACTGCGGCCAGGCCAAAGAGGGCTACCGGATGTACTGCCATCCGACGATGTTCGACGGCGTGGCGGACCGGTTGTACCGCAATGAGGGCAACGGCACCTTCACGGACATCTCAAAGCAGGCCGGCATCGCCAACCCGGCCGGCAAGGGGCTCGGCGTCGCCTTCTGCGATTACGACCGCGACGGCTGGACCGACATCTACGTGGCCAACGACACGGTGCGCAACTTCCTCTACCACAACACCGGCAAGGGCACGTTCGTCGACGAGGCCTATCGCGCCGCCGTGGGTTTCGATCTGAACGGCAGGCCGCAGGCCGGCATGGGCACCGACTGCGCCGACGTCGACGGCCCCTCGACGCGCCAGGCAGACAACGGACTCCCGGAGATCTTCGTGACCAACTTTTCCGAAGAGCTGAACACGCTCTACGAGAACCGGGGTGATGGTCTCTTCGAAGATGTCTCGGCGAAGGCCGGCCTCGGTTCCGGCTTTCTGCCGCTGGGATTCGGCACGAAGCTGTTCGACGCCGACAACGACGGCGACCTCGACATCCACGTGACCAACGGCCACGTCATCGACAACGTCACGCTCTATCGCCCGACGCTCAGCTACGCGCAGAAGGATTTGCTCTACGAGAACCTCGGCGGCGGCAGGTTCAGGGACGTCACAGCGGAGGCCGGGGCCGCGCTGCAGGCCACGCGCGTCGGCCGCGGACTCGCGGTCGCGGATTTCGACAACGACGGCCTGCTCGACGTGGCCATCTCCTCGCTGAACCAGCCGGCGGTCCTCTTGAGAAACACGGGGGCGCGGGCGGGCAACTGGATCATGATCCGGGCGAAGGGCAGGAAGAGCAACGCCTTCGGCCTCGGTGCGACGGTGACGATCGAGACCTCCGAGGGACGCCAGGTCCGCGAGATCAACAACGTGGCCAGCTACCTCAGTAGCAACGACATCCGCCTGCACGTCGGGCTGGGCGCCGCCAAAATCATCCAGCGGATCGAGGTCGCGTGGCCGGGCGGCACGAAACAGGTGCTGACCAACGTCGCCGTCAACCAGATCCTGGTCATCGACGAGCCATGAACCGGCGTCAGGCTTTCGTGATCCTCCTGCTGCTGGCCGCGTGGCTCCAGTCCGGCCACGGCCTCGCGCTCCAGAACAAG
>Ga0066652_100001767_pt1 | contig 11441 bp, 10 predicted proteins | sample GraSoiAngelo_101_FD_71413 | JGI IMG/M metagenome (GOLD analysis project Ga0066652, IMG submission 71413) | Grasslands soil microbial communities from the Angelo Coastal Reserve, California, USA - 14_0903_02_30cm | ecosystem: Environmental > Terrestrial > Soil > Grasslands | place: USA...
TGGGACGAGGTGGCCGACGTGGACCCGCGGGAGCTCCGGCTCGACACGGTGCCCGACCGGCTGCGCGAGCACGGGGATCCGGCGGCCGACATCGACGAGCACGCCGGATCGCTCGCGAAGCTGCTCGACCTCGCCCAGCGCGACGAGGAGCAGGGCCTCGGCGACGCGCCCTGGCCGCCGCACTTCCGCAAGCAGAAGGACGAGCCCAAGCGGGTTCAGCCCAGCCGCGATCGCGATCGGCCCAAGCCGGGCCGCATCGGCGATCCCCAGCCGCCGGGGCGCGGCGGCCGCGTCCCGGCCGGGCAGCGGAAGGGCGAGGGCGACGAGCATCCGCGCCGCAGGCCCGGCGAGCGCACGGGCCAGGGCTACGACGATGAGTTTGACGAGACCTGAGAGGGCACAGCAGCGCCCGCCTCGCGGCGTCCCGGTCTAAGAGCTAGCTCTCGAGCTGCTCGATGCGGCACTCGGCCGCGGGCTTGTCCTCGCGCCAGCGCAGCAGCCTCGTCCCGTGGCGGATCCGTCCGGCGCTGACGTGGTCGAAGCTCACCTCGACGACCAGCTCGGGGCGCAGGTCGATCCACTCGAGCTCGCGGTCCGCCGCCCACCGACTGGGGTCCGCAGTGCCGCGCTCGCCGGTCTCGTAGGGGGCCAGCTTCGCGGGCAGCTCGCGCTTCTCCTTGGCGCGGAAGCCCGAGGTGTGCCCGACCACGTGCAGCTCGCCCTCGGCGTCGTAGAGCCCGAGGATCAGCGAGCCGAGCGTGCCCGCCTCCTTGCCCGGCCGCCAGCCCGCCACGACGGCGTCGATCGTGCGCACGCGCTTGACCTTGACCATGCCGCGCCGCTCGCCCGGCCGGTACGGGGCGCTGGCCTCCTTGGCGATCACGCCCTCGGCTCCCTGAAGCCACGGCGCCGCCTCCTCAGGGTCGCTGGTCCACGGGGTGAGCAGGACGGGTGGGATCACGATTTCGGCCAGGGCCTCGCGCCGCTCCTCGTAGGGCCGGTCGATCAGCGCCTCGTCACCGAAGGCGAGGAGGTCGAAGGCGACGTAGCGGGCCGGCGTCTCCTCCGCGAGCCGGCGCACGCGCGACTCGGCCGGGTGCAGGCGCTGCTGGAGCGCGTCGAAGTCCTGCTCCCCCTCCGGGTCCCCGATGATGATCTCGCCGTCGAGCACGTAGCGGCCCGGCATGAACTCGAGCTCGGGGAAGTAGCGCCGCAGCGGTCGGCCCGACCGGGACTGGAGTACCACATCGCCGTCCTCGACGAACGCGAGCGCCCGAAACCCGTCGTACTTGGGCTCGTAGCGCCAGTCGTCGCCTTCGGGCAGGCTCGATCGCGACTTCGCGAGCTGAGGCTGGAGTGGCGGGGAGAGGGGCAGCGTCACCGGCGGGATCCTAGGGCCTGACAGCGGGGAAAGGCGGGGGACGACCCTGCCGATCGCCCGTGGCCCGGCCTGTTTCGTCCTGCCTGTCCGGCGCTACGACGTAATCCGCTCGGTTTCGGGCTCGGGTGGTGCCGGCTCGGACCCGTCCACGCGTCTGGAGGACCACGTGGGCGGCTCAGCAGCCGGCTGCCGTCGCCGTACCCAGCGCGAGCGGCACGGAATTTTGTCGCGGTTGCAGCGGTCGGCGTAGCGCTTGGCGATGTCGGTTACTTCGCGCAGCAGGCCCTCTTCCAGGGTGATCGGTCGCAGGCCGAGCTCGAGAAGGTGGCGATTGTCCACACGGAGGTCGTTCTGGGCCTCCTCCTTGCGCGGGTTTTCGACATGATCGATGGGGGTTCCGGTCAGCCGTGAAACCAGCTTGGCGAGCTCGATCAGCCGGTGCGTCTCCGTCATCTGGTTGAAGATGCGTACGCGCTCGCCCCGCGGGGGCGGGTGCGCAACCGCCAGCTCGATACATCGCACGGTGTCCCGGATGTGGATGAAGGCGCGTGTTTGACCGCCCGTCCCATGCACCGTCAGCGGATAACCGATCGCGGCCTGCATCAGGAACCGGTTCAGCACCGTGCCGTAGTCGCCGTCGTAGTCGAACCGGTTGATCAGCCGCTCGTCGCGGATCGTCTCTGCGGTCTGCGTACCCCACACGATGCCCTGGTGGAGATCGGTGATCCGTACCTCGTCGTTCTGGTTGTAGAAGGCGAACATGAGCTGGTCCTGCGTCTTGGTCATGTGGTAGATGCTGCCCGGGCGGGGCGGATACAGGATCTCCTGCTCGACCTCCGAGCCGTCGTCCCCATCCATCCGCACGCGCAGGTACCCCTCGGGCACCGTCACCCCGGCCGTCCCATAGCCGTACACGCCCATCGTGCCGAGGTGCACGACGTGCGCGTCCACCCCTGACTCCACGATCCCCGCGAGGAGATTGTGGGTGGCATTGAGATTGTTGTTGACGGTGTAGCGCTTGTGCCAGGCACTCCTCATCGAGTACGGCGCGGCGCGCTGCTCGGCGAAGTGAACGACCGCATGGGGCCGAAGCAGGTCGAGCAGTCCGACGAGCTCCTGGTAGTCCTCGGCGACGTTCAGCCGCCGAAAACCGATGTCGCCCCCGGACACCTCGCGCCAGGCGTCGAGCCGGGCGTCGAGCGACGCGATGGGCGTGAGCGAGGGTGCCTGCAGCTCGATGTCGGCGTCGCGCCGTGCGAAGTTGTCGACGATCGTTACGTCGTGACCGCGCTGCGAGAGGTGCAGCGAAGTCGGCCAGCCGCAGAAGCCATCACCGCCAAGGACGAGAACCTTCAAGCCGACCTCCGGTCGAGAATCCCACACCCGGAATTGGCGGCACGCCCACCGCCGGCCCCAAGCGATGAGTGCAGGATATCGGCGACGCCGAGCCGGCAGCCCCGGTCATACGGAATTCTTAGGGCCGCTCCCAGCCCGCTACCCGGAAGCCGGATCGGCAACGGTTGCTCGGTCGCGTGGGCGGGGCGCGCTCTCCGACGCGGGCGCCACACGCGGTTCGGGCCGCCGCAGGAGCGCGGTCAGCCCCACTGCGGCGGCGGGCGGCAAGGTTACGAGGAGCGGCAGCATGTAGCGCCAGCTGAACTGGTTTGCAACCACGGTCGAGGCGAACGCGACGAAGCCGGTCGCGGCGAAGAGGAACGATGCCGAGCGCAGTCTCGAACGCCGCGCGCGGCCGAAGCCGAGCGCGGCCAATAGGCCGGCGATCAGCCCGATGGCGAGCACCAGGCCGGGCGTGAAGCCAAAACGCTGGTAGTCCCGGAGGAAGACGGCGAGGCTCCGGTCCACCTTCGGCTTCCCTCCGCCGTGTGTTCGGATGATGTCAGCCGTGTTCGGGAGGTAGTACGGGTAGCTCGGCGGGAACTGCCAGCGTGAGATCGGCAGCTCGCCCGGCTGGGCGGTACGGATGACGGCGAAGCCCCGTAGGAAGTCGTGGCTCACGGTCCGCACATAGTCCACGGGCTGGTGCAGGATGACCCGCCGGGCGAAATCGCCGGTGCGGCTGACGGATACCTGCCAAACGGGCGAGGCGTAGTGCCACATGTAGTACTCGACGGTCGAGCCGGCCATGGTCGGGCGCTTTCCCACGGGCGCAACCGGACACAGCGCGCGCTCGTTCAGCGGCACGGAGAACTTCGAGCAGTCCACGAATGGGGTCACCCGCGCGTAGAGGAAGCGCCCACCGTAGTCCGTGATCGCGAACGTGCCATGGAGTCTGTTGAACCAAAGTCCGTACGCGATGAGTGGCACGGCGAACGCCGCGAGCAGCGCGGCCACGGCGGGGAGGCCTGGGCGCAGCGCCCCAAGCCCGCGTCGAGTTGCGCCCGCGAGCCGCGCGGCAATCCCTCCAGATCCCGGCGCCGGCGGCGGAGCGGCCCATCGCAGCGCCACGACCGCGACCAGCGCGGGCGCGATCACCACGAGGCCGTTCGCACGGGTGAGCGCCACCCCGGCGAACAGGAGGCCGGCGAGGCCGGCCTCGACGATGCCCGGCTTGCGCCGCCACAGCAGCGCCACGCACCCCCCGACGAGCAACGCTTCGAACATCGTCTCGGCCAGGATGTACTGCTCGATGTCGAGCTGGTAGGCATCGAGCAGAACCGGGGCCGCCGCAAGCGCGGCCGCCCACCGGCGGATGCCAAGGCGCAGGAGCAGCACGTAGATGAGCACCGCCATGACGAGCCCCAGGAGGTGCTGCACCGTGGGCACGACGGCGAGCCCCTGCCCGGTGTGCAGGATCCAGAGGAACAGCGGGTACCCGATCGGGCGCACAGGGTCGGGCCGCAGGTGCGCCGCGTTCTGCAGGAGGCCCTGGGAGTCGTAGCTGAGGAGCGCGGGTTGGTAGGCGACCCACGCGACAACGCGCAGTGCCATCCCGGCCGCCATCAGTCCGAGGAAAAGCGCGTGCCGGCGGACGAACGCCGCGGCGGGCGCGAGCGCGTCCCGGACCGCCGCCCCATCGATTCGGGGGCGGCCGGCCACCACCAGCACACCGAGCTCGGCGGCGATGATGAGGATGCGTAGCGTCACGGCGCCCGCGGCCAGGTCCCCGGACGGGAGGGTGTGGGAGAGCAGGCCCACGTACACCAGCTCGCGCACCCCGATGCCGCCCGGCGCGAACAGCGCCACCAGACCGGCCGCCCAGGCGACGGTGGCCGCGCCCGCGACCGCGAATGGGTGGTGAAAACCGGAAACGGCGACCTGCACGAGGACCGCGGCGACGGCGTAGGCCACGAACGCGACGACGTAGTTCAGCGTTGCCCGGCGCGTGCGTGCCGGCGCCACCCGCGTGCGGTCCTCGACGAACCGCGAGGCGAGCACGGGCGCGCCGAGGACGAGGACCAGCGGGAGCCACAGCGGCGCGCCGCTCGCGGCGAACGCGACTCCGCCGACGGCCAGCGCCGCGCACAGGGCGATCACGTTCTCGGCGGCCACCGTGGAGAGCCGATCGACCAGGCCACCGCGCACCACGGTCGCCCGCGAGGCGGGCGCCCACATGCCTCCGGGCAGGTAGCGGAGGGTCTGCGTGCGACACCAGACGCTCACGTCCCGCGCCGTCGAGCGTCCGGAGACCAGAATCGCCCAGCCGCGCGCGAGCAGCAACCACCAGCCCAGGGCGCCAGCCAGGGCAAACGGCAGCGGCCACCAGCTGAGCCGGTCGAACTGGAGATCCTGCGCCGCGCGCACCGCGATGACCGCGACGATCGCGACGGCCGCGACAAATCCGATCACCCGCAGGGCTGGAAGCAGGCGCACGAACCGGCCGCGGAGGCCGGGGGCGCGATGGAGCGGGATGCCGGAGGTCTCCACCGACTCACGCCCCCCGGGGCGCCGGCACGCGGGCCGAGCGCCGCTCTCGCCACCAGGTCCCGAGGACCGCGCGGGCGTACCTGAACCCGTACAGCAGGTCGTTGCCCTTCTTGCTCTTCCCGGCCGATCGCTTGTGCTGCACGACGGGACGCTCGGCGATCCGGTAGCCCTGATAGATGGCGCCGATCAGCAGCTCCGAGGTCTGGTACTGGACCTGCTCCTGCCGGACGGTCGCAGTGACCTCGGCGCGCATCGCGCGTAGCCCGGTGGAGGTGTCGGTCACCCGGGTGCGGGTCAGCAGACGGACGAGCGCGGCGAACACGTGGACCCCGAGGAGGCGAAACACGTGGTCGTCCTCGCTGCGTCCCAGGATCCGCGACCCGAGCACGAGATCCGCCTCGCCGGTGGCCAGCGGTTCGATCATTTGCGGCACCTCGACGGGATCCCACTGGCCGTCGCCGTCGAGCGTCACGATGTACCGCGCCCCGTGTTCGCGAGCGAGCCGGTAACCGACGCGCAGGGCGAGGCCGTGACCGCAGTTGCGCTCCAGCCGGGCCATGTAGATGCCGCGGGCGACTGACACCTCGCTCGTGCGGTCGCGGCTCCCGTCGTCGATGACCAACGTGTCCACATCGAGGCCGCAGGCCTGGGAGGGGATGGCATCCAGCACCGCTCCGAGGCCCTCCTCCTCGTCGTAGGCCGCGATTACGACCGCCACCGGAGCCAGGCGCAGGTCGGGGTAGCGCTCGCGGAACGCGCTCATCCCCCGCGCTCGGACTTCCGGGACGTGCGTTTTGAATACCTTCGCGCTACGGCTGCTCACGTCGGATGCCCTCGGTGCGTGGTGCCGGGCCGGCCCGGGCGGACGGCCAGTGTATAAACGCCATGGCGGCCGGCCCACGGAAGTAGCCGTGCCGGCCGGACCTCGGAAGCCCGCCCCGGTCGCCGACGGCTCGCACGCCCGCGCCGACGCCTCGGCCCTCATTGAGCCGGCGCCGGGGTCTCTACCCACGCCCGTTTGCAGCGGCGTGCTAGATTGCCGCGCCTGTAAACTACATAAACTTGATTGAGAAAAGGATGTTTGTCGAAATGACACGCTCGCGCCGTGCCCCCACGCTGACCGCCCTCGCGGTGCTCGCCGCCACCCTGGTGCTGGCCGCGTGCGGCAGCTCCGCCTCATCCTCCTCCTCCGGCGGTAGCGCGGCGAAGCTCGCGCTGGTCGCCTACTCCACGCCGAAGGAGGCCTACGCGGCCATCATCCCCGCGTTCCAGCGGACCGCGGCCGGGCAGGGCGTCACGTTCGACCAGTCCTACGGCGCGTCCGGCGACCAGTCGCGAGCGGTGGCGAGCGGCCTGAGCGCTGACGTGGTCGCCTTCTCGCTCTCGTCGGACGTGAACCGGTTGGTCAAATCGGGCCAGGTGGCGGCCGACTGGAACGCCGGCCCCGACAAGGGCAACGTCACGGACTCCGTGGTCGTGCTCGTCGTGCGCAAGGGCAACCCGAAGCACATCACCGGGTGGTCCGACCTGACGAAGAAGGGTGTTGACGTGATCACGCCCAACCCGATCTCCTCCGGCGGCGCGCGCTGGAACATCATGGCCGCCTACGGAGCCCAGATCAGGCAGGGCAGGACGCCGGAGCAGGCCCTTCAGTACCTCAAGGCGCTGTTCGCCAACGTGTCTGTGCAGGACAAGAGCGCCCGCGACGCGCTCAACACGTTCACCCAGGGCAAGGGCGACGTGCTCATCAGCTACGAGAACGACGCGATCACGGCGCGGCAGAAGGGCCAGTCGGTCGACTACGTGATCCCGAAGCAGACGATCCTGATCGAGAACCCGGCCGCGGTGCTCAAGAGCTCCAACCACCTCACGCAGGCGCGGGCGTTCCTGACCTTTCTGCACACCCCGGCGGCACAGCGGATCTACGCGTCCAAGGGCTACCGACCCGTGACGGCGTCGCTCGTCGACGCGAAGAGGTTCCCCACCCCGCCGGTGCTGTTCACGATCAAGGACTTCGGCGGCTGGACGGCCGTCACGCCCAAGTTCTTCGATCCGTCGACCGGCCTGGTGACGAAGATCGAGCAGGCGCGGGGGGTGTCCACTGCCTCCGGCTGACGCAGCCGCAGCACCGCTTCGCGCTTCGGGGGCGGTCCCGGGCGAGCGCTTCGCGCGCGGCGCCCGGGCCGCCCTCGGGCGGGGAACGATCCTGCTGTATCTCAGCGTGATCGTGTTGCTGCCCCTGGCCGCGCTTGTCGCCCGCGGATTCGACGGCGGCCTCGACGTGTTCTGGCGGGCGGTGACGGCGCCCGACGCGAAGTCCGCGCTGTTCTTCACGATCGGCGCCTCGATCGTCGTGGTGCTCGTCAACGCGGTGTTCGGCACGCTGGTGGCCTGGGTGCTCGTGCGCGACGAGTTCCGCGGCAGGGCCGCGGTCAACGCGATCATCGACCTTCCCTTCGCGCTCCCCACGATCGTCGCCGGACTCACCCTCCTGGCGCTGTACGGGCCGCGCGGTCCGCTGGGAATCGACGTCGCCTACACACGCGCGGCGGTGCTGCTCGCGCTCGCCTTCGTGACGCTTCCGTTCGTGGTGCGTGCGGTGCAGCCGGTGCTGATGGAGGTCGACCGGGACATGGAGGATGCGGCCGCCTCGCTCGGCGCGCGCTCGTCGACGGTCTTCCGGCGAATCGTGCTGCCGAACCTGATGCCGGCGATCCTGGCCGGCGCCGGTCTGGCGCTGGCCCGCTGCCTCGGGGAATTCGGCTCGGTCGTCCTGATCTCGGGCAATATCCCGAACAAGACCGAGGTCGGCTCGGTCTTCATCTCCAAGCAGATCGAGGGCGACAACCTCACCGGCGCGGCGGCGGTATCGGTCGCGCTGCTGGTGCTGTCCCTCGTCATGCTGCTCGTGGTCGGCGCCATCCAGGCGCGGAGGGCCCGTCGTGGGAAGTAGCGGAAACGCGGTGCGCTCTCGGTTCGCGCTTCCAAAGCTCACGCTGCGCGGCCTCGCACTGGGCTATTTGACCGTGCTGCTCGTGTTTCCGCTCGGCATGGTCGGCTACCGCACCTTCGAGCACGGCCTCGACGCGGCGTGGAATGCCGCCACGACGCCCGACGCCGTCCACGCCTTCTGGCTGACCCTGCTCATGGTCGCCGTGGCCGTTCCGCTCAACACGATCTTCGGCGTCGGCGCGGCGCTGCTGATCGCGCGCCGGGAGTTCCGCGGCAAGGCCCTGTTCAACGCTGCGGTGGACATCCCGTTCGCGGTCTCGCCCGTCGTCGTGGGGCTCGCGCTGATCCTCGTCTACGGGCAGACCGGCTGGTTCGGAAACGACCTCGCCGACGCCGGGATCCAGGTCATCTTCAACCCCCTTGGCATGATCATCGCGTCGATCTTCATCTCGCTGCCGTTCGTGGTGCGTGAGACCGTCCCGGTGTTGCGCGAGATCGGTACCGAGCAGGAGCAGGCTGCCGACACGCTGGGCGCGCGCCCATGGCAGATCTTCTGGCGGATCACGCTCCCGGCCATCCGCTGGGGCGTCGCCTACGGCGTGGTCCTGACGACCGCACGCGTGCTCGGTGAATTCGGCGCGGTGAGCGTGGTGTCCGGGAAGCTCGTCGGCAAGACGGAAACGCTGCCGCTCCACGTGCAGGCGGCGTTCGAGGACTTCAACCTGGCGGGCGCCTACTCGGCGGCCTTCGTGCTCGCATTGATGGCACTCGTCGCCGTGGTCGCAATGCAGCGGCTCAGGACAAGGGAGATCGCCTGATGAGCATCCTCGTGGAGAACGTGAGCAAGTCGTTCGGGAGCTTCGTGGCGCTCGACGACGTGAGCCTGGAGGTCCCCGACGGGTCTCTGACCGCGCTGCTGGGGCCGAGTGGAAGCGGCAAGTCCACCCTTCTGCGCGTCATCGCGGGTCTGGAGGAGCCCGACCACGGCGCGGTCCTGATCTCCGGCGAGGACGCCACGCGGCTGCCCGTACGGCGGCGCGGCGTCGGCTTCGTGTTCCAGCACTACGCCGCGTTCAAGCACATGACCGTGCGCGACAACGTCGCGTTCGGGCTGAAGGTGCGCCGCCGCCAGCGCGCCGAGATCAGCGCTCGCGTGGACGAGCTGCTGGCGCTGGTGCACCTCGAGGGCTTCGCGGATCGCTATCCGTCGCAGCTCTCCGGCGGCCAGCGCCAACGCATGGCGCTGGCGCGTGCGCTCGCAGTGGAGCCGCGGGTCCTGCTCCTCGATGAGCCCTTCGGCGCGCTCGACGCCAACGTCCGGGCGGAGCTGCGGGCGTGGCTACGGCGCCTGCACGACGACGTGCACGTGACCACGATCTTCGTCACCCACGACCAGGAGGAGGCCATGGACGTGGCCGAGCAGGTCGTGGTCCTCAATCACGCCCGCGTCGAGCAGATCGGCTCACCCCGCGAGGTGTACGAGCGCCCGCGGAGCGAGTTCGTCATGCGCTTCGTCGGCCCGGTGACGGAGATCGCCGACGGGCTGGTGCGCCCGCACGACATCGACGTGCGCCTCGATCCGGGGGACGGGGGGCTGGAGGCCATGATCGAGCGCGTCGTGCACCTCGGCTTCGAGGTGCGCGTCGAGCTGACACTGGCCTCCGACCGGCGCCTGTGGGCCCAGCTCACGCGCGCCCGCGCGACCGAGCTCGAGCTCGAGCCCGGCCAGATCGTGTGGGTGCGGCCCGACCGCGCGGCGCCGGTGAGCGCCGATGCCAACGGCTCAGCGGCGCGCCCAGGCGTCGGGGTCGCGGGCGAGCTGGGCGACTGAGCTCGGCAGGCTGCCGCGCACGAGGTCCTCGAGCGAGACCGTCTCGAGCACGGCGCGGATGTTGCCGCGCAGCGCGATCCACACCTGTTGAAGCGGCTCGGCCGAGCCGCCGTAGTGCAGCGACTCGGGCGAGTCGCCGCGGACGCTGGCCAGCGGGCCCTCGACGGCCCGGATCACGTCGGCCACGCTGACCTCGGATGCGGGCCGCGCCAGCTTGTACCCGCCGTCGGGGCCGCGGCGCGTGCCGATGATCCCGGCCTGCTTGAGGTCGCCGAGGATGTTCTCGAGGAAGTGCAGCGGGATGTGCTGGGCGTCGGCGAGGCGCTCGCCCTTGACCACGGCGTCCTCGCCGGCGACCGCCAGCTCGATCGTCGCGCGCACCGCGTAGTCGGCCTTCGCGGAGATCCTCACGGCCGCCTCAGTCCACCCGCGGGGCCGCCGTACCGCCGCGCAACGAGCGCAGGACGCGATCCGACAGGCCGGGCGACAAGCCGTGCAGCATCCCGAGCGCTCGTACCGCGGTCGGGTAGTAGACGGCGCGATCATCCGCCTCAACGGCCGCGATCACGCGGTTGGCGAGCTCGTCCGCTCCGGCCGCCTGCGCGCCGCCGCGGTGCCAGTCGGGGAGCCGGTCGAGCTCGTGGTCGTGGAGGGCGGTGGCGACCTCGCCCGGATAGACCACCGTGAGGGACACGCCCGTGCCGCTCAGCTCATGCCGCAGCGCCTCGCCGAACATGCGCTGGGCCGCCTTGGTGGCGCCGTACACGGCGGCCCACGGGAACGAGCGGTGGCCGGCGCTCGAGGAGAGCAGCACGATGTGCCCCTCGGCGCGGTCGAGCAGGTGGGGCAGGGCGGCGTGGACGGTGTAGACGGTGCCCAGCCAGTTCACCCGCGTCATGTGCTCGATTGTCGCGAGTCCCATTTCGCGAAACGGCCCGTAGGTGGCCACGCCGGCGTTGGCGACGACCAGGTCGAGGCCGCCGGCCGAGTCGATGAAGGACGCAACGGTGGCGGCGACGGCGCCCGCGTCGGTGACGTCGCACCCCAGCACGTGGTGCGCACCGGGGAGCGTTGCCGCCACGGCCTCGAGCTCGTCGGTGGAGCGAGCCGCCAACCCCACGGTGGCGCCGCGCGCCGCCAGCGCCTCGACGAGCGCCCGCCCGATCCCGCGCGAGGCGCCCGTGACCAGCGCGCGGGTGCCCTCGCCGGTCTCCATGGACCACGAGCCTATGGCATACGCTTTCCGCCATGGCCGACGCCACCGTCGCCGAGGAGGAGTACCTCCAGACGCTGTTCTGGCTGCACGAGGCGAGGCTGCCGATGACCGGGGCGAACCTGGCGCGGGCCATGCAGCTCTCCGCCCCGACCGTGCACGAGATGATCGGCCGGCTC
>Ga0066652_100001769_pt1 | contig 11434 bp, 11 predicted proteins | sample GraSoiAngelo_101_FD_71413 | JGI IMG/M metagenome (GOLD analysis project Ga0066652, IMG submission 71413) | Grasslands soil microbial communities from the Angelo Coastal Reserve, California, USA - 14_0903_02_30cm | ecosystem: Environmental > Terrestrial > Soil > Grasslands | place: USA...
GAGCGCGGCGTCCGGCCGATCGGCGCCTGGTCGACGAGAACGGCGTCGGTGATGAACTCGGTGCCTTCGAGCTTGTGCAGCCGGCCGACGCGCTTGTCCCAGTCGGCTTTCGCGCGCCTGATCGCCGCATACAGCACGTCGTGCACGAGCGTCGATTTACCCGAGCCGCTGACGCCGGTCACGCACGTCAGCGTGTTGAGCGGAATGGCGACGTCAATCGTCTTCAGGTTGTGCTCGGCCGCTCCCGTGATCCTGATCTTCTGGCCGGTGCCGCGGCGCCGTGAGATCGGCACCGGAATCGCGAGCTCGCCGCGCAGGTACTTCGCCGTCAGCGATCGCGCCTCCTGCACGAGGCCGTCCAGCAGTCCGGAAAAGACCACCCGTCCGCCCTGCTCTCCCGCCCCGAGGCCGAGATCGACAATGTGATCGGCCACCTTGATCATGTCGGCGTCGTGCTCGACGACAATCACGGTGTTGCCCTGGTCGCGCAGCTGCTGGAGAATGGCGATCAGCCTGAGGTTGTCGCGCGAATGCAGACCGATGGAGGGCTCGTCGAGCACGTAGAGCGTCCCGACCAGGGCGGCGCCGAGCGAGGTCGCGAGGTTGATGCGCTGCGCCTCGCCGCCCGACAGCGTCGACGACAGCCGGTCGAGCGTCAGGTAGTCGAGCCCGACGTCGCGGAGGAACGACAGGCGGCGGCAGATCTCCTTCAGCACCTTCTCGGCAATCGCCTGCTCCTTCTCGGTCAGCTGCAGCCCGCCGAAAAACTCCTGGGCCTCGCGCACGGTCAGCGCCGAAACGCGATCGATCGTCCGCCCGGCGATCTGCACGTCGCGTGCTTCGCGCCGCAATCGAGCGCCGCCGCACTCGGGGCAGGTGAGATAGCCGCGGTAGCGGCTCAGGAACACGCGGACGTGCACCTTGTACTTCTTGCGTTCGAGCCAGCGGAAGAACCCGCGGATCCCTTCGAATTCGTCGCCGCCTTCGACCACGAACCGCTTTTCCTCGTCGGTCAGATCCGCCCACGGCACCTCGAGGCGGACCCTGGCCTTGCGCGCCGCCCGCTTCAGCTCGGCGAGCTGGGCGCGGTAATGCGGCTTGCTCCACGGCTCGATCGCGCCCTGCTGGATCGACTTGCTCGGATCCGGCACGACCAGCGCCATGTCGAGCTCGATGATGTTGCCGAACCCATGGCAGGTCGGGCACGCGCCGAAGGGATTGTTGAACGAAAAGAGGCGCGGCTGCGGATCCTCGTAGGCGATGCCGCACCGGCGGCATTCGAATCGCTCGCTGAACTGATGAACGATCGGCGGCTGACCGGCTGATGACAGCTCCAACGCCCACGCCGCTCCACCACCTTCCACATAGGCGGTCTCGATCGAGTCGGTGAGGCGCTGGCGCAGGTCGTCGCCGCTCAACTGGATGCGATCCACGACGACCTGGACGTGCGTTCGACTGCCCAGCGCCGCCGGGTCGACATCGTCGAATCCGGAGGCGCGGCCGTCGACGAGAAGTCGCGCAAACCCCTTCTTCCGCAGCCCCGCGATCGTCGACGCGATCGCCCGCGGCGTGGCGCCGGGCACCGCCTTGTCGGCGGCGGCCGGTTCGTCGCCGCCGGGTGCGGCCTGTTCGGCGAGCTCGTCGACTTCGGGGGCGTCGGCCGGCGCCGCCGACCCGCTGTCGACGATCGGCAGATCGAATCCGATCAGCAGGCGCGTGCCGGAGGCCAGCGCGCCGAGCTTCTGCGCCACCACTTCGGCGGTCTCGCGTACCACTTCGCGCCCGCACGCGCGGCAGAACGTCCGCCCGATGCGCGCGAACAGCAGGCGCATGTAGTCGTGAATCTCGGTCGTCGTGCCGACGGTCGAGCGCGGATTGCGGATGCTGTTCTTCTGGCGGATGGCAATCGCCGGCGAGATGCCGTCGATCCGGTCGACGTCGGGCTTCTCCATCCGCTCGAGAAACTGGCGGGCGTAGGCGGAGAGCGATTCGACGTAGCGGCGCTGACCTTCCGCGTAGATGGTGTCGAACGCCAGCGACGATTTGCCCGAGCCGCTGACGCCGGTCACGATGATCAGCTTGCCGGCCGGCAGCGTGACATCGACGCTCTTCAGGTTGTGCGTGCGTGCGCCGCGAACGACTAGGTCCGCGTCACCTCGGGCGAGGGCCGCATTCGTCTCCACGATGAGCGTTCCTGATGCTGCGGTAAAACCACCATCGTAGCGCAGCGGCCGAGCCGTTGACAACGACGCGGAGCGATCAGCTCGTCAGCTTGGCCAGCAGCCGGCGCAACGCCAGCGACTCTTCGCTGGTCAGCACGCCGAACAGCTCGTGTTCCGCCCGATGCCGGATCTCCTGGCCGGCCTCGCAGCCCGCCGGCCCCTGGCCGTGAGAACGGCCAGCCGCGAGCGGCGGTCGGCGGGATCCTGGGAGCGGGTGACGAGGCCGTCGGCTTCGAGCCGATCGATCAGCTGGGTGACGTTCGATTTCACGCAGGCCAGGCGCTCGGTCAGCCGTCCAAGCGGGAGCGCCTCACCCGCTCCTTTCACGTGGCACAGGGCGGCCAGCTTGGCGAGCGACAGATTGATTTCAGCGAGGCGTGCCTCCAGCCGCTGCTCCAGCACCGACGCGGCGCGCAGGACGGCGAACAGACCGGCGTGCTCGAGTTCCGCCATCACTCCGATTTCGTGTAGGACAACAGGTATCATAGACGAGCATGCAGCCCGATTCTGCGCCGGTCCGGCCGTCGCGGCGGTGGTTTCTCCGGATCGGCGCGGTCTGGAGCGCCGCGCTGGTCGCCTGCCGCTCGGGAACCGGCGCGCCGCTTCCGGCGGACGCGCGGGCGCCAGGCGCGCCGGTCAGCGGCTATGGCGCGCGATCGAAGTTTGAGCGGGCGGCGCGGTTTTTCAACCGCGACACGAAAGTACCGCTCGAAGAAGCCTCCAGCCGCACGCCGCTCCGCGACTCCTACGGCATCATCACACCCTCGTCGCTGCACTTCGAGCGGCACCACGCCGGCGTGCCCGATCTCGATCCCTCGACGCATACGCTGACCGTGCACGGCCTGGTCGAGCGGCCGCTGGTCTTTACGCTCGACGAGTTGAAACGCCTGCCCTCGATCTCGCGCATCTATTTTCTGGAGTGCTCCGGCAACAGCGGCAGCGAATGGCGCGGAGGCGCGGCGGACAGCGACGTCCAGCGCTCGCACGGGCTCACCAGCTGCAGCGAATGGACCGGCGTCGCCGTCGCGACGCTGTTGCGCGAGTGCGGCGTGCGTCCGGACGCGGCCTGGGTACTGGCCGAAGGCGCCGACGCCTGCCGGCTGGCACGCAGCATCCCGATCCAGAAGATGCTGGACGACGCCCTCGTCGTCTACGCTCAGAACGGCGAGCCGCTGCGCCCCGAGCAGGGTTACCCGATGCGCCTGCTGCTCCCCGGCTGGGAGGGCAATTCGAACGTGAAGTGGCTGCGGCGGCTGAAAGCGCTCGACCGACCGGCGATGACGCGGGAAGAAACCTCGAAGTACACCGATTTGATGAAGGACGGCACGGCGCGGCAGTTCACGTTCACGATGGAAGCCAAATCGCTCATCACGCGCCCCTCGGCCGGCGAGACGCTGCCCGGGCCGGGAATCTATGAATTGACCGGCATTGCCTGGTCCGGACGGGGCGTGATCACCCGCGTCGAGATCACCACCGACGGCGGCGAGACGTGGGCGGCGGCGGAGCTGCAGGTGCCGGTGCTGCCCCGCGCGCATACACGCTTCCGCTGGACGTGGAACTGGGACGGGCGCGAGAGCCGCGTCGCGTCGCGCTGCACCGACGAAACCGGTTACACGCAGCCGGCACTTGCCGAGCTCGTCAAGGTCCGCGGCACGAACTCGCAGTACCACAACAACGGCATTCAGATCTGGAAAATCGCGGCAGACGGCAGGGTCAGCAATGGCAACCGCGCGTAGCATCGCGGCCCTTGCCGCCGTCACACTCTGCGTTGTGACCGCCGCCGCGGCGCAATCGCCGACCTTCGGCGTCGGCCGCGCGCCGGCCGCCGGAGAGCTGAACGCGATCGATATCGAGATATTGCCCGATGGACGCGGTCTGCCGCCGGGCCGCGGGACCGCCGCCATCGGCCGCGACGTCTATACGCGCCGTTGCGAGACGTGCCATGGACCGACCGGCCGCGAAGGGCCGCAGGACGTGCTCGCGGGCGGCCAGGGATCGCTCACCACCGCGCGGCCGCAGAAGACCGTCGGGAGCTACTGGCCGTACGCCACGACGCTGTGGGACTACATCCGCCGGTCGATGCCGTTCGATCATCCCGGCACCATGACCGTGGACGAAGTGTACGCCGCGAGCGCCTACGTGCTGTTTCTGAGCGGCATTGTGGGCGAGCGGGACGTCCTCGATCAGACAACCCTGCCACAGGTGCAGATGCCGAACCGGAACGGGTTCGTGGCGGATCCGAGACCCGACGTTGGCGCGACGCCGCACGACCACCAGCCACAACGCTCGCAAAGACCAGAAAAAAAGAAGTCCAGCCGTTAGGAAGGGCAGGAGGGGCGGAAAGGGCAGGAGGGCGGAGTTCGCGGCAGCAGCCGATCGGTCGTGTCGGCTTCGGCCGGACGGTTCACCCGCGTTGAAACACACTCAGCGTCCACTCGGCCGAACGGCTGTCCTGCTGCACGATGTAGGTGTCGCCATCGTCGCCGCGGACTTTGAAGGAGCGGTGGTCGGGCGCGAGCCAGCGATCGAGGACTTCGATCACCTCGACCCGCCGATTTCCGAGGACCAGGGCGCGAGGCGTTTCCTCGCCGCGATAGCCCGCGTAGCACTCGACGCTGATGGGGATGGCGTCATTCGCCGACAAGCTGCACCACGATCTCACGCCGCCGCGGGCGGGTGTCCATTTCGAGCAGCATGATCTGCTGCCACGTCCCGAGCGTGAGTTTGCCGTCGGCGAACGGGACGGTCAGCGACGGACCCAGCAGCGCCGCGCGAACATGACTCGATCCGTTGTCGTCGCCCCAGCGCAGGTGGTGGCGGTAGTCGGCATCGCGCGGGGCCAGCGCGTCGAAGAGGCGGTTCAGATCGGCGACGGCGCCCGGCTCGAACTCGATCGTCGTGACCGCCGCCGTCGATCCGACCACGAAGACCGTGAGGAGGCCGGCGGTCAATCGCGATTCGGCCAGTGCAGCGGTGACGCGATCGGTGAGGTCGTGAGCATCGCCCTGCCCGCGCGTTGCGATGTCGGAGCGATGAGTGTGCACCATTGTCGTGCTAGAATAGCTGCTCCTCGCCGCCGGCGTAGCTCAGTTGGTAGAGCAGCTGATTCGTAATCAGCAGGTCATCGGTTCAAGTCCGATCGCCGGCTCCAGAATCCCGAACAAATCCAGCGATTTCGCGATGCACCACAACGCGTTGCATCGCTTTGACCCCCTATCTGACCCTCACAGGGATCGGAGTCGAGTCGGCACCGGTGCGAAAGTCGCCCAGGCGTTTTTGGCAATCGAATTGCCGTTGAACCGCGACCGGTGAGTGCACGTGCGCGGGGTGGCTGGCGACGGGGATGTGCGCCACGACCGTGTGGCAGCCAACGTTGAGATGTACATCGCCGGAACAGTAGCTTGTAGAAATTGCTTCGGCCGTCCGCGTCGAGGCACACGAGCTCGCCATCGATGACCGCGGACACAGCCCGGACCGAGTGCGCAGTCTCCTCGCAAAGCAGATCCCACTTCGGGAACGCGTGCGCCCGCCGCGGCACCGGCCGACATCGGTGCCCCTCGACGAGCGCGAGCGCTCGAAAGCCGTCACTGGTGGTGAACCGGGGCATGAGTCTGGACCGCGCCCGGGAACTTGTCCGAGCGGAGCTGTTCCCCGAGGACCTCGATCCGTGGGCGGGTGACGAGCAGTACGGCCCGCTGCCGTAGCGAAGGCTCTCGAGACCATGAGCGACGACGCGCCGTTCTATTCCGCCGAACCGTCCACCACCGGCGCCGCGACAGCCGAAAACCCGGCGAGAAGCTGTTCGAGTTCGTGCGCGCGTCAGACCGCGCGCCGATGTCTTGCGAGCTGCGCTTTCACTGCCTTCGCGTAGAGCGACGGCCATCATGGCGCGCTGGTCATCGCTGAGATGTCGGCGCAACACGGGCTCTTCTCACGCCAGACGGTCATGCTTCGCGGCAGGCCGCTCCGCTTTTACGGCGCCCAGTAGATTAACTCCTCTGTCGGATGCCTGAACGCACGATATCCGAGAACCCCGGCAGCAATCGGGACCCCGACCGAAGAAAGAATCATCAGGGCTTCAACACCGCCGCAATGAGGTTGACACTGCACCGTGAATCCGAGGTTCAGAGCGATAAGGCCGCCAAACATTGCGCCGAGCGTCGCTCCGCCGATCGCTCCGGCTAGAGACCCGCGAGCCCCGAATGCCTTGATCTCAGCCACCTCGCTGCGCGCAATCATCCTTTGCACTCCACCGGGATCGTGGACGGTTATTTGGAAATCGTCCGCTTCTTCGAAGGTCCACCTGCGGGGTGGTTCGCCCTTGATGGTTACAATCAATCTTGTCCGCGTCGCAAGCTTGCGCACGCGCGACCAGTCGGACGGGGCCGGTTCACCAACGGAGCCCGCGACATCGGGCTTGTCGGCGGCGAAGCGCGCAGCCTCGCGCTTGATAGTTTGGTGAATGGGATCAGGCGCGTTCTGCCAGCGCGGTGCCTGCGCGGCCACCGGCGGTGCCGACATCGTCAACGTCAGGAATAACATGAGCGGTAGTGCGGCTCTCATCCTGCCCTCCGCACGTGAATGCGAAAACGGCGAGGGAAAAGGCTCAAGCGATATAACCTTCGTCCGCACCGGGCTCTGGCAAGCAGCGAAGAAGGCCGAGCCGCATCTCAGCGACCTCGACGTGGACGAACTGCCCTCCCCCGCACGGCGAAACAGGAACACGAGCTGGTGGTGAAGCAGGGCCTGAGTCTCGACCGCGCCCGCGAGCTGGTGCGCCAGGAACTGTTCCCCGAGGACCTCGATCCCTGGGCCGGCGACGAGCAGTACGGCCCGCTCCGTAGCCGACACCGAGAGATCATGGGCGACGTTGACGACGTCGGTTGTCAGGCTGGGACTGATGTGAGTCTGAGCTCCGGTCGGCGCCAGTCGGGTCGGCGTGCCTGGCGCTGATCGCGTCGGGCCTCAAACAATTGCCTGCGGCCGGTCATTTGTGAATAAGCCGCATTTCTTGATCATCATGACCGTGGTGACGCTGCCCTGCACAATCGCTACTGCCGCGAGAAACGCCAGCCAGAGCCGGTGAAAACGACGGCTTTCAGAAGCCATACGATTCCTTATGCGGACCTCTTCGACCGACCCGGCTCCAATAAAGCTCGAGCGTTGGCTTACGAAGGACGCTCAACGACGCGGCATCACGCTCGACATGCGCGCAAGGCCGTCTACTCCGGCGGCGGGAACAGCCACTGCCCCTGCAGGATCGACCAGGGCCTGTTGCCGACTCAGCGCTGGGTTCTGGTACTGCTCCAGCCGGCTCGCATACTCCGTGCGCCACCACGCCGCCCGGATGGCCGTGTCCAGCGCCAGCTGGCTTTGCGAGTTTTTAGGGCTTTAAGTCGGTCGCCGTCGGCTGGTTGCCTCTTGTCGATAATCGAGGTATTCTGCGTCGAACGTCGAGGTATATGGTGCCGAAACCAGCGGATTTACTCCAAGGAACGCTCGATCTGTTGATCCTGAAGACGGTGGCGCGGGAGCCGCTTCACGGCTGGGGCATCTCGAAGCGCATCCAGCTGCTCTCTGGCGACACTCTTTCCGTCGGTCAGGGTTCCTTGTATCCGGCGCTGCACCGCCTCGAACACCAGGGATGGATCCGGGCGGAGTGGAGGGAGTCCGATCTCGGACGTGCCGCCAAGTTCTACACGCTGACCCGCGAAGGCCGGAAACAACTCGAGCGCGAGATCAAAACCTGGGACCGGCTCTCGTCCGCCGTTCGGCTGCTGATCGAAAGCGCTTGAGCAACTGGTTTGTGCCATAACCTGGGGGTGCGCCGTGCGGTTCGCCAGGATTGTCGGCCATCGGTTTCGGTCGTTGCTGCGGCACTCGCGTGCCGATGCCGACTTGCAGCGCGAGCTCGATTTGCATCTCGAACAGCTCACGAAGGAATACATCGCCGCCGGCAGGAGTGAAGCAGACGCTCGCGCGGCCGCCCGCCGCGACTTCGGATCCCTCGAATCGACGAAGGAGCAATGCCGCGATATGCGCCGGGTCACCGTTGTCGAAGACGTCCTGAAAGATCTCTCCTACGCTTTCCGCCTGCTGAAACGATCGCCCGGCTTCACGTTTACGGCCGTGGGGTCGCTCGCCCTCGGGATTGGCGCTAATACGGCGATTTTTACCATCGTGAGCCTTTTTCTGCTGCGTCCGCTGCCGTTCGAGCGGCCCGAACGTCTCGTCGCCTTGTTCGAACGGAACGTGATCGGCACGGAGCAGCAGACGTCGGTGGCGCCCGGAAACTTTCTCAACTGGCAGGAGTCGTCGGCCACGTTCGAATCGATCAGCGCCTATACGTCTCAGGCACTGACGTTGTCCGCCGACATGCCCGGCTTCGAGCCGCAGCGGGTAATGGCCTGCGCCTGCTCGGGCAACCTGTTCGCCACGCTGGGCGTGTCCCCGCTGGTCGGACGGACGTTTCGTGCCGACGAGGACCGGGCCGGGGCGCCGCGCGTGGCTGCGATCAGCTACGACCTTTGGCAGCGGCTATTCGGCGGGTCGTCCGATCTGCTCGGCACCCCGATTGAGCTGAACGATCAGGATTATCGCGTCATTGCAGTCATGCCTCGGACGTTCGCGTTTCCCAGCCGCACCATCGAGGTCTGGGTGCCGCTCTTGACGATGCTGCCGGCGCCGCTGCAGATTCGCCACGATCTGCATTTCCTCCAGGTGGTTGGCCGAATGCGGCCGGACCTCCGCATGGAACGCGCCGCCGCGGAAATCGACAGTATCTCCGCCGCCTATAAGAACGCGCATCCGAACGAATCTACCGGCAAAGGCGCCCACGCCATCCCGCTTCATGATTTCCTGGTGAGCAATGTCCGCACGACCTTGCTCGTGCTGCTGACGGCCGTTGCCTGCGTACTGCTGATCGCCTGCGTCAATCTCGCGAATCTCATGCTCACGCGCGCGGTCGCCCGCGGCAGAGAGATCGGGATCCGCTTCGCGCTCGGCGCCGGCCGCGGGCGCATCGTCCGCCAGCTGGTGACCGAGAGCCTTGTGCTGGGCCTCGCCGGCGGAACGGCCGGCGCGGCGATCGCGGTTTGGATGGTCAGGCTCCTGGCGGCTCGAGCGCCAGGCGCCGATGCGCTGCTCGCGCCCGGCGCTGTGGCCGTCGATCCGATGCTGTTCGTGTTCGCGTTTGGTATCGCGATCGCCACGGGAATCGCGGTGGGACTCGTTCCTGCCGTCCGTGGCTCGCGGGTCGCCGCGACCAACGAGCTCAACGATCGGACCAGATCGTCGACGGCCGGCAGCGCAACCGGCCGTTTTCGAGACGCGCTGGTCACCGCAGAGGTGGCGATGTCGCTCATGCTGCTCATCGCGGCGGGTCTCCTGATCCACAGCCTCACCCGCCTCTATGACGTCCAACCCGGCGTGCGCCTCGATCACACGCTCACAATGAGCGTGTCCCTGCCTGGCGTCCGCTATCCCGACGCGGCCAAGCGCTCGGCATTGTTCGTCGAGCTCGGTGATCGATTACGGGCGTTGCCGGGTGTCACGTCGGTCGGGCTCTCGTCATGCACGCCCCTGAGCGGACCCTGCAACATCCTGTTCTTCTACATCGAGGGGCGACCGTTCGTCCCCGGTAGTTTCTTCGCCGCGCACGAGAGAAGCGTCGATCCGCAGTACTTCGCTGCGGCCGGGATCCCGCTGCTCCGCGGCCGCACCTTCAGCCGGGACGACGGCGTCGGGTTCGACGCGCAGCATCCGCGAATCGGCAAGCTCGTGATCAGCAATGCGATGGCGAAACAGTTCTTTGCCGACGGTGATCCGATCGGGAAGCGGATCTTTTTCGATTTCGAGCTGCAGCGCGAGCGCAATCAGGGCATCCCGGCGCCGCGTTACGAGGTGATCGGGGTGGTCGCCGATGTGGTGCCGATGCTGGACGGACCGATTACACCGACGCTGTACCGGCCGTTGCTCGACGTCGGAAACGGCGGCGCGTCGATTCTCGTGCACACCACGGTCGAGCCGCAATCAGTTCTCGGCGGCGTCAGAAATGAAATGCGCCAGATCGATCCCGGTCTGGTGATCGCTCAGATTCGGACGATGGAGGACCTGGTCGGACGATCGACGGCGGACCGGCGATTCACGATGCTGCTCATCATCGCCTTTGCCGCACTCGCTGTCCTGCTCGCGGCCATCGGACTGTATGGCGTCGTTTCGTATGCCGTGTCAACGCGGACGGCCGAAATCGGCATCCGGATGGCGTTGGGCGCCACGCCTACGGATGTCAGCCGGTTGGTCGTGATGCAGGGTCTGAAGCCGGCACTCGCCGGCATCGTACTGGGATTGATCAGTGCCGGCTTCGCATCGCACCTGTTGAGAAGTCTGCTCTTCGGCGTGACTCCGGTCGATCCGCTCACATTCGTCGCCGTGCCACCGGCGTTGTTGGCCGTGGCAGCGCTCGCATGCTACATGCCGGCGCTGCGCGCCGTCCGTCTGGATCCGACGACGGCGTTACGGGCTGAATAGCCTCGGCGCTGGCCGAGAGCGGCGGCGCTAAAATGGGCCATTGAAGGATCAGCAAGATCGACGATGAAGCTCGCGTTGATTGCGGCGACGGGGCTATTGCTAGCCAAACTGATAGCCACACGGTTGGACCGATCGGTTGGCTATCAACCGCTGATCGGGCGGTTGACAGCCAAACTGACAGCCCCAGGATTCGGAAACGGCCCGACCAACTGCAGCACCAGTCGCGGCTCGGTCACGATGGTGAAAGGTGCCGACGAAGTAATGCCGACCGGTGATTGACGCATCGGTGCGCGCGTGTCGTTCGTCCATCGTCTGAACGCGTGCATTCTGGAGATTTCAGTTGACGGCTCGCGGGCGGTTCGCGGCGCGCTGGAAGCGGTACACAGGCCATCGATGAACACGTCGGCGCCCCGACTATCCGCTGCTGCAACATCAGCTGCCTCCTTCACAACGTCCGAGAGGCGCCAATCGTCTCGCCAGTCCTTTCCTGTATCAATCGACGTGCGCGCGTCCAGTCGGTATCGCGTGAGGTCCCTGGAATGCGCATGAGCGGGTCCGCAGCGGGCCCGCGTTGCACAGCGAGGTGGTCAGAATTTTCGGATTAACGCCGGCAGAGTGCTTCTAACTGCCTTCAACGTTTCAAACACAGCTCTGCCGCAGAACCGTTTTGGCACCACCGCCCG
>Ga0066652_100001771_pt1 | contig 11433 bp, 12 predicted proteins | sample GraSoiAngelo_101_FD_71413 | JGI IMG/M metagenome (GOLD analysis project Ga0066652, IMG submission 71413) | Grasslands soil microbial communities from the Angelo Coastal Reserve, California, USA - 14_0903_02_30cm | ecosystem: Environmental > Terrestrial > Soil > Grasslands | place: USA...
CCGCACGAGCACACGACGCGGGCCAACGATGCTTGCTAGCCGATCAATGAGCGTTGAAGGCGAGGCCACTCATCTAAGGTATATGGCGGGCGCGCCGGGAACGCGGGGCTAGCCGTCGGACTCGGCGGCCTCGGAGACTACCAGTCGCAGGCTCGCCGCACCAAGCTCGTACTCCAGCGGCGAATCCATCTTCACCACCTCTCCATCCACCGCCACGGTGGAATGGCGCTGCTCGATCGTACAGCGCTCCACGAGAAAACTGTCGAGATGTGGCGTGCGGGACATCGCCCGCGTCCCACGCGCCGCCGCCGCGAACGCGAGCGCCAGGAGCCGCGCGCGCGTCCGGCCGCGCACGATCATCACATGCAGACTGCTCCGGCCTTCCGGCGTCCGGCTGCCGAGCAGCGGTAGCTTCAGCTCTCGCTGGCCGACGCCGAGAAACACGATGGGCGTCTCGTAGCTGCGCTCCACACCATCGGTCTCGAAGTGGATGCGGAACGGCTGCATGCGAACGAGCGTGCGGACCATGGAGTATGCGGACCCGAGCCAGTATCCGCACTTCGGCTCCAGGCGCTCGCGGACGCGGACGAAGTTCGCGTACGCGCCGACCGAACTGGTGTTCAGGAAGAGCCGTCCGTTGACCCACGCTACGTCCGCGCAGTGGATCCTCGGGGACGTCGCCGCGGTGCAGGCGGCATCGAGATCGGTCGGGATTCCGTGATCACGGGCGAAGTGATTGAACGTGCCGGCGGGAATCACGACGAGCTCCGCGTTGGTCCGCGCCACGGCAGCCGCGGCAGCCGAGACGGTCCCGTCGCCACCCGCGACCGCGACCCGCGTCGCCCCGCCGTCGATCGCGTCTCGCACCGCCTGCGTGACCTGGTCCGGCGCGATCGCGCGCACGTCGAAGCAGCCCGCCTTTCTCAGCGCTTTGTCCACGTCGTCGGCGCTCCCCGCCGCCGGATTCACGAATGCCGGAATCACGCGGCTCCCTAGAGCAGCATCTGTGCGCAAGCAAAACGGGGCCGCGTCCTTCGACGCGACCCCGCTCAGACGCCTGCGGCTTGGAGACTATGCGCTCCAGAACCCGCAGAGCGCGCGCCCATCAGGACTCTCGCGCAGCTTCTCGAATGCCCGCTCCCGTATCTGGCGGATACGCTCGCGCGTGACCCCCATCAGGGCACCGATGCGTTCGAGCGTCATGGCCTCGGAACCCTCCGACAGACCGTAGTACAGGTAGAGGATCTTCCGTTCGCGGGGGGTGAGGTACTTCGTGAAGACGCGGTCGATGAACTCCCGCATCAGGTTGTAGTCGGTGCGCTCCTCGATGTCCTGCCCCTGATGATCGACACCGGCGAAGCGCTCGCCCAGCGTGGAGGCCTCACGGTCGGACCGGTCGACAGGGGCGTCGAGGGACACCTCCGTCGCGGACATCTGCTTCGCCGAGCGGATGTTCTCGGGGGTCTCCTCGAGCAGGCGGCTGATCTCGTTTTCGGTGGGATCGCGCTTGAGGACCTGCGCGAGAATCGTTTCCGCTCTCGCGAGCCGGATCAGCTGCGAATTCTGATTGAGCGGGATCCGCACCGACCGTGTCTGCTCGGCGAGCGCCTTGAGCACTGCCTGGCGGACCCACCACACGGCGTACGAGATGAACTTGACGCCCTGATCGGGATCGAATTTTCGGACGGCCTTGAGCAGGCCTTCATTCCCGATCGCCACCAGCTCCGAGAGATCGAGTCCGTGACCCTGATACTTCTTCACGTACGAGATCACGAATCGGAGATTCGCAGTGACGAGCCGCTCTGCGGCTTTCTCGTCTCCTCGCTGTGCTCGCCGAGCCAATCTGCGCTCTTCGGCGGGATCATTGATCAGCGGGAGTTTCTGGATGTCCTGCAGGTACTGATCGAACGCTGAGGACGGGGACGAACGGAAATAACCCCTGGACCGGGTCTCGGTCGCTTGCTCCATACCTGCCCTCTCTGCCTCTCGGCCTACTGGGACGCGAGCCGAGCGGCTCGCATTCAGGCGGTTACCTACGGAGGGACCTTCATCACCGCCGACCAGCGCCGACCGGGGGGACGCGCAGGATAATGTCAGTCCCGGGGACCGTCAACGCCGAAGACACGCCATTCTGGCCCCCAAAGCCGGCATTTCAGGCTCTATCTGCTGAACTGACAGAGCGTTGCAGGTTACTGCTACGTGCCCGGAGGATCCTTCATCTTGGTACGGCTCGTGGCGGTTATCACGCCGATCCCTAGAGCCACGATCACGCCGACCGCGATCCACATGCCCGGGATATCGAGCAGATAGGCAGCGATGGCGAGCCCGACCACCAGAATGACGAACCCTATGACGTACGTTGTGAAGGATGACATAGCGGGCGCTGCAAGTGGCAATTAGAAGGCCAGTGCAGTCACGGCGCTTTCGTTTCGCCGGCCAGTGTCACTGGCGCGGGCTCGCGCGGAACGAGCACCGCGGTCCCTTTGCGCCGGCCGAAGATGCGCGCCTCCCGACACGTCGGCATCCACACGTCGATCTTGTCACCCTTGATCTTGAGTCCGGTGTCATCGACGAGAAAGCGGCCGAGGTATCGGCGGCCGACATACAGCTCCACGTAGCGCGAGAGCGGAAAGAGTCGCGGGTCGGTGGCGATGATGCCCGCGCGCACGTAGCGGCCGCGCCGCGTCTGCGTGCGTGTGAGGCAGTACGCCGTGATCTCCACCGGCACGGGCTCGCCGTAGCGCGGCGGGGCGTAGTTCGCGAGGAACCATTTCTTCGACGCGCCCTCGACGACGACAGCCGGAAGACGCAGCGCGCTTTGCACCACGACTGGCGGCATCGCGATCGGCGCCGCGTCCGAGTCGGCGCATGCGCCCACGCAGGCAAGGAGCAGCAGGGAAGTGACTGTGCGTCTCATGCTCCCCCTCCCCCTCCACCCGCTCCCAATGCCTCTTTCACCACGGTGTCATCCACCGGAACCGTCCATCCGCTGTCCGCGCCGGCCATCGCGCCGATGCGCGTGGGCAGCGCGTACTCCACGCGTCCGCCACGCGCTTTCTTGTCCATACGCGTGTAGCCGATGATGGTGTCGACGGGGATCGACGGCAATGACGTAGGCAGTCCCGCCGCGCGACAGGCGCGCTCGATGACGCGAGCGGTGCCGTTCGCCGCGACGCCGATCCGCTCGGCGAGCCTCGCCTCCGCCACCAGGCCGATCGCAACGGCCTGACCGTGAAGCGTCGCGAAGTCGGTGGCGGCCTCGATGGCGTGCCCGATGGTATGACCGAAGTTCAGCACGCGGCGGAGCCCTGACTCGCGCTCGTCGCGGGCGACGATGCTCGCCTTGATCTCCACGCTTCGGCGGATGATGTCCGTGAGCTCGTCCAGGCCGGCGTTCCCGGCGCGCGCGCCGCCCAGCGGCCAGCGCTCGGCGAAGGTGCTCGCCTGCTCGAAGTAGTCCGCGTCGGCGATCACGCCGTGCTTCACGATCTCGGCGAAGCCGGCACGCATGTGATCGGCGGGTAGCGTGCGCAGCACGTCGGGGTCGATCATGACAGCGACGGGGGGATGAAACGCGCCGACGAGGTTCTTGCCAGCCGGGGTATCCACGCCCGTTTTGCCGCCGATGCTCGCATCGACCATGGCGAGCAGTGTCGTTGGCACCTGCAGCACCGGAATGCCGCGCATGTAGGTCGCGGCGACAAAGCCGGCGACGTCGCCCACCACGCCGCCACCAAGGGCGATGATCAATGAGTCGCGGCCGAAGCCGCGCGCCAGCAGGTCGTCGGTGAGGCGCACCCACGACTCGCGGTTCTTGTGCTGCTCGCCGGCGGGCATGACGAACGTCGCGTGCTCGACGCCCAGCGTTTTCGCGACGCGCTCGCCATACAGCGGCCCCACGTGCGAATCGGTGACGATCGCGACGCGCAGGCGGGGCGCCACATCCCGGAGGGTGTCGGCGATGTGGTCCAGCGCGCCGGCACGAACCACGACAGGATACGGCAGCGCTACCACGTCACCTCACCAGCGCCCGCCCGGCGATTGGCCACGCGTGCCAGGGTGAAGAGCAGGTCGGAGAGCCGGTTCAGGTATACGACGACGATGTCCGGGATCTCCTCACCTTGCAGCGCGATCACGCGACGCTCGGCGCGGCGGCACACCGTGCGCGCGACATGCAACGCGGCGGCTTTCGGCGTCCCGCCGGGCACGATGAACGACTTGAGCGGCTCGAGCTCGCGATCGCCCTCGTCGATGGCATGTTCGAGCTCGGCGATGCGTCGATCGTCGATGCTCGCCTTGTCGAGCTGCTTCTTCATCTTCTCGCGGTCGGGCGTCGCGAGCAGCGCGCCGATGGCGAAGAGATCGCGCTGCAGCGGGACGAGCACCTCGTCGATGCGCGGCATCATCTCGATGGCGCGGGCGAGGCCGATGCAGGCGTTCAGCTCATCGACGTCGCCGTACGCCTCGACGCGCGGATGCGACTTCGGCACCCTGCCGCCGCCGAACAGCCCTGTGTCACCCTTGTCCCCGGTGCGCGTGTAGATCTTCATCGACATCCGGATACCTGCTCAGCCGAAGAGGCGCTGCAGGATCGAGCGGCTGGGCCGGCTGAGCGCGCGGTTGAGGTTTCCGAAGGACGTCTCTTCGTCGCTCTTGGTCCGCGGCTGGTACGACGCCGGGAAGAGCTGGGCGAGATGCGCCTGCATCCGGTCAGGCGACGCGAACTCGCCCTGCGAGGTGATCCATGCGTCGAGCGACGCGGCCAGCTGCTGCGCATTCGCGCGCCGGCTGGGGCTGCGGTGCAGCGACATCAGGAGGATGTCCTCGAGACTCTTGTCGAGATCCGTGATGCGAGCCCGCAGGTTGGGCAGCGGCTGAACGGCGACTTCGTCGACGACGAGCTGTGTCTCTTCTTCGCGAAAGAGCGGTGAGAGCGCGAGCAGCTCGTACAGCACCACGCCGAGCGAGAACACATCGCTCTTCGCGTCGACCGCTGATCCGAGCACCTGCTCGGGGCTCATGTAGTGCTTCTTTCCGATCCGCATCTTCTGCTCGCTCGCGGGGTCGAACGACGTGCGTGCCTTCGCGATGCCGAAATCGGCGAGCTTGATGTGGCCGTCCCAGGTGATCATCACGTTGCCGGGCGACACGTCGCGGTGGACGATGTCGAGCCGCTGTCCCGACGGGCTCACGAAGTTATGGGCGAAGTCGAGCGCGCGAGAGACGCGGCTGCAGATATACGCGGCGAGCGTGGCAGGAATCGGTGTGCCCAGCTCGTAGTGACGGTCGATGACATTGCGCAGCGTGGGCCCCTGGATGAACTCCATGGCGATGAAGTACTCGCCCTGGACTTCGCCCAGCTGGTAGATCTGCACCACGTTGCCATGCATGAGGTTCGCCGAAAGTTTGGCTTCGTCGATGAAGAGCCGAAGGAACTCGGTGCGCTTCGCGTAGTGCGGGTGAATGACCTTGAGCGCGATACGCTTCGTGAAGCCTTCCGGGCCAAGCTGCTCCGCCTCGTATACGGTGGCCATGCCCCCTTCCGCCACTTTGTTCACGAGGCGGAACGCGCCCTTGTACTCGACCGTGTTCTGATTGTCCATGGAGTGCCCTGAGGGCGTAAGACTGCTCGTGTTCGGTCCGGCGTTGTACAGGAGGGCGGAGGGCGCGAACGTTAGAGGATGGTTCACGAACTCCGCGATATCACGATCATTGGCGGCGGCCCCACGGGGCTGTTCGCCTTGTTTTATGCCGGCATGCGCCAGGTATCGGCGCAAGTGGTGGATGCGCTGCAGGAAGCAGGCGGACAGCTCACCGCGCTGTATCCGGAGAAATTCATTTTTGACGTCGCCGGCTTCCCGCAGATTCTGGCGAAGGATCTCGTGCGCGCGCTGGTCGAACAGAACAAGCGCTTCGCGGGCGAAATGCATTTCAACCAGCGAGTTACCGCCTTAGAAAAGGACGGCGATCAGTTCGTTCTGGTCACGGAAAAAGACCGTTTCCCCACGCGCTCGATCGTCATCGCCGCGGGGATCGGAGCGTTCTCCCCGCGACGGCTGCCACAACCCTGCGCCGAGCCCTGGTACGGCCGTGGCATCCATGACGTCGTGACCAATCCGGAGGAGTTCCGGGGGAAGCGAGTGGTCATCATCGGCGGTGGGGACACGGCCTTCGATTGGGGCGTCCAGCTGCTCCCGCGCGCGACCAGCGTGACGCTCGTCCATCGGACCGATCGCTTCCGGGCACACGATGCCACCATCAACGAGTACAAGGCCGCCGTGGCGGCCGGCCGTGCGCAGCTGTTCACGTTCCACGAGCTGAACGACGTGTTGTGCAAGTCGGGATCGGAGCGCTTCTCGCATATCGTCCTGCGCGACGTGAAGGCGAAGACCACACGGGAGATCGAAGCCGACGTCGTGCTCCCCATGCTCGGGTTCGTGAGCGACATGGGCGCGATCGCCGAGTGGGGGCTCAACATCGTGAAGGACGAGATCGTGGTAAACAGCCAGATGGAGACGGGACGCGTGGGGATCTACGCGGCGGGCGACATCACGGCGTATCCCGGGAAGCTCGAACTGATCGCGACGGGATTCGGCGAGGCGGCGATCGCGGTGAATCAGGCGGTCCACTGGATATATCCCGACAAGAAGGTCGCGCCGGGACACTCGTCGAACATGGCCGTTTTCGGCCAGAAGGACGACTAGATGACGCTCGACGAGTACGAGCGCGAGGCTTCACGCACGATCAACACCCGGCTGGATGGCCGCGAACGCCTGCTCGACGCGGCGGCAGGGCTCGCCGAGGAAGCAGGCGAAGTGCTCGGCCTCGTACGCAAGCACCTGTACCAGTCGCGCGAGCTGTCACGAGAGCAGTTGCAGGAGGAGCTCGGTGACGCGCTCTGGTGCCTCACGATCGCGGCGCAGAGCGCGGGCCTCTCGCTCGAGCAGATTGCCGCGGCCAACGTTGCCAAGCTCCGCGCGCGACATCGAGGTGGCTATTCAGACCACTAAGACCCTTGAAAACATGCACGGATGACACGGATCGGTCCGTGCGCATTGAGCGTTGATCGCGCGATGCCCGATCCGTCACATCCGTGCAATCCGTGACAGCAGTAAATGGTCTGAGTGGGTTGGTCGGGTGTAGTCCGGAGCATCAGCTATAAGCGACGCGCGGATCGGTCTTCGCGTACGCGAGGTCGACGAGCAGGTTGACCAGCACGAACACGGTGGAGAGAAAGAGCACCGTGCCCTGAATCGCGGGCAGATCGCGTCGCGCGATCGCGTTCACGACGTAGCGGCCAAGCCCGGGCCATGAGAACACGGTCTCGGTGAGGATCGACCCCGTCAGATACGAACCGAAATCGAGACCCAGCACGGTGACCACGGGGATGAGCGCGTTCCGCAGCGCGTGGCGGAGCGTCACCACCCGCTCCGCGAGTCCCTTCGCGCGCGCCGTGCGCACGTAGTCGGCGCTCAGCGCGTCGAGCATCGCGGAGCGCGTGACACGCGCCAGAAACGCGATCGAGCGCATGCCCAGCGCGAGTGCGGGGAGGATGAGGAAGCGCAGGCCCCCGTATCCCGAGGCCGGCAGCAGATGCCACGTCACCGCGAAGAGCAGAATGAGCAGCAGCCCCACCCAGTAGACCGGGAAGGAAATCCCGAGGTAGGCCACGCCCAGCGCCAGTCGGTCGGCGAGTCCACCGGGGTTGCGCGCGCTCAGGATACCCAGCGTGATGCCGGTGAACGCCGCGAAGAGCATCGCCGCGGCGGCCAGCTGCAGCGTCTTCGGGAAACGCTCGCGGATGTCGCGGGTGATCGGCCGGTTGGTGATGTACGATCGTCCCAGATCTCCCTTGGCGATCTGCCCCACGTAGTGGCCGAACCTGACGTACAGCGGATCGTCGAGACGAAGCTCGTTGCGCAGCCGCGCGATGGTCGCGGAGTCCGCACGCTCGCCGATCATCGCCGTGACGGGATCACCGGGCGCGACGTACAACAGCAGGAACGCGACGATCAGGACGCCGATCAGCGTCGGGATCGAGAGCAGCAGGCGGCGCAGGATGAAGCGCGTCATGGGCGGCGCACCAGCGAGACGTCGAGCCAGCGCTGCCCGTTGAAGATCACCGGCGCCTTGAAGCCGCTGATCCACGGCTGTACCGCATACAGCTCGGTGTAGAACCACAGGAAAACCATCGGTGCCTGCAGGAACGCGAGCGAATCCGCCTGACGATACAGCGTCGTGCGCTTCGCCTCGTCCGGCTCGCGCCGCGCGGCATCGACGACGCGATCGAAGTCCGCATTCGCGAAGAAGGACACATTGCCCCCGGGTCCGGCGTTGGTGCTGTGCAACAGCGGGTAGAGGAAATTCTCCGCGTCGGGATAGTCCGCGTACCAATCCTTGAGGATCATGTCCGCCTGGCCCTTGCGCGCCGCTTCACGTGCCGCGGCGGACTCGCGCTGCACGATCTTCGCTCGAATGCCGACGACCTTGAGGTACGCCTGCGCGGTCTCTGCGATGCGGCCGTACACGGGATTCGAGCCCACCCAGAGGTCGATGTCGATGCCGTTCGGAAATCCTGCTTCACGCAGCAACTGCCGTGCGCGCAGTGTGTCGTACGGGTACGGCGCGCGCAGCGTATCGGCGCCATCGAGCGACGGTGGAATCACGCCCGCGGCGAGTCGGCCCCGTCCACTCACGAGTCGCTGCAGAATGAGACGCCGGTCGATGGCCAGGTTGATGGCCTGACGGACGCGCGGATCCTTGAGCGGACCGCGCGTCGTGTTCATCCCGATATAGACGAGAATCAGCGCGGGCACGGACTGCAGCATGTCCTTCTTCGATTCGTCGTCCTGCCACACCGAGACATCCCCCTCGGGAATCCGGAGCACGTCGACGCTGCCGCTCTCGAACTCGGCCACGCCGGTGCTTGGCTCGGCGATGATGCGCGCCATGAGCGAATCGGATTTGGGCGCACCGCCCCAGTACTTGTCATTGCGGACGAAGAGCAGGTAGTCGTCGTGCTTCCACTGCACGAGCCGCCACGGGCCCGTTCCCACCGGCTTGTCCGCGGACATGTTCGGCGGCACGATCGCAGCCGCCGGCATCGCAAGCAGCTTCGGAAAGATGCCGAGCGGCTGAGCGAGCTGGACGACGACAGTGCTATCGTCAGGCGCGCTGAGGCCGGTCACCGTCGTGGCTTTGCCGTCGGCGAACTCCGCGGCGCCGCGAATCGGCTGGAGCGCCTGCGCGGCGCCGCCTTTCGTCTTCGGATCCAGCGCGCGCGTCCAACTCGACACGACCAGGCGTGCCGACATCGGCGTTCCGTCGGTGAAGCTGACTCCGCTGCGAAGATGGAAGACGTAACGCGCACCGTCGGGGCTGACGTCCCATCGTTCGGCGAGGGCGGGCTCGACGCGCGCCTCGGGGGTGAAGCGCGTGAGCCCGTCGAACACGTAGGCGACAGCACGTCCCGTCGGAACATCCGTGGACAGCGCGGGGTCGAGTGATCGCGGATCGTAGTTATCGCGCGAATCGATGATGGTACGACGGTCGGTGCTGGTGGACGGGCCGCCGCATCCCGCCATCAGCAAAAAGCCGAAAAGAATCGCGGATCCGCGCATCACTTAGTGCTCCGTTCGGCGGTTGACACCCGCTGCGGTGGGCGTGAACTTACCCGAGGCTGTCGTGACGCGTCAATTGTATGTCGCGGCTCGACTTACGCGCCGTCGGCTCGCCTTCCACACAACCGTCACACAACGCTCTTCAGACCGCAGCCACCAGGTTCTCCGCACTCACAATGCCAACGCCCGAAGAAAGGTCGTCGCGCTGGTCTGACGCGGACGACCCCTACTACTATCGCCGCCCGCTCCCGATGCGTGAGCTGTTGCCCGCGGTTGGCATCGCCGTCGGCGCCGGACTCTTCGCGTTCTATATCACTCGCCTGATGTTGCAGCGGACGCCCTTGAAGGTCGAGCGGCGTCCGCGCGTGCGCGGCGCGGAGCGCGTGACCGACGCATGATCGGTCGGGCCGAGGTCCGCGCGGCCGCGCTCGCACTGTTCGCGATCGTGGCGATCGCGGTCGCTCCCCGCGAAGCACGCGCACAGGACCTCAGCTGCGGGCAGGGCGACAAGGAAGTCCTCGGCCTCGATTTCCGCGGCAACCGTTCCATCCGGGACGCCGACCTCGCGCTGCGAGTGACGACCACCCCGTCATCTAAAACCCGACGCTGGCATCTCGGATTCGGGCAACGGCGCTGCCTCAATCACGACGAGCTCTCGCGCGACGTGCTGCGCCTCACGGCCTACTACCGCGAGCGCGGGTTCTACGGTGCGCGCGTCGACACGCTCGTTCAGCCGCTGACGCCGGCCGCGGTGCGGGTCGTGTTCAACATCCAGGAAGGACAGCCGACGCGCGTCGCGAGCTACATCGTCACGGGGCTGCAGGGCATCCCCGATAGTGCGGACATCCACCGCCGCCTCCGGCTGCGCGTTGGCGATCCCTTCGACTTCGGGCTGTATCGTGCCGACATCGACACCGTCGTGCATCGCCTGCGCGAGCAGGGGTATTACCGGGCCGACGCGCTGTCCGCATACGACCGCGATACCAGCCTCGTCGCACATGCGTCGATCACCGCGGTTCCCGGAACGCGGGCCCGCTTCGGCGAGCCGATGTTCTTCATCGACTCCGCCGCGGGACGCCGACAGCAGATCAGCACGGACGTCGTGAAGCGCGTGATGCGCATCCGGCCGGGGCAGTGGTACAGCGACCAGGCCATTCTCGACGCCCAGCGCAACCTGTTCCAGCTCGGCACGTACCGGCACCTGGAGATCGCGCCACTGCCCGACACGCTCCAGCCGCCTGGCGACACCGTCGTGCTCCTCGGCGTCCGCTTGAGCGAGGACTACATGCGCCAGCTCGATTCGGAGATCGGCTGGGCGACGCTGGATTGCGGTCGCGCCCGCCTGCAGTACACCGACAAGAACTTTCTCGGAACGGCACGGCGGCTGGAGGTGAACGCCCAGGCCTCGAAGCTCGGGTACGGTGAGCCGCTCGAGACACAGGCCACACGGGACTTCTGCACGTTGCGATGGCTCGGCTCGTCCAACCAGACCGCGCTCAAGGACGATCCGTTCAGCCTCAAGCTTCACTATTTCCTGGGGGCAACCGTTCGTCAGCCACGTCTGCTCGGTACGCGCTGGGTGCCGGCAGTCTCCCTGTACTCCGAGCGTCGCGGCGAGTTCAAGGCGTATCTGCGTTCGACGTTCGCCGGCGCCGACCTGTCCGCGACCCGTGACCTCGCGGACCGAACGCCCCTGCGGCTCGCCTACACGTTCGAGTACGGTGCGACGACCGCGGATCCACCGGCGCTGTGCGCGTTGTTCAATCGTTGCGATCCGCAATCCCGTCAAACGATCCAGGACACGACGACGCTG
>Ga0066652_100001774_pt1 | contig 11415 bp, 8 predicted proteins | sample GraSoiAngelo_101_FD_71413 | JGI IMG/M metagenome (GOLD analysis project Ga0066652, IMG submission 71413) | Grasslands soil microbial communities from the Angelo Coastal Reserve, California, USA - 14_0903_02_30cm | ecosystem: Environmental > Terrestrial > Soil > Grasslands | place: USA...
GCGAGCTGGATGCGCGAGTGGGACCCGCAGCTGACGATCATTCCGGGTTATCTCGAAGCGCACGACGTCTGGGTCGCGGAGCGCGATGGCGCGATCGTCGGCATGTGCGCGCTCGAGGATCGCGGATCGCGCTGGAGCCTGGAACACGTCTGGGTCGAGCCGAGCGCGCATCGCGGTGGTATCGGCCGCGCGCTCGTGATGCAGGCGCTTGGCGAAGCGCGCCGGCGCCATTCCGGCGTCGTCGAGCTGCTGGCCGATCCCTACGCGACCGGCTTCTACGAGCGGCTCGGCGCGCGGCGTGCCGGCGACGTGCCGGCGCCGATGCCAGGCGCCAGGCGCCGGACGCTGCCGATGTTCGAGTTCGATCTCGACGCTATTTGAGAATGGATCCGTTCAGTCCGTCGCGCGTTCCGGCGCCGGCGCCGACGCGTGGAAGTCGCGGTAGAACCGCACCGCGTACGATTCGACGAGCTCCCGGACGCGCCCCTCGTCGCGCGACGCGACGATGAGGCCCGCGTGATGGCGCTTCTTGACGCGCGTCACGACTTCGGGATCGGTGTAGCCCGTCATGTCCGGCTCTTCCTGCCGCGCCAGCGAGAGGACGATGCCCGCGTAGGCGCCCTTCGACGGCGGCGGCGCATAGGCGCCGTGCTCGCCGGCGATCTCGATCTTCGCCCACTCACGCCACAGATTGGTCCCGGTCGCCGCTTCGACGACGTCGACGATGTAGGCGCCGCCGACCCGCGCCGACGTTTCGAGGAAGTAGATGTCGCCGTCGTGGCCGCGGATGAACTCGGTGTGCGACACGCCGCGCTGCAGCCCGAAGGACTCGAGCACGCGCGCGTTCATCGCTTTCAGCCGCTCGGCGGTCGGGTCGTCGTCGGACAGCGTGCGGGTGACGAAGATGCCCCCGTCGTGCGCCACCGCCATCGGCGGCGTGCCATAGCGGCTTGCCGCGGCAAAGACGATGCGGCGATCGAACACCAGCGAGTCGACGTGGTAGACGTCGCCGGGCACGAACTGCTCCAGCACGTATTCGGGGCGCGCGTCGCCGAGGGCGTCGAGCACCCGCCAGAGCTCCTCGGCGGATCCGATCTTCTTGATGCCGATCGCCGCGGCCTGCGAGCGCGGCTTGAGGACCCAGGGCGGCGCCACGCGCGCCGTCCATTCGTGGATCGCCTCGTGGTTGACCGGATGGACGAACTCCGGGCAGTCGATCGACGCGGCGCGGGCGCGTGAGCGCATCGCCAGCTTGTCGCGGAACGCCCGGCTCGTCGTCTCGCCCATGCCGGGCACGTGCAGGTACTCGCGCAGCATCGCCGCCGTCTCGACGTCGAAGTCGTCGAGCGCGACGATGCGGTCGAGCCGCTCCGTGCGGGCCAGGAACGCCGCCCCCTTGCGGATGTCCCCCGGCGGCATGCTGCGATGGACGTAGTAGAACGCGTCGACGGCGTCGCGCGGCCAGTCCGCGTCGCGCAGCGACTCGTCGGTGAGCAGCAGCACGCGGCAGCCCTGGTGGCGGCACTCGCGCAGGAAGTCGTCGCCCTTGCGGTAGGTAGCGATACACAGCAGCGTTAACGGCATCAGGTCCTCACCATTGCGGCGATGTCGTAAAGGGACTTCACCTTATATCTGATCCGCGCGCGGCGTGGGTCGCGATCCTGCGTGTCGATCCCGGCGCCGCGCCGAACGAACCGAACTGTGAACTCCTGAACCGTGAACCGAACTGTGAACTCCTGAACCGTGAACCGAACTGTGAACTCCTGAACTGTGAACCGAACTGTGAACTCCTGAACTGTGAACCAGACTGTGAACTGTCCACTGTAAACTGTGAACTTACAGCGCCAGCCGCTCGGGCGCCCAGCACACCATGTCCTGCCGCCTGGCGAAGTGGAGCAGCGGCGCCATCGACGGCAGCCGCACCCCCGCCGCGTCCGCCATCGTATTCACCGTGATCTCCGCTTCAGCCGACTCGAGGGCCCACCGCGGATGGTGGATGTCGAGGCGATAGGCGTGGAAGCTGTGATCCACCGCGTAGAGGCAGTAGCGCTCGGTCAGGAAGTACTCGAGCGTGCCGCGCAGCGGCGGCGTGCGATCGCCGAGACCGCGGTACGACGCGGCGAAGTCCGCGGCGGGCTGCGACGAGCGGCGGCTCGTGTAGGCGATGCGTCCGTTCGCCGGGACGACCGACATCGCGGCCGAGTAGTACGGCAGGTTGAGCAGCGTGCGCGCCGCGCCGACGGCGAGCGCGTTGCCGGCGTCGAGGCTGAAGAAGAAGACGCCGGGCTTGCCGTCGACGGTCACGTACGTGCGGACGTTCAGCTCGGGAAAGGCCGACACCCACGGCAGCGCCGGCACGAGGCGCGGCGCGACGTTGGTCATGTGGAAGGGCACGATGCCGAGCCACGTCGCCCCCTCGAACCGATCGAGCTCGAAGCCGGCCGGCACCAGCGGCCGCAGCGCGCCGGCATCGACCGGCCAGTGCGCGAACAGCAGATCGTTCCACGTCTGGGTCATCAGCCACGGCCCCGATGGCATCGGCCACGGGCGGTGCGCCGTCTCGGTCAGGATCGCGCGGTTGAAATCATCCATCGTTGTGCGAGACGCAAAGGGCAGGCCGACCCGGCACGATCCGTGAAAGGCCTGACGTGGATGGAGGACTAATGCTGAGTTTGATGTTACGCGCCGTGCTCATCGTTCTGCTGACGATCACGCTGGCGGGATGCGGCGCGATTGCCGGGATCTTCAAAGCGGGTTTCTGGGTCGGCATCATCATCGCCGTCATCGTCGTCGCCGGTCTGTTCGCGCTGTTCGGCCGGAAAGGCTAGCCGCGGCCGGCTACCGGTAGGTCAGGCTCGCGACGAAGGCCTTGAAGTCGGCGTCGGCGGCCGCCATGGTCTTCGCCGGGCCGGTCATCTTGATGTAATACGGCCCGCGCGCGGTTTCAATCACCGCGGCGCGGAGGCGGAAGCCGGGCTTGTTGTGGCGCTCGGCCGCGCCGGGCCGTACCTCCGCGATGTAAGTGCCCGCCACGTCCACCGTCGTGACGTTCAATCCATGGACGGTGAGCGTTTCGCGGCGCGGCGTGGCGGGCGCCGCCGCCGGCTGCTGCACCTGCCCCACCCAGCGGTCGATGTTCGCATCGACGCTGCCTCCCGATCCGCCGAAGAAATAGACCACGAGCTCGGCGTCTTCCGTGTCGCCGGCCGCTTTCGGGACGACGAACTCGGCGACCCGCATCGTGCTCGCGGCCGGGCGCGGCTGCCACGCTGCCGGCGGCGTGAACGTCAAACCGGGCGCCGTTGCGGAGGATTGAAGCGTGGTAACTGCCATGAGTGCAAGGGTCGCCATCGTCATGGCGGCATCTTTTCACATTTCCTGCCGCTCGTCCCTCCCTCGTGTGCGTATACGCTAGCGGCGCCGGGGCCTGCCCTGAGCGAGCGTCAGCGAGTCGAAGGGTAAACGCGGGCCCTGTCGCCGTCGTAAGCGCGAGCACACCAAGGGCTGCCCTGGGAGGGGACGTTGATGACCGAACGTACGCGTCGCTGGAGTCACAGACTCATGATGGCCGTGGCGCTGCTGGGGCTGGTGGCCGGACCCGTCCTGGGCCAGTCGCAAGCGGTCAACGGCACGATCGAAGGCACCATCAAGGACGCCTCCGGCGGCCTGCTGCCGGGTGTCACCGTCACGGTCCACAACACCGATACTGGTTCCGAGCGCGTCGTCGTCACCGACGCCAACGGGCTCTTTCGCGCGCCGCTGCTGCCGCTCGGAAAGTACGACGTCTCGGCGGAGCTCCAGGGCTTCAAGAAGCAGGTGCAGACCGCCATTCCGCTGACCGCGGGCTCCAGCGCGGTCATCAACATCGCGATGGAGGTCGGCGGCATCAGCGAAGTCGTCTCGGTCGTGTCGGACGCCGCGGTGGTCGACCTCGGCAAGATCGACGTCGGCCGCAACCTCAACGATCGCGAAATCCACAATCTCCCGCTCGTCTCGCGCAACCCGTATAACTTCGCGCTGCTGCAGCCCGGCGTCAGCGGCTCGGAGAACTCCGAGTTCGGCGTGCCGCGCTTCAGCGCCAACGGCTCTCTGCTGCGCATCAACTACCAGATGGACGGCAACACCAACACCCAGAAGGACCGCGCCGGGCTGCGCCTGATGCCGATGTCGGAGGTGGCGATCGGCGAAGTGAAGGTGACGACGAGCGGCTACGCGCCCGAGTTCGGGCAGACGATGGGGCTGGTCTACAACGCGATCACGCCGTCGGGGACGAACAAGCTGCGCGGCGACGTCAGCTATCGCTTCCGCCGCACCCCGTTCAGCGCCTACCCGTTCTTCTCGACCATTAATCCGCGCAGCTCTGAGAACAAGCCGGCCGACGTGGTCAACACCTTCACCGCCTCGGCCGGCGGTCCGGTGGTGCAGGACAAGGTGCACTACTACGCCGGCTTCGAGCGCACCTATCGCGATCTGACCAACACGTTCAACCTGACGCCGGCGCTTGTCGCGGCCGTCGGGCAGCCGCCGCAGCCGGATACCGTCCCCGCCTACCAGAGCGTCCGGTTCTTTCTCGGGAAGATCGATTACCAGATGGCGCAGGGGCACCGGCTCACGACGCGGGTCAACTGGTTCGAGAACAACAACCCGTTCAACGGCGGCGCCGGCGGCACGACGACGATCGAGCGCGGCTTCGACTACAAGGACGCGATGAGCTCGACGGCGGCGCAGCTCGTGTCGAACTGGGGATCCAATCGTCTCAACGAGCTGCGCACGCAGTACGCGCAGCGGCATTTCCACCGCCAGACCCATGACGGTCCGGAAGGCATCTCGGTGACGATCACCAACGCCATCTCGTTCGGCCATCCCACCTCGGACGGCGAAGACTTCGTCCAGGGCATCACGCAGGTGCTGGACAACTTCACGGTCATCCGCGGCCGTCACAGCTTCAAGCAGGGCTTCGATTTCCAGTACGTGCACGATACCCGCGCCGTGCCGCTGACCGCGGTGTACACCTTCCCGACCCTCGCCAGCTATCTGGCCGCGAAGGCGGGCACGGCGCCGTTCGGCTATACGACCTTCGCCCAGGTCATCGGCGATCCGAAGTTCAAGATGAACAGCTCGCTGTTCAGCGCCTTCTGGCAGGACGACTGGCGCGTGAAGGAAAACGTCAAGCTGCTCTACGGCTTCCGCTACGACGCCTACTTCTATCCCGAGGCCAACCCGAGCGCGCCGTTCTCGTATTCGCAGGAGTTCAAGGACGACACCAACAACTTCGGGCCCCGGCTCGGCCTGGCCTGGACCCTCGGCGCCAGGAAGGACCAGGTGATTCGCGCCAGCACCGGCATCATGTATGACCAGCCGCTGCTCGCCGTCTACGAGAACGCGATCCAGCAGAACGGGCTGCCGGCGCGGACGACCTACTCGCTCTCGGGGACGAGCGCCTGCGCCCCCGCCTTCCCGGCGGTCCTCTCGACGGGGCCGGGCGCGTGCGCGCCGGCGCAGAGCATCTTTGCGCCGGATCCGGATTTGAAGCTCGCCTACAACATCCAGAACAGCGCCCAGTACGCGCGCGGCTTCGGCCGGTCTTACAACGGGTCGGTGGGCGTGGTCTACAACCGCGGCTACAACCTGCCGGTCATCAACAACATCAACTTGATCAACCCGATCGGGACGCTGGCCGACGGACGCGGCATCTACAACACGCAGGTCAATGCCGCCACGCGCCTGGATCCGCGCTTCAACCAGATCAACGTCGTCCAGTCGCCCGGCGAGTCGACCTACAAGGCGCTGATGCTGACGTTCGGCAAACGGTCGTCCGGCGGCGTCCAATACGATCTGAACTACACGCTCGGCAAGGGCATCGATACGGCGCCGCTCGCCGGCGCGACGTTGTCGGTCCAGGGCGATCAGCCGCGTTCGGATCCGGCCAACCTGGAGCGCGACAAGGGGCCCAACGCGCTCGATACCCGGCATTCGTTCAACGGCAGCATTGTCGCCATGTCGCACTTCAACCATGGGCCGACGGCGCTGCGCAAGCTGCTGAGCGACAACCAGGTGGGCGTCATCCTGCAGTTCAACAGCGGCGTGCCGTTTACGCTGACCAGCAACCGCGACCTGAACCAGGATGGCGCCGGCGCCGACCGGCCGCTGAACATCGGCCGTAACTCTTATTACTACCCGACGCGCTACAACGTCGACGCGCGGTTGTCGCGGTTCATTCCGCTCGGCGGCACGCGCCGCGTGGAGATCCTGGGCGAGTTCAAGAACATCTTCAACATCGTCCAGACGAACTCGGTCCGCAACGGCGTCAACGTCGACCCGGCCGGCAACATCCTCTCGCCGCTGGTGTTCGGCACCACGCCCTCGACGCTGACGTCGCTGCCGTCGAGCAGCAGCGATTTCCTGCCGCTCGGCGGCTACGAGCAGCGCAAGTTCCAGCTCGGGTTCAAGTTTGCGTTCTGAACTGAGCCGGTGCTCGGGTGCTCGGGTGCGGGGTGGGGTGCTGGTGTGCTCAGGTGCTACGTGCTGAGGGTGCTGGTGCTTTGGCGCCGTGGTGCGCCGGCCGCACCTCGAGCACCGTGCACCCCGTAGCACCATGCACCAGCACCCGTAGCACCCAGCACCTTTAGCACCCAGCACCCTTACTGAGGCTTCCGATGCGATTCAACCGCTTCGTCTTTGCCGCCGCGGCCCTGGCCCTGGCGACGTCCGCGCTGACCATGGCGACGCGCGCCCAGCAGCGCTCGCCGCAGTTCTTCGTCGAGCCGCTGTCGGACGCGAACGGGCAGGTCGGTCTCGGCCTCGCGCTGCGCAAGCTGACCACGGTCGGCACCTTCATGCACACGACCGCCCATCCCGACGACGAGAACAACGCCGTGCTGGCGCTGCACGCGCGCGGCCTTGGGATGCGCGTCGCGCTGCTCACCGCGACTCGCGGCGACGGCGGCCAGAACGAGATCGGCCCGGAGCTGTTCGACGCCATCGGGGTCCTCCGCACCGAGGAGCTGCTCGCCGCGCACCGCTGGGACGGCGCCGAGCAGTACTTCACGCGCGCGGTCGACTTCGGCTTCTCGTTCAGCCCGCAGGAGACGATCCAGAAATGGGGACACGACGAGATCCTCGGGGACTTCGTCCGCATGATCCGCACCATCCGCCCGGACGTGATGGTGACGCTGCCGCCCACGGGCACCGGCGGCGGGCAGCATCACCAGGTGTCCTCGACCTTGAGCTTCGAAGCGTTCACGGCGGCGGCGGATCCCTCGAAGTTTCCCGAGCAGCTGCAGCAGGGACTGCGGACCTGGCAGGTGAAGAAGCTGTATCAGCCTGGTGGCGGCGGTTTCGGCCGTCTCGGCGGACCGGGTGGTCCGGGCGGGCGCGGGGGACGGGGCGGCCGCGGCGGTCCGCCTCCGCCCGCTGGAGCCGGGCGGGCTGCGGCGGGACAGCCTTCGGCTGGCGCAGCGGCTGGCGGAGATCTTCCGCCGCCCCCTCCGCCGGATCCGAACGCGAAGTACGCGACCATCGACACCTCCGGCTACGACCCGCTCCTCGGCTGCACCATCGGCGAGGTCGGCGGCGTCGCCGCCAGCATGCACAAGTGCCAGGGGCGCTCGCCGATCCAGAACTTCGGCGGCGTGTCCGGCGCGCGCTACCGCCTCGCCGCCACCGTCATCGAGGCGCAGAAGAACAAGGACGAGACGTCGCTCTTCGAAGGGATCGACACCTCGCTCGCGAGCCTGTTGCAGTACGCCGGCGCCACTCCGCCGGCGGCGCTGCGCGACGGCCTCGCCGCGGTGACGACGCGCGCCATCAACGCCCAGAAGGCGTTCATGGGCTCGCAGAATCCCGCCGTCACGCTCCCCGATCTGCTCGCCGGGCTGACCGCCGTCCGCACGCTGCGCAGCGCGCTGCCCTCGTACGGCCTGACCGACAGCGCCCTTTACGAGATCGACCTTCGCCTGAAGCAGAAGGAGGACCAGTTCCAGCAGGCGATCATCCTCGCGCACGGACTGCGGATGGACGCGATCGCCGACGACGGCGTGGTCATGGGCAACCAGCCGATCCGGGTGACGACCAACGTGGCCAATCGCGGGCCGGAAGACGTCGCCGTCAAGAGCGTGAAGCTCCTCGGCTTCAATGGTGACGCGGCCTGCCCGTCCGCGCCGATCAAGAACTCGCCGGCGTTCAACTGTTCGTCCGACGTGAAGATTCCGGCCGCTGCGAAGCTGACCAATCCGTACTGGATCCGCCTGCCCGAGTCGGGGCGCGCCGAGCTCGAGCCCGATGCGCCGCAGGGACTGCCGTTCCGTCCGTCTCCCTTCCGGGCGCGGTTCGAGTTCGAGATCACTGGCGTGCTCGTCTCGTCGGAGCTGCCGGTCCAGTACCGCTACGCCGGCGATCTCGCCACCGGCGAGAAGCGCATGGAACTGAACGTCGTCCCGGGCCTGGCGCTGCACGTCGAGCCCGCGGTGATGATCGTGCCGCTGAAAGTGGCGGCCGGCGTGGATCGGCGCAAGGAAGTGCGCGTGACGGTGGAGAACAACACCAAGGGGGCGGCGACCGCGTCCATCGGCCTCAAGGTGCCGGCGGGCTGGCGGGTGCTGCCCGCGTCGCAGCCGGTCTCGCTGTCCGCGGAGGGTGAGAGCACGACGGTCCGCTTCACGGTATCGCCGCCCGCGGCCCCGGCCATCGGCGAGCTGGCGCTGAAGGCGGAGGCGACGGCGGCGAAGGCGCCGGACCTCACCGGGTCGGAGCAGTTCACGCAGGGCTACCAGGTGATCGAGTACCCGCACATCCAGCGGCGCCAGAAGGTGATTCCGGCGGAGACGACGGTGAAGGTCGTGGATGTCGGCGTCGCGCCGGGGATCAAGCTCGGCTACGTCATGGGCGTCGGCGATCTCGTGCCGCAGGCGCTCGATCAGCTCGGCGTGAAGGCGACGATGATCGACAGCGAGGAACTGGCCTACGGCAACCTCGCCAAGTACGACACGATCATGCTCGGGATCCGCGCCTACGAACGGCGCGAGGATCTGAAGGCCTACAACCACCGCCTGATCAAGTACGTCAACGACGGCGGCACGCTCATCGTCCAATACAACAAGACGGGGGAGTTCAACCAGGCGCAGTACGGACCCTATCCCGCGCTGGTCAGCAGCAATCGCGTGACTGACGAGACCGCGCCGGTGGAGATCCTGGAGAAAGAGCATCACGCCTTCACGTATCCCAACCGGATCCGCCAGGACGCCTGGGACGGATGGGTACAGGAGCGGGGACTCTACTTCCTGGGGGAAAAAGACGCGAAATACACCGACCTGGTGCAGTTGCAGGACCCGTTCGAGTACAACCCGGGCGCCAAGGGCGGCGCGCTGGTCGAGGCCCGGCTGGGTAAAGGACGGTGGATCTACGTCGGGCTCGGGCTCTGGCGGCAGCTGCCGTACGGCACCGTCGGCGCGTACCAGCTGATGGCGAACCTGATCAGTCTCGGTAAGGTGCCAAAGGCCGCCCCGATCACGCGGTAGACTATTCGTCTCGCATGAAGGCATTCGGATCCACGCTCGTCGTCCTGCTGCTCGTGTCCGGCGTCGCGCTCATCGGCTACGAGCGCTGGACGTCGCCGCTCAAGGATGCGGATGCCGCGCTCGCGGACGGCCGCCTCGAACAGGCGATCGTGAGCTACCAGCTCGCCGAGGCCCGCTTCGACGCGCTGCCCGCCGCGAAGCAGATGGTGGCGCTCGAGTACAACCGCGCGGTGGGGAATCATCTCCTCGCGCTCTATCGCCTCAAACGCTTCGACGAAGTGATCGACCTGGCCCAGAAGGCGCCGCCCGCCGCGGCGCCGAACTTCTGGTCCGGGTGCGCGTTCTTCGAGAAGGCGATCGTCGAGGAATCGCCGGAAGCGCGGCTCGGCTGGCTGAGCCGCGCGGAAGAAGAGTTCCGCAAGGCGATCGAGGCGGCGCCGAACGACTGGGACACCAAGTTCGACTTCGAGCTCACGACGCGCCTCGCGGCGGAGCTTCGCAAGCAGCCCAACACGCCCCCGAAGCAGATGATGCAGCTGCTGCGGCCACCCACGGCGGGCGCCAGGCCGCCGCGCCGGACCGGCTAGCGTGCGGTTCCTCCGGCCGGAGTTCGCGCCGTGGTGGCAGATCCTGCCGATCCTGCTGGCGGCCTGCACCCTCCGTTATCTCTACGTCCGGCGGCAGCGGCGCCTCACGCCGGTGTCGGATCGCTTCCGCGGACTGTCGCGCCGATCGACTTGGGTGCGCGAAGTCGCGATCGGCGGACTCACGCTCATGGCCGGCGGCGCGCTCGTCTTCGCGCTGGTGCGCCCGCAGGCGCCGCTGACCACGAGGATCCCGCAGTACGAGCGCGAGGATCTCGTCATCATGCTCGACCGCTCGGCGTCGATGCGCGCGCACGACGTCGCCCCGTCGCGCTTCTCGCGCGCGACCGAGGAGATCCGGACGTTCCTGAAGAACAAGCCGGAGAACATCGATCGCGTCGGTCTCGTCGGCTTCGCCGGCAGCTCGCTCATCCTGTCCTACCTGACGCGGGACCTCGATACCGTCGCCTTCTACCTGGACTGGATCGAGCACGATCCGCAGACGTTCCTCGGCACCAACATCGGGGCCGCGCTGAAGAACGCGCTCGAGGTCGCGCGCAAGGACGATCGCAAGACGCGCAAGATTTTCGTCATCCTCTCGGACGGCGAGGACTACGGCGGGGAACTCAATCGCCAGCTGACCGTCTACCGCCAGGAAGGGCATCACATCAACAGCATCGGCATCGGCTCGGACGACGAAGTGCCGGTGCCCGAGATGCAGGCCGACGGCAAGGAAGTGCCGCTGCGCGACGAAGGCGGGCGCATCGTCCGCACCCGCTTCGAGGAGGCGACGCTGCGCGAGCTGGCGAGCAATACCGGCGGCCGCTACCTGCGCTCGCGCACCGGCGGCGACCTGACGAAGGCGCTGCACGAGATCGAGCAGGGGGAGCGGACCCTGGTGGGCTACCGCACCACCACCGAATATCGCGACCTGTATCCCGCGGCGCTGGCCGTCGCCGCGGCGGCGATGGCCGCCCTCTGGTTGTACTTATGACCCGCCTCCGCGATGACGAGGATTTGGGCGACGGCGAGGCAAGCTCCCTATGATCGAACAGCGGGCGTTGAATGCCCAGGCGGCGGGGGAGATCGTCACCGGTCTCGAGCACGAGATCGGCAAGGTGATCGTCGGCCAGCACGTGCTCATCCGCCGGATGCTGACGGCGCTGTTCGCGGCGATTCCGTTCGCCGTGTCGAAAGGGCGCGCCCGCTCCGGCTGCGGCCACCTGCTGCTCGAGGGTGTCCCGGGCGTGGCCAAGACGCTGACCGCGACGACGCTGGCCCAGGCGATCTCGGCGAAGTTCCAGCGCGTCCAGCTG
>Ga0066652_100001776_pt1 | contig 11411 bp, 9 predicted proteins | sample GraSoiAngelo_101_FD_71413 | JGI IMG/M metagenome (GOLD analysis project Ga0066652, IMG submission 71413) | Grasslands soil microbial communities from the Angelo Coastal Reserve, California, USA - 14_0903_02_30cm | ecosystem: Environmental > Terrestrial > Soil > Grasslands | place: USA...
AGAAAAGAAAAAGTCAGATGATCTCTTATTAAATATTTTGCCTGAAGTGGTTGCTCAGGAATTAAAGCAAACAGGACGGACCACTCCGCGTAGTTATGAGTTGGCCACAGTAATGTTCACAGACTTCGAAAACTTTACATTAAAAAGCGAAAAGCTTTCTCCTGAAGAACTAGTATCCATTATTGATTCATGTTTTAAAAGATTCGATGAGATCATTTCAAAACATAATCTTGAAAAAATAAAAACAATCGGTGACGCTTACTTATGTGTAAGCGGTTTACCTGATACAAAGGACCATAATGCTGTAAGTGTGATAAAGGCAGCGATCGAAATCATAGATATGATAAAAGAACTGCGTGAGTCAAAAAGCGAAAACGGGTTCTTTGACATAAGAATTGGGATACATACAGGTCCGTTGGTAGCAGGTGTAGTTGGCAGTAAAAAATTTGCTTATGATATTTGGGGTGATACCGTAAATACTGCTGCAAGAATGGAGCAAAATAGCGAAGCTAATCGCATAAATATTTCTCAAAGCACTTACGAATTGGTGAAAGATAAATTCAATTGCAGCTTCCGTGGAAAACAACCGGCAAAAAATAAAGGATTGATCGAAATGTATTTTGTAGAGAATAAAATGTGATATGCCGGGGTTTCAAATGGTGATCGGTTAGGAAGGATTTTCATTTTTATCACAAACCTTAGTAACAAGAAACAGAATTTGTATTTTAACCTTGTTACTTTAGGAGTTAATAAGTAGGAAGGTAATAGGGTTGCCAGAGGCGCCTTCTTTTTTTACTAAGGGTTTAACGGCTGGCATTGGAATTTGTATCTCATCTTTAAAAATGAAGTAATCCAACAATTGCGGAATAGAATTGTTACAGTACAAGAGTGCGACGCAACGAGGTTCAATAGTAGCACAAAAGCTAGGCACATAAAAATTGCTTTCCTCGTAAACTAAACGACCTTGTAAATCCTCACGGTTGCTTACCTTCGCACCTCAAATTTAAAAACTGAACTAATCATGAGCACAGTTAGAGTTGCAATTAATGGTTTTGGACGAATTGGCAGGCTTGTTTATCGCCAGATCTATAAAATGGATGGCATTGATGTAGTGGCGATCAATGATCTTACCAGCCCTAAAGTATTGGCCCATCTTTTAAAGTATGATAGTGCGCAGGGACGATTTGACCAGGATGTAAAATCGACAGAAAATTCAATCGTTGTAAATGGTGATGATATAAAAATATATGCACAAAAAGATCCGGCACAGATACCATGGAAGGATCATAACGTTGATGTCGTGTTAGAATGCACAGGATTCTTTGCTGACAAAACAAAAGCGGAAGCACATTTGAAAGCTGGCGCAAAGAAAGTGGTGATCAGTGCACCGGCAACCGGCGATCTGAAAACGGTTGTATTTAATGTGAATCATAGTATTCTGGATGGTAGTGAGACCATCATCAGCTGTGCAAGTTGCACAACGAACTGTCTGGCACCAATGGCGCAAGTACTTGACGAAAAATATGGCATCGTAAATGGATTGATGACAACTGTTCATGCTTATACGAATGATCAGAATACACAGGATGCTCCACATCCAAAAGGTGATCTTCGCCGTGCAAGAGCCGCTGCGCAAAATATTGTTCCGAATAGCACCGGCGCTGCAAAAGCAATTGGGCTTGTTCTTCCAAATTTGAAAGGAAAATTAGATGGCTCAGCTCAACGTGTACCTACTTTGACTGGTTCACTGACTGAAGTGACAGCATTGCTTGGTAAGAAAACAACTGTGGAAGAAATAAATGCTGCTATGAAGGCCGCAAGCAATGAAAGCTTTGGTTATACAGAGGATGAAATTGTGAGCAGTGATATTATTGGTATTAGTTTCGGTTCATTGTTTGATGCCACGCAAACAAAAGTGCAGAATGTCGGCGATACTCAGCTTGTACGCACAGTGAGTTGGTATGATAATGAAATGAGTTATGTGAGCCAGTTGGTTCGTACGCTTCATTATTTTGCAAAATTGATAAAATAAATATTTTCAAATATTAATGTCCCGCCTGAGGCGGGACATTTTTGTTTAAGCTATTTTTGATATTCCAAAATAGTAACTATGTCACAATTTTCTGAGCATAATTTTAAAGGAGAAAAAGCATTGGTTCGTGTTGATTTCAATGTTCCGCTAAATGATAAATATCAAATTACTGATGATACAAGAATGAGTGCAGCGGTACCAACTATTCAAAAAATAATTAAGGATGGAGGCAGTGTGATATTAATGAGTCATTTTGGGCGTCCGAAAGATGGTCCTTCAGAAAAATATTCTTTGAAGCATCTTGTCGTGCATCTAAGAAGATTGCTGAATGGTGAAACAGTTTTGTTCGCCAATGATTGTATTGGAGAGGAAGCAACTAAGATGTGTGCCGACCTGCAACCTGGTGAAGTTTTATTATTAGAAAATCTTCGTTTTTACAAAGAAGAAGAAAAAGGAGATGAAACATTTGCTGAAAAACTAAGCAAGCTTGGTGATGTATATGTAAACGATGCATTTGGTACTGCTCACCGTGCACATGCTTCTACTGCTGTGATCGCAAAATTTTTTCCTGCAGAAAAAAGAATGTTCGGTTTGTTAATGGAAGGAGAAGTAAAGAGTGCTGAAAAGGTGTTACATAATTCAGAAAAACCTTTTACTGCCATCATAGGTGGAGCAAAAGTTTCTGATAAGATCATGATACTTGAAAATCTTTTGAACAAGGCAACCGATATTATTATTGGAGGTGGAATGGCTTATACTTTTTTGAAAGCAATGGGAGGAAAGATCGGTAATTCACTTTGTGAAGAAGACCGTCTTGGCACAGCTGATGAGATATTGAAAAAAGCAAGTGCCAAAGGTGTTTGTATTCATCTTCCACCAGACTCGATCATTGCAGATAAGTTTGAAGCAACAGCTGATACATCAGATGCGCCAAGCAATAATATACCTGATGGGTGGATGGGATTGGATATTGGACCAAATGCATGTGATCAATTTTGCAACGTGATCAAGCGAAGCAAAACCATATTATGGAATGGCCCTATGGGAGTTTTTGAAATGGAGAAATTTCGTCATGGCACTAAGGCGATAGCAAAGGCTGTTGCGGAAGCTACAGATTCAGGAGCCTTTTCACTTGTCGGAGGCGGCGATAGTGTTGCAGCGGTCAATCAATTTGGCTACGCCGATAAAGTAAGTTATGTGAGCACAGGTGGTGGTGCTATGCTTGAATATTTCGAAGGAAAAGAATTACCGGGTATTGCTGCCATCAAACAATAAGTAATTCTGTCATAAAAATAATATGGCCCCTGATTTGAACAGGGGCTTTAGTATTTTTAAAACACTTAATTTTAAACTCTAACTAAACTTTAAAAACATGAAAGGGACACGTAATCTTACAGTATTGATCATATTGGGTATTGTACTTATTCTGGGCGTGTGGAGCTGTAGTGGATATAATGGATTGGTAAAACAAGATGAAACTGTAAAAAATAAATGGAATGATGTGCAAAGCAGTTACCAGCGCAGAGGTGATCTGATACCAAATCTTGTTGCTACTGTGAAAGGCGCTGCCGAATTTGAAAAAGAAACCTATACACAAGTGGCATTAGCCCGTGCAGGTCAGTTGAAGCAAGCAGTAAATGTTCCAGTTGATAGTTTAAATACACAAAGGATGCAAGAGATCCAGAAAACAAGTAAAGAAGCTATGGATGCGACCCGGGCGGCAATCAATATTGCAGTTGAGCGTTATCCTGATCTAAAAGCTACGGGGAATTTTTCAAATCTGCAGGCTCAGCTTGAAGGAACCGAGAATCGCATCAATGTAGCAAGGAATGATTTTAATGCGGCGATCAATACTTATAATACCAAAGTGCGTTCCTTTCCTACCAATATTTTTGCTGGTATCATGGGTTTCAAGGCAAGACCGGGTTTCGCAGCAGAGGCTGGTTCTGAAAAAGCTCCTGAAGTAAAATTTTAATCCAGTAAATAAAATCAGTTGAACATTTTTCCCTGGAAAAAGAAGAAAGATTTCTTCACCGCAGAAGAGCAGCAACGTATTATCGAAGCAATTCGCGATGCCGAACATATGACCAGTGGTGAGATCCGTGTTTTTGTAGAGAGCAGATGCAGTTATATGGATGCCATTGATCGTGCTGCTGAACTTTTTTTTCAGCTTGAAATGCAAAAGACCGACGATCGCAATGCTGTTTTATTATATGTCGCAATGAAAGACCGCCAACTCGCTGTTTTTGGCGATGAAGGCATTCATGACAAAGTGGGAAATGAATACTGGAACAATGAAGTGCATAAAATGATCAGCAATTTTAACAGGGAAAATTATGCAGCCGGTATTGTGGAAGTTGTAAAAGATATTGGTGTGGCGCTGACAAAAAATTTTCCATTCAATAATGATACGGATAAAAATGAATTACCTGACGATATAGTGTTTGGTAAATAAATGAAAAAAATTCTTTTCATAGCTTGTCTTCTTTTTTCGCTTGGTGCAATAGCACAGGTAGAAAAAGCTATTCCTCAAAGACCAAGTCCACCACGCCTTTATAATGATTTTACTAAAGGAAGAAATTTTCTTACCACCGAACAAGCTTCTTACCTGGAAGGGAAATTGGTAGCATATAATGATAGTACATCAAGCCAGGTTACAATAGTTATTGTAGAAGATCTTAAAGGATATGATGCAAATGAATTTGCAACAGCATTGGGAAGAAAGTGGGGTGTAGGTGGACAGCAATTTAATAATGGTGTAGTTGTTCTTATTTCCACTGGCGGTGGAGATGGAAATCGTGATGCCTACATAGCAACCGGATATGGACTTGAAGGAGCAATACCTGATATTACTGCAAAACAGATCATAGAAAATGAATTAATTCCGGAATTTAAAGAAGGTAATTATTACAGTGGTTTAAATAAAACTGTTGATGCAATTATAAAAGCAGCCGCAGGTGAATATAAAGCTCCACAAGGTTATGGTAAACGAAAAGGATTAAGTCCCGGTAAAATTTTTCTTCTTGTAATTATTATTTGGATCATTTTAGGAATTGTTGGAAGAGGTGGAGGTAAGGGTGGTGGCTATGCTTCACGTCGTGGTTATCGTGGTGTAGGCGGACCTTTTTGGTGGGGAGCCGGAAGCGGAATGTTTGGAGGAGGAAGCGGTGGAGGCGGTTGGTCAGGCGGCGGAGGAGGAGGATTCGGAGGATTTGGTGGAGGAAGTTTTGGTGGTGGCGGTGCAGGAGGAAAATGGTAAAAGATTTTAATCTCGTTCAAAATTATAAGTTCATTCACGAATATTCTTCTCATTTTTCCTTACTCTTTACTTTAGATTTTTATCACCTTGATGTGAAAACTTTCTATTCGAAATTATTTCCTCATTCATTGTATTTAGTTTTTTATTGTTGAAATATTTCTACGAAACATTATTGTTATATGTTTCGTTTTTTTGGCATTTTTATAGCCGTTCGATTATTTGCTTATAGATTTTTCAATCAAATAAAAAAGGAGGTCTTATGAATCGTAGAAATGATGATGATCGTGGCGGAAGAAGAAACCGTGGTGGATGGTTCGGTGATCCTGAAGGTCATGCTGAAGCGGCACGAAGAAGCCGCGGTGGCAGAAGCCGATCATCGAGAGATGAAGATTACGATGATGATTATGAAAGAAGAGGTCGTTCATCCAGAGACGATGATGATGATTATGATGAAGAGGATGGAAGAAGCCGTGGACATGGCGGTTGGTTTGGTGATCCGGAAGGACATTCAGAAGCTGCCCGCAGAAGAAGCAGTAATAGTGGACGGGGGCGTTCATCAAGAGATGAGGATGATGATTACGATGATGAGGATTATGATAGCCGGGGAAGAAATAGAAGCGGTGATGGTGAAGGCCGCGGATGGTTTGGCGATCCTGAAGGACATGCAGAAGCAGCAGAAGAGGGATGGCAACATCGCAGTGGCGGAAGAAGCAGAGGTCGTTCATCCCGCGATGATGAAGATGAAAGAAGTACAAGACGTATGAGAACATCATCTGGCAGAAGTCGTAGTGGCGAAGGCCGGGGATGGCATGGTGATCCTCGGGGACATGCACAAGCAGCGGAAAAAAGATGGCGTAGCCGTTAATAACTAAAAAAGGAGATTGAAAAATTCAATCTCCTTTTTAATAAAATATCTAAACTTTTAATTCTTGTTTAAACAAAAGCATTGATCAGATGACGGAAATGGTTCAGTTAAAATCCTTTCTTTTCACCTGCCGGAATTTTGGATTTAATATAATCAACCAATTCTTTTAAGGCAGTATTACCAGTATCCGTTTTTAAAGCTTCTTCTTTTTTTGTTGCAATATTTTGCAAAGTTTCATTAATGTAAGGATCGGTTTGAATTCTGTATTGGGAAGGAATTGCTTCACGGAATTTTATTATATCATCAACAGCTGCTTTAACTTTTTCTGTATTTTTTAATGCGCCAAGATAAATTCCCAATGTTCCAAGCGCATTAAACTTTTGATTTGATACCGGCATTTTATTAAACTCACCAATGATTTCTTCTTCGAGACTTTCGTCGCCTGAGGCAGCCTTTGCACCTTGAAGAGAACTTTTTAATGTTCCTTTAGCTGGTTTGGTATCTAATTGTTTTGCTATAGTCATCGCTGCATCTTTATCCACTTCAAGCAATGCATCTAATGCATTTCCAGACACGGAATAAGAAGAGTCAGTTGTTGCGGCTTTAAATAAAGGAATATACTCAGCTTTCTTATATTGGCCAAGCTGGCTTATAGCATTTGCTCTCGCTGTTGATTTCTTATCATTTTTTGCAAGATCCAAAATGATGGGTTCAACGGCTTGTTTCACTTTTTCATTTTTAAGATCAAGGCTAAATAAAGCCGCGTTGCGAAGCCCATGATATTTATCTTTCAATGCAGTTTTTAATAAATCAAGTGCTTTCGGATCATCTTGCGTTTTTGCAGCAAATTGAATGGCTTCAAGCCTGTCAACATATTTGCCCGCATATTTATATTGATGAATGAAATTATCCAGTGTTTTGTTATCTTTTTTATTCCATAATAAAATTTTGTCTCCATCCACATTTACCAGGTCAGGATGCTTGCTATAGTTAAATGTAAAAGTATCTACCTCATTTTTTGCCCAAACATTGTAACGAACTTTATTTGCGCCATTATAAATATCAACGGCAATTGGCAGCGTAAATAATTTCCCGCTTTTTTGTATTTGTTTGATTATGACTTTTACTTTTCCTGCGGCATCATCATAAACATAATCGATAGTTACAGATGGATGCCCGTTATCAAAATACCATTGGCTAAAGAACCAATTCAGGTCGCGGCCAGTTACTTCTTCAAATGCAAGTCTTAGCTGATGTGCTTCTGCGGCTTTGAATTTATTTGTTGTAAGGTAAAGATTAAGCGATTTAAAGAAGGCGCTATCCCCCACAAAATTTCTTAGCATGTTAAGTACGCGACCGCCTTTTTGGTAGCTCACCTGGTCAAACATATCTTCTTTGTCAGCATAGAAAAAACGGACAAGATCTTTTGATTCACTTCCGCTTTGTAAATAGCTCTGCATACCCTGGTAATTTTCAGCATCACCGGCGTCTTTACCATATTTATATTCATCCCATAAAGTCTCACTAAAATCAGCAAACGACTCATTTAATGTAAGATTGCTCCAACTTTCAGCCGTAACATAATCACCAAACCACTGATGAAATAATTCGTGTGCAATGGTGCCTTCCCAATTATTACCATCAACCAATTCTCTTGCATCTTGCTGTGCACTTTCCTGGTGAAGAGTAGCAGTTGTGTTTTCCATGGCGCCGGCAACATAATCACGGCCGGTTATCTGTGAATATTTCACCCAGGGAAAAGGAACGCCAGTGATCCTTGAAAAAAATTCGATCATTTCAGGAGTATTACCAAAGATCTTTTTTGCAACAGATCCATATGCGGGTTCTACATAATAATTAACTTCTTTGCCTCGCCAACTATCTTTAATTATGGTATAATCACCAACGCCAAGAAAGAAAAGATAGGGAGAATGTGGGAGATCCATTTTCCAGTAATCTGTTCTTGTACCATCGGCATTTTTCTTTTGACTCATCAGTTTTCCATTGGAAAGAGTGACATATTTATTATCAACTGTAACAATAAGTTCTTCGGTTGTTTTCTGACTTGTTTTGTCAATTGTTGGAAACCATGCAGAGTTTGATTCTGTTTCTCCTTGTGTCCATATCTGAGTTGGCTTGTCTTTTTCTTCTCCTTTCGGATTTATAAAATACATCCCTTTAATACCAAGAAAATCGTCAGTTCCATATTTTTCCTGGTATTCGTCTGGCTTGGCTATGTAGTCAATATATATAGTATAATTTTCATTTGCTTTATAAGTCCTATCTAATTTGATCCTGATGTTCTGATCATCATATTCATATTTTAAAGGAATTTGTTTTGCGCCTTTTACTAAAGCAACTTTTTTAAATTCCATTCCTTTAGCATCGAGGTTTAGCGAGTCAGTTGAATAAAAATGTGGTTTCAACGTGATCCATGCTTTTCCATACAAATAGGATTTTGAAAAGTCGGGTTTGACTTCAAGTTTTGTATGAAGAAGGTCATTTATTTTAGTTGCGGTTTCACGGTATTCTTTTTTCCAGGAGGTGTCTTTTAATACTGTCTCCTGAGCTATTAACTGAAGGCTGATCAAAAGAATTGCAAAAAACGAAGTCACCAATTTCATATAATTGTTTTTTAAGGATCAAAAATAGAAGTTGTCACTCAAGCCCGACCTGCCATTTTTATAAATGGCAAGTTAATTCTTTAAAGAAGTCTTAAGGGTTATTTAATTAACTTTGATCAACTTTACCCATATAATTTCCAGATGAAAAAATTCTTTAAGCTATTCGTATTCTTATTTTTTGCATCAGCTTCACTCCATGCACAAAAAGTATATTTTATTTATTTGCAAACGGATAACCAGCAACCTTTTTATGCCCGCATGGGAGATAAGATCTATAATTCTACAACTGCCGGTTATTTGATATTATCAAACCTCCATGATAGTACTTACTCATTAAATATCGGGATACAAGGAAGCGAAGTGGCAGATCAGCCTTATTCAATATCTGTGAATAAGAAAGATCAGGGTTTTTTAGTCAAAAATTTTGGAGATAAAGGGTGGGGGCTTTTTAATCTTACTTCAATGACTACGATAATGCCCCAAAGCAAATCAGCTAATTCGGCACAAAATATAAAAACGGAAAAGAGAGAAGATAATGCATTTACAAATTTACTTGCAAAAGCTGCTGATGATTCAACGATAAAAGAAAAGCCGGTAATAGAAAAGCCAGTAGAAAAAAAGGCTGATGCTACGGCATCGAATCCGGAAAAAAAAGAAGAAGTAAAAGAAATTGCACCATCATCACAGGGTGAAATTAAAAATGGTGTTCCTTCCACACAAAGTGATATTAAAAAAGGAATTATAGTGGCTCCTGTAGTTATAAAAGATGAGCCAAAGATTGATGCTCAGGAATCAAAAAATATGGCACAAATAAAAGAGGATTCGATTTCGGCTGCGAAAGCTAAAGAGGAAGAATTGATGAAACAAGAAGACTTACGAAAACAGGACTCGATCGAAAAAGCAAAGACACAAATTACCACAGAGACTGAATATAAAAGATCTGTAGTAAAACTTAAATCTGAAAGTTCAACTACTGTAGGGATTGGCCTGGTTTTTCTTGATATATTATCTGACCAGGTAACAGATACAATCAGGGTGCTTATTCAACCTGATACAAAAAAGGTAACCCCAGCACAATCTAATCAGCAAGAAAAAAAATTTCTTGATATTCCGTCTGGTGATTCCGTTGCCGTTGAGAAAGATGTCACACAAAAGGCAGCAGTTAAAAGTAATAGTTGTAAAGCAGTGGCGGTTGAAGACGATTTTTTTAAGCTTAGAAAAAGAATGGCTGCCGCAAATAATGATGATGCAATGATCGCAGAAGCAAAAAAAACTTTTAAGACAAAATGTTTTTCTACTACACAAGTGAGAAATCTTAGCGCCTTATTTCTAACTGATGAATCAAAATATAAATTTTTCGATGCAGCGTATCAATATGTAACTGATCTTGAAAACTTTTCTACCCTTCAATCAGCACTAAAAGATGAATATTTTATTAATCGGTTTAAAGCAATGATTCATTAGAAATTCCAATGCGTTATTTTCTCGAAGTAGCATATAAGGGGACAAATTATAGCGGTTTTCAATCGCAAAAAAACGCTAACACAATACAGGCTGAAGTTGAAAAGGCATTTAAGGTACTTCTTAAGGAAGAAATACAGTTAACAGGCTCATCCCGTACAGATACCGGAGTGCATGCATTGCAAAATTATTTTCATTTTGATACCAAAGAGGAATTATCATCCCAGCTTCTATATAATCTAAACGCAATTTTGCCGGGAGATATAGCCGCCAGGAATTTGCATAAGGTAAAAGATGAAGCACATTGTCGCTTTGATGCAATTGCAAGGGAGTATAAGTATTACATATATCAAAAGAAAAATCCTTTTTTAGAAGACAATGCCTGGTATTATCCATATACTTTGGATCTTGAATTAATGCAAAAGGCCGCCACAATTATTAAAGAATATTCGAATTTTACGTCCTTTTCAAAAAGAAATACACAGGTTAAGTCTTTTACTTGCGACGTACAGGAGAGCCATTGGACAATCGAAGGAGAAAGCTTTGTCTATCAGGTAAAGGCCAATCGTTTTTTGAGAGGTATGGTCAGGGCTTTAGTTGCTACTATGTTGAAAGTAGGTAGAAATAAAACCAATCTGGATACTTTTCGAACCATTATTCAATCCCAGGATTGTACTCTGGCAGATTTTTCGGCTCCCCCAAATGGCTTATTTTTAATCCAGGTAACTTTTTCACGCAACTATTTCAATTAATTTTTTTCCCTGAAACGTATAACAGTAGGCCTGTCTATTGGTTTATGATTTCTATTAACTAAAAAACATTTGGTGGCTAAAGTTCCACTCATATCTTTGCCGCCCGTTTGGATAAAACGAGCTCTTTAAATGTGAATGATTGCTGAATGAAATGTGGACAAAAACGGCAATAAAAATTGGCCGGGAAGTATAGCAACATTATCTTTGCCGCCCCCCTTAAAAAAGGGAAGTAAGTTCTTTAAAAACAAATTGAAATTCAAACCAAAAGCTATAAAAAAATATAGCAGAAATTTTGGTAGGAAACATACGAGCCTTTACCTTTGCACTCCCAAATTAAAAAATGGGAAAGCGGTAATCGCTAAAGATCTTTGAAAGTAGGGAAACAACAGCATTCCGATTTATATCGGAATCAAGGTAA
>Ga0066652_100001777_pt1 | contig 11408 bp, 5 predicted proteins | sample GraSoiAngelo_101_FD_71413 | JGI IMG/M metagenome (GOLD analysis project Ga0066652, IMG submission 71413) | Grasslands soil microbial communities from the Angelo Coastal Reserve, California, USA - 14_0903_02_30cm | ecosystem: Environmental > Terrestrial > Soil > Grasslands | place: USA...
AGCCACGGCCACAGCAGCAGCGGCGGCCACGGCGGCGGCCAGGGCAAGGGCAAGTAATGTCGCGCAAGTTTTCCGGGACGGGAGCGTCTTTGGAGTAGGACGTGCCCTCGTCCCCGGCTCCCGGGACCATGCCGCCCGCGAGGTCCCGGGGGCCTCAAATCTCGAAACGGCGCCAACGGGCGCCGTTTCTCTTCAGGGAGACTTTCCGGCCCGCTCGTTGGATACCCTCGCGGCCGAGGAAAGGAGAGACATGGCGATCGTGAACAGGCGAAACGCTCTGATCGGCTGGAGCGTCTTGCAGATCGGAAAGCGGGTCGCGAAGCGGAAGGCGAAGGAGGCCGTTCCGGGGCCGGGCGATCACGCGGGCTTGAACAAGTCGGCTATCGCGACGATCGCGGCCACTGCCGGCGGCGCCCTGGTCTTCTGGCGCAAGAAGGCGCGCACTACAGCCGAGTGACGGAGGACGGCTTCCTGCGGCAGGAGCTGTCGGCGCTCGTTCCGTACGAGCCCGGCAAGCCGGTCGAGGAAGTGCAGCGCGAGCTCGGGCTTGCGCGCGTCGTCAAGCTCGCGTCGAACGAAGGGCCCTACGGTCCCCTCCCCGAGGCGCTGGAGGCGATGGCACGTGTCGCGGCGGAGCTGAACCGCTATCCCGACGGAGGCGCGTACCGGCTGAGGACTGCGCTCGCGGCGCGCCACGGCGTCCGCTACGAGGAGCTCGCGATCGGCGCCGGCGCGGACGGCGTCATCGACTGCCTCTCGCAGGCGGTGCTCGAGCCGGGCGACGAGATCGTCTGCGGCTGGCCGTCGTTCCCGAGCTACGTGATCTACGCCGTGAAGCTCGGCGCGGTGCCGGTGAAGGTCCCGCTCGTGCAACAGCGTTACGACCTTCCTGCGCTGGTCGAGGCCGTGACGCCTCGAACGAAGCTCGTCTACGTCTGCAACCCGAACAATCCGACCGGGACGATGACGTCGCGCTCGGAGCTCGACGCGTACTTCGAGCGCGTGCCGGAGCACGTGCTCACGGTCGTCGACCAGGCGTACTTCGAGTACATCGACGATCCTGAATATCCCGACGCGATTGCAGAACACTTCGCACAGGAGCGGCGTGTGCTCGTCCTGCGGACGTTCTCGAAGATCTACGGGCTCGCCGGACTTCGCGTCGGCTACGCGGTCGGTCCTGCAGAGGTCGTGACGGCAATCGGCAAGGTGCGTCGTGCGTTCGACCTCACAACGCCTGCGCAGGAGGCCGCGCTTGCGAGTCTCAGCGCCGAGCAGGAGCTCTCGCGGCGACGCGCGGCGAACCGTGAGGGCCGTGCGCAGTTGGAACGCATCTTGCGCGGCCACGGGCTCGAGCCCGCGGGTCCGGCGGTGGGCAACTTCCTCTTCGCCCCCGTCGGCGGAGACGCCCAGGTCCTGTTCGACGCATTGCTGCGCGAGGGCGTGATCGTGCGGCCGCTCGCCGCGTTCGGCGCACCCGACGCCGTCCGCGTCACGGTCGGCACGCCTGAAGAGCACGAGCTCCTAGACAAAGCCCTCGGTCGAGTGAAGACGAGCGCCGTCACGTAGTGACACACTTCGGCCGGTGAACGAACTCCGCCGGCAGTTCGGCGTCATCGGCCGCGCACCGAGCTACAGACTTCTCTTCTTCGCGGCCGTCGGCTCGACGCTCGGAACCTTGCTCGCGGCCGTGGCGCTCGTCGTCGACGTCAAGGATCGCACCGACTCCGGCCTGTGGGTCAGCGCGTTGTTCATCGTCGAGTTTCTTCCTGCCGTTGCCGTCGGTCTCCTCTTCGCACCGCTGCTCGACCGGCTCTCGCGCCGCGCGACGATGATCACCGCGGACCTGGGCCGCGCGGCCGTCTTCTGCGCGCTGCCGTTCACGAACGACGCGCTGCAGATCGTCGTGCTCGCCGGAATCGCCGGGATCGCCACGGGTTTCTTCCGTCCCGCCGCGTACGCGGGCCTACCGAACCTCGTTGCCGAGGAGGATCTCGCCGCCGCAAACTCCGTGCTGCAAACGGCCGAGAACGCGAGCTGGGCAGTCGGGCCGGTGATCGGCGGCGTGCTCGTCGCCGCAACAGGACCGCACACGGCGTACTGGATCAACGCGGCGTCCTTCGTGCTCTCCGCCGCGCTGCTCACGGGGATCCCCGCGCGTTTGCTGCAAGCGGTAGTCGCTCAGAGCCACGGCCATTTGCGCGACCTGCGCGAGGGCCTTGCATTCGTCATCCACAGCCGGCCGTTGCGCGCGGTCCTGATCGCATGGACGATGGCGATGCTGGCGATTGCCGCGATCAACACGACCGAGGTGTTCCTCGCAAAGGACTCCTTCGACGCCGGCGACTTCGGTTACGGCCTTCTGTTCGGAAGCATCGGTCTCGGACTTGCGATTGGAAGTCTCGGTGCAGGAGCGCTCGTCGAGCGGCGGCCGGTCGCGGTTGTGTACGGCGGTGGGATCGTCGTCAACGCGCTCGGCTGGGGGCTCGCGGCTGCGGCGCCGAACATCTGGGTCGCAGCGGCGTGCTGCGTGCTCGGCGGGATTGGCAACGGGGCGGCCGTGCTGTGCAACGCGCTCCTCGTGCAGCGCGGCGCTCCGGACGAGTTTCGCGGGCGTGCGTTCACGGTGATCATGGCCGTCAACTACCTGGCCTTCGGCATCGGCTTCCTCGCCGGCGGCTTGCTCAACGACGCGTACGGTGCCCGCTGGGTCTGGGCCGGCTCGTCGATCCTGCTCGCCGTGTCGGGCATCGTCGCGTACGTGCTCGCGCGCGGTGTGCCGTCTCGCACGCCTGAGCCCGAGCCTGCGCTCCATTAATGGGCCGCCGCGACTGGACGCGGGAGACGCTCGCCGGCGGCGTCCGATCCGGTGACAAGCGCGCGCTGGCACGGGCGATCTCGCTTGTGGAGAACGCCGACCCGCTCGCGTACGACGTCGTGCGCGACCTGTATCCGCAGACCGGAAACTCCTACGCCGTCGGGATCACGGGACCTCCGGGCGTTGGCAAGTCGTCGCTGATCTCCTCGCTCGTCCGGCACGTGCGCAGAGACGGGCGCAGCGTCGGCGTCATCTCGGTCGATCCGTCGTCGCCGTTCTCCCACGGCGCGTTGCTCGGCGACCGCATCCGCCTCGCGGATCACTTCACCGACCCGGAGGTGTTCATCCGCTCGATGGGCACGCGCGGTCATCTCGGCGGACTCGCCGAAGCGACGTTGCAGGCGGTGCTCGTCCTCGACGCGGCCGGCAAGGAGCTCGTGTTCGTCGAGACGGTCGGCGCCGGTCAGAGCGAGGTCGAGGTAATCGGGATCGCGGACACCGTCGTGCTCGTGCTGATGCCGGGCTCCGGAGACAGTGTCCAGGCGCTGAAGGCGGGGATCATGGAGATCCCGGATGTGATCGCGATCAACAAGATGGATCACCCCGCGGCGAAGACGATGCTGAACGAGGTGCGCTCGATCCTGTCGCTCGACCGCGAGCGTGCCTGGCGTCCGCCGATCGTGCTGACGGAGGCGACGCGGGACGAGAACGTCGACGTGCTCTGGGAGAAGATCGCTGAGCATCGGGCGCATCTGGAGTCGAACGGCCTGCTCGACGAACGGCGCCGGAAGAACCTCGCCGGCGAGGTGTTCGCGGTCGCCTCGGGCCGGGCAAAGGCACACCTGGAGCGCGCGGTCGAAGGCGACCCCGAGCTGCAGCGCCTGCTCGACGAGGTTCAACGGCGTGAGCTCGATCCGCTGTCGGCCGTGCGAGAGATAATGGAAAAGGTCTTCAAGCTTGGCAACGAGGACAACACTCACACTCGCTGACATCGAGCAGGCGCGCGAGCGCATCGCGGATCACGCGCGCGTGACGCCGATCTATCGCTCCGAGACGTTCTCGCGGGTCAGCGGACGGGACGTGCGGCTCAAGGCCGAGAACCTGCAGCGGACGGGCTCGTTCAAGGTGCGCGGCGCGATGAACAAGCTCTCGTCGCTGAGCGATGCCGAGCGTGCACCCGGCGTCGTGGCGGCGAGCGCGGGCAACCACGGACAGGCGGTCGCATGGGCCGCGCGCGAGCTCGGCGCTCCCGCGACGATCTTCGTGCCGGAGGACGCGCCGATGACGAAGGTGGACGCGGCCAGGCACTACGGCGCGCAGGTGCGCTTCGTCGGCGCGAACATCGAGGAGTCGCTCACGGCGGCGGCGGGGTACGTCGACGAAAGCGGCGCGACGTTCGTGCACCCGTTCGAGGACGAGCTCGTGATTGCCGGCCAGGGGACGATCGGCCTCGAGCTCGCCGACCAGCTGGACGAGATCGAGACGGTCGTCGTCCCGATCGGCGGGGGCGGACTGTGCGCGGGAATCGCGCTCGCGCTGAAAGCGTCACGCCCGGACGTTCGAATCGTCGGCGTGCAGGCGGCGGGAACGCTGCCCGGCGGCCCTGGGTTCACCATCGCAGACGGCATCCAGGTCAAGAAGCCCGGGGAGCTGACGATGTCGATCCTCGAGCAGGTCTGCGACGAGCTCGTGCCGGTGACGGACGAGGAGATCAGCGAGGCGATCGTGCTCCTACTCGAGCGCGTGAAGCTCGTCGTCGAGGGAGCGGGCGCGGTCGGAGTCGCGGCGCTGCTCACGGATCGCGTCGGACCTGGCGACGGTCCCGTTGCGATCGTGCTTTCCGGCGGGAACATCGACCCGACGCTGCTGATCAGCGTGATGCGTCACGGGCTGACGCAGGCGGGGCGCTACCTCGTCGTGCGCACGCGCCTTCCCGATCGTCCGGGCGAGCTGGCGAAACTGCTCGCGCTGCTCGGCGCGGAGCGCGTGAACGTGCTCTCCGTCGAGCACCACCGCGAGGGGATGGACATGCCGATCTCGGCCACGGAGGTCGAGCTGACCCTCGTGACGCGGGATTCGCGGCACTGCGACGAGGTGGAGCAGACGATGGAGGGCTGGGGCTACAAGGTAGAGCGGGTCTCGTAACCGTCCTAGACTCGGCGCATGGCGGACGTCCGCAGGGAGCGGAAGGTGGTCACCGTGCTCTTCGCCGACCTGGTCGGTTTCACGGCGCGCGCCGAGGCGCTCGATCCGGAGGACGTCGAGGCGATCCTGCGCCCGTACCACGAGCGGCTCCGGTCGGAGCTGGAGCGCTTCGGCGGCACGGTGGAGAAGTTCATCGGCGACGCGGTGATGGCGCTCTTCGGGGCGCCGATCGCGCATGAGGACGATCCGGAGCGGGCCGTGCGCGCTGCGCTGGCGATCCGCGACTGGGCTCGTGAGGAGGGCGACGTGGAGGTGCGCGTCGCGGTGAACACCGGCGAGGCGCTCGTCAGTCTCAACGCGCGCCCGGAGGCCGGCGAGGGGATGGCCTCCGGCGACGTCATCAACACCGCAGCCCGTCTGCAGGCCGCGGCGCCGGTGAACGGCATCATCGTGGGCGAAACGGCGCAGCGGGCGACGCGTCACGCGATCGACTACCGCGAGCTCGAGCCCGTTGCGGCGAAGGGCAAGTCGGATCCGATTGCCGTCTGGGAAGTCGTGAACGCGCGCTCGCGGTTCGGCGTCGACCTCCTGCGCACGGTGCGGTCTCCGCTCGTCGGACGCGACCGCGAGCTCAGACTGCTGCGCGACACTCTCGTGCGCGTCCGGGAAGAGCGCTCGTCGCAGCTCGTCACGCTCGTCGGCGTTCCCGGGATCGGGAAGAGCCGGCTCGTCTACGAGCTGATGGAGTTCGTGCAGGAAGGGGGAGTGCTGACCTACTGGCGTCAGGGTCGCTCCCTTCCTTACGGGGAATCCGTGTCTTACTGGGCGCTGAGCGAGATCGTCAAGGCTCAAGCGGGAGTGCTGGAAACGGACACCGCAGAGGAGGTGCAGCGCAAGCTCCAGGCCGCAGTCGTCGATCTCGTCGGCGACGACGCGGAGGCGAGGCGAATCGGCGCGCATCTCCTACCTCTGGCCGGAGTCGGTGCGGACCCGGAGCTCAGCGGCGACCGCCGAAGCGAGGCCTTTGCGGCGTGGCGGCGGTTCTTCGAGGCGATGGCGGAACGGCGGCCGCTCGTGCTGGTGTTCGACGACGTCCAGTGGGCGGACGACGGCCTGCTCGACTTCATCGACCACCTCGTCGACTGGTCGGCCGGCGTTCCGATCCTCGTCGTCTGCACGGCGCGCCCCGAGCTCCTCGAACGAAGGCCGGGGTGGGGCGGCGGCAAGCTCAACGCAACGACGCTGTCGCTCTCACCGCTCTCGGACGACGAGACGGCTCGTCTGCTCGGCGTCTTGCTCGATCAGCCGGTCGTCGACGCCGCGACGCAGCAACGGCTGCTCGCGCACGCAGGCGGAAACCCGCTCTACGCCGAGCAGTACTCAGACATGCATGCCGAAAGCGAGGGCGCGGCCGATCTCACCGTGCCGGAATCGGTGCAAGGCATCATTGCGGCGAGGCTGGATCTTCTGCCGCTCGAGGAGAAGGGACTTCTCCAGGATGCCGCCGTGCTCGGCAAGGTCTTCTGGCTCGGGGGCGTCGTCGACGGGCGGACGCGGCCGGTCGCCGAAGAGCAGCTGCACGTCCTCGAGCGCAAGGGCTTCGTCCAGCGCGCGACTCGGTCGTCCGTCGGCGACGAAGCGGAATACTCGTTCCGGCACCTACTGATGCGCGAAGTGGCGTACGGGCAGATCCCGCGCGCCGAGCGTGTCGCCAAGCATCAAGCTGCCGCGGAGTGGATCGAGTCCCTGGGACGGCCCGCAGACCACGCCGAAACGCTCGCGCATCACTACTCGACGGCGCTCGAGCTCGCCCGTGCCAGCAGCCTTCCGGCCGACTACCTTGCGGAGCGGGGACGCGTCGTTCTTCGGGAAGCTGGAGATCGAGCGATGTCGCTGAACGCGTTCGAGGCCGCGGCGAGCTCGTACGCTTCGGCGCTCGACCTGTGGCCGCGGGACGACGCCGAACGCCCGCGGTTGCTCTTCTCGTACGGAGCGGCGCTCGTCATCGCACAGGAAGCAGGCGAGGCCGAGCTGACCGAGGCAAGCGAAGCGTTGGTTGCGCTCGGCGATTACGAGCGCGCCGCCGAAGCGCTGGTGCTGCTCGCGGACGGCCGGTGGCGCGTCGGACGCCGTGACGAGGCGTACGCATACATCGAGCGTGCGCTCGGCTTATTACACGATGCGCCTCCATCGCCCGCGAAGGCTCGGGTTCTCAGCGAGATCTCGCGGTACCACATGCTCGCGGACAGACGCGAGGACTCCGTGCGCGTCGGACGTGAGGCTGTCGAAATGGCCGCGTCGCTCGGACTCGACGAAGTTCGCGCGCATGCCCTGAACAACATCGGCACGAGCCTCATCGGAATTGGCCGGCGCGAGGGCCTGGGCCCTCTCGAGGAGAGCGTCGCGATCGCCGAGCGGATCGGCTCCATTGAAAGCCTTCGCGCCTACAACAACCTCTTCGCAGGATTCGCGATGCTCGGAGAGCTCGACCGCGCAGCGGCGGCCGTCGACGCCGGGCTCGAAGCCGCCGACCGCTTCGGCGGTCTGGGTGCAAACGCTCGCTGGCTGCGCTTCGAGCGCCTGCCCATCGCGTACTGGCGCGGCGTGTGGGACGAGGCGCTCGACGTGATCGAGACAATGCTTGCCGAGGTCGGTGACGCTCACGCACTTTCGCGTTGGTGTTTGGAGTATCGCGGCCGGATTCGACTCACGCGTGGGGACGTCGCCGGCGCTGCCGACGACGCGGAGAGGAGCCTTGTGCTGGGCCGCGAGGCGAAGGATCCGCAGACGCTGCTTCCAGCCCTCTCGTTCGCAGCGTTTGCATTCCTCGCGACCGGGCGACACGAGGAAGCTGCGGTGGTCACCGATGAGCTCGTCGATCTGGAGCCACTCGCTGGTGTGACCGGGAACAACGCCTTCGCCGACCTGCCTTGGGTCTTCAGAACACTCGGCCGGAACGAAGAACTCCTCGCCGCACTCGAGCGGACAAGGGTGCGGACCCCGTGGATCGATGCTGTCGCTGGGATCGCCCGCGCCGACTTCGTCGGCGCTGCAGACATCTACGCAAACATGGGCGTGCGTCCGTACGAAGCGTTTGCGCGCCTGCGCGCGGCGGAGCAACTGGTCCGTGAAGGACGTCGTGTCGAGGCCGACGTGCAGCTCGCGCAGGCGCTCGCATTCTGGCGCTCGGTCGGGGCGACGCGTTACATCCGTGAGGGCGAGGCGTTGCTGGCGGCGACGGCATGAGCGAGCTTCGGCAGGAGCGGAAGGTCGTCACGGTGCTGTTCGCCGATCTCGTCGGCTTCACAGCGCGATCGGAACAACTCGATCCTGAGGATGTCGCGGCGGTGTTGCGGCCGTACCACGAGCGGCTGCGCTCAGAGCTCGAGCGCTTCGGCGGGACGGTGGAGAAGTTCATCGGCGACGCGGTGATGGCGCTGTTCGGCGCGCCGGTGGCGCACGAGGACGATCCGGAGCGGGCGGTGCGGGCGGCGCTGGCGATCCGCGACTGGGCGCGCGAGGACGGCGCGGTCGAGGTGCGCCTCGCCGTGAACACCGGCGAAGCGTTGATCAATCTCGACGCCCATCCCGAAGCAGGAGAAGGAATGGCCGCCGGCGACGTCGTCAACACGACAGCGCGTCTCCAATCCGCCGCGCCGGTGAACGGGATCCTCGTCGGCGAGACGACCTACCGGTCGACACGAAGTGTCATCGACTACGACGAGGCAGATCCCGTCGAGGCCAAGGGAAAAGCGGAACCGATTCCCGTCTGGCACGCGCGAGAGGCGCAGGCGAGCGTCCGCACGGAGGCCGTTTCGACCGCGGTACCGGTCGTCGGCCGGGAGCGCGAGATCGCACTCCTCAGCGAGACGCTCGTCCGGGTCCGCGACGAGTCGGCACCGCAGCTCGTGACGATCGTCGGCGTCCCGGGAATCGGGAAGTCGAGACTCGTTCGCGAGCTCTTCACGTTCGTCGAGCACGGCGGCGTGCTGACGTTCTGGCGGCAGGGACGTTCGCTGCCGTACGGCGAGGGCGTGACGTACTGGGCGCTGGCGGAGATCGTGAAGGCGCAGGCAGGGATCCTCGAGACGGACGACGACGAAGGCGCGGAGGCGAAGCTCCGTGCGGCGGTCGCGAACCTCGTTCACGACGACGCGGAAGTGACCCGGCTCCTGCCGTACCTGCGACCGCTCGTCGGACTCGCGGGCGAGGGCGACGTCCAACAGGCGTCCCAGACGCAAACGTTTGCGGCCTGGCGGCAACTCTTCGAAGCGATGGCCGAGCAGCATCCGCTCGTGCTCGTGTTCGAAGACCTGCAATGGGCGGACGACGGCCTTCTCGATTTCGTCGACCACCTCGTCGACTGGGCCGCGCGGCTCCCGATCCTCGTCGTCTGCACGGCGCGTCCCGAATTGCTCGAGCGGCGCCAGGGCTGGGGCGGCGGGAAGCTGAATGCGACGACCATCTCGCTCTCGCCGCTTTCCGATGAGGACACCGCGCGCCTGTTCGCGGCTCTGCTCGCCACGCCCGTGCTCGAATCGGAGCACCAACGTGCGCTGCTGACGCGCGCAGGCGGCAATCCCTTGTACGCGGAGCAGTTCGCGCAGCTCCTCTCCGACGAGGGAGCGGCGACCGACGAGCACGTTCCCGAAACGGTCCAGGGGATCATCGCGGCGCGTCTCGATCGCCTGTCGAGCGGCGAGAAGGCGGTGCTCCAGGATGCTGCCGTGCTCGGGAAGGTGTTCTGGCTGGGCGGACTCGTCGACGGCAGCGCACGCGATGAGGTCGAGGTTCTGTTGCACTCGCTAGAGCGGAAGGGATTCGTGCAGCGGGCACGCCGAACGTCGGTCTCGAACGAGCCGGAGTATGCGTTCCTCCACGTCCTCGTTCGGGACGTCGCGTACGGACAGATTCCGCGCGGAGATCGCGCGACGAAGCATCGGCGGGTCGCGGAATGGATCGAGTCGCTGGGCCGTGCTGACGATCACGCCGAGATGCTCGCGAACCATTACGCGAGCGCGCTGGATCTCGCACGCGCCGCCGGCTCCGACCTGACCGACATTGTTCCGCCAGCGCGAAGGTCATTCCGCGCTGCGGGGGACCGCGCGGCGTCCCTGAACGCGCACGCGACCGCAGCCCGCTTCTACGACGAGGCAGTAGCACTCTCGGAAGGAGATCAGCCGGATGAGCATGCGGACCTGCTGTTCAGGCTTGGTCGCGCGCTGAACGGCGCTCGCGACGGCCGCCGGTACGAGATGCTCGAATCCGCGCGGTCTGCTCTCCTCGCGGTCGACGATCATGACCGCGCGGCTGAGACGGATGCCCTCCAGGCGGAGGCCAGATGGATGCAGGGGGAGCTCGACCGGGCGAACGAGCATCTGCAACGAGCAGAGCAACTCGTGAAGGACCGACCAGCGTCAGCATCGAAGGCGCGCATTCTCAGCGAAGTCGCACGATTCCACATGGTCGCGGGGAGACATGCCGAGGCGGTCGCCGTCGGGCAACAAGCCATAGTGATCGCGGACGAGCTCGGGCTCGAGGACATTCACGCCAGCGCGTTGATCACGGTCGGCACTGCGCGCCGGAATTCGGGCGATCCCGAGGGTCGCAGCCCGATCGAAGAGGGGCTTCAGATAGCCGACCGGCTGAACCTTCCCCAGGTGTCGTTCCGTGCGATCAACAACCTCAGCGTGTCGCTCGTCAACGACGAGGGACGTCTTGATCGCTCGAGCGAGCTCGTGGAGGACGGACTCCGCCGCTGCGAACGTTTGGGCGACCGGCCGCAGTTGATCTGGTTCCAGTCGATCCTCGCTGCGAATCGCTTCTGGCTCGGCGACTTCGACGATGCACTTCGCCTCGTCGAGCTCGTCATCGACTCGGCCGTGCCGAACTACCAGACGGGAAATGCGCACAAGCTTCGGGCGAGAATCCGACTCGCGCGCGACGATGTTGCCGGTGCAGAGTCCGACGCCGAGATTGCGATTGCGCTCGTGCGGCGAATCGGGGAGTTTCAAGTCGTCGCGCCGGCGTTGGCCGAGGCCTCGCTTGTCGCCGCCGCGCTCGGCCGGGAGAGCCACGCCCTGGCGCTTGTCGACGAGTTGATCGAGCTCGATCGACCGAGACCAGTGCGGGCCCGCTCCACGACAACGGGTTTCTACGTGCCGTTCGCGCTGGCCGCGGTCGAGGTCGGCCGCGCGTCTGAGTTTCTCGAGGTGACGGCGAACGTGGAGCATCCGTCCCCGTGGCTAACGGCGGGCCGCGCATATGCACGGGGTGAGCTCGGGGCGGCTGTCGAGCTGTTGTCACGACTCTCGGTTCCGGACACAGCATGGGCCCGCTTGCGGGCCGCGCGCGCGCTCGTCGACGAGAATCGTCGCGCCGAGGCCGACGCGCAGCTTCACCGTGCGCTCGCGTTCTACCGCTCCGTCGGCGCGACCCGCTACATCCG
>Ga0066652_100001778_pt1 | contig 11398 bp, 11 predicted proteins | sample GraSoiAngelo_101_FD_71413 | JGI IMG/M metagenome (GOLD analysis project Ga0066652, IMG submission 71413) | Grasslands soil microbial communities from the Angelo Coastal Reserve, California, USA - 14_0903_02_30cm | ecosystem: Environmental > Terrestrial > Soil > Grasslands | place: USA...
GTCTTCACCGCGGTGTTCGATATCCCGACGATGACGCGGCTGGCCGTAGGTCCAGCCTGGAAAAGCTTCTCTGCAGAACAGCAGGCGGCGGCCCGGGACGCCTTTGCCGGGTTCATCGTTGCCGAATACGCAAGCCAGATAAAGGACTATTCCGGCGAGAGCTTCGTGGTCGATCCGCAGACGACGCCGGAATCGCGTGGTGGCGGCGAGATCGTCAAAACGAAACTGCTGCAGCCGGGCGGTCGGGTCGTAAACATAAATTACCTGGTGCGCCGCGAGCGCGTAGTCGACATCTACCTCAATGGGACCATCAGCGATCTCGCCATGCGGCGCGACGAATTCGCGTCCGTCATTGCGGCAGGCGGTGCTGACGCCTTGATCAAGCGTTTGCAGGATCGAAGGGAAAATCTACTCGCGAAGTAACGTTTCGAGTTTCGACTGGCCCCGTCTTAGTGTCGGCTTGAGCGGTTTTGCGAAACGCCAATCGCGGAGTCCCTCGGAACTCTTCGTGGCGCGAGAACGTCAGCGGCGGCAGCTCGCTCCGACACCTGCGGCGCCCGCGCGACCTCTGCTTTCCATTTCAAGGTCAAGAAACGGAGTGTGGCTCACTCAGTGCAGGCGTACGTCTCGGTCTAGATCATCGGCAAATGTCGGTGGTTTTAGATAAATCACGAGGAGCCATGCCAATGAGCAAGCAAGAAGATAACAAGGCCGTTGTCGGCCGCTGGTTTACCGAATTCTGGGGCAAGCGCGTCAATCTCGCAGTTGTCGACGAGATCGCCGCGCCGGACATGCTGCTCAAATATTCGCTGCATGAACCGCGCCGCGGCCGCGAGGATATCAAGGCGTTCATGACCGATTTCCGCGCCGCATTCCCGAATCTCAATTTCTGGGGCACGGCGGATCTTATCGCCGAAGGCGACTATGTCGTCGGTCAATGGGAAGGTGGGGGCACCCATACGGGTCCAGCCTTCAAAGACTTCCTGATCGGCGGCCTCCCCGCTGCGACCGGCCGAAAGATGCACTTCACCGGCACCACGGTGTTGAAGGTGGTCAACGGTCAAATCGTCGAGGAGATCGGCCTCGACGATGGCGTCACCGCGCTGACCCAGCTTGGGTTGATCAAGGCCGCCTGATCCAAGCGATCCTCCGCGCATCCGCCCATGGTGGCGGTAGACCCACGATCGTCGAACGAGGCCCGCACGTTTCACCGCGGGCCTCATTTGCTCCGAGCGAATCGCCGCTCAATTCAAAGCCGACGTCCGCGCGCCTTGTCTTCAGCGGATCGCAGTCGGCGCCACGGTCGAACCGGTCGCGCCCTGCAGCTTCAGCGGCTGCATGACGAAAGCGAACTCGTACACGCGTGCCTTGGCGAGGTCCTCGAGCACGAGATTCTCGAGCAGATGAACACCGTTGACGGTGAGGGCGATATTGTGGACCGGCAGATTGATCGTCTTGTCAGGATTGGGCGCAATCTCCACCGGCCAGTTGTCCGAGCCAAGCAGCATCGGGTCCTGCTTGATCAGCCACTGGGCCGCCGCCACGCCGATGCCGGGACAGCCGCTGGTGTAGAGCTTGTTGTCGACGCCCCAATGCTTGCTCCACCCGGTGTAGATGAGCACGGCATCACCTGGCTCTAGCCGTATCCCTTGTTTCTGCAGCGCCTGCTCCAAATCGGCGACCGTGATCTCGTAATTGATCGGCAGGGTCTCCACACCCTTGAGACCGGCGATGTCGATCAGCACACCGCGCGTCATCAAGGTCCCGACCTTCTCCATGCCCATCTTGGTGAAGCCGCTGCGGGACGCGACCTCGTCCATCTTCACGCAGTTGTAGAGCAGGCGATCGAGCGCCTGATGGGTGAAGCCATCGAACTGCGTGCCGACCTGACCGATCTCTGCAACGACCAACTCCTCGTTGCTGTAGCGCTGGTTCGAGCCGAATGGCCCAGTGCTGCGCTTGGTGTGCACATCGTACTGCCGGCCGGGATTGAGCGGCATCTCCCGTCCCAGGACGTGTCCCAGCTCGAACGTCTCGCCCGTCTTGATCAGTTGCGCCGCGCGCAGCACGTTGGCAGGCTTCATGTGATTGCTCGAGCCGCGTTCATCAGCGGCGCCCCATTTCGAGGGGCAGCGCTCGTTGGGCGACGGTGGCTGCCAGCTTTGGGGCGTGGCGTCGGTCGCTAAAGCGCAGAAGCCCAGCGCAAGAATGGCGAGGCTCTTCATGGCATTCCTCCCTTTGTGGCAACGGGCATCGAAATTTGTCGCGCCTGCCGGCATGTCTTCGCAGACGCGGCTGAGGAGCTGCCAGATCGCCCTCACCGCACGGCGAACGGCGCATTGTAGGGCCGGCCGAACGGCACGCCGGCAGCAACCGTCTGCACCGGCTTGAGATGGACCTTGCCCTCGCGCTTGTTGTTGCGAGTATCGACGAACGACACAGGTCCTTCCACAAGCTCCATGATGGCCACGTCACCGGGCGCGCCGACTTGAAGACTGCCGAGCTTGGGTGTGCGGTTGATCACGGCGGCCGGTTTGATGGTCGCCATGGCGACCGCTTGCTCGAGCGAGAAGCCGAGCCCCATGAACTTGCTCATGACCCAGGTCAGATAAGGCATGCCAGGCGTATTGCCGGAGAAGACGTGAATGTCGGAGGAAATGGTGTCGGGCGGGCAGCCCTGCTGGATGGCGGCTTCGGCTACCGTATAGTCGAAGCTCCCGCCACCATGGCCGATGTCGAAGATCACGCCGCGTTGCTTGGCGGCGAGCGCCGCCGGCAACAGCCGGCCGTCCTGCACGATATTGGTGAAGTCGCCGGCGATATTGGGGAATCCCGAATAGCAATGGGTGAGAATATCGCCCGGTCGCAGCAGGTCGAGAATCTGTGACATCAACGCGCGTGTTTCCACGCCGCCGATGTGGCACATCACCTTGCCGCCGGTGCCCGCGCCCTCGCACGCGGCGATCGCGCGCTTGAGCGGCTCGAGCCCATGCTTGGCTATGACGTTCTCGGACATGCGCACCTTCGCGCCGAGCACCATATCGCTGTTCTCTGCAATCGCCCGCGCCGCCACATCGGTCTGCGCGAAGTCGATATTGTAGAGCTCGGCAACCGGAAAGCCCGCGAGTCCGATGTTGGCGATGTGCACGAAGGCGTAAACTCGCGTACGCGTTTGCGCCGCGACGTAGCGACGAAACCCAGCAAAGTTGTTGGCGCCCGCGTCCCCCGCCGAGACACAGGTGGTCGTGCACTGATACGCAACCAGTTCGTCGGCCGGAATGCCGATTGCCGAACCATAGGGATAGACGTGCGTGTGGAGGTCGACGAGCCCCGGCGTCACCAGCTTGCCCGAGGCATCGAGCAAGCGCTGCGCGCGTTCCGCCGGGATGTCTGCTTCGAGAGCCTCGATCACGCCAAAGCGGATGCCGATGTCGCGCTTTCCGCGCAGGCTCTGACTCGGATCGAGCACGTCGCCGCCCTTGATCACAAGATCGAACTTGTCATTTGGGCCCATGGCGGCGCCCGCCGGACCCTTGCTCGCCGCGATAAGAGCGAATGAACCCGCGGTGGCGAGAAATTGGCGGCGCGTGGTGGACATGGATTTTCCTCCCCCTAAACGTCTGATTTATTTTTTGATCGTGCGCCGCGCGGTTGCGCGCGTCAATTGGGAGCGGCCGGGGTTTCGCTGTCATGGCAGGACTTAACGGATCGTAAGACGCGCGTGAACGCGCTTATGTTCCGGCCATCCACGTCTTTGGCGCTCCCAGCAAGGAAGACGTGCGTGCCTGGCAGTGCTTGCCGGGCACGATGGATGCCGAGATCTTGCTGAAGATGACGAGTAAATGACGGACGTAGGTAAAGGCCCGCCGCCATACGGTAACGCGGCCGCTCGTCAGCGGCGGGGTGCGGTGCCTGTGTCGATCCCCGCCTCACGGCGCACGCCAGGTCCCTCGGGCCGCCTGCTTGCGACCGCCGTGGCGCGCGCATGCCAATCCGCACCGCACTCGTTGTCCTCGCAATTGTGCGCCTCGCAGGCGAGGCCGCGAATGCGCAGCGGCTGACCGGCAGGGGCGCCTTCCCAATCGATGGCGCCAAACTGCGCGCGATGGCAAAACTCGACGAGATGAAGGTCGCCGAAAATGTCGGCGTATTTGATGATGCCCATGGTGATCAGGCCGCCGCCGCGCAGCAGATCAAGCGCAAGGCCGTCCATCGAAGCAACCGCACCGGTCATCTCGGACTTCGGCAAAATGAGCGCTGGAGCGAAGTCCGCCTTTTCAAGCGCATCAAGATCCGCCTCGCCCGTGGCGCTGATGATGCTGCTCATCAGCATCTCGCGCGTGCCGGTATTGCCGGTGTTGTCGATCACCGGAGACACGGTCCATTGCGTGCGGCCGTTCTCGTTCTTGGCGCCGTAATGAACGAAGCGGAAGTTCGTCGAATGGACATAGGCGCGGTTGCTGGCCCGCAAGCCCTGGTCGGCCGTCACCGCTTGCCACCCCGTGAATATGGCAGCGGTAATCGCGCCTCCGGCCGCCGCGAGCGTCAGGAACGCCGTCGCGTAATCGAGCCAATGTTTCCTTTGGCCGCTCGCGGGCTTGTGCCCGGTCGCGGCCGTTTCCGCTGCGACTTTTTCTCCCGCGCCGGACGGGCGCGCGGCTTCACCGAGGACCGTCCCCGTCCGTTCCGCAGTGTCGGGACGGCTGCTGGCGGATTCTGATTGTTCGCTCAACACGCAAAACCCCCCTCGTGTTTCGAGCATGCCCCTGCATAAGCCGATGCAATTAGGGACATATGATGGCATTGGGGTGTTGCGCGCACGGGGCGGCCGTGCTCGCAGAGCCGCTCTCTTTCAACCCCGCGCGGACGGCACTCAATTAGGCCGCCTCACAGGGCCGTGCCAACGATCGACGCGTTTATCGCTGTCAGTAGTTCAGGGGTATGTGGCGCAAGCCATGCGAGAGCGGCCGGCTTTCGATCGCAGGGTGGAGGCGGCGCCAAAGCTCATTCGGTAGGATGAAGCCGCCGGGCGCCAGCGCCTCGCTTGTGAGCTTCGCAGCGTCAACTGCGGTGGCCGATGCACATTCGCCGAGGACTGCCAACTCGAACGGTGCCGCGCCATGCACCCACGCGGCGATGTCGGCGAGCAGGGTTTCGACCTCCCTGAGCCACGGATTCCTTTTCACCGACATCGGATTGTAGGCGACTGGAAATAATTGCTCGAGCATCCCGCCGGGTACGCAGAGGGAGAGCGAGTCCGAGCCGTCGTTCGGACGAACGACCCAAGCGGAGCAAGCGGCTTTTCGGCCGTCCGGGAGTTCGAGTAGTCCATAGAGCGCAAGCGTGCTGTCGCGCGGCAGCATCTCCGGCGTAATGCGGATTGAATTTTCATATTCCTCGCGGCTGGGCCATGGACCAGTGAGTCGGGGATGGCGCCAGAGCTGCTCAGTTGCTCGCAAGAACAAGTCATCGTCTGCGGTCTTGCGATATTCGAGGCCTAACTCGAAATCGAAAGCGCGCCAGGTGTTCGGGCTGCAGTAGGTCGCACGGTCCACGCGACGCTCCGGTCTCGCCTTCGCTGAACGCCAATGAGACCTAAGCGCGCGAGGATGCGGCAACGAATCGTTGGAGTCGAGGGCCCGCACGGCAGAGGTGGAGCAAGAGCCGCTCGCGCGCCGTTCTCCGCAACCTTCCTCGGCATTGATAATGGTCAGCGAGGGCGGACGGCGGCTAATGCTCGAGGGAAGATGTCTGTTGGTGCGTTCCGCGATGCCGCTCCATCGCGTCGAAGCGCTCCGAGGCGGTCCGCGCAGGGTCTGGAATCAGCCCCAACCAATCTGTGGCAAGCCCCAACCACGCTGCCTGGTCGATCGCCGTCGTGACCTTCGCCGCCATGAGGCGGCATTCCTCTGCCTTGGCGCGATACTGGTCGGTTTTGGTCATAGGGTAGTGCTCCCGTACCTCGCCACAACGAGGAGAGCGGAAGATGGTTCCCTTGCCGGTGAGGGAACATTTGGCGAACCCGCCGGGAAAAAAGTGCCGGCCGGGCCGATCGGAGCTCCTGGCGCAGCGCGTTCGGGTCAGCCTCGTCAGCGTGAGCGCCCGGATGGGTAGAGCTTCGCCTTGCTGCACGTCCGCCGCGACAAGCGATGCCGCAGCCGCGCCGATGACCAAGACGAACTCGCGCCGTCTCCTTCGCTCATCTCGTCGGCGCCTCCCGCAAGAACGCGGCGCGCGCGGGTGTGCTGTCTCGAGGGGACCGTTTCCGTATGTGTTGAGTAAGCTGCGAGGATCAAAGCAGACAGTCGGTCCGAGCGCTGGACGGCGCGTTGGGCGCGGACTAGGCTTCCCGCGATTTCTCTGATGACCGTCCTGACTGTTCGACATGTCCAAGGGAGTTTGCGCATGCGATTGCTCGGCAGCCGGCACTCTCGAGTCTCATGGCTTGCAGGTTTTCTGGCAACCGCGCTGATTGCATCCGGCGCGTTCGCGGCCGACGTCATCAAGATCGGGGCGCCGCTCGCGCTCACCGGCGCGCTTGCGGATTCGGGCAACAAGCAGAAGCTCGGCTTCGATCTCTGGCTCGAGCGCATCAAGAAGGCCGGTGGCATCAAAGTCGGCGGCGTGACCTATCCGGTCGAGCTCGTCACCTATGATTACCAGTCCGACGGCAAGCGCGCCGGCGAACTCGCCGAGAAGCTCATCAATGACGACAAGGTCAACTTCATGACCGCGCCGTACGGCTCTGGCCACACCAAGGTGACGGCAGCGGTGGCGGAACGCTACGGCATCCCGATCATCGCGTGTGCGTCGTCCGAGGCGGTGCATGATCAGGGCTTCAAGAACCTGTTCGGCACGCTCGCGCCATCGAGCGGCCTCACTGATGCGATGCTCACCAAATTCAAGGCGACCAAGCCCGACGTGGCGAGCATCGCCATCCTTGGCCGCGAGGACGTATTTCCCAAGCTGATGGCCGACCTGATGAAGACAGCGGCGGAGAAGAGCGGCCTCAAGGTGGTGTATTCCGGCTACTACCCGATCGGCACGGTCGACCATTCGGCGGCGCTGACCGCGATGCGCCAAGTGAAGCCCGATTGGGTGTTCATCACCGGCTACTCACAGGACCTGATCTTGGCGCGCAAGCAGATGGCCGATCTCGGGCTCAAGGCGCCGATCGTCACCATGATCACCGGGCCGGTTTACAAGGAGTTCATCGACGCGCTTGGGCCGCTCTCCGAAAACGTGACCAGCGCGACTTGGTGGCATTGGGCGACGCCGTTCAAGAGCGATGACGTGTTCGGGTCCACCAAGGGGTTCTACGACGCGGTCGTGAACGCGACCGGCGGCACCGAGCCGGACTATGTTCATGCCTCCTCGGCGGCCGCCCTCGTCGTGCTGCAGAAGGCGATCGAGAAAGCCGGCTCGCTCGACCGGGCAGCGGTGCGCAAGGCGCTCACCGAGCTCGACACCATGACCTTCTTCGGGCCGGTCAAATTCCGTGAGGACGGCATGAATAGTTCGCGCGCGCTGCCGCTCATTCAGATCCAGGAAGGCAAGCCGGTACTGATCTATCCCAACGAACTGAGCACCACCGCTATGCGTTTGAACTGAGAGGATCGCGCGCACATCAAGGGAGGAGCCGATGGCCGGGAGCCTGACCCAGGCGCAAGTCGAGCATTTCCGTCGCGAAGGCTATGCGTTTCCGTTCGACGCCATTCCGGCCGCGGAGGCGGCGAGCTACGTGGCAAAGCTCGACAGCTACGACGCGATCCTCGGCGAGGAGGCGCAGAAGCAGCTCAAGATCAAGGCGCACGTGGCGGCACCTTGGATCGTCGGGCTGGCGCGCAACAAGAACATCCTCGATGCGGTCGAGTCGCTGATCGGGCCCGACATCCTGCTGTTCGGCACCTCGATGTTCTCCAAGAAAGCGCGCGACGTCCGATTCGTGTCGTGGCATCAGGACGCCGCCTACTACGGCCTCGATCCGCAGCAAGAGGTGACATGCTGGGTCGGGCTGACCGATGCCGATACCGAAAACGGCTGCATGCGGGTGATTCCCGGCTCGCATCTGGGCGCCGACGCCGTTCACGATGAGACCTACGATCCGCAGAACATGCTCGGACGCGGGCAGACCATCCGCGATATCGACGACGGCAAGGCCGTCTACATGCCGGTCAAGGCCGGCCAGTTCTCGATGCATCACGAGCGCACGATCCACGGCTCGATGCCCAATCCGTCCGACCGCCGCCGTGTCGGCATCTCGTTCTTCTACATGCCGGCCCATGTGCGCTCGACCATCGGCCGGCGCACCGCGACTCTCGTGCGCGGCGCCGACAAATACGGGCACTGGGATCCTGAGCCGACGCCCAAGACCGATCTCGACCCGGTGTGCATGGAATTCCTGCGCCAGAGCTGGTCGCGCTATCGCGATCCGGACATGCCGCAGGCCGCAAAGCTCAAGGCATCGTGAAGTCGGTGCCCGAGTGGCGGCAGTAGCCGGATGGGGGGTAGTGAAATCCGGGATCGGCGCAGGCGGCTGGCGCGGCGGTCTCGTATTGTGCTTCCCTCCTTGCGCGCCTCGGACTTCGCTTCACGCGCGCGACCGACGAAGGCCTTGCCCGCCGCCGGCCCATGATCGACCTGCAGGTCATTCTCAATGGCGTGGTGCTGGGCGGGCTCTATGCCTGCGTTGCGGTCGGATTCAGCCTGGTCTGGGGCGTACTCAACGTCATCAACCTGCTGCACGGATCGCTGATCGTCCTCGGTGCGTACTTGGCTTATCTGGCGTTCACGGCGCTCGGCCTGCATCCGTTCCTGAGTCTGCCCCTGGTAGCGACGCTCCTGCTCGCCTTCGGCTATCTGCTGCAGCGCCACGTGCTCAATCACGTGATGACCGAGCCGGTGCTGGTAACGCTGGTGCTCACCTTCGGCCTTGATCTGCTGCTCTACAATGCTCTGGTCCTGTGCTTCACGGCCACGCCGCGCCGCATCGCGCTCGATCTCGGCCGCATCGAGATCGCCGACGTGGTCCTGCCGGTCGACCGCCTCGCCGCCATGTTGCTCGCGCTCGCGCTCACCGCCCTGCTCTACGGTCTGCTGCGCGGCTCGCGCCTGGGCCGCGCCATCGTGGCGGTGCGCATGGACCGTGACGCCGCGATCCTGATGGGCATCCGGCCGCGCGATGTCTACGCCGTGACGTTCGGGATCGGTGCCCTGATGGCGGGCGCGGCCGGGTGCCTGATCGCCGTGGTGTTTCCGTTCTCGCCGGGTCTCGCCGAGACGCTGCTGGGAAAGTCCTTCGTGGTGTGCGTGCTCGGCGGGCTCGGCACGGTGTCGGGCGCGCTCGCGGGCGGGCTCGCGCTCGGCCTCATCGAAAGCGTGTTCGGCGTGTGGCTCGGGCCGCAGAACGCCACCATCATCGCTTTTGCAATGCTGCTGCTCGTGCTGCTGGTACGCCCCGCCGGCCTCGTCGGCCGCGCGGGATATGAATGATGGACCGCATGCCCGCGCGCGACCGGATCGGGTTCATCCTCGTCGGATTGGGCGTCATTGCGTTCGCGCTCGCGCCGTGGATCGGCGGCAATTATCTCGTACGCTTCGCCACCAGCACCTGTTTGTTCATCACCATGGCGCTGTCGTGGAACTTCATCGGCGGGTATGCGCGCTATCCCTCTTTTGCGACCGCGGCATTCTTCGGCTTCGGCGCCTATGCGGGCGCTATCGCGCAGACGCGCGGCCTGGCGATGCCGGGCGCTTGGCTGTTTGCGGGCGTCTTGACGGCGATCTTCGCGGCGGCCCTCGGCTTCGTCATCCTGCGCCTGCGCGGCCATTATTTTGCGGTAGGATCGTTGGCGATCGTCGAGATCCTCAGGCTCGGTGCGTCGAGCTGGCATGGACTGACCGGCGGCGGATCCGGTCTTAACGTGCCGATCCTGCCGGGTGGTCCGGAATTTGCGAGCCGCGTATTCTTCTATTCGATGCTGGCGCTCGCCCTCTTCACATTCGCGGCGGCCATCTGGGTCGACCGCTCGAGCCTCGGCTTCGGCCTGCGCTGCATCCGGCAGAACGAGAGCGCCGCCAGCATGCTGGGCATCGACGTGGACCGGCTGAAGATCATCGCCTTCGCGCTCTCGGCCACTTTCGTGGGCGCAGGCGGCGCGATTTACGCCTCGTGGGTGTCCTACATCGATCCGGCCGAGTCCTTCCAGATCCTGCTCACCATCAAGGTGCCCGTCATGGTGCTGCTCGGCGGAGCCGGCACATTGTTTGGTCCGCTGATCGGGGTGCTGGCCTTCCAGATCCTGGAGGAGCGCATCTGGTCGAACTTTCTGCAGATTCACAGCGGCGTGCTGGGTCTGGTCATCGTTGTCCTTGTGTTCTGTCTGCCGGGTGGGCTGCTGGCGGTGCCGTATCGTGACATGTTTCGCCGCTTGAGCTTCTTGCGCCGCAAGGCGTTGCCATGACGGCGATCCTCGAAGTGGAGGGGATTTCGCGATCCTTCGGCGGCGTGCGCGCCGTGGACGGCGTGACGATGCAGCTCTCACCCGGCGAGATCGTCGGCCTGATCGGCCCCAACGGCGCCGGCAAGACGACGCTCATCAATCTCATGACCGGCGTGCTGCGCCCGAGCTCCGGCGTGGTGCGCTTTTGCGGCCGCGACGTGACCCGCCAGAAGCCGCACCAGGCGTCCCAGCGCGGCATCGCGCGCACGTTCCAGATCGTGCAGCCCTTTCCCGAGATGACGGTGCTCGAAAACGTCGCGGCCGGCGCGCGGTTTGCGGCGAAGGCGCCGACCATCGCGGCGGCGAAAGCGGAGGCGCGCCGGCACATCGACTTTGTAGGCCTCGGCGCGCTCGTCGACCAGCGGGCGAGCGCCCTGACGTTGCCGGATCGCAAGCGCCTCGAGCTTGCCAAGAGCATCGCGATGAATCCGCGCGTCCTGCTGCTCGACGAGGTGAATGCCGGGCTCAATTCCGGCGAAATCGACTCGGCGCTCGACCTGATCCGCCGCATCTCGGCGCAAGGCGTGACCATCTTGATCATCGAGCATCTGATGAAGGTGGTGTTCTCCCTCTCCCACCGCATCCTCGTGCTGCACCATGGCGCGCTCATCAGCCAGGGCACGCCCGACGCAGTGGCGCGCGACCAGCGGGTGATAGAGGCCTATCTCGGGAGCAGATTTGCAGAGCGACACGGCAGGACCGGCCATGGCTGAACCGCTGCTGAGCATTCGCGAACTGCAATCCGGGTACGGCGACGTGACCGTTTTGTGGAGCATCGATCTCGATGTGAGCGAGGGCGAGATCGCCTGCATCGTCGGCTCCAACGGGGCGGGCAAGACCCCGCTGTTGCGCACGATCTCCGGCGTGGTGCGTGCGAGTGCCGGCGCCATCACGTT
>Ga0066652_100001779_pt1 | contig 11398 bp, 8 predicted proteins | sample GraSoiAngelo_101_FD_71413 | JGI IMG/M metagenome (GOLD analysis project Ga0066652, IMG submission 71413) | Grasslands soil microbial communities from the Angelo Coastal Reserve, California, USA - 14_0903_02_30cm | ecosystem: Environmental > Terrestrial > Soil > Grasslands | place: USA...
CACACGCCGCTCTTCTGGCGGTACGATCTCGACCCGGCGACGAACCCGCTCGGACTCGAGCGGATGGGGATCAACGCCGTGTTCAATCCCGGCGCGATCAGGCTCGACGGACGCTACCTCATGGTCGCCCGCGTCGAGGGCGCGGACCGCAAGTCGTTCTTCGCCGTCGCCGAGAGTGCGAACGGCGTCGACGGCTGGCGGTTCTGGGAATATCCGGTGCGGCTCCCACAGACGGCCGATCCCGACGTCAACGTCTACGACATGCGCCTCACGGCGCACGAGGACGGCTGGATCTACGGCGTGTTCTGCACCGAGCGGAAGGACACTCGCGCGCCGCACGATCTCTCCGCCGCGGTGGCGCAGGCGGGGATCGCGCGCACGCACGATCTCGTGACGTGGGAGCGGTTGCCCGACCTCGTCACGCGGTCGGAGCAGCAGCGGAACGTCGTGCTCCACCCGCGGTTCGTCGACGGACGCTACGCGTTCTACACGCGGCCGCAGGACAGCTTCATCGAGGCCGGCTCCGGCGGTGGCATCGGGTGGGGGCTGTGCGACGACGTCACGCGCGCCACCGTGCTCGAGGAGCGCGTGATCGAACCGCGTCGCTACCATACCATCACCGAGTCGAAGAACGGCCAGGGCCCGCCGCCCATCTTCACCGAAGGCGGGTGGCTGCACCTGGCGCATGGGGTGCGCAATACCGCGGCCGGGCTGCGCTACGTGCTGTACGTCTTCGTCACCGATCGGGACGAGCCCTGGCGCGTCACGCATCGGCCGGCGGGCTACCTCATCGCGCCCGAGGGAGACGAGCGCATCGGCGACGTCTCGAACGTCGTCTTCGGCTGCGGCTGGATCGCCGACGATGACGGACGGCTGTTGATCTACTACGCCTCGTCGGACACGCGCATCCACGTTGCCGAATCGACCGTGCCTCGGCTCCTCGACTACGCGCTGCACACGCCGGAGGATCCGCTCACCTCCGCCCGCTGTGTCGAGCAACGCTACGCCCTCATCGAGCGCAACCTGGCGTGGCGGGCGCGAAGCGCGCGATGACGACCGACCTCGCATTGCGCGATCTCAAAGCCGAGATGCACGCCGAGCTCACGAGGAACATCCTGCCCTTCTGGATGAACGTGGCGCGCGATCGGCGCCACGGCGGCGTCGTGGGATTGATCGACGAGGACGGCACGCCGCACCCCGACGCGCCGAAGGGGGTCATCCTGCACGCACGGGTGCTGTGGACGTTCTCCGCAGCGTACCGGCGCCTGGGGGAGGAGTCGCTTCGCCGCGCCGCTGATGCGGGTGCGCTGCATTTCGTCGCGAACTTCGTCGATCCGACGTTCGGCGGGGTGTTCTGGATGCTCGACGCGCGCGGCCGACCAATGGATGAACGCAAGCACGTCTACGCACAGGCATTCGCGATCTACGCGCTGGCCGAGCACTTCAGGGCCACGGGCAACCCCCACAGCCTCGACGCGGCGATCGCCTTGTTCCGCCTCGTCGAATCGCACGCCTTCGACGCGTCGCACATCGGCTACGAGGAGTGCTTCAGCCGGCCGTGGACACTCCTCGACGACGTGCGCCTCAGCGAGCGGGATCTGAACGAGCGCCGAAGCATGAACACGCATCTGCACCTCCTCGAGGCGTACACGACGCTGCACGAGGTGTGGGCCGATGCGCGCCTCACCGAGCAACTTCGCACGCTCGTCGAGTTGTTTCTCGACCACATCATCGCGCGCGACGGTGATCACGTCGTCGGCTTCTTCACCGAGCGGTGGGAGCCGCGCTCGGCGAAGAACTCGTTCGGCCACGACATCGAGACGAGCTGGCTGCTGCTCGAGGCCGCGCACGCGCTCGGCGATGCGGCGCTCACCGAGCGCGTGCGCGCCGCCGCGATGTGTCTGGGCGAGGCCGTGCTCGAGCGCGGGCTCGACACGGAGCACGGTGGGCTGTTCAACGAGCGCGATGGCGCCGTTCTCGACACCGACAAGGAGTGGTGGCCGCAGGCCGAGGCGATCGTCGGCTTTCTCGCCGCGTATCGGGAGTCGAGCGACGAGCGCTATGTCGACGCCGCGCTGTCGACGTGGCGGTTCGTCGAGCGTCACATCGTCGATCGGCGCAACGGCGAGTGGCTCCGCCGCGTCTCCCGCTCCGGCGATCGCACGCGCGGCGGCGAGAAGATCGGTCCATGGAAGTGCCCCTATCACGACGGCCGTGCGTGTCTCGAGGTGATGGGGCGGGTCGATGCGCTCCTCGGGCGTGCGCCCTCTCGCGCAGCCGCCACGAGCAGCCACACATGACTATCGCTCACTCGAACCAGTTCCGCTCCATCGTCGCATTGCTTGCGGTGATCGTGGCGACGGCGTCGTGCGCGCGGCTTCCCGCGACGTCGACGCCGTCCATCGAGCGCGGCGGTCCGATCGATCCCCACGCCACCCCCGAGACGCGGGCGCTGTTCTACAACCTGCGAGACATCGCGCGCCGTCACGTCCTGTTCGGCCATCAGGACGATCTCGCCTACGGCTACGACTGGGTCGCCCAGCCGGGCCGCTCCGACGTGCGCGAATCGTCGGGGAGCTATCCGGCGGTGTACGGCTGGGAGGTGAGCGGGCTCGAGACGTCGTCGCCGAAGAACATCGACGGCGTCGACTTCGCGCGCATGCGTGGGTGGATTGCCGAGGGCTACCGCCGCGGCGGGGTGATCACGATCAGCTGGCACCTCGACAACCCGCTCACGGGTCGCAATGCGTGGGACACCACCTCGGCCGTCGCCGCGGTGCTGCCGGGCGGCGCGCGTCACGAGCAGTTCACGGCGTCGCTCGATCGGCTCGCCGCGTTTCTCGGCAGCCTTCGCGGCCCGGGTCGATCCTCCGGCTCCGCATCCACGCCGATCCCCATCGTCTTCCGCCCCTGGCACGAGATGACGGGCGCCTGGTTCTGGTGGGGCGTGCCACACACGAAGGGCGACGAGTTCGCGCGGCTGTGGCGATTCACGGTGCAGTACCTGCGGGACGTGAAGGGGCTGCACAACCTGCTCTACGCCTATGCGCCGAACGCCACCGGCGCGACGGGGATCGGCACGTACCTCGACGGCTATCCGGGCGACGAGTGGGTCGACGTGCTGGGCTACGATCGCTACCTGAACAGCCAGACGTCGGCCGAGCAGGTGGCGGGGTTGACTCGCGAGCTCTCGTGGATCGTGACCCAGGCCGAATCGCGCGGGAAGATCCCGGCGTTCACCGAGACGGGGCAGAACGCGCTGCGCGACTCGACGTGGTGGACGGGCAAGCTCGCCCGGGCGATCGAGGGAGACTCGCTCTCGCGGCGCATCGCCTACGTGATGGTCTGGCGCAACGCGAATCGCCTCTCGCGCCGCGACGAGCACTTCTTCGCCCCTTACCGAGGTCATCCGAGCGAGCAAGATTTCCGCCGGCTCAAAGCCGACCCGCTGTTCCTGTTCGAGGACGCGCTCCCGGATCTCTACCGCACCGACGCGCCTCGCTGACCCACTCCCTCCAAGGACCGACTTCGTCATGACGAGATGCAAACTCGCCGTACCCCTCGTGTGCGCGTTGCTCGTGGCGTTGCCGCGGTCCGCTGCGACTCAGGCACCTGATCCCGCCGCGCGCCGCGTCGAGAGCCTGCTGCGACAGATGACGCTGGAGGAGAAGGTCGGGCAGATGACGCAGATCGCGCTGCAGGCGCTCGTCAGCCGGGGCGGCGGTCCCGGCACGCCGGTGCAGATCGACTCCGCGAAGCTGCACGAGGCGGTGGTGCGGCGCGGTGTCGGCGCGCTGCTCAACGTCGCGTACGTCGCCATGTCGCCGGAGGAGTGGCGCGCCACGAACGAGATGATCGCGCGCTTCGCCGCCCGCGCGCGGCTCAAGGTGCCCGTGGTGTACGGCATCGATGCGGTGCACGGCCAGCACTATCAGACCACGAGCACGATCTTCCCGCAGAACATCGCCATGGCGGCGACGTTCAACCCGACGCTCGTGCGCCGCTCGAACGAGATCACCGCGTACGAGACGCGCGCGAGTGGTATCGCCTGGAACTTCTCCCCCGTGCTCGACCTCGGCCGGCAGCCGGCCTGGCCGCGGTTCTACGAGACCTTCGGTGAGGATCCGTACGTCGCCTCGGTGATGGGGCGCGAGGCGGTGCTCGGCAACCAGCTCGATCCCTTCCCCGCCATCAACGCGCTGCTCGGCACGAATGCGCCGCGCCCTAAAGTCGGTGGCCGCGTGTTCGTCGCCGCGTCGGCCAAGCACTTCCTCGGCTACTCCATGCCGCTCAGCGGCAAGGATCGCACGACGGCGTGGATCCCCGACCGCGAGCTGCGCGAGTACTTCCTCCCGAGCTTCCGCGCCGCCGTGCAGGCCGGCATCAGCACGGTGATGGTGAACTCGGGCGACATCAACGGCGTTCCGGTGCATGCCGACCACTCCATCCTGACGGATCTCCTGCGCAAGGAGCTCGGCTTCACTGGTGTCACCGACTCGGATTGGGAGGACATCATCCGGCTGTACCGCGTTCACCGGATCGCGGCGAGCAACAAGGACGCGGTGCGCCAGGCGGTGCTCGCCGGCATCGACATGAGCATGGTGCCGGACAACTGGTCGTTCACCGACGATCTCATCGCGCTCGTGAAAGAGGGCGCGGTGCCGATGTCGCGCATCGACGAGGCCGTGCGGCGGATCCTGAAGCTCAAGGTCGACCTCGGCCTGTTCGAGAATCCGCTCCCCGAGCCGTCGATGATCGCCAACATCGCCGCGCCCGCGTTTCAGACCGTGAGCCGCGACGCCGCTGCCGAGGCGATCACGCTGCTCAAGAACGACGGTGGGCTGTTGCCCCTCGCGAAGACGGCGAAGGTGTTCGTCACCGGGCCGACGGCCAACTACGCCCCGTCGATGTTCGGCGGCTGGTCGTACACCTGGCAGGGGAACGACACCCTCATGTACCCGAAGGGGATCAAGACGCTGCTCGCCGCGGTGCGCGACAAGGTTGGAGAAGCGAACGTGACGTACGTGCCCGGCGCGAGCCTCACCGACACGCTCGACGTCGCCGCCGCGGTTGCCGTGGCACGCGGCGCGAGCGTCGCCATCGTCGCCCTCGGCGAGGGCGCCTATGCGGAGACGCCGGGCAACATCGACGACCTGACGTTACCGCAGGGGCAGCTCCGGCTCGCGCGCGCAATCGAGCAGGCGGGGGTGCCCGTCGTGCTCGCGCTGTTCCACGGCCGGCCGCGCATCGTGCGCGACGCCGTCGATGGCGCGCGTGCGATCGTCACGGGCTACGAGACTGGCCCCTACGGCGGCGAAGCGCTGGCCAGCGTGCTGTTCGGCGACGTCAATCCGAGTGGGAAGCTCCCGTTCAGTTGGCCGCGCTACACCGGCGCGACGCTCATTGCCTATGATCGCGCGCGCCCGGCCGACATCGGCGGCACCGACTCGACCAACCGCGGCTACAACCCCGAGTGGCCGTTCGGTCACGGCCTTTCGTACACGACGTTCGCCTACTCGAACCTCCGCGTCGCCACACCGGCGGTCGGTGCGCGCGACTCGGTGCGTATCTCGGTCACGGTGACGAACACCGGCCGGCGCGCCGGAAGGGAGACGGTGCTGCTCTACGTGCGTGACGTCGTCGCGTCGGTCGCGCCGCCGGTGCGCCGGCTGCGGCGGTTCGAGAAAGTCACGCTCGAGCCCGGCGCGTCGCGCACCGTCGCGTTCTCACTCGCCGCTCGCGAGCTCAGCTTCGTCGGGCGTGACGGCAAGCTCGTGCTCGAGCCCGGCGCGTTCGAGGCGATCGTCGGAACGCTGACCGCGCCCTTCGAGGTGACGAGCGGCCGCTGACCTCGGCGGCTGCACGCGTCTTGCCCTGCTCGCTGTCCACCAACCACGGGACGGCGAGATGACACGAGGAGCACGGAACCCACGCACCATCGTCGCGGCGATGCTGGCGCTGCTCGCGGCCGCGTGCACGATCGAGGACGCGAGCGACAAGCGAGCGGCGGACAGCGCGGCGGCCGCCACAGCGAAGGGGGGCGCCGCGCAGACCTCCTCGAGCGGCGGCGCGGTCGCGGCGCCACCGTCGACGCCGGCTGCGGCGCAGACCGCTCCGACCACGGGGAGCGGCGGCGACAGCGCGAACCCCGCCAATGCCGCGGGCGCTGCGACTGGCGACGGCGCTCTGAGCGGCGCGGCAATGCCCGGCACGCCGGCACCCGCGAACGCAACGCCGACGAGCAGCAGCCTCTCACCCGACAGCGTCGACGCCGGCCGCACGTCCAAGGCGACGCTCCTCCCACTGGCCAGCACGCGCATCGAGGTCGACCTCGCGGCGAAGCGCCTCGACGTCTTCGACGGCGATCAGCGCGTCGGCAGCTACCGCGTGGCCGTCGGCTCCAAACAGTGGCCGACGCAGACGGGCGAGTGGAGCATCACGCAGGTGATCTGGAACCCGGAGTGGGTCCCGCCCAAGGACGAAGCGTGGGCGGAGGCGAAGGACCCCAAGAAGCCTGGGGCGCCGGACAATCCGCTCGGTCGCGCCCAGCTCGTCTACGACCCGCCGCGCACGATCCACGGCACGAACGAGCCACAGTCCATCGGCAAGGCGGTCTCGCACGGATCGATCCGGCTCTCCAACGCCGACGTCGTGAAGCTCGCGCGCCAACTGATGGACGTGACCGGAGTGCAGAAGGACGACGCGTGGTACAAGCAGGGGCAGCAGAACCGCACGGAGAAAGTTCCGGTCGACCTTCCGCAGCGCGTGGCGATCCGGGTATTCTGACTGGGACGGTGAACGAAACCGGGCGGCGCGGCGTTCCTTGGCGGATGCACGCCGCCCGATCGACATTCTGGAGAACCCGATGCCAAACGCCTCGAAGATCCTGCAGCCCGGCACGCCGGCACCCGATTTCTCCCTGCCCGTGACGCCGGACCAGCGGGTCACGCTCTCCGACTTCCGCGGCCGGCCGGTGGTGCTCGCCTTCTACCCGGCCGATTGGAGCCCGGTGTGCGGCGACCAGATGGTGCTGTACAACGAGGTCCTCTCCGAATTCCACAAGCATCACGCCGAGCTGCTCGGCATCTCCGTCGACGGTCCATGGTGTCATGGGGCGTTCGCGGCGCAGCGGAAGCTCCACTTCCCGCTGCTCGCCGATTTCGAGCCGAAGGGTGCGGTCGCACGCCAGTATGGTGTCTATCGCGAGCACGAAGGCACCACCGAGCGCGCGTTGTTCGTGATCGACGGTGAGGGAGTGATCCGCTGGAGCTACCTGTCGCCGGTCGGCGTGAACCCGGGCGCCGACGGCATCCTCGAGGCGCTCGAGTCGATCGACGCGCGTGCGCACGCCGGCTCGCCGAGCGACGGCGCATGACGACTCAGCAAGGCACCCTCCGCCCCGCGGTGAGCGTGGAGGACCACGTGCTCGGGCCGGCCGATGCGCCCGTCACGCTCGTGGAGTACGGTGACTTCCAGTGTCCGCACTGCGCGCGCGCGCATCGCGTGCTGCCCAAGGTGCTGAAGCGGCTCGGCGACCGAACGCGCTTCGTCTTCCGACACTTCCCGCTCGGCGAGAGCCATCCCGACGCCATCCACGCCGCGGAAGCATCGGAGAGCGTCGCCGCACAGGTGGGCGAGGAGGGCTTCTGGCGCATGCACGATCTCATGTACGACCACCAGCGCGACGGCGACGATTCGCTCGACGACGCGCACCTCATACGCTACGCCGGCCAGGCCGGTGCGGACCCGTCCACGGTCGCCCTCGATCTCGCCGCCGACACGTACGAGCAGGCCGTGAAGTCGAGCTTCATGAGCGGCGTGCGGAGCGGCGTGAACGGCACACCCACCTTCTTCATCAACGGCCGGCGCTTCGAGGGAGACTGGACGAGCGTCGACGCCTTCGCCGCGGCGCTGGAGAGCGCGGCCACATGACGCCCGACGGCGTGCTGGTCGTGAACGAGGACGGCACGACCGACGAACGCGAGTGGATCACGGCGAGCGTCGGCCCGTCGGGCTATCGCACGCAGATCACCGCCGGCCCGCACCACTTCTACGCCGACGAGCCGACGGCGCTCGGCGGGACCGGTACCGGGCCGACCCCCTACGAGCTCCTGCTCGGCGCGCTCGGTGGCTGCATGGCGATGACGCTGCGGATGTACGCCGACCGCAAGCGGTGGCCACTGCACGGTGTGCGCATTCACCTTCGCACCGAGCGCGCGCACGAGGCGGACTGCAGGCGGTGTGATACGGAAGACGTCGGGCTCCCACGCATCGCGCGTCGCATCGAGCTCGCGGGGCCCCTCAGCGACGAGCAGCGCGATCGTCTGCATCAGATCGCCGATCGCTGCCCCGTGAAGCAGACGCTCCAGCGTGGCCTCGTCGTGGAGACGGTGACGGGCGCGCCCGAGGGACCGCCTCCGTCAGTCGGGTAGCGCGAACGCGACGTAGCTGTCGCCCGACGGCGTGCCGAGCTTCCCGCCACCCGCCGCGATCACGACGTACTGCCTGCCGTTCACGCGATACGTGCTCGGCGTCGCGAAGCCCGCGGCGGGAAGCGGCGTCTCCCACAGGAGCGTACCCGTACGCTTGTCGAACGCGCGGAACTTCGCGTCCCGCGTCGCCGCGATGAACACGAGTCCCCCTGCCGTGACGATGGGGCCACCGTACATCTCCGTCCCCGTCGGCGGGACGCCGCGCGCCGTGAGCGAAGCCTCCTCGCCGAGCGTGATGCGCCAGCGATACTCGCCGGTGTTGAGGTCGATCGCGCTGAGCGTTCCCCACGGCGGCTTGATCGCCGGGAATCCTTCCGCGTCACGCCAGCGCTCGTAGCCGCGGAACTGGAAGCGCGACGGCGCGGCGCCCGCCGCCGCACGCGGATCGTCGCTGCGCGTCGGCGCCGCCGGGGCCGCGCTCACCATTCGTCCGCCGAGGTACGCGACGATCGCGTCCTTCTGTGCGTCGGGGAGCGTCGGGAACGCCGGCATGAATCCCTTGCCCCGCTCGATGATCTGCCTGATCTCCGTCGCCGAACGGCGCTCGGTCACGCCGACGAGCGATGGCGTGCGTCCGCCGTCGCCGCGCCGGTCGGCGCGATGACAGCTCGAGCAGTTCGCGACGTAGAGCTGCTCGCCCGTCTGCGGCAAGGACGTCGGAGTCGACTCGGTGCGCTCGCGCATCGCGGCGATCCACGGGACGTCGCTCGCGTTCACGTAGAGCACGCCGCTCGTGCGGTCGAAAGCCGCGCCTCCCCACTCGCCGCCGCCGTCGAACCCGGGAAGCACGACGGTGCCCTCGCGACTCGGCGGAGTGAACAGATCGTCGTGACGCAGCCGGCGGAACCGCGCCAGCGCCGAATCGTGCGCGCTCGGCGTGAGGGTCGTAACGTCCGCCTCGGTCATGCGCTGTCGCGCGAACGGCTCCGGCTTGCTCGGGATCGGTTGCGTCGGCCACGTCTGCTCGCCGGCGAGATCAGACGGCGGCGCGGCGCGCTCCTCCACGGGGAACAGCGGACGACCGGACTCACGATCGAACAGGAAGACGAACCCCGACTTCGTGATCTGTGCGACGGCGTCCACGCTCCGCCCGTCGCGCACCACGCTGACGAGATTCGGCGGCGCCGGCAGATCGCGATCCCATACGTCGTGATGGACGGTCTGGAAATGCCAGATGCGCCGTCCCGTCGCCGCGTCGAGCGCGAGCAGTGAGTTGGCGTAGAGGTTCTGGCCGAGCCGCTCGCCACCGTAGAAGTCCGGCGACGCCGAACCGGTGGGAACGAACACGATGCCGCGCACGTTGTCCACGGACATGCCGGTCCACGAGTTCGCTCCTCCGGCCGTGCGGCCCGACGCCGCAGGCCAGCTTTCGGCGCCCGGCTCGCCGTCACGCGGGATCGTGTGGAAGATCCAGCGCACCTGCCCCGTGCGCACGTCGAACGCGCGCACGTCGCCCGGTGCGGCGCCCTCCCCTTCGCTCACTCGCGTCGGTTGGATCAGGAAGTCGCGGTAGATCACGCCGGGGCTCGTCGCGACGAGCTGCGTGCGCGAGACGTCGCGGTCCAGTCCCGCCGCGAGGTCGACGGAGCCGCTGTCGCCGAACGTCGGCACGGGACGTCCCGTCGCCGCGTTGACGCACCAGATGCGCCGCCCGGCCGTGTAGAAGAGCCGACGATCGTCGCCGCTCTCCCAGTACGCCACCCCCCGGTTCACGTGCGACTCGCGTCTGCTCTGCCCCGCGAATGGATCGAACCGCCACAGCGGCTCGCCCGTCGCTGCGCGGAGCGCGAACAGCACGAGCGACGGCGAGGTGGAGTACAGCACGCCGCGCACGACGATCGGCGTCGCCTGGATTTCCGACCGGTTCTGCGGCGACGCGTCCCCCGCATGATAGACCCACGCGACGCGCAGCGACTTCACGTTGCCGGCGTTGATCTGGTCGAGCGGCGAGAAACGCGTCTGGCCCGGCTCGGCGCCCGTCACGCGCCAGTCGACGTCCTCGCGCGCCGCGGGCTGCCCCGGCCGCGCGCACGACAGCGCCGCCGCGGCGAGCGCGACGACGAGCGGTCGGTGTACGAGCCCGCGTCGGCGGCCGTTCACTCGACGCGGATCGTGCGCCACTTGCCCTGGTCGAACCGCACCACGCTCAGCGTGCAGCGCGTGGCGTGACCGATGAGGATCGCGATCCAGATGTGGAGGGGCTGGAGCGTCGAGACCTGCTGGATCACGAAGCAGATGCCGAGCGGAAGGACGACCTGCGAGATGATCGAGATGTACAGCGGGCTCTTGGTGTCGCCGGTCCCCTGCAGGCCGCCCGTGAACGTCAGCGCCACCGTGATGAACAGCCCCGATACGCTCAGCACGCGCAGGAGCTGCGTGCCGATCGTCACGACGTCCGGATTGCTCATCCCGAACACAGCGAGGAGATGTCGTGGCAGGAAGACGAACGTGAGCCCGATGCAGCCCGCGACGATCAGCCCGAGGCGCGCCGCGGAGTGCACGCCCGCGATCGCCCGCTCGGGCTTCTTCGCACCCAGGTTCTGCCCGGCCACCGCGGACGCGGCACCCATGAGGCCGAGCGAGGTCCACGTGATGAGCGAGAACAGTTGCGAGTACGAGATCGCGAACGCCGCCTGCGCGGCCGCACTCTTCGCGAGCGAGCCGATGAAGCCGAGCATCAGCAGCCCGCCGATGTTCATTGCGATGCCCTGCACCCCGCTGGGGAGCCCGAAGCGGAACAGCGAGCGAATGATCGACCAGTCGGGCGCGAAGCCGCCGTGCCGCGGAAACGATACCACCCACCCGCCTCGCCACAGCTTGTACAGCGCGTACAGCGCCACGACCCCCGACGCGATCGACGTTCCCATCGCGGCGCCCTTCGTCCCGTACGACGGGATGGGCCCGAG
>Ga0066652_100001783_pt1 | contig 11381 bp, 9 predicted proteins | sample GraSoiAngelo_101_FD_71413 | JGI IMG/M metagenome (GOLD analysis project Ga0066652, IMG submission 71413) | Grasslands soil microbial communities from the Angelo Coastal Reserve, California, USA - 14_0903_02_30cm | ecosystem: Environmental > Terrestrial > Soil > Grasslands | place: USA...
CAGTGACTCAGTGACTCAGTGACCTCACCAACCCACCGATCAACCGACCAGCTCACCAACTCACCAGCTCACCAACTCACCGCAGTCTGATGTCTTCAATCCTTGGCCGCGTCGTCGCGACGGAGCGGCGGCCGAACACGCCGCACGAGTTCCACTTCTGGACCGCACTCGACTCCCCGGTGGGGATCGGGACGATCGTCCGCGTGGACGGACGCGACGCCGTCAACGGGACGGTGCCGCGCGTGTACGGGATCGTCACCGAGGGCTTCAGCTGGACCGATCTCGCGTCGCCGCTGCACGACGTCATGGGCTTCGACGGCAGTCCGAGCGCGGAGTCGCTCAGCCAGACCGACCGGGCGGAGATCCGGCTCTACACGGCGGCCGTGCTGCGCCACGTGCCCGAAGAGCCGCTTCAACCCGTGCCGATGGGCACCGTGTTTCTCGCCGACGAGCTGGATGTCAACATCGCGCTGCGCATGGACGGCTACCTCAAGCCCGGCGCGCGAACGGGGATCCCGATCGGTGTGTACCGTGCCGGTGGCACCGATGCGCCCATCTACCTCGACGCGGACTTCCTCATCGGTCCCGAGGCGGCGCACCTGAACATCAGCGGCGTCTCCGGCCTGGCGACGAAGACGAGCGCGGTGGAGTGGCTGCTGCAGTCGATCTTCACGCACTTCCCGGCGCAGAAGGGGAGCGTCGCCGCCGTCTGCTTCAACGTGAAGGGCCCCGATCTCTGCTACCTCGACCAGCCGGGCGAGATCGACGACGCCGACCGTGCGCTCTACGAGAAGTGCGCCGTCGCCCCGGTGCCGTTCGAGGACGTGCAGTATTTCGCACCGTACAAGTCGGACGGTGTCTCGCTCAACACGCTCCGCTCGAACGAGGCATTGCTCGACAACGTGACGGCGCTCACGTGGGGGCTGCGCGAGGTGTTGCAGTACGCCGAGGTCCTGCTCAACAAGGACGACGTCGACGCGAAGGCCGACGCATTGATCGACTTCATCAAGGAGAACGTCCTCGACAAGCGGTTCGTCGACCAGATGCTCGAGCGGCCACACACGGTCACGTCGTTCGCGGACCTCGACGCGTGGTTCAAGGACGTGCTGCGCGCGCTGGAGAAGAAGGACGACCAGAGCTGGCGCACCCATCACGTGGCGACGATCCGAAAGGTGCGCAACCGGCTCTCGAACATCTCGCTCCGGTGCAAGGGGCTCGTCGCCGACGACGGCGCCACGAGCGATCTCCCGTTCGGGAGCTTTCAGGATCGGACGGTGTATGTCATCGATGTCGCCGGCCTCGAGGAGGACGCGCAGGATCTGATCTTCGCCCGCGTGGTGACGAAGCTGCGCGAGCACCTCGAGAAGCGGGATCTGGGCGTGCAGCACGTCGTGGTGTTCGTCGACGAGCTGAACAAGTACGCGCCGGGTGACGGCCCGGAGACCTACGTTCGCAAGATGCTGCTCGACATCGCGGAGCGGGGCCGGTACCTGGGACTCGTCCTGTTTGCCGCGCAGCAGTTCCGCTCGCAGGTGCACCGCCGCGTCGTCGGCAACTCCGGTACGGCGCTGTACGGCCGGATGGACGGCGACGAGTTGGCGACGCCGGGCTACGCGGTGCTCAGTCCGGCGATCAAGACGAAGCTCGCCACGTTGGAGAAGGGACAGCTGATGGTGCGTCATCCCCACTTCACACAACCGATCTTCGTCCGATTTCCGCGCCCGTCGGTCATGCGCGGCCGCGACGGCGTGAGCCAGTATCCGGCGGCGCAGGCGCCGTCGCTCCACGCCGCGGTGCTGCGCACGCTGCGCACGCTCGATCCGTCGCTCACGCTCGGCTGGCTGCAGGATGTGACCCAGCTCGCGACCGACGACGAGATCCTGCGCGCGCGGAACGACGTCGTGCGCGCACGTCCCGGTGACGTGCGCCGCGAGTTCAGCAAGCACTTCCGCGCCGCCGTCGCGCCCCGCACCGCCGTGCGCCCGGACGCACCGTCGCCTCTTCCCGCCGCTCCCGCGGACGATCCCTACGGCTTCTGATGGGGTCGCGGGCATGACCGCCGGAGTCGTCGACCAGCGTGGGTCGAGCTCCCCACGACGCGTGCGTGCGATCGCCGTGCGCGGAGCGCTCGCGTGTGCGGCGCTGGTCGGCCTGACCCGCGGCGGCGCGGCCCAGACCGCATCGGCGAACCGGATCATGCTGCGGCTGCACCCGCGCATGGGCGACACGCTGCACACGCGGCTCGAGCAGCTCACCGAGATCACCACGTCGCGCAACGGAAGCGCGGCGGCGACACCGATGACGACGAGCGTCATCGTGCTCGCGCGCACGATCGTGCAGGCATCGCGCAAGGCGACGACGACGGTGCTGACCGTCGTGGACTCGGCCGAGGTGCACAGCTCCGACGCCCACGGCCCGGCGATGTCGGCGCAGGCGGAGCGGGTGCTTCGGGGCCAAAGGATGCTCGTGCAGCTCGCCGAGGACGGATCGGTGGAGAGCGCGGCCGACGCCCGCGGTGTCGCCGTGCCCCGCGACGTCGCCGAGGCGATGGCGGCGATGCCCTCCGTGCTCCCACGCCGGCCGGTCGCGGTGGGCGAGCGCTGGCAGCGCGAGATTCCGCTCCCGTCGGCCGGCCCGATCGGATCCACACGGAGCGCCGTGGTCCGCGCCGAGTTCCGGTTCGACTCGCTGAGCGGCAACGGCGAGCTCGCGTTCGTCTCGATGCATGGCCAGATCGCCTCGGACGCGGACGTGCGCGCCGTGGAGATGTCCGGCACCATGACGGGCACGATGCGGATCGACCGGATGCGCGGGTGGATGACCGAGTCGTTCTTCACGCTACTCATCCGCTCGGCGGTCGCGCCGCCGAGCAGCAGCGTGGGGATGGCGCCGATGAAGTTCGTCACCAGGGTCTCCCAGCGTCTCCGGACCATGGACAAGCGGTGATCCGCCACTAGACTTTGACGGTGCGGCGGAGTGAGCCAACTTCCGCGCGCGCAACTGCTTGGCGCGCCGCGACCTCCTCGCCCACCCCGGCCCCCCGAGCATCTGCGCCTCGTCCACCTCGCCGACCTGCACCTCGGTTACCGCCAGTACCAGCGGCTGACTCCGCGCGGGATCAATCAGCGTGAGGCGGACGTGGCGCAGTCGTTCACGCGCGCCGTGGACAAGATCATCGAGCTCGCGCCCGAGCTCGTGCTCATCGCCGGCGACGTGTTCCACCAGGTACGTCCGACGAACACGGCGATCCTCCACGCGTACATCCAGTTCGCGCGGCTGCGAGCATCACTGCCGCGCACCGAAGTCGTGATGGTCGCCGGCAACCACGACACCCCGCGCTCCGCGGAGACCGGCTGCATCCTGCGGCTGTTCACGCCACTCGGGATCCACGTCGTCGAGGCCGAGCCGCAAGCGCTGGAGTTTCCGTCGCTCGATCTGTCGCTGCTCGCCGTGGCGGACAATCAGTACCAGCGCCCGAAGCTCGTGCCGGCTGGCACCCGCCGGTGGAACGTGCTGCTGCTGCACGGAGAGGTCGAGGGAATGCTCGGTCCCTTCGCGGCGACGCACGAGTTGGCGACGCAGGAGATCCCGCAGGACGAGCTGCATGGCTCGGTATGGGACTACATCGCGCTCGGGCACTACCACGTCTACCGACGGATCGCACCGAACCAGTTCTACAGCGGGTCGCTCGACTACACGAGCACGAACACGTGGGGCGAGCGGATCGAGGAGGAGATGGCTGGGGTGTCGGGGAAGGGAATCATCGAGCACGATCTCGTGTCCGGTGCACACACCTTCCACCGCCTCACGCCGTCGCGCGAGTTCGTCGACCTGCCGATGGTGTCGGCGCGCGGGCTCACGACCGAGGAAGTGAACGCGCGCATCGCCGACGTCGTGGAGTCGTGTCCCGGCGGGATCGACGACAAGGTGGTGCGGCTCGTCGTGCGCGATCTGCCGCGGCACATCACGCGGCAGCTCGCCCACAAGCAGCTGCGCGAGTTCCGGCGGCGCGCCCTGCACTTCCATCTCGACACCCGGCGTCCGGAGATCATCCGCTCGGTGGGGCATGGCGCACCGGGCCGCCGGCCGTCGCTCGCCGATTTCGTGCGCGACAAGCTGCGCGAGCGCCTCGTGCCGTCGGACGTGGACCGTGACGCGCTGGTCGCGCTCGGCCTGCGCTATCTGAAGGACGCCGAGGAGCGCGACAGCCCCTCCGCGGCGGTGCCGCCGGGCATCGGGGCGTAGATGCGGCTCAACAGCCTTCGCCTCACGAACTTCCGCCAGCACTGCGACACGTTCGTCACGTTCGACAGCGGGCTGACGGGGATCATCGGCGCGAACGGGTCGGGCAAGTCGACGCTGCTCGAGGCGATCGCGTGGGCGCTGTATGGGCAGGACGCGGCGCGCGGCAAGAAGGAGACGCTGCGTTCGCTGCGCGCGGGGCCGAACGCGCGCGTGAAGGTGGAGCTCGACTTCGAGCTCGGCGGGCACCGCTACCGCGTCGAGCGCGGGCTGACGACGGCGGAGCTCTACCTCGACGGATCCGACGCACCGATCGCGAACTCGCTGACCGGCGTGACGGACCTGCTGCGCCGACGGCTCGGCATGAGTCGCGAGGAGTTCTTCAACACCTACTTCACGGGGCAGAAGGAGCTCGACGTGATGGCGGCGATGGCGCCGTCGGAGCGCGCGCAGTTCCTCTCGCGCGTGCTCGGCTACGAGCGCCTGCGCACCGCCCAGCGCCTCGTGCGCGAGCGCGCGCGGCTGATCGCTGCCGAGGCGGCGGGTGTCCGTGCTGCCATGCCCGAGGCGGGGAGCATCGACCGCCTGCACGCCGACGCGAGCGAGCGGCTGACGCGCGCGAATGCGCGGGCGCGTGAGAGCGCCGAGCGGCGCGATCGCGCCGGCGCGACCCTGGCCGACATCGTGCCGCGCTGGCTCGCCGCGCAGCGCGAGCGCGAGCAGTTGCAGGAGGCGCTCGCCGAGCTGCGGGTCGCCGAGAGCGAGTCGGCGGCGTATTCACGCGACGTCGAGCGGGTCGAGCGCGAGCTCGCCGACGTGCAGTCCGCGGAGCAGGAGCTGCAGCGGCTGGCCGAAGAGCTCGCGCCGCTCGCGGCGTTGAGCGACGAGCTCGTGCGGCTCGACCGCATGGCGAGCGAGGACGGGCGACGGCGCGCGCTCCTCGACACCGAGCGTGCGCTCGAGGAGGAAGTCCGCTCGCTGCGCGAGCGCCGCGCACGCATCGAGACCGCGCCGGCGCTCGAGGAAGAGGTCACGGTGGAGCTGGAGCAGAAGCGCGCGCTGCTCGAGCTGGTCGAGGGAGAGCTCGAGGCCAAGCGCACCGAATGGGTGCGCGATCGCCAGGAGGCCGAGACGAAGCGCCGCGCGCTGCTCGACCAGTACGCCGAGGCGCGAGAGCATCGCGAGCAGCTCGTGAAGGCGGGCGAGGATGGCGAGTGCCCGACCTGCGAGCGGCCGCTGCACGACCATTATCGCACGGTGCTCGACCGGCTGGACGAGCAGATCGAGGCACTCGTCGCCGACGGGAAATACTTCAAGTCGCGCCTCGAGCAGCTCGAGGAGATGCCGGTCGAGGTGCGCGAGCTGGACGAGCGCCGCCGCGCCGCGTTCGACGAGACGAGCAAGCTCGAACGGCGACTGGCGAAGGTGCAGCTCGCGGTGCAGGAGCTCGCCCAGCTCTCGCGCGATCTTCAGAGCAAAGAGCAGCGCTTCCATCAGGTGCGGCACGATCGGGAGCAGATCCCCAGTGGCTACGACGCGGCGCGGCATACGCAGGCCCGTCGCGAGCTGGAGCGCCTGCGACCACTCGATGCGCGGGCGACGCGGCTCGCGGCGCAGCTCGAGCGGCGCGCGGTGCTCGAGTCGGAGCACCAGCGCGCAGCCGCGGGGCTCGCGGCGGCACAGGCCCGCGCCGCGGCGCTCTCGGCGCGCCGCGACGTGCTCTCGTTCTCCGAGCAGAGCTACGCCGAGCTCCGCGCGCAGCACGATCGTGCGGCGACCGATCTGCGCACTGCCGAGCTGGATGCCGTCGCCGCGACGGGCGAGGCGGCCGGCGCGCAGCAGGCGCTCGGGCGCGCCGATCAGATGCGCGCCGAGCTGCAGCGCGCGCGCGCGCAGCTCGATCAGCTCGAGCGCGAGAAGCGGCTGCACGACGAGCTCGATCGCGCCTACACCGATCTGCGCACGGACCTGAACGTTCAGCTGCGTCCCGAGATGAGCGAGCTCGCGAGCGCATTCCTCACCGAGCTCACCGACGCGCGATACGATGAGCTCGAGCTCGACGACAGTTACAACCTGACGGTGATCGAGGACGGCGTGCCGAAGCCGGTCATCTCCGGTGGCGAGCAGGACATCGCGAACCTCTGCCTGCGACTCGCCATCTCGCAGATGATCGCCGAGCGGGCGGGGCAGAGCTTCTCGCTGCTCATCCTCGACGAGGTGTTCGGCTCCCTCGACGAGGCGCGGCGCCAGAACGTCGTGGAGCTGCTGCGCGGACTGCAGGACCGGTTCGAGCAGGTCATCCTCATCACGCACATCGAGCAGGTGCGCGAGGGACTCGACCGCGTGATCAACGTGCGCTACGACGAGGAGACGGGGATGTCGGTCGTGACGCAGTCCGATGCGAGCGGCGTCGACGATACGCCGCTGCTCGCCGGTGCGGGCGCGGAGGAGTGATGGCGAGCGTACGCAGCTGGCGCCCGCTCGCCCAGATCGAGGGGCCGCAGATGGCCAAGCTCGAGGAGATCCCCGCGCTCAACGTCGTGTTCAGCGACGCGTTCACGGAGCGCTATCGGCGCGACGGCATGGTCGGCGTGCGCGTGCCGTACCTCAACCCCGCCGTGTGGCGCTACGCGATCGAGGACGCGGCGGGTGGCGCGATGGTGTGGCGCGATGCGCGCGGCGAGATCGCGGCGTTCAACATGGTGCACCGCTCCGGCGTCGAAGGGTGGATGGGCCCTCTCGCCGTGCGCACGGAGTACCAGGGGAGCGGCGTCGGCAAGGAGGTCGTCGAGCAGGGGATCGCGTGGCTCAAGCGCGAGGGCGCCACGGTGATCGGCCTCGAGACGATGCCGCGGACCATGGACAACATCGGGTTCTATTCCTCCCTCGGCTTCCTGCCGGGTCGTCTCACGATCACGCTCACGCTCGACTCGGCGGCGTCGGATCGCGCACCGGAGCTGCTGGGCCGCCTCGGCGTGCGGGAGCGCGAAGACGCCATCGCCGAAGCGCGCGCGCTCGTGGACTCGCTCGCACCGGGCTACGACTTCACGCGCGAGCTCGATCTGACGGAGTCGCTGGCGCTGGGCGATACGGTGGTGGTCCGCGACGGCGGCCGCATCCTCGGCCTCGCGCTTTGCCACACCGCGCCGCTCGTGGAGGGCCGCACGCGCGAGGAGCTGCGTGTGCTCAAGCTCGCGCTGGCGGACGACTCGGCGCTCGACGCGATGCTGCGCGCACTCTGCGACTTCGCCAAGCGGAGCGGTACCCGCCGCGTCGCGCTGCGCGTGCAGGGCGAGTATCCGGGCATGTACCACACGATGGTGGCGGCGGGAGCGCGGGTGCGCTGGACCGACCTCCGCATGGCGCTCGCCGGGTACGAGGAGCGCAAGAACGGCCGGGGCGTTGTGCTGTCGAACTGGGAGATCTGAAGCGAGCGACTTACCGAATCGCCCTATCGGTTTCCTCGGAAGGGACAGTCGACAGGAGAACCGTGTGCGCGACGTCGCCGAAACGGCACCGATGCCTCACGCGGCGCGCCTCCTACGTCAGTTGACGTATGGTGGCGGAGGTGGCCGAGCCCGAGATTCGCGGCCTCCCCCTCCTCGAGGTGCCCCATGCTCGCGATCTCCCGTGCAAGACTGATCATCGTCCCGCTGCTCACGTGTGCGTGTCATACCTGGAGCACCGTCCCGATGGCGCCGAACACCACTGGTCAGCTTCCCACGCATAGCACGGTCGTGCTCGTGCGAGGCGACCGAGTGCAAGTCGAAAATGGGCGCACGACTCGTGATAGCCTCATCGGCACTCGACCGAGCGGAGCGCACTTCGCGGTGCACCGCGATAGCGTCAACTTCGTCGAGGCGCGCAAGGTCAGTGTGATACGCTCCGTCGGAGCGGGCGCTGGAGGGCTGCTCGTCGCCTTCGCGGTGGCGACTGTCGTGCTCATAGGCGCCGCTCTGGGTGAGCTCCAATGAGCCGTTGAATACGGCCGCCGCGCTGGCGCGCACGGTCGGATCGCTGCATCGTCCTGCGATGACGACGATTGCCCATGCCAGGCGCGCGCTCCTCCCGCCCGCCCTGCTCCTCTCCGCGTGGCGTCCGGCGCCGGCGCAGTCGCCCGCGGCCGTTGCGCCTGTGACGTTCGCCGTCGTGGGCGGCACGCTCGTCGACGCCGCGTCGCCCGGGCCGCGGCGCATCGCCGACGCGGTCGTCGTCGTGCGCGGCGCGCGCATCGCGTGCGCGGGCACGCGAATCCAGTGTCCCGTGCCCCGCGGTGCGAGGGTGATCGACGCGCGCGGCGCGTTCGTCGCCCCGGGCATCATCGACGCGCACGTGCACTTCTCGCAGACCGGCTGGGTGGACGGTCGCCCCGACGCGCTCGACGCGCGACGCGAATTCCCGTACGACTCGACGGTCGCGGAGCTGCGTGCGCATCCCGAGGTCTTCGGCCGCGCGCAGCTCTGCGCCGGTGTGACTTCGGTGTTCGACGTCGGCGGCTTCCCCTGGACCATCCCCATGGCGCACGCCACGTCCGAGCGTACCGACATGCCGCGCGTCGTGGCGGCGGGGCCGCTGCTCTCCACGATCGACCACTGGCTCAACCTGCCCGACATGCGGCAGTTCGTGCACATGAGCAGCGACTCGGTCGTGCGCGCGGCCGTGCGCGAGCAGCGATACATGGGCGCCAGTGCGGTGAAGGTGTGGTACATCGCCCAGGCCGACACCGCACTCGCGCGACGCGGGCGGGCGATGCTCGGTGCGGCGGGCGACGAGGCGAAGCGCGTCGGCCTTCCGCTCCTCGTGCACGCGACGGACCTCGCCGAGGCGAAGGAGGCACTCGCGGCGGGGGCGAAGGTCCTGGTGCACAGCGTGGACAACGCGGAGCTCGACGACGACTTCGTGCGCCTCGCGCGCGCCAATCACACGATCGTCATCCCCACGCTCACCGTGCTCGAAGGCTACGCGGACGTTCTCCTCGGGCGCGACGTCGCGGCGCGCTACCCGCTCGACTGCGTCGACGCGGCGACGCGTGCCAAGCTCGCGCGCCGCCTGCCGGCGAACGAACGCATCACCACGTACTTCGCGGGCCCGGTGCCGAAGCGGGAGCGCGCGACGATGGAGGCCAACCTGCGCCGCCTCCTGCGCGAAGGGATCCCGATCGCGATGGGCACCGACGCCGGGAACCCTGGCACGGCGCACGGGCCGAGCGTGTATCGCGAGCTCGAGGCGCTCCAGTCGGCGGGGATGTCGGCTGCCGCCGTGTTCGGCGCGGCGACGCTGAATGGCGCGATCGCCATGGGCATCGACCGTGACGCGGGCACACTGGAGGCAGGTAAGCGCGCTGACCTCGTCGTGCTCCAGGCGGACCCGACGGTCGACGCGGCGCATTGGCGCCAGCCGCGGGTCGTCGTGCGGAACGGACGCGCGTATCGGCGCGAGGAGCTGCTACCGCGCTAGGGAACGCGGGCGCTCGGCGTGTCTCTGGCGGCGATTTTGCCCGCCGACAGCCCAGTGCACGGCGGCACCGGGCTCATTCGCCAGTCGAACGCGTTCGGCCCGCCCCATTCGTCGGATGCTACATGCGTAAACTGCTTGTGGTCCTTGCGTTTGCGGCTTTCAGCGCCGGCTGCAACGACGACTCCGTGACAGATCCTGGAAGTACGTTCGGTCTCGACCTCGACGTCACGCCGGAGCTCGACACGCTCGTCGCGGGCGGCCAGGTGCAGCTCGACGCCAGCGCGACGCGGCAGGGCGTCCGTCTCCCCGCGCTCCCGGGCCACGTCTGGGAATCGTCCAACCAGACCGTCGCGCAAGTCGATCAGAACGGGAAGGTCACCGCCGTAGCTCCCGGCACGGCCGATATCGCCGTTCGCGTGAACAGCGTCCGCGGCTACGCGACGATCGTCGTGATCGCGGCTGCCGTCGGTGGCGGTGGAGGGGGTGGAGGGGGTGGAGGTGGGGGAGGTGGTGGCGGCGCCGGTGGTGGCCTCGCGTTCATCGGAGGCACCGCGGGTTCGATCGCGTCGGGGCTCGATGCAACGTGTGGCATCGTGACTGGCGGACAGACCTGGTGCTTCGGAAAGGCCCCGCTCATCGGCGTCGCGTGAGATACATCCTGCTTCGATGTCCAGGGAACCAAGGGCGACCCGTCGCCTTGCACGCTCGTACCGCTGCGAATCGCCAGCAGCGTCGCGTTCTCCGCGGTGGCGCTGGGCGATTCGGTGGCGTGCGGACTCGCAGCAGGCGGAGCGGTCTACTGCTGGGGCGATCAGACGTATGGCCAGGTGGGCAACGGCATCGCACAGAAAGGAACGCCCGCGCTTCCCTCCCGCGTCACCGGACCGCTTGCTGCGGCGGCGACGTTCACGCAGGTCGCTGCCGGCGCGACGCACGCCTGTGGCTTGATCGCGAACGGATCCGCGCTCTGCTGGGGACGCGATTCTACCTATCAGCTCGGCGGTGGCGACAACTTCGCCATCAACTCCTCGACGCCGATTCCCGCGGCGCCCGGGCGGACCTTCAAGGCGATCACCGCAGGACGCGGCCATACCTGCGGCCTCACCACGACCGGCGCTGCGGTCTGCTGGGGCGACAATGGGAAGGGGCAGCTCGGCCGGGGAACCGTAGGCGGCACCAGTGACGTCGCACAAGCCGTGACCGGCTCGATCGTGTTCACGCAGCTCTCGACGTACCGTGACAATACGTGCGGCGTCGCCACGGGTGGGACCGTGTACTGCTGGGGCGCGAACGACTCGTCCCAGACCGGGCAGGCGCCAAGCGCGGCCATCGCGACACCGAGCGCGGTCACGGGCACGGGCTATACGTACGTCGCCGTCGGCGGCAATCACGCCTGCGCTTTGACGGCCACGGGAATCTCTTGTTGGGGCGCCAACAGCTACGGACAGCTCGGTCGTGGCACCCTGAGCGGGGCGACTCCGACGCCGGCGCCAGTCAGTGGAACGCGCACATACTCCGCGCTTTCAGCTGGTGCACGCACGTCGTGCGCGGTGGCGGTCGACGGGGCCTACTGCTGGGGCTCGTCGGTGTATGGCGCGACGGGAAGCCAGGTGCAGGCGATCACCGTACCAATTCCGACCAGGACCGAGCCGCCGCAGTAGCGGCGGTGATCGATGGACTGC
>Ga0066652_100001786_pt1 | contig 11374 bp, 15 predicted proteins | sample GraSoiAngelo_101_FD_71413 | JGI IMG/M metagenome (GOLD analysis project Ga0066652, IMG submission 71413) | Grasslands soil microbial communities from the Angelo Coastal Reserve, California, USA - 14_0903_02_30cm | ecosystem: Environmental > Terrestrial > Soil > Grasslands | place: USA...
GCGCGGGCGAGCGTCGCGACGAAGTCCTCCTCGTCGAGCGCGAAGCCGAGGTGGTCGACCCGCGGCAGCTCCCACTGGCCCGGCTGGACGACCACGTTCACGGCGCCCCGTTCGAGCTCCGTGAGGCGGAGCTTGAAGCCCATGCGATCGAGCTCGATCCAACCGTGACCGGACTCGAACGACGTCATCTCCTCGCCGATCCGCCCGTGGCGCGCGACGAGCTCGAAACGGAGCTTCGCCAGGTACCGCGCCTCGACCTCCCGAACCTTGCTCGTCACCAGGTGGTAATGGAAAAGGTTCACGGCGCGGAATGTAGAAGACACGCGGCACCGTGCGCACCACCGGCGTCCATCACGTCGACCTCGTCGTCTCCTCGATCGAGCGGAGCCTGCCGTTCTACACGGATCTCCTCGGCCCGCTCGGGTTCACGCGCGTGTACGAGGTCGAAGGCGAGCGCGGGGAGACGATCTGGTACCTCTCCGGCCCCGGCACGTCCGTCGGCCTGCGCGAGGCACAGAGCGAGTCGGAGGCGTACGACCGGTACGCCGTCGGGCTCCACCACCTCGCGTTCGAGGCGGACTCGCGCGCGCAGGTCGACGATCGTGCCGATTGGGCGCGCGGGCAGGCGGTGGAGCTCGAGAGCGAACCGCAGGAATACACGTACATCCCGGGGTACTACGCGGTCTTCTTCTACGACCCCGACGGGATGAAGCTGGAGATCGTCCACGTACCAGGCCTCGTTGCGGCCTGACCGAAAGGAGCGAGGCATGTCCACCACACCTCCGGAGCAGCCCGGCTCTCAGCAGCCGGACTACGGCTACCGCCCGACGTTCAACCTCAACGCGATCTTGCCGACGCCGGGGAACGCCGAGCTCGTCGTCTACCTCCTGGCGACGATCCTCATTGCGATCATCGCGCTTGCGAGCTCGAAGGTCGACTCGCCCACATTCGTCACAGCGTTCACGGCGATCACGTTCGCCTACCTGGTGTCACGCGGGATCGCAAAGGCGTCGCGCGTACTCGAGCAGTAGCTAGACGCGCTCGAACTGGAGTTTCGCCGCCTCGCGCGGGACCGCCGTCGGGTAGTCCCGCGTGAGGCAAGCGCGGCAGAACTGCGACTCTGGCCTGCGGGTCGAGGCCTGCAGCCCTTCGAGGGACAGGTAGGCGAGGGACGTCGCGCCGAGATGGGCGCGAATCTCCTCCACGGTGCGCGACGCGGCGATCATCTCGTCAGGATCGGCGAGGTCGATTCCGTAGAAGCACTGGCCGACCACGGGCGGTGACGAGACCCGGACGTGCACCTCCTGTGCCCCGGCCTCGAAGAGGATCTGCACGATCTGGCGCGTGGTGTTGCCGCGGACGATCGAGTCGTCGACGACGACGACGCGTTTTCCCTCCACCTCGGCGAGCGGGTTGAACTTCAGCTTGATCCCCTGCTCGCGCAGGCCCTGGTCGGGCTGGATGAACGTGCGCCCCACGTAGCGGTTCTTGATCAGCCCTTCGCTGAAGGGGATGTTGAGCGCGCGCGAGAAGCCGATCGCCGCCGGCGTGCCCGAATCGGGGATCGGGAGCACGAGGTCGGCGACGACGGGCGCTTCGGCCGCCAGGCGCTCGCCCATCCGCACGCGCGCGCCGTGGACCTCGACCCCGTTCAGCCGCGAGTCGGGCCGCGCGAGGTAGAAGAACTCGAAGATGCAGAGCGCGCCGTCGTCGTCGAGCGCGACCGCCTGCTCGGCGTGCAGCCCGTCGTCGTCGACCACGACGAGCTCGCCGGGACGGATCTCGCGCTCGAACTCCGCGCCGACGAGATCGAGGGCGCACGTCTCGGAGGCGACGACCCAATCGCCGTCGATCCGGCCGAGGCAAAGCGGACGCATGCCGCGCGGGTCTCGGAACGCGGCGAGCGAGCCCTCCGACAGCAACACGATCGAGAACGCGCCGTCGAGCTTTCGCATCGTGGCGGCGATCGCCTCCGGGAGCGCTGCCGGGTCGTTCGCGATCAGCGTCGCGATCACCTCCGTGTCGGCCGTCGTCGTCGGGCGGTGTCCGCGCTCGGCGAGCTCCGTGCGCAGCTCGGCTGCGTTCGTGAGGTTGCCGTTGTGTCCGAGCGCGACCGTGCGAGCGCTGCCGTGCTGCACGACCGGCTGCGCGTTCCACCACTGCGATGACCCGGTGGTCGAGTAGCGCGTGTGACCGATCGCGACGTTGCCGCGCAGGCCGCGCAGCTTCTGCTCGTCGAAGACCTGCGTCACGAGCCCCATGTCGCGGAGCGCCGTGAGACGCCCGTTGTCGGAGACGGCGATCCCGGCCGACTCCTGGCCGCGATGCTGCAGCGCGAAGAGGCCGAAGTACGTCACGCGCGCGACGTCGCGCTCGGAGGAGCGGATGCCGAAGAGCCCGCACATCAGGCGACGACACCGATCCGCAGGAGGTTCTTCGTGCCGAGCCGTGGAACGTTCTCGGGAGTGCACGCGAGCAGGATCCGGCCGCCCGTCGCCGGCGGAGGAATCTCGACGTCCGCTTCGCCGCCGCTGAACTCCGCCGCCTCGCGCAGTGCCACCTCGATGCCTCCGTTCGAGACGTCGTGCGCGAGCGTCAGGAGCGGCGCGGCCTTCCACACGTAGCGGATGAGCGCCGCCTCGGCCGCAAGATCGAGCTCGCCCGGGGCGGTTGCGAGTAGCACGACGTCGCCGGACCGCCAGCCTGCCGGCACCAACCGTACGTTCGGAACGAGGCCGACGCATCCGACCACCGGCGTCGGCGGGATCGCGCGGCCGTCCGTCTCGTTGTAGAGCGACACGTTTCCGGACACCACCGGCACGCCGAGCGCCTCAGCCGCCCGCGCGAGCCCGTCGATCGCCGCCGTGAGTTCCCACGCGATCTCCGGCTTCTCGGGGGATCCGAAGTTGAGGCAGTCCGTCAGCGCGAGCGGCTGCCCGCCCACGCAGGCGACGTTCCGGGCGGCACCGAGGACGGCCAGGATGCCGGCGCGCAGCGGGTCGCGCTCGCCGGGCGGCGGGCCCTGGAGGGACACCGCGATCCCGCGCACGCTCGGGCGGAGGCGGAGCACGGCAGCGTCTAGGCCGGGCCGCCGAATGGTGCGCGAGCCGACGAGCTGGTCGTACTGCTCGTAGATCCAGCTCTTTGGCTCCAGGTTCTCCGGCGCCACAGGGACGTCGGGGGCCTGACGCGACTCGATCTCGAGCTCGTAGCGCGGGCACTCGTCGGTCAGCAGCGCCGCGGGGATCTCGCCGACGACCTCGCCGCCGTGCAGCGCGCGGAGGACGCCGTCATCCGTGACCTCGCCGATCACCGCGCAGGCGAGCTCCCACCGCTCGCAGACGCGTTCCATCGCGCTCAGCATCTGCGGTCGCACGACGGCCACCATGCGCTCCTGCGACTCCGAGACCATGATCTCCCACGGCTCCATGCCCTCCTCGCGCAGGGGGACGCGATCGAGGTGGACGTCGATGCCGGCGCCGTCCCGCGCCATCTCGGCGAGCGAGGAGGCGAGGCCGGCGGCGCCGCAATCCTGGAGAGACTCGACGAGCCCGCCGTCGACGAGCTCGAGGGACGACTCGATCAGCTTCTTGCCCGTGAAGGGATCGCCGATCTGGACGGTCGGCCGCTTGTCCGGATCGTCCTCCCCGAGCTCCTGCGACGCGAGCACAGACGCGCCGCCGATGCCGTCGCGGCCGGTGGTCGCGCCGAACAGGACGACGTGCGCGCCTGTCACGCTCGCCCGCGCGCACGTGAGCCGATCGGCAGGGAGCAGCCCCACGCACATCGCATTGACGAGGCAGTTGTCCCGGTAGGCCTCGTCGAAGACCGTCTCGCCGCCGACCGTCGCGACGCCGACCGAGTTCCCGTAGTGGCCGATCCCGGCGACTGCCCGGCGGAAGTGATGGTCGGGCTCGGCGAACCGCAGGCCGTCCAGGATCGCGATCGGCCGCGCGCCCATCGCCACGATGTCGCGGAGGATGCCGCCCACGCCAGTCGCCGCTCCCTGGAAGGGCTCGACGGCCGAGGGGTGGTTGTGGGACTCCACCTTGAAGGCAATCGCCTCGTCGTCGCCCAGGTCGATCACGCCCGCGTTCTCACCGGGGCCCTGCAGCACACGTTCTCCCTGGGAGGGAAGCCGTTTCAGCAGGAGGGCCGAGTGCTTGTAGCCGCAGTGCTCCGACCAGAGCAGCGAGAAGACAGCGAGCTCGAAGTCGTTCGGACGCCGTTCGAGCAGGTCGACGATGCGGTCGAGCTCGTCGTCCGTGAGGCCCAGGGCGCGGTGGAGCGGCTGTTCCGGCGCGACCTGCGTCAAGAAGGCGAGTCTAGCCGGGAAGCCAGACGGTCCTGTCCGGCGTTAGAACCGACGTGAGCCGCCGCCACCTCCTGATGCTGCTCGCGCTCGCGGGGCTCTGGGGCGCCTCCTTCATGTTCATCAAGATCGGCGTCCGCGAGCTTGCGCCGACGACGCTGATCTGCGCCCGCCTCACGATCGGCGCGCTCACACTCGCACCCGTGGCGGCGGCGACGCTCGGGGCGCGCACCGTCATCCGCGAGACGCGCGCGACCTGGCGGCCGCTTGTCGCCATCGCGCTGGTCAACTCCGCCATCCCGATCACGACGCTCGCCTGGGCGGAGAAGCGCCTCGACTCCGGGCTTGCCGCCGTGATCCAGGCCTCGGCGCCGCTCTTTACCGCGCTGCTCGCGCTTCGGTTCGCGCGTCACGACCGCGTCACCGGTTCGCGGCTCGTCGGGCTCCTCGTCGGCTTCGGCGGGGTGGCGCTGCTCGTCGGCGTCCAGCCGAGCGGGGACGTGCTCCCGGCGCTCGCCGTCACGTTCTCCGCGCTCTGCTACGCGGCCGCGGCGATCTACAGCGCCCGGACGCTCGAGCGGGTGCCGCCGCTCGTCAGCGCCCTCGCAGCGCTGACGTTCGCCGCGCTCGCCCTGCTCCCGTTCGCGCTGCTCCAGCTGCCCGCGCACTTCCCGAGCTGGAAGGTGATCGGCTCGCTGCTCGCTCTTGGCGTCGGTGGCACGGGCGTCGCCTACGTCCTCTACTACGCGCTCCTCGCTGGCGCTGGCGCATCGCGTTCGATCCTGATCACGTACCTCGTGCCGGCCATAGCGCTCGCGTACGGCGTGCTCCTCCTCGGCGAGCCGCTGACCTGGGCGGCGGTCGGCGGCCTCGCGCTCGTGCTCGCGGGCGTGGCGCTCGGCACGGGTGTGGTGCGGTTCGCGCGACGCCGGTCGGCCGCGAGCGCAGTCCCGCCTTACTAGAGCACGAGGGCGCGGACGCCAAGTGCCGCCGCGGCGAGAAGAGCGACCGACGCGGTGGCGAGCGCGATCCACGCGGCTGCCCGCGTCCGCAGCGCGGCCGTCAGGCCGAGGATCGCTCCGGCGAGCGCGGTCAGCGCTAGACCGAGCATCGCGTCGTTCGCACGGCGTGCGTACCGATCCTGCCCCGCGAATTGCCGCTTCGCGATCCGGATGTCCGCGGCCTCCTGCCGGGCCTGTTTCGCGTGCTCGGCGTCGAAGGACGCGACCGACAGGCCCAGCGACTTCAGCGCTGCTCCGACGAACCGGTGCACGGCAACCTTGCGCCGTCTCGCCGAGACTACGGAGAGCGGGAGGTTCGCCAGCTGGGCCGTGTCTGCCAGGACCGCCTGCTCGTAGTGGCTGCGCTCGAAGCGGTAGATCACCCGGTGGAACGTCGCGCCGTCCTGGCCGATTACCTGCGCGCCCTCGCGGTCCGCTCGGCGCGCGTCATCGAGCGCCACGAGCGACAGCGCCGCGGCGATGACCGCGGTCCCACCGACCAGCGCGACGATCAGACCCTGCTGGGGTGCTGTTCGAAGCAGCTTCCCGACTGCGGCTCTCACCCGGCGACCTCGCAGGCGATCCCGATCGCGGCGGCGGCTGCGAGCGCGAGCGCGGCCTCGACGTGAAGGATGCGGCGACGGTGTCTCACGCTGCTCGCGGCGGCGAGGGCGAGCGCGATCGCCGCTGCGAGCGCGCCGGCGCCGTCGACGAGCGCGAGCTTTGCCGTGTGATCGCCGTGCGTGAACTGGAGGAAGCCGACCGGTCCGGAATGCAGCCGGTCGAGGTCCCGCACATAGGGATCGACCGGGAAGTAGCCGAGCTTGGCCAGATACGGCCGCGCCGGCCGAAGCTCGAGGGACGCTGCAGCCCCGCGCAGGCCGGCGGACGGTCGCCCGAGCAGTGTCCGCGAGATGCGGGCGTCGGCTCGGTCGAGCGCGGCACGGCCGGCGTCGTAGCCGAGGATGGCGTCGAGTGCGTAGAAATGCTCCTGGTCGACGCGTTCCTTCGCGGCTCGCTGCCAGTCATCGCGCGCGCTGTTGCCGAAGATCGCGGCGCGCGTGCCGATGACGGCGATCGCGACGCTTGCGAGGGCGATGAGGACAGCGGCGGCGACGTCGTCGCCGCGCTCCTTGGCCGCAGCGGGTCGAGTTCTCGACACGCCCTCTCCTTGTCCTCGGCGCCCGCGAGACTACGACGACCCGGGTGGAAGTCAAGGCTCCGACTGTTGCGTGGCTAACGCGCGGTGCGGGTGCGCCCACCCTCGAGCGGAAGCCCCGCCTCCTCCCACTCGCGTTTCCCGCCGGCGTAATGGCGGACGTTCGTGTAGCCCAGCTCGAGCAGCCGGTTGCCGACCGCAATCGAGCTCTCGCAGTCCTCCCCGGCGCAATACACCACGACCTCGGTGTCCGGGTCGGGAATCCGGCGCCTCGCGCGCTCGTCGATCCACTCGGGCGTGATGTTGACCGCTCCGGGCAAGTGCGAGCGTGCGAAAGAGACGGGGCCCATCGCATCGACGAGGACGAAGTCCACGCCGGCATCGACCTTCTGGCGAAGTTCTTCGCGGTCGATCAGAGGGAGAGCTGCGTCCACGCGGGAAGTCTGCCACCGCACCCTGGGGCACTAGGGTCCCGGCCTTGTGTCCGTCTCGATCCGCCGCGCGACTCCGGCCGACGTCGACTTCCTCGTGGAGCTCGTGACCGACGAAGACGTCCAGCCGTTCCTCGGGGCGATCTCCGCGCAAGACGCCGAGTCGATCGCCCGCGAGGTCGAGCATTCGTCGCGCGAGCCCCACGACTTCGGGCTCTTCGTCATCGAGGTGGACGACGAGCGAGCAGGCGCAATGGGATTCGAGGTGGCAAATCGCCGCTCGCGGGTCGCGCACCTCGAGCGCCTGGCGATCCATCCTGGATTTCGCGGCAGGCGGGTCGCGGACGAAGCGGCGCGCCTGCTCCAGCGTCATCTCGTCGTCGATCTGGGCTACCACCGCCTCGAGCTCGAGATCTACGGCTTCAACGAACGGGCGCTTCGACACGCCGAGCGCGCCGGCTTCCAGCGCGAAGGCCTCCGGCGGCGCGCCTACTGGCGCCACGGCGCCTGGACCGACGGAGTCCTGTACGGCCTGGTCGCAGACGAGCTCGACGTGCCCGACGCGATCCGGCTCCTGCACGACTACGTGATGGCGCACAACGAAGCCGTTCGCACCGGCGACTGGCAGGGATTCGGCGATTGGTTCGCGGCCGACGCCGAGCTCGAGTTCGATGGTGTCCCAGTGGGCCCGTTCCGCGGCCGGGCGGAGATCGAGCGCGCATATCGCGAGCGTCCACCAGACGACGAGGTGCTCACCTTCCAGACGAGCGTCGAGGCGGATCGGGTCGTCGCGCGCTACGGCTGGCGTGCAAGACCGGCGAACGTGGCCGGACGGATGCTGCTGACGGCCGTCGACGGACAGATCGCGAAGCTGACCGTGACCTTCGGGGAGCCCGCTAGCGAATCGTGAGGCGCGCGCAGCTCTGGGCCGTGTTGCCGTGCGCGTCGGTCGCCCGGACGCACGCGGAGTAGCGCCCGCGCGTCGCGCTCCGCGGCACGTCGAACCAGAAGACGTACAGGTTGGCCCAGCTCACGTCGGAGAAGGTGCGCGTGGTCGAGAGCAGCGTGCTCCCGTGGAAGAGCAGGCGTGCGTTCGCGGTCACGATCCCGCTGTCGTCGGCGAGCTGGAACCGTACCCGTGCGCGTCCACCGCGCTTCGCGGCCGTCGTCTTCACCGACACGTGCGGCCGCGTGCGGTCGGTCGGATTCGGAACACCGGTGAACGATCCCGTCGCGCTGTTCACCGACGGCTGGCCGGCCTGCCAGTTCAGCGACACGCGCCAGTAGAGCGTCACGGGCTTCGTCGGCCTCGTGGTGCTGCCGGTCGCGGCGTCGATCCAGTACGTGCCCTGGGGAACCGTGGACGTGAAGCATGCGGGCGTCGTCGTCGCGCAGATCCGCGTCTCGCTGTAGACGCTCCCGAGGAAGTTCGGATCGGCCGAGACGGTCAGCTGGATCTGGGTCGTCGACGTGGCCGGCTGCGGAAACTGGAACTGCCAGCTGAACGTCGGGTTGTGCCGGCCGTCGAGGATGACGCTGGCGCCGTTCGTCGGGCCGAGCAGTGTGACCGTCGGCGCGACGTCGGCGGACGCCGCCGATGCGGATGCGAGGGCGGCAACGAGGACGAGGAGGAGGCGGCGAAGGTACGTCATTGCGAACCCAGGCTTATCCTGTTCGTAAGTCGTACGCGCGCCTCCCCCGGGCAGGTGATTCGTAGGATCCCGGCATGGAGCTCATTCACACCTGCTACCGCATCACCGACATCGACCGCTCGGTCGCGTTCTACGAGGCGCTCGGGTTCGAGGAGCGCGGTCGCCTGCCGATCCGCGACGAGGCGATCAACGTCTTCATGGGACTGCCCGGCGACGGCAGCCGGCTCGAGCTGACCCACAACTTCGGCGTCGACTCATACGACGTCGGGACGGGCTACGGCCACATCGCCGTCACGGTCGACGATCTCGACGGGACGCTCGAACGGCTGAAGTCGGAGCACGGCATCGAGCCGGAGCGTCCGCCCTACAGCGTGCGCGAGGGCGGCAACCGGCTCTGCTTCGTCCGCGATCCAGACTCTTACCGGATCGAGCTGATCGAACGCGCCTAGCCGGCCGGAAAGCGAAGCGTCGTGCGCTCTGCAACGAGCGTCGAGTGAGCGCTAGCCGATCGTGAGGACGAGCAGCCCCGGCGAGGCGACCACTGTGAACGGACGGCGCTCGTCGAGGCCGATCGCCCAGGTGACGGCTGCCTCGAAATCTCCGGTCTTCACAGCCTCCTGGACATGGCCCGTCTTCGTGCCCTCGACTCGCCGCGGCCCCTTGTAGGTGAACCGCAGCTGTTCCCCCGCGATCTTCGCGGTCGCGGTCGGCTGAAGCCGGACGACCAGAAAGGCTCGACCGGCGATCGGGATCCGGCGACCCGATCCATCCTCGGTCCCGGCCTGCCGGCGGGGCTCATAGTCGGCGCGGAAGCCGGGGGCCACGCCCAGCCGGTCGGTCGTGAACGCGAACGTGATCCGGTCGACGCAGCCGTCGCCGCCGAGCTTCACCGAGGTCAGATAGGCGAGCTCCGCCGCCTGACCGCCGGTGCGCGGAGACGTGGCTGCACCTGGAAGCGGCGCGCAAGCAGCGGTCGTCGGCGTCGCTCGCCGCTCCGATCCACAGCCGGTGAGGGCGAGGATCGTCACCGCGCCTGCGGTGCCGACCGCACGAGCTCTCCACATGCGGCTGACGCTAGTGAGCCTCTGTAACGGTCCGGTTGCGATTCGCCCGCCGTTCCGTTGCCGCTGTCGTCTCGGGCTCGCAAACCGCGTGCGACTGTCGGCGTCGTAGGGGACAGTGCGGAGCCTCGCCTTTGTCGCGTTCGCGGCCCTCCTGGTCACGGCCTGCGGCAGTGCGTCCACCGCCCGCGCCGAGCGCGCGTACGGGAACGGCGCCGACCAGGTCTGGGTCGTCAGGCCGGCCGGAACGCCGCGCGCGGTCGCCGTGTTCGTGCACGGCCACGGCGGACCGGGTGAGGACACGCCCATGTACCACCGCGCCTGGCTCCGCCACCTCGTGCACACCGGCGTCGCCGTGCTCTATCCACGCTATGAGCTCGCACCCGGCGGCCATGGCACGGTCGCTCACATCGAGACCGCGGTTCGGGCCGGCATGGGGAAGCTCGGCGATCCGCGGGTCCCGCTTGTCGGCATCGGCTATTCGCGCGGCGGCCGGCTCGTCATGGACTGGGCGGCGCGGGCGGCAGGGACGCCGTTGGCTCCACGCGCGCTGCTGTCCGTTTTCCCGGCCTCGGGCGAGGATCCGCCGGAGGACCTGTCGGCCATCTCGGCGCGGACGCCGATCCTGGTGCTAGTCGGCGACCACGACGAGGTCGTCGGCGACCTCGGCGCGCGTGCGCTCGTCGCGGACCTGCAGACGGCCCGTGGCGAGCTCCCGAACCTCGGCGTCGAGCTCGTCCGGTCGCACGGGACCTTCGTCGCGTCGCACCTCTCGGTGCTCGAGAACGATCCCGGCGCTCGCGCAGCGTTCTGGAACCGCGCCGATGGGCTCATCGACATCGTCGCGCCGCCGCGCTGACGCGAACGTCACACTCTCGGCGCGAAGACGGCACACATGCGTTGCGGATCGACAGTTACGTTGCCTTTCATGGCGACAAGGGCGCAGACGAAGACCGCGACACCCTGGGGCAGCGCGACTCGGATCGAAGGGCTCACCCTGCCGCAGCGTGCCGGAGAGCGCCGGTTCGCCTCCGTCGTCGAGCTCCTCGAGACGGAGCGCGGCGAGCGTCTCGTTCGATTCGCGTACTCCATGGGGGGAAACGTCAGGCGCGGGCCGGTGACGCTGCGCGCGCGGGATCTCGAGCGGCTCCGGGCCGTGCTCTCCGAGCACCCGGAGCTCGCTGCGGCGCTGGTACTGGGAGGTGGGGCCTAGGGGCCGTCCGTACACCACATCGATACCGAGCGCCGACCACACTGTTACCCTGCCGCCCATGACGCACCCGCTCCTTGCCTACCTCGACCCCGGCAGCGGCAGCATGATCCTGCAGATCCTCGCCGGCGGCGCGGCAGCCCTGGGCGTGGGTGTCACGATGACGTGGCGCCGGCTCCTGCGGTTTCTGCGGATCCGCAAGCCGGAAGAGGACGTGGCGTCGCCCGACTCGACCTCCTGAGCGCGACACGGGGCGCCTTCGTGCGTGACGGGGTTATGCCGCCACGCCGAGATCCGGGATCCTTTCGCGATCCGCGGAGCCGCGTCTTCGTGGCCGGCGACACCGTACTGCGCGCGCTGAGCGACGAGGGTCTCGCCGACTGGCAGGCGTTCGCTCGGACACCGGTCGCAGAGGAGCTCCGCGGCAGCGGAAAAATCGTCGCGACGGAAATCGTCGCTCGGAACGACGTCCCGGCGGAGCTCGGCGACGTGCCCGGGGTGTTGCGCCATGAGCGGATCCCGTTCGTCTCGTACCCGTACGAGTGGAC
>Ga0066652_100001787_pt1 | contig 11371 bp, 10 predicted proteins | sample GraSoiAngelo_101_FD_71413 | JGI IMG/M metagenome (GOLD analysis project Ga0066652, IMG submission 71413) | Grasslands soil microbial communities from the Angelo Coastal Reserve, California, USA - 14_0903_02_30cm | ecosystem: Environmental > Terrestrial > Soil > Grasslands | place: USA...
GCGCACCTGCTCGCCCTGAATCGCGGCCTGCACCTTCTTGAGCTTCGCCTCCTTGATCGCCGCCGCGACCTTCTTCGCCGTCTCGGCGTCGAGCTCCATCTTGAGCTTCACCTCGCGCCGCACCGTGTCGCCAGCAGCCTGCTTCAGCTCTCCCACGTCGAGATTCTTCACCGACACCCCACGCTTGATGAGCTTCGTCTGCACGACGTCGAACAGCGCCGTCATCTGAAAGTCGCTGTCCGCCACGAGCGCCAGGATCCCCTCGGCGCGCTTGAACTCGATCGACGCCTTCGACCCCTTGAAGTCGTATCGCTGCGCGATCTCCTTCTGCGCCTGGTTGACGGCGTTGTCGACTTCCTGGAGGTCGACGCCCGTTGTTACATCGAACGAAGCCGGTTGCGGCATCTGGGTGGTGAGTAGGGAGTGGGGGAGTGAAGTCGATCCGCCCAGCCGAGCTTCGATGACTGCGCACGGTGAATCCGGCGACACCTTCTCCGCCATGCAGGATGCCCGGAAGCTAGCGGTCTATGCCGAGGCTCGGGAGTTGGCTGTGGCGGTGTATCGCCTCAGGAACTCGAGTTCCAAACCGAGCTCGCGGTGACGCTCGACTACTGTCAGAGCGCGGATGCTACGATCGGACTTGATCGTGTCTTGCGAACTCGCCGAATGCTCATCGGCTTGGAGGCCGCCATTCGACGGCGCTTGCAAGGCGGGAAGTCGTCACCCCCCACTCCCCGCCACTTCAGCCGAGATAGCTCTCCAAGGCGCGCGCGCGCGATACATGGCGGAGTCTGCTCAACGCCTTCTCCTTGATCTGCCTCACTCGCTCCCGCGTGATCCCCAGCAGGCTCCCGATCTGCTCGAGCGTCATCGGCTCCTCGCCGTCGAGGCCGAAGTACAGGCGCAGGATCTTCGATTCGCGCTCCTTCAGATGCGCCAGGGCTTCCTCGATGCTCTCGGTGAGTGCCTTCTCGAACGTCTGCTCGTCCGGCGTCGGGTTCAGGTTGTCGGGGAGATAGTCGAGAAGCTTGTTGTCCTCGCCGGGTGTGAGCGGAGCGTCGAGGGAGAGATGGGTCTGCGAGATCGACATCGTCTTCGCGACCTCTTCCTCGGTAATGTCCATCCCCTCGGCGATCTCGGCGTGCGTCGCTTCGCGGCCGAGCTCCTGGAGCAGCATGCTCGCTCGCTTGCCGATGCGATGCAGCGTCCCGGCGCGGTTGAGGGGCACGCGCACGATGCGGCTCTGCTCGGCGAGCGCCTGCAGGATCGCCTGGCGGATCCACCACACAGCGTAGGAGATGAACTTGATCCCCTTCGTCTCGTCGAACTTGTGCGCCGCGCGGATCAGGCCGAGGTTGCCTTCGTTGATCAGATCCGAGAGCGACACGCCCTGGTTCTGATATTTCTTCGCGACGCTGACGACGAACCGCAGGTTCGACCGCACGAGCTTGTCGAGCGCTTCCTGATCACCCTGGCGAATGCGCTGCGCGAGCGCGACCTCGTCTTCCCGCGTGATGAGCGGATAGATGCTGATGTCGCGCAGGTACTGATCCAGCGAGCCCTCTTCGAACGACGACTTCTTGTGGTTCGGAGTGGTGGCCATGCGGGTGGTTCCAGGGCTGCAGCGGCTCCGCGACCGATCACCGTCGAGGCGGAGTGGGAGTATCGACCCGTCGGGTCGGGTGAACCGGTCCTAGTGCACGCGCTCGCCGAGCCGCGTCCATCGGACGTGGGTCAGCCATGCGAAATCGTTGGAGGAATCCGGCGCGAAACTGAAGTACACCACCTCCGGCCGGCCGCGCAGCAGCGAGTCGGGGACGAAGCCCCAGTAGCGGCTGTCGAGCGAGTTGTCCCGGTTGTCACCGAGGACGAAGTACTGTGCTTGAGGGACGACCAACGGTCCCCAGTTGTTTCGTGACGGATGATACGCGACGGCGGCCCCGGCGGTCTTCACGAGGAAGTTGCTCTGCCACCGAAACTCCTCCCAGACGGGATCGGCCTCTGGGTCGGAATGCGACACGTACGGCTCGGCCAGCGCGAGGCCGTTGCGGATGAGGATGCCGTCACGCATGGCCAGTGTGTCACCCGGCAATCCGACGAGCCGCTTCACGAAGTTCTTGCTCCGATCCTTCGGCCACTCGAAGACGATCACGTCGCCGCGCGTCGGGCGCCGCAGCCCTGGGAGCCGCTTGCTGACGAGCGGCAGCTCGGCGCCGTACACGACCTTGTTCACGAGGAGGAAGTCGCCGACCAGCAGCGTCCGCTCCATGCTGCCGCTCGGGATCTTGAACGCCTCGACGAGGAACGTCTTGATGCCGAAGAAGAGCACGACGGAGATCGTGAAGATCTTCGCCCAGTCCCAGAGAAAGCCGACACCCGCGCGGCCGCGATTGACGTGCTGCAGCGCCTCGAGCTTCCGCTCGGGGGTGATCAGACGCTGCAGCGACGGCTGTATCGGCTCCGGTAATCCAAGCATGGCCACCTGCACAATTAATCCGAGACCCCAGGGCGCAGCAAGCACGCCCCGCACTCCCTGGTCGGCAGTCCCTCAGTCGGGGGTGCCGAGGTAGTTGTCGATCTGCGCCCGCTGCAGCGCGCCCGAGAAGTCGCAGTAGCCGACCTTGGTTTCCGAGTAGAACTCGTAGACCTCCCAGCCGCCTTCACGGTGCCCGTTCCCGGTCTGTTTTACCCCGCCGAACGGCAGATGCGCCTCGGCGCCGATCGTGGGTGCGTTGATGTACGTGATCCCGTTGTCCAGCTCGTTGAATGCCCGGAAAGCCAGGTTCACGTCCCTCGTATAGAGAGACGACGAGAGACCGTAGGCGACACCGTTGTTCACGCGAAAGGCTTCGTCGGCATCGGCGACGCGGATCACGCTCAGCACTGGACCGAAGATCTCCTCCTGCTCGATCCGCATTCCCTGCTCCACTCGGGCGAAAATCGTCGGCTCGAAGAAGAATCCATGCTCGAGTCGCTTCCCCTCGGGCCGACGGCCTCCACAGACGAGGTCCGCCCCGTCCTCCTGGCCGATGTCGACGTACCGCTCGACCTTGGTGCGCGCGCTCTCGTGCACGAGCGGACCGACGTCCGTTCCCTTCTTTCGGCCGTCGCCGAGGGTCATCCCCCGCGCACGATCGATGAGCCGGCTGAGAAAGTCGTCGTGAATCCCCGACTGCAGGATCAATCGGCTCGTCGCGGTGCAGCGCTGGCCCGTCGTTCCGAACGCTCCCCAGAGCACGCCATCGAGCGCGAGATCGAGGTCCGCGTCGTCCATCACGATCATCGCGTTCTTGCCCCCCATCTCCAGCGACAGCCGCTTGTGCAACCGACCGCACGTCTCGCCGACCAGTCGACCCGTTTCCGTGGACCCGGTGAACGAGATCACCGGCACGTCGGGGTGCGACACGACGGCGGCGCCCACGTCCTCGCCCAACCCGTGCACCAGCTGAATCACCTCGGGAGGCAGTCCCGCCTCGAGCATGATCTCGACGAGCACGTGGCCGGTGTGCGGTACATCCTCCGCCGGCTTGAAGACACAGGCATTTCCGCAGACGAGTGCGGGGAACATCTTCCAGGTCGGGATCGCGAGCGGAAAATTGAACGGCGTGATGATTCCCGTCACGCCGATCGGTCGGCGGAAGCTCATCGCCCACTTGTTCGGCATCTCGCTCGGCACGGTGCGTCCCGCGAGCTGGCGGCCCATCGTCGCCGCGTAGTACGCGGTGTCGATTCCCTCCTGGACGTCGCCTCGCGTCTCCGTGAGCGGTTTTCCCATCTCACGCGTCATGAGGTCCGCGAGCTCCTCCTTGCGTTGCACGAGGAGGTCGCCAATTCGCCGCAGGACGTCGCCACGTGCAGGAGCGGGTGTGCGCCGCCACACTTCGAACCCGCGTTTCGCCGACGCGACGGCGCGATCCACGTCGGCTAGGCTCGACAGCGGAAAGCGGCCGATGACGTCGCGTGTGTCGGCTGGATTCTGGTTCTCGAAATGCTCGCCGCTCTCCGGCGCGCACCAGCTGCCCGCGATGAAATCCTGAAAGGTCTTGGTCATCGGCGGAATCTAGCCGCGCGTCTCCACACCGACACTTCGGCGCGTATCGTATTCGCGCGTTCTCAGTGAGCGGCAGGCGCGGGTGCGGTCTGCACTGGCGTCGGCTGCGCTGGTGCAGGCTGTGCCGGTGCAGACTGCGCCGGCGACGGCTGTACGGTTGCGGGCTGGGCGGGTGCGCTCGCGGCGCAGGTCCAGCCGGTGGGTCGCATCGGGTCGGCCTTCGCGTAGCCCGTCCTCGGCAGCAGCTCGATCGATCCCAGCACCAGTCCCCACAGCACCAGCAGCAGCGACAGCACGTGCGCGCGCGCCGTGCGATGGCGCCAGGTCCACAGACTGCTCCACAGCCCGCCCGCGACGATCGCCGCCACGGCGGCGAGATAGCCGGCGACGGAGATGCCACAGCGATGCGAATACGGCCAGAACAGAATCCCGACGCCAAGCGCCGTCGCGAGCGCGAGGCGAAGGAACGCGCCCCACGTCCGTGTGGCCGCCCGCTCGGCCGCGACCTGCGCCTTGGCCGCGGGGGGCGCCCCCTTTGGCGGCGCGGGAATGAGCGCCGAGTCCGACATGGACTCGAGCTGTCGATCGATCTTCTTCAGCTCCGCATCCCAGTCGCTCATACCTCGTCGTCCTCGTCCGACCCGCTCACGGGCGCGGGGACCCCGCCGCCTTCGCGGCTCAGGGCGTAGCGCTCGATCTTCTTGTAGAGGTTGGAGCGCGGCATGTCCAGCGCGCGCGCCGTCTCGCTCACGTTCCAGTCGTAGGCGCGCAGCTTCGCGACGAGATACGCGCGCTCCGCGGCGTGCTTGAATTCCTCGAACGTCGGTACGTCGAGCAGGCTTCCCAGCCCGCCCTCGCTCGCGTCGGCGCGACGGCCGACGAGGCGGTCGACGTCCTCCGCCGTGATGCGCGGACCGCTCGAGAGGATCAACAACCGTTCGATCGTGTTGCGGAGCTCGCGCACGTTCCCGGGCCACTCCAGCTGAGAGAGGCGCGTTACCGCATCGTCCGACATCGCACGCGCGGCGAGACCACTCGGACCGGCGAGCTGCGAGAGGAAATGGCCGATGAGCAGCGGGATGTCTTCGCGCCGCTCGCGCAGCGGCGGCACGTGGATCGGGACGACGTTGAGTCGATAGTAGAGATCTTCGCGGAAGCGGCCCGCCGCGATCTCCGCCTCGACCTCCTTGTTCGTCGCCGCCAGCACCCGGACATCCACCTGGATCGGCTTCGATCCGCCGATGCGCGTCACCACTCCGTCCTGGAGCACGCGCAGCACCTTCGCCTGCGCGGCGAGGCTCATGTCGCCGATCTCGTCGAGGAAGAGCGTTCCGCCATGGGCCTGCTCGAACTTGCCGGCGCGATCCGCCACGGCACCGGTGAACGAGCCTTTCATGTGCCCGAACAGCTCACTCTCGATCAGCTCCGACGGGATCGCGGCGCAGTTCACCTCCACGAAGGGCGCCTGTGCGCGCGTGCTCTGCGCATGGATCGCCCGCGCCACGAGCTCCTTGCCGGTGCCGTTCTCCCCCGTGATGAGCACCCGCGCGGGGGTCTTCCCCACGCGCTCGATCTTCTCGATCACCGCGCGGATCGCGTAGGACTTGCCGACGATCTCGAACCGCGAGCGGACCGCGTCGCGCAATCGCGTGTTCTCCTCGTGCAGATCGAGATGCGCGAGCGCGTTTCGCAGCGTGACGAGGATGCGATCGGTGTCGAGCGGCTTCTCGAGGATGTCGTAGGCACCGTGCTGCGTGGCCTCGACCGCGGTCTGGATCGTCGCGTGGCCGCTGATCATCACGACGATCGCCCCCGGATCCTGCTCGCGGAGCTTCTTGAGCGCTTCGAGCCCATCGATGCCCGCCATCTTCACATCCATGAAGACGAGATGCGGCTTGAAGCGCGCATACTCGGCGAGACCATCGACGGCGTTGGCGACCGTGCGCACCTCGTAGCCTTCGAACTCGAGCAGCTGACCGAGCGCGGCGCGGATGCCCTGCTCGTCGTCGACGATGAGAATTCGGCGGCTCATGGCGCGGCGGCTCCTGTGGTCTTGTAGAGCGTGACGCGACCGTTCGCGATGCGCACGTCGGCCAGGCTGCGGGGTGTCGTCACCGCGAGCGCGTTCGGCGCCACGCCCTCCGGGCGGTTGCCGCGCGAGATCTGGTGCAGCAGCCTCGGGATGGCACCCGACGGCACCTTGAAGTCGCGCAGCTTGATCTCGCGAACCTCGAACTCGCTCAGTCCGGGACGGAGCACGCGGAAGCTGCCGCCGAGCTGCAGCCGCTCCCGATCGTTGAGCAAGCCGCCGAGCGGACCGAGCACGCCGGTGCCGGCGATGTCGCGCACGGGGACCACCGCGCGCACGTAGAGGGCGTCGCCGATCACCGCTGCCTCCGCGCTGTCCGCCGACGCCGGAATCGTCCGTGCCACGGTTTGAAACACGTACGACGCGACTTCGCTCGCCGTGAGGTTCGTGAAGACTGGCCCGCTCGGGTTCGAGAGGTCGTCGATCTTTCGCATCCCGCGCGCGCCAGCCTCGGGACTCAATGCCTGCCACGTGGACTCCGCACGAGCGGTAGTCGTGGCGCCCCGACCGGTGAGCCTGGGAAGCCACTGATCACGCGTGAGCCAGCCGCAGACGGCCAGCACTGCGAGCATGACGAGGCAACCCAGGCGAGCGATGCAACCCATCGGTCAGCGTCCTCCGAGTGGCGCCGCGTGGAGGCGGCGATATCGTGCGCCCGTCGGCGCGAGAGTGCTCTCGAACAGCGTGATCCGCTCTACCGGGGCGGTCGCTTGCACTCGCACTGTCCGCGCCATCCGCGCCAGCGCTCGCAGCCGGTCGACGGCAAGCGGCGCGCGCACGCGCCCCAGCGTGATGTGCGGGCGAAACGGTCGCCCCTCGACTTCGACTCCCTCTCCTTCGCACGCCAGCTCGAGATCGTGATGCAGCAGCTCGAGTCGCGGCTCCTGCTCTACCCCGATCCATACGACGCGTGCCCGACGAAAGTTCGGGAAGGCGCCGACCTCCCGCACGGTGAGCGCCATCGGCGCATGGCGCGCCGCCGCACGATCGGCTGCCGCCGTCAGCTTTGGAACGACCGACTCAGCCACCTCTCCGAGAAACTTCAACGTCAGGTGGCGCCGTTCGCGAGGGAGCCACGCCAGTTCAGGTGCTTCTGCGCGCAGTGGCGCCGTCGTCTCGTCCAGCAGGTCGTGCAGGGCGTCGTCCAGCTCAATCGCGAAGAAGAGTCGCATCGTTCTCTCGGCTCCCGGCGCCGCGACGCTCGCTGGGCAGCTCGATCGCGACGTGCGTGAAGCCGTGCTCCCGCGCGAGCGAGAGCACGGCACGTCGCGTCTCCGGCGCTCGGAGCGCAGCCACGCTTTCCAGCACCGGCATCACCACGGCGAGACCGCCGCGCGCCTCCAGTGAGCACGGCACGCCCAGCTCGGCGATGGCCGTGGCGAGCGCCTCTGCGTTACGCCCGGTCGGATCGCCTCGCTCGGGCTGCGTCACGCGCTCACGCCATGGAGAACGTTCAGCGATCCCGAGCGGAATCCGCGAAGATCCAGCGCGACGCGCCGGAACCCCGTGGCAACGAGCGCGTCGCGCAGGTCGGCGAAACGCGGCGGCTCCAGCCACCGGGGAAGCTCATCGGCGGACAGCTCGACGCGGGCGAGATCCTCGTGGTATCGCACACGGAGGTCCCCCGCGATGCCGAGCGCGCGGAGCGCCGCCTCGGCACGTTCGATCTGCTTCAGCCGCTCCGACGTGACTTCGACGCCGTACGGCAGGCGAGACGACAGACAGGGAGACGACGGCTGTCGCCAGGTCGGCAACCCGAGGCGCCGTGAGGAGTCCCGAATCTGCTGCTTGGTGAACCCGAGCTCGGCGAGTGGACTGGCGATCCCGTGCTCGCGTGCCGCCTGCGCTCCCGGCCGCCAATCGGAGAGATCATCGGCGTTCGTACCATCAGCAACGGCACGGAAGCCTCGCGCGTGCGCGACCGGTACGAGCCTGCTCCACAGCTCCGTCTTACAGTAGTAGCAACGATTGCTCGGGTTCGCCGCGTAGCGCGGGTCCTGCAACTCCGCCGTGTCGAGCTCGAGAACGGGAACTTCGAACGAGCGCGCGACGTCACGGGCCGCGACCCACTGCGATTCGGGATAGGAAGGGCTACGCCCGATGATCGCGAGCACCCGGCCGGCCCCGAGGGCGAGGCGAGCCGTCACCGCCAGGTACGTGGAGTCCACGCCGCCGCTGAATCCGATGGCGATCGGCGCACGCGCCTCGAGCCAGGCGGCGAGTTCAGCCTCCATGCGGATGAGCGTCGGCTCCGGCGGAGCGATCGTATCGGCATCCATCGTCCGGGCAAGTTATCGGGCGGGACCGCCCTCAGGCAGGGCGTGAAGCTGCCTCCGAGAGCGTGCGACAACGCGTGAGCGGGGCGACAGCGCTTGACTCGTCAACCATGTTCTCATAGGTTGCGGGAACAAATTGAAGACCGTGGTGATTTGCCGCCTATTGCCGCCACGTTAAAGAAAGAGCTAAAACGCGAACGTGCCCGGCGGCCTCACGCTCGGGCATTTTTTGTATACACCGTAGCACAGCTCGTACACCCACTTCGTTTCCTCGTGACCTGCATGCCGCTCACGCTCGCCTCCCGCTGCCACGATTGCGCCAACCGCGCGCTCGGCCGCGCGTGCGCATGTATGTGTCCGGCGATTATCGCCTGTTGTTGTGTGGCGAAGCGCCCATACACACGTCGCGGCCGGGAACGGAGTAGCTGAGCACCACGCACTCCACCCACACGGGATAACGAACCCGGCCGCTTCGACAAGCGGCCGTTTTTTGTATCGCGCACCGAAGTCGTCGCACGCTCACCACTCAAGCAGTTCACGCATGTCCATGTCGTACCTCCACCGAGTCGCCCGATGACGATCACCGAGACCGGACACGCCGCCGACGCGCCCGAGCTGGACGAGTCGCGTCCGACGTCCACGACGGTGCACGCCACCTGGCGCGGCGATCGACGGTTCGAGATCGGCCGGCCCGGTGGACCCGCGGTCACGATCGACGCGGCCGGCCAGGAGGGTCTGGGTCCGGTCGACACGATGCTGGGGGCGCTCGCGGCGTGCTCGGCGATCGACGTGGTAGCCTATCTCACGAAGCGACGCACCCCGGCGACGCGCGTAGACGTCCGCGTCGACGCACAGCGGCGGGCTACGGCGCCGCGCCGTGTCGTCCATGCCCGACTCGAATTCGCGATCGACGGCGAAGGTATCGACGTGGCCCACGCCGAGCGTGCGATCGCGCTCTCGTTCCAGACCTATTGCTCGATCACGCACACGCTGGCGCCCGACGTGCGGCTGGAGTCGCGCCTCGTCCTGAACGGCCGAGAGCTGCCGGCGATCGCGCAGCGCGGGGAATCGCGCGCATGAGCGTCCTTTCGGGATCCGTGACCACGACCCGGCCGCGCCGACTCGACGAGGAAGGGCTGCCGTTCGACGACGAAACGGCACCCAACCCGTTCCGCGCCATCGCCGATCCGGCCGAGGTCGAGGCGCGAATGGGGATCGTCATCGTGGGGCACGTCGACCACGGCAAGAGCACGATCATCGGCCGGTTGCTCGCCGATACGGGCACGCTGCCGGAGGGCCGCCTCGAACAGATCAAGGATCTCTGCGCCCGCACGTCGAAGCCGTTCGAGTATGCGTTTCTGCTCGACGCGCTGAAGGACGAGCGCGCGCAGGGAATCACGATCGACGCGGCGCGCGTGTTCTTCCGCACGCCCAAGCGGCGGTACCTCATTCTGGACGCGCCGGGACACGTCGAGTTCCTCAAGAACATGGTCACGGGAGCGGCGCGCGCCGAAGCGGCGCTCCTGGTGCTCGACGCGGGCGAAGGGATCCAGGAGAACACGCGTCGGCACGCCTATCTGCTCTCGATGCTCGGCGTGCGGCAGATCGCGGTCGTCGTCAACAAGATGGACCTCGTTGGATGCCGCCAGGAGGCATTCGACGAGTTCGCGCGCGAGCTCGGCGCCTTCCTGGCCACGATCGACATGACGCCGGCGGCGATCATTCCCGTGATCGGCCGAGACGGCGACAATCTCGCCATGCGCTCGACCACGATGTCGTGGTACACCGGCCCGACGGTGCTCGAGGCACTCGACGCCTTCCGCAGTCAGGGCGAAGGTGTAGAGGGTCCCTTCCGGATGCCGGTGCAGGCCGTGTTCAAGTTCACGAACGACGGTGACGACCGTCGCATCGTGGCCGGCACGATCGACAGCGGCCGGTTGCGCGTGGGCGACGAGGTCGTGTTCTACCCGTCCGGCAAGCGCACGCGGGTGAAGTCGCTCGAGGCGTTCAACCGCGTGGCGCCGTCGGTGGCCGGTGCCGGCGAGTCGACAGGATTCACGCTCGCGCAGCAGATCTACGTCACGCGCGGCGAGTTGGCGACGCTGGCGCACGAGCCGCAGCCGGTCACGGCGACGCGGATTCGCGCCAGCATCTTCTGGCTCGGCGCGCGGCCACTGCAACTCGGACGGAACTACACCCTCAAGCTGGGCACCGCGCGCGTGTCCGCGCACCTCGAGCACATCGAACGGGTGCTCGACGCGTCGACGCTCGAGTCGGTGACCGGCCGCACCGCCGTGGTGCGCAACGAGGTCGCCGATTGCGTGATCAAGCTGCGGCACCCGATCGCGTTCGACCGGGCGTCGGAGCTGGCGGCGACGAGCCGGTTCGTGCTCGTCGACAACTTCAACATCAGCGGCGGCGGTGTCGTGCGCGACGCGCTGACCGCGGCGACGCCGCGCACGACGTCGACTGGGGACGGCGCCGTCGTCGCCCTTCGGCCGAGCGTGCTGTGGCTCACGGGCGAACGGGGAGCGGGCAAGAGCGCGTTGGCGCGATGGCTCGCCGGCCGCGCCGAGCACTCGGGTGCCAAGGTCGAGATCCTCGACGACGACACCGTCGGGGCACTCTTTCCCGCCGGCGAATCGCGGCAGGAGCAGGATCTTCGCGCGCGGCGGCTCGCCTGGCTCGCGTCGCGCCTCGAGGCGCACGGCGCCGCGGTCGTCGTGGCGATCGACTCGGCCGATGAGGAAGCGCGCCGCTATGCACGTTCGATCGCATCGGAGTTCGTCGAGATCCACCTCAATGCGTCGCCGGAGATTCTGGAAGCGCGTGGGCGGAGCCGCGACGGTCTCGCGTACGAGGCGCCCGTGCAGCCCGAGCTTCGGCTCGACACTGGGCGCCTGTCACTCGACGAAGCTGGCGCGGAGGTCATCGCGTGGCTTCAGGAATGGAGCA
>Ga0066652_100001789_pt1 | contig 11367 bp, 5 predicted proteins | sample GraSoiAngelo_101_FD_71413 | JGI IMG/M metagenome (GOLD analysis project Ga0066652, IMG submission 71413) | Grasslands soil microbial communities from the Angelo Coastal Reserve, California, USA - 14_0903_02_30cm | ecosystem: Environmental > Terrestrial > Soil > Grasslands | place: USA...
GGCGTGCCGATGGAAGCGACGAAGGTCACGTACGATTGGGGCGAGCCAGGGCAGGGACCAAGGGTCGCATCGTTGTTGAAGGCAACCTGAGAGCCAGCGCAACTGCCGGAATAAACCGCCAAGGCGGTGTCGATGGTGCTGCCGCAGGTGGAGATATGCACGGGGCCGCCGCAGGCCGGTGTATAGACGAACCACACGTCTGCTTTGATGATCGGGTCACTGGGTGGCCCAGCCATGCAATTATCGAATGGGAACACGCCATTGCCGATGACGGTGGCGTTGGCGCAGGCATCATTGGCCGCTGCGATAGGCACGAATGCAACATTTAGGGTGAAATTCCCGAAGGTCCCGTTCGCTCCTGCAACGCGGATATAATAGGTCTGGCAGGACGATACATCAAAAGGCAGGGGACTGATAGTTTCGTTGATGAGCGAGCAGCTATCGTTGTCGCCGATCAATTCCTGTGCGCCCAGATTGATCGGACACCCATCCCAGACGGAAAGGACGGTATCCAGCGGGGATCCGCACGTGCTGAGACTGAGCTGGCCGTTGCAGGGCGGGGTGAATTTGTACCAGACGTCAGGACCTGGACACCCGGGGTCCCAGCCCGAATATCCGTCCGTGGTAGCGCAATTGACGGTGCCATTATTCGCGCCGAGAGACGCAACGGTGGCGTTGGGACACATATCATTTGCGGGCGGAGTGCAGTTCAACATGAGTTGGGTGCAAGGACCGAGGGGATTGCCGCACGCGTCGACGAGGCCACCTGGGCCGCCGGTAACCGTGAGCACGTAATTATTCACGAAGTTCAGGGTGCCGGCGGGATAATTCAACTGGAAGAATTTGCTTTCGGCCGCCATGCCGGAGGGATAAACCGTCGCGGAGATTGGATTTCCCGGACCGCCCGAGAGAACGTAGTTGCCCCCGATTGTGGCCGGACCTTGATTCATCGGCTCGCTGAATTCGACCAGAAGCGTGCTGGAGGATGTGACGGTGGCGGCAACGAGTGTCGGGGATGTGGTGTCAGCGGGAGCTTTCACGACAAAGACCGATTCACCGACCGGGATAGTAGGAAAGCTGGCCGTCAACGCGCCTGGATTGCTGTACAAGTCGTAGCGTTGCTGCGCGTTGTTCCAGCGGTAGAGGCGGGTGCAAAAGCCGGCCTGCGGGGGGGAGCCGATGATGTTGAGGAAATTGCCTGGGGCAGCGGCTTTATGGCTGAGGACGCACAGTTGACCCAGCGGGAGAGTTACGGCTGTGGGAGAGACGGCGGAGCCAGTGATGTTTATGTTGAGGGTTGTGGCTGTTGGGTTTTGGAAAAAGAAGCCATCACCTGGGTTTACAATAGGGCCGTCGAAACTAGGGTCGCTCGATGAAAACCAACCAAATCCATCGATATATTCCCAGGGATCCTTGAAGGCTTGGAGATTTTTGTCCCAGATATACACGGCCGACCCATCCGGAACGGGCCCTAAGAAATTGATCAACCGGTTGTTGGGGACGTGATTGAAATGGTTTGCGCACATGGTGATCCCCGGCGGCAACGTAAGTATATATGAATACGCCGGTAGAGTGCCGCAGTACAATGCTAGAAACGAAAGGAGTGAAGAGAAGGTTTTCATAAGTTTGCTCATAACCCGCGGAGCACACCCCGAGCACAACACATCCGTGTCCAGAATTAATGGGCTCCTAATCGCGATCAGGCCTGAAACGGAATGAATTGTCAATCAGAATTCGGGGCTGTTTAGTTTAGGCTGCCAATTTTTTGCGGTTTTGCTTTGCTTGCGCTCTATGGGCAAATGTGCGGCCATTCTCATTGCGGTGGTTTGCTTCGGCATGGAAGTAAGTGGGGCTGAACCGCCGGTAATTCCGATCGGGTTGGATGCGTATCGGCAATGGGATAAGTGGCCTTATTTGCGGATCGGGGCGCGCGCGTATATGCGGAGCACATATGATCGGCGCGGAGGAAATGAAGGGGCGGATGCGAGTCACTTTTTGTATCAGGTGGCGGATGATTTTAATGTGGCGCTGGATGTCGCCGGGCCGGGAGTTTTGTATTTCGTGCGTTGCAATCATTGGCACGGCAGTCCGTGGCATTATGAAGTAGATGGAGAGGACCACATTGTGCAGGAGACAAGCACAGCTGATCCAAACAAGCCTGCACCGAATTCGGTGTTCATGCCGGAAGAGCTTTTTCCGAATCCGCTCACGTGGACGTGGTCGATCACCAAAGGCGCAGACCTGATGTGGGTGCCGATTGCGTTTGAACGGATGTTTCGATTGGCGTACTCGCGCACGCGCTATGGAACGGGCTATTATATTTATCATTTATACGACCGACATGCGCCGCTCTCGCGTCCAATCTGGTCGTGGGACGGCCGAACGCCGCCGGGGAAGGATGTGCTGGATCTGATCGGGCGCGCGGGAAGCGACATCACGCCGAAAACAACGGGAACCATCACATCTAACAATTTCTCCAGCATTACCATCACCAGCGCTGAACCGGCTGTGCTGCGGTATCTGTCCTTTTCGGTTCCGCGCGACCAGGCGCTGGCATTCGGGCGGACGAGGCTGCGCATTATGTGGGACGACCGCAAGGAAGCCAGCGTGGATGCGCCGGTGGCGTTGTTCTTTGGGGCAGGCACGCTTTACAATCGGGACAATCGCGAGTTCCTAGTGAAAGCGTTTCCGATGAATGTTCGTTTCGCGAGCGATCGGGTGCAACTGGCCTGTTATTTTCCGATGCCGTTTCGGCGTTCGGCTCGCATTCAGCTGAGCGAGGAATCGAGTGATGTAATAGCGAATGTTCGTTGGGAACGGCTGAATGATCCGTTCGAGCAAGTGACGTATTTCCACGCGACTTATCGCGACCATCCCAAACCTGAGCCGGGCAAAGATCTCGTGCTGTTGGACACGCGGGAAACGGAAACGGGCGGTGATTGGTCGGGGAATTTTGTCGGGACGTCATGGATTTTTTCGCATAACGGGAGTCTAAACACGCTTGAGGGCGATCCGCGGTTTTTCTTCGACGACAGCCAGACGCCGCAAGCGTACGGGACGGGCACGGAGGAATGGGGGGGCGGCGGCGATTATTGGGGGGGCCGGAACATGACGTTGCCGTTTGCGGGGCATCCTTGCGGCGCGGCAAATCCGAAAGAGGCGAAGAACCCGGAGGATTTGATCCAATCTGCGTATCGTTTCCTGCTCGCGGACCTGATGCCGTTTGGCAAGAACGCGGTGATTCGCCTCGAGCACGGCGGCCAAAACGAATCGACGGAACATTATGAGACGGTCGCGTATTGGTATGGCGCGCACCGAGCAACGCTGGTGAAGACGGACGAGTTGAAGATCGGCGATAGCACCAGCGAGAATGATCATCGTTACAAGTCTCCCGATGCGTCGCAGCCGTATGAGATTACGTCGCGCTATGAGTGGGGACCGGACAAACTCGGATCACAGATCGTGTATAAGGAGCAGTCTGATCTCGGGCGGAAAACCAAAGGCACTTCGGAATTCGAACTGAAGGTGCGTCCGGACAATTACGGCGTGTTGCTCCGGCGCAAATTGGATTACGCCTTTCCGAATCAGCGCGCCGAGGTTTACGTGGGCGATGAGTTGGCGGGGATCTGGTATCTCGCGGGCGCGAACACGTGTGTGTATTCAAATCCGAAAGAAGAATTGGGCGCGACGCAGCACAATGTGCAGACCTCGAATCGGCGTTTTCGGGATGATGAATTCATCATTTCGCGGAAATATACGCGGGAGAAGTCTTCGATTCGCGTGCGGATAAAGTTCGTGCCCGTCGAACTTCCACTGTTCCCCGGCCATCCGTTGCCTGAGCTTGCGTGGAGCGAGCTTCGGTATGATGCGTATTGCTGGGTGATGCCGCCGCAGCCGTGATCAGAGTCGTCACTGAGATTATAGAAGGTTCGGGCCGGGAGCCTTCGGCGGACGCTACGCTGCGGCGCGTGCTCAAGGCGCGCAAAAGCATCGATGCCAGGACCGCTCGCGAAATTGCGGAGACGGTGTTCGCGTATTATCGGTGGTTCGGCTGGCTGAACCCGCGGGACCCGATTCCGAAACAAGTCCGTCAGGCGCAGGAGTTGGACCGCAATCCGCCCGCGGATCTCAGCCGCGCTGTGCCGGACTGGATCAAGGATGAAGTGAAGGTGAGTTCGGAATGGTTGCGGTCACTGCAAGAGAAACCACGCCTCTGGATTCGCGCTCGCAGCGGGCAAAGCGCAGCGCTGGCGCTGAAGCTGGGAGATTGCGAGCCGGGGCCGATTCAGGACGCGCTTGAATATCGCGGTGTGAAGGACCTGTTCAGCACAGCGGAATTCAAAACGGGCGAGGTCGAAGTGCAGGATATTGCGTCACAAATGGTTGGCTTGGCATGCAGTCCAAAACGGGGCGAGACGTGGTGGGACGCCTGTGCCGGGGAAGGCGGCAAACTGCTGCATCTGTCCGACCTGATGCAGAACAAAGGTTTGATCTGGGGGAGCGACCGCGCGCAATGGCGATTGGATCGCTTGAAGCGCCGGGCCGGGCGAGCGCGCGTGTTCAATTATCGGCTGGTTATCTGGGATGGCGGTGCACGCTTGCCCACGAAGACGAAATTCGACGGCATCCTTATTGACGCGCCGTGCAGCGGGACTGGGACGTGGGGGCGCAATGCGCAGGCGCGTTGGACCTTGACGCGGCAGGACATCGCGGAACTCAAGCAACTGCAGATTCAATTGATTCAGAATGCCAGGCCCGCACTGAAGCCGAGTGGGCGGCTAATTTACTCCGTTTGCACGCTGGCGCGCAGCGAGACGCTGGATGTGGTGCAGGCGGTCGAATCCTCATTGGGTCAGCCGCAAATCACATGGCTGTGGCCGCAGGAAACGCGCGGCAATGGAATGTTCATTGCCGTTTGGACGCCAAATCCAGGTGTTCACTGATCATTGAGGATCCAGGCGACAGCGGACGGGAGGTCGTTGACGATGATGGCGCGGGAGAGTTCGGGGGTTTGCTGGGTTTCGACTTTTACGCCGTAGCCGGTGCGGACGAGGAGAGCGCGTTTGACGCCGGCGTTCCAACCGCAGGCGAGGTCGATAAGTTTGTCGCCGATCATATATGAGCGGGTGAGGTCGATGCCGAGTTCGTCGCGGGCGTCGAAGAGGAATTCGGGGGAAGGCTTGCGTCCGCGGCTGGCCTGATCGGGAGCTTCGGGCGCCACATAAATTTTGTCGATGTGAACGCCGCTGCGTTCGAATTCATCGATCAAATAGCGATGAACGTTCTCGACGTCCGCGAGAGTGAAATAGCCGCGACCGACGCCGGATTGGTTGGTGACAATGACGAGTTTGAAACCCGCCTGGCTGAGGCGGCGCAACGCCTGGGGCACGCCGGGATAAATCACGACTTCCTCCGGCCGGCTGAGATAATCCTTGTCCTGGATGAGTGTTCCGTCGCGGTCGAGAAATACGGCTTTGTTGGTCATAGGTCAGGCGCTTTGCGGCACGGCGGTAGTCAGCGCTGTCGGGGCTGAATCGCCGGGCTTGGTTTCGAAGCGGTGGGCGGCGGTTTCGCGGAGGTTCAGGAGCAAACGGTTGCGGGCCCATACCCAAAGCAGCATGTCGAGACCGATCGCGATCACCGCGCCCATAATCATGGCGCCGTGTTCGTTGGCCCAGTCGGGGGTGGGTCCTTGAACCACGTGAAACAGGAAGGCAAAAGCCGACATGATGCCGAGGTAAATCGCCCAGGGCAGGGCCATGACACGGGCGATGGCGCTGGCGGCGGCGCGGCTGGGCTGTTTGTGCGCGAGGCCGAGCCACATTCCGACCCAACCGAGCGTGATCATGTCCAGGACAAACACAATCATAATGACGACCCAGAAGAGCTTCCATGAACTCTCGTTGTTCGCGCTGAGAAAAGTCAGGTCAGTGAGCAAGACAACCACTGAGGGCGGGCCGAATTGCCGCCAGAGCGAGAGGAGTTGGCCGTGGATGATTTGGCGGATCGTGATGGGTGTAGACAGGAGTAGTTCAAGGGCGCCGCTGCGGCGGTCCATGCCGAGTTGACGCGTGGCTTCGGTGGCGAGCCAAATCTTCAGGACGGCGTGCGCGACCATACCGGAGAAAACGAAAGTGGCTTCGTCTTTCCAGGTGCGCGGATATTTGATCAAGCCCCATGCCCAGAGCGCGGCGCCGAGGATCAGGAAGAGCCAGACAAAGAAAATTTTCGAACGATCGCGGCTTGTCAGCCAGTAGAACGGATTGAGCGCCAGCAATGCCCGGCGGAATTGCGTGCGGGCTGCCGGCGAGCCGCCAAAAATGGCGCGCATGATCCACACGCGTCGCTTGCCCGAGTCCTGGACTTTATCGTGCCACGTCCGCGGGACGATGAAACAAGCGGAGCTCAGGAACAGCCAGCCCAGCAGGTGAACGGTTGCCAAAGAAGGATAATACAGGTTCGGCCAGTACCGGCCCATCTGGCGCGCGGTTTCGTCGAACGCCAGAAAGCAGGTCAACGACGGGCTTGGAATGAAAAACAGCGGATTAGGCACGCGGACGTTTTGCGCGTCGGCGATCAAGGCGCCGGCGATAGGCAGGATCATGCAGAATGTCAAAAGGATTCCCAGGACAGCGGCCATCGATTTGCGCTCATCCCGACTGACGGCGGAACAAAACATTCCGACGGAGAGTGAAAAAAATACATTATTTACGGCCGCGAGCGAAACGCGCCACAACTCGCCGCCCGTCACCCCGCCGGCCAGGATGGAAATGGCCATCACAGGAAAGACGGCGAGCATGCCGTAAAATGAATTCAGGGACGTGGCGGCCATTTTGCCAAGGACAATATCGAAGCCCTTGAGGTCTGTGAGGAACAAAAGGCCGAGGGTGCCTTCGCGTTTTTCTTCGCTGATGCAATCAGCGGTGGTGCGCATGCCGACCATGATCGAAAAAAGGAACGTGATCAGCGAGAGCGCGATGAAGAGCGCCATTCCGAGCCTTTGCGGCGTGCGCATCCACGGCATCAGCATGATCCAGCCGCCGACGGCTACTGCCGCGAGCACCGAGCCGAAGCGGGTATAATAGGTGCCGCGTTGACGCGAGGCCACGCGCAGCTCGCGGTCAACTATCGGCAGAAAGATCATTCATCGTAACCAGGCATTCACGTTAAACGGCTATGGCTTCCATCGCAAAACGGCTGGCTCTTCGAATGTTTGCAGGCGCACCATGCGACGGTTTTGGGTTCGGCGATGGTGACCATTTTAGGTTGGAGACCAGTGCCTTCGTGCGAGCCGTCGCAGAAAGGCTGGCTCTTGGAGCGACCGCAGGCGCACCACCAATATTCGCCGGGTTCGACTTTTTGGACGATGGGACCGCGCTGGCAAATGATGGGTTCAGCCATATTAGTTTTTCTTTGACGCCGGGTCGGCAGGGACGCCTCTCCCTACCTGCGCGGCGACTTTGAGGCGGAGCGCGTTCAGGCGAATGAAGCCTGTCGCGTCGCTTTGGTTGTAAGCTTTGGTCGGGTCGGCTTCCATAGTGGCGATGTGCGGATTGTAAAGGCTTACGGGTGATTTGCGGCCGGCGCAGATCACGTTGCCTTTATACAATTTCACGCGGACGGTGCCGGTCACGTTCTTTTGGCTTTCGGCGACGAGAGCCTGGAGGGCCAGCCGCTCCGGGGAAAACCAAAAACCGTAATACACCAGCTCGGAATATTTCGGGATGAGCGAATCGCGCAGGTGCATCACTTCACGGTCCATGGTGAGCGTTTCGATTTGGCGATGGGCAAAGTGGAGAATCGCGCCGCCGGGCGTTTCATACACGCCGCGCGATTTCATGCCGACGAAGCGATTCTCGACGAGATCTACACGGCCGATACCGTGCTTGCCGCCGAGTTTGTTGAGTGCGTGCATGACGCCGAGCGGGCTGGCGGCCTTGCCGTTAACGGCGACGCAATTGCCGCGATCGAAATCGAGGGTGACATATTCCGGCTGCTCGGGCGCGTCCTCGGGCGAGACGCTCAATTTATACATGTCCTTGTATTCGCCGGCGGAAGCATCAAGCCACGGGTCTTCCAGGATGCCGGCCTCAAAGGAGATGTGCAAAAGGTTGCGATCCATCGAATACGGTTTCTTCGCCGTGGCTTCGACGGGGATTGCCTTTTGTTCGCAGTAGCCGATCATCTCGGCGCGCCCGGGGAATTGATTGCGGAAGTTTTCATCGCGCCATGGGGCGATCACCTGCAAGTCGGGCGCGAGCGCCGCGGCCGTGAGCTCGAAACGCACCTGATCGTTGCCCTTCCCGGTCGCGCCATGGGCGACGGCGTCCGCTTTTTCGATGTGGGCGATTTCGACCATGCGCTTTGCGATCAAGGGTCGAGCAATGCTTGTACCGAGAAAATATTGGTTCTCGTAAATGGCGCCCGCTTGCATCATGGGGAAAATGAAATCGCGCGCGAACTCTTCCTGAAGGTCGTCGATGTAGAGCTTCGAAGCGCCGGTCTGGCGCGCCTTTTTGTCGAGGCCTTTGAGTTCTTCCTCCTGGCCGATGTTCGCGCAGAAGGCGACCATCTCGGCGTTATATTTTTCTTTAAGCCACGAGAGGAGGACCGAGGTGTCCAGGCCGCCCGAATATGCCAACACGATCTTCATGAGTCGTCCATAATGAATAACGCAAAATCAACTCCAAGTCGAAAGTTGTGTGGCGGCGCAAATCGCGCGGACGCAACACCGCTCCCTCACGGTCGCGGCTCTTGAAAAAAAAGAAACGACGCCTCTATGCCTTATTCAGAGCCGCGACCGTGAGGGAGCGGTGTTATGAGACCCTACTACTCGCGCGTGATAAATTCATCGAGGTTCATCAACGTGCGGGCGATGGCGACCCAGGCGAGCTCAGGCGGCTGCTTTTCGAAGAAGGCATCAAGGCGCGCGAGCTCTTCGGCGCGCGGTGCGCGGCCCAAACAGCGTTTGAACGCATGCGTCATGACTTGTTCTCGCGAACCGGACAAGGATGCCAGGGTCCGTCCGAGCGCTTGCGCGCATTCGAAAAACGTGCCGTCGTTCAGGAGCGTCAACGCTTGCAGTGGGTTGTTCGAGCGCTCACGGCGCGTGCAGGTGGTGTTCGAGTCGGGCGCATCGAAAGTGATCAGCATCGGATAGGGCACCGTGCGTTGGAAGAAAGTGTAGAGGGCGCGCCGGTAACGATCCTGACCTTCGCTTGCAGTCCATTTGATCCCATCAGCGTAGCCAATCGCCGCAATGTCCGCCGGCAAAGGCGGACGAACACACGGGCCACCCAAGGCTTTGTTGAGCATGCCGCTGACAGCCAGATGAGCGTCGCGGACATTCTCCGCAGGCACGCGCACGCGGTTCTGGCGCGCGAGTAAAATATTTTGCGGATCGGCATCGGCCAGTTCGGGCCGATAATGCGAGGACTGCCGGTATGTCTGCGACATCACGATCAGCTTGATCAACGCTTTGCGGCTCCAGTTCAGTCGAGGGAACTCCGTGGCAAGCCAATCGAGCAATTCGGGATGCGCCGGCCGTTCGCCGCGCGTGCCGAAATCATCGGGCGTACTAACCAGGCCACGCCCGAACAATTGCTGCCATGCGTGGTTCACCGCGACACGGGCCGTGAGCGGGTTGTCGGGGGCCATGAGCCAGCGCGCCAGATCGAGCCGGTCCGGCGTTTGGCCGCGCGGCTTCAGGGGCGGCAGCACCTTAAACGTGCTGGGCTGAACCTCCTCGCCTTTGCGCAAAAAGTCACCGCGTTCATGTATATGTGTCTTTCGCGCCGGCTCGGCCTTCACCACAGTCTGGACGCGCGCCGCGTTGGGCGGCTTCGGTTCGTTCGCGAAATGCGCAAGGACCGGCTCACGAACTTTTAGCGACTCCGGATCCACTTCTTCGCGATAAAACTTCGGCCAGTCGGCGGGCTCCGCCGGGACGCGCAGGTCTTCGAAAGGTGGAGGTGCGGTCGCCGCGCTGAGACGAAAGGTGGCGATCATGTTCTCATCACCGCGGTTCTGTACCAGGGTGAACACCAGCTTGCCGGTCACTACAAGTGGTGTCTCGGGAATGAATACGGCGGCGTGCCCCTGAAGGGTCTGCGGAGCCACGGACCACCAGGTGTTCGTGTCGTCATCGATCGCATGAGCAATGGGGTGCTTGTCAGCCCCGAAGTCGGCGATAGCATTTGTGAAGCGCACTCCCTTCAACCGAAATTCAGACAGTCCAAAGTCGCCCTCACGTGAAAATCCAACGCTGCGGCCAATGGCTGACGTCAGCACTTCGAGGCGGATTGCAGTGATTTCATTCGTTAGCGGGAATTCCGCTTCCACTTCGTATGTGTCAACAGCGACATTGGTTTTGCCTGCCGTGACTATGTGGCGCTCGCCGATCGGAATCGCGCCGCGCGTGGATTTTGCTGCCACTGGAACAATCGGCTGCCAGCGCGTCTTGAGTCCAGCCTCCCACTTTTTCTGCGCCTGGGTGAAATCCTTTTCGAGATGGTCCCGCCACATTTTGAGAATCGGCTCGGTGCGTTCCATCCATGGCTTCCTGGCCGCTTCGTAAGCGGCGATGTCTTCCCTGGTGATCACAACCAGGTCAAAGTCGGACGCATTGTTAAAAAATGCGTAGAACTGATAATATTCGCGCTGGCTGAGCGGATCGTATTTGTGGTTGTGGCACTCGGCGCAACCGGCGGTCAGCCCAAGCCAAACCGTGGCAGTCGTGTTTGCGCGATCCGTGGTGGCCTTGCAGCGATACTCCTCGGCGTCCACGCCGCCTTCTTTGTTCGTCAGCGCTTGCCGATGGAAGCCGGTCGCTGTTTTCTGTTCCTCGGTCGCATCACGCAAAAGATCGCCAGCAAGCTGCTCGATGCTGAATCGGTCGAATGCCATGTCCGTATTGATCGCGTGGATTACCCAGTCGCGATAAAAATATGCTGTCGGCCGAATGCCGTCTTTTTCGTAGCCGTCGCTGTCGGCATAACGCGCGAGATCAAGCCAATGGCGGGCCCATTGTTCACCGAAATGCGGCGAACTCAGCAGGCGGTCGACCAGATGCTCGTACGCGCCCGCGCTTGGATCATTGAGGAACGCATCCAGCTGTTCCATCGTTGGCGGCAGGCCGGTCAGATCGAAGCTTAGCCGCCGGATTAACGTTCCACGATCCGCATCGGGAGAGGGTGTGATCTTTTCCTTTTCGAGACGCGCGCGGATGAATGCGTCGATGGGATTGCCGGGCCCTGGCACGGTCGGCCGCACCGGCACCACGAACGCCCAATGATTCGTCGCGAACGCCGCACTGGCAGCGCAGAACACAAGCGCGATTGTAAGTCTCCAGCTTATTTTCCATTCATA
>Ga0066652_100001790_pt1 | contig 11363 bp, 11 predicted proteins | sample GraSoiAngelo_101_FD_71413 | JGI IMG/M metagenome (GOLD analysis project Ga0066652, IMG submission 71413) | Grasslands soil microbial communities from the Angelo Coastal Reserve, California, USA - 14_0903_02_30cm | ecosystem: Environmental > Terrestrial > Soil > Grasslands | place: USA...
CCATGCTCGTGCCGCTGATCTCGTCCCACAGGCCTTCGACCGCGGGCACGGAGGAGAGGACAAGCCCGCCCGGTGCGGTGACGTCGGGCTTCAGGCGCAGCGCGAACTCCGTCGGCCCCGCGGACGAGAAGCCGGCGATCCGGTCCGGCAGCGGCGAGCCGTGGCCCCCGGTAGACGCGGCGACGGCGATCGCCTTCGCGGCGCTGGCCGGCGAGCTGATCGAGCCGCTGCCGAAGTCGCTGTAGTCGTTCCCGGCCGAGGCGACGGGGACGACGCCTGCGTCGGCCGCCGCGTTCAGCGCTCTGACGACGACGTCGCGCGCGGGCGGGATCTCCACCTCGCCCAGCGAGAGGTTGATCGCGTCCATGCCATCCCGGACCGCAGCTTCGACGGCGGCGAGGAGCTCTGGCGAGTTTCCGTTCAACCCGAGCCCGGGTGACGGGATCGACAATGCCTTGTAGTTGCCGAGGTAGGCGCGCGGTGCGATGCCGGACACGCGGATCCCGTCCGCGTTCGTGTTCGCATCGCCCGCGGCGATGCCGGCAACGTGCGTGCCGTGGTCGTCGACGTCGCTGACGCCGACGAACGGCAGCGTCTCGAGCGACCCCGTCGCGCCGGGCCGGGAGAAGACACGGGCGACGATCACCTTCGGCGTTGTGTACGCGGTATTCCCCTTCGGGAATTCGGGCGGATACGAGAAGCCGGCGGGGGCGAAGAAGGGATGCGTTTGGTCGATGCCCTGGTCGATGATGCCGATCTTCATGCCGTTCCCGGCCGTCTGCAGGTCCGGTCCCCAGAGCTGCGTTGCCCCGATGAGCTTCGGAGTGCGGTCGAGCGTCGGCCGGTACGTGACGCTCGGCCACACACGGCGGACCCCGGGAACGCGTCCCAGCCGCGCGACCTCCGATCGCGGAACCACCACCGCCATCCCGTTGAGGACGACGGAGTAATGCCAGCGGAACGTGGCGCCCGGAATCGCCCGGCTGATGCGGGCCGCGAGCGTACGCTGTGCCGCTGCGAGCGAGCGGAGATACGCAACGCTGCGCGTCGAGGTGAGCTCGAGCCGCGGGTGCGTCGCCGACGCGAGCGAGCGAAACGGGGCTTCCGCAAGCGGCGGCGCCGCCAGGCTGACGACGACCTCGATGCCGGTCGGCGGCCGGTCGGTTCGTGCCGGAGCGGCCGCCGGCACGGCGGCGACGAGGACGGCCGCAGCTGCGAGACCCCGCTTCAGGCCGGGAATGCTACGCGTGGGCCGGCTGTCGCCGACCGTGGAGGTAGTCGCACATTCGTGACGCAATTGGCACGGTTTGGTGCGAGGCGCCGAGGTACCGTCCCTAACCCCCACCCACCCGGGGCGCGCGTGGGCGGGGGCGCGCGTGGGCGCGCGTGTACAGGACGCGTGTGGGGCGTCGCTACACTGTCCCACCGCGCGGATGTGGCGGAATTGGTAGACGCGCACGGTTCAGGTCCGTGTGGGGGAAACCCCGTGGAGGTTCAAGTCCTCTCATCCGCATCGGCCACGCGCGGCGGCCTCTAGGCTGCGGCCATGGGCCTCCGCGGACTCGTCCGGGCGCTCGGCGGCCGTCTCGGGCGCTTCAACGACTCGTTCGGCGGAACCGCGGCCGCCACTGGCGTCCAGAGCCCTTCGGGCCTCGGCCCCGGAGTTGACGCTGCGTCGGTCGTCGCCGTGCTCGGCGAGATCGAGCGCGAGCAGGGCGAAGCGGGCGAAGCCCTTAACGACGGCAGCGAGCGCGACCGTTAGACTCGGCCGGTCCGATGGTGATCCGTCGCGTTCTTGGCGTCGTCGCGGTCGCCCTCGCGCTCGCACCTGTAGGAGCCGCGCGGGCGGGAACGCTCGGCCTCGCAGAGGTCCGCGGCGCCGACGGCACGTTGCTGGCGGAGGCGGACCACGGCTCCTTCGCGTATCCGGCCGACGGCTCGGTGCTGCGGATCGGCTCGGCACACGCGAACGCGGCGAGCGTCGAGTTGCGCGACGTGTCGATGTTCAACGGCCGCGTCTCGATCTCGCGGATCCTGGTTCCGGCCCGTGGCCTCGTCGGCGCGCGGGTCGAGGGGTTGATCGCAGACGGGCGCGCGTACGTCGTCGGGCCGAACGCGCTGATCCATCTCGCGGGTGGCAGCTATCTCGTCGCGATGCAGGAAGCCGTCTCCCCGGGCCGCCACGGCTCGGGGCTCGTCGGGATCCGTGCGTACGTGTCCGACCCGTCGCTCGGACTCGCACCCGGGACGCAGCTCCTCATCGGGCTCGCTCGCGCGGCGCATCCCGCGGCCGTCAGCCACGCGGCGACCGTCGTCCTCGGCCTGCCCCAGCTGCCGGCGGCTCAGGCGTCCATGGCCGGCGTCCCGACCACGGTCGCGGGCATCCTGCCGCGGGTCGCCGGAAACGGCCTCGGCGCGCAGGCCGTGGGGCTGGTCGAGCGCTACCTCGGTGTGCCGTACGTCTGGGGCGGGGCGTCACCGTCGGGCTTCGACTGCTCCGGCCTTGTCATGTACGTCTACGGCCTGCTCGGGATCAGGCTGCCGCACTACAGCGGCTACCAGTGGACGTCCGGTCCGCACATCGCGTCGGACAACCTCCAGCCGGGGGACATCGTCTTCTTCCACGCGAGCGCCAGCGGGCCTCAGCACGAGGGGATGTACATCGGTGGCGGCTCCTTCATCCACGCCCCGCACACGGGCGACGTGGTCAAGATCTCGAGCCTCTTCGACGCGCAGTACGCGCTCAGCTACGTCGGTGCGGTGCGCCCGTACGTCGGCCCGGCGCGGCCTTACGCGGCGGGAGCTTCGTCCTCGCCGTTGAGTATCTGGACCTCGGCGTCCGGGTAGAGCACGGTCCACACGCGCAGGTAGATCTCGAGCTCGCGCCGAGCGGACGGCGTCGCGCCGATCTCGATCTCGAGGACATCGGGCGCGGACTCGAAGACCGTCTGGCCGAGGCTCCGCAGGAACGTCGCCAAACGGTCGGCGTAGCTCGGATTGGAGAGCAGGAGCTGCATCGAGGCCGCAGGCCCGAGTCTCCCACCGGAAGGGGCCGCGCACGGTCACCCGTTCGAGGGACACGGCCTCCCTCGACCGGGTGAACTTCGAGCGGAATTAGCCTGGAAGCTCTTCGAGGACCGCGGCGGCATGGCCGGCGGGCTTGATCCCGAGCATCGCCCGGGCGACGTTCCCGTCCTTGTCGATCACGAACGTCGAGCGGTTGATGCCCATGTAGGTCTTGCCCGCGAACTTGCGCTTGCCCCAGACGCCGTAGGCCTCGGCAGTCTTGTGTCCCGGATCCGCGAGGAGCGTGAACGGCAACTCGTACTTCGACCGGAACTTCTCGTGCGAGGCGACGTCGTCCGGGCTGACGCCGAGGATCTCGGCACCGCGCTCGCGATAGCGGTCGTACGCGTCGCGAAACTCACAGGCCTCGGTGGTACATCCGGGCGTGTCGTCCTTCGGATAGAAGTAGAGCACCACCGGCTTGCCTCGGAGGTCGGACAGCTTGACCGTCGCGCCCTTCTCGCTCTGCAGCTCGAAGTTCGGAGCCGGTTTGCCTTCCTCGATCACGCTCGGAACCTCCAGGTCGGGGACACGGCCGATGCTAGCGACGGGCCCCCGTCGTGCGGGAGGGGTACCCTGGCGAGAGGCGTCCTCATCCCGACGCCCCCGCCATGAGACGTTTCCTTCGCGACCTGAATCCCACCGTGCGTGGGTTCCTGATCATCGTGTTGATCGTGCTCGTCGTCATGGTGCTGAACCTCTACGGCACGTTGCTCGCGATCGGGATGCTGCTGCGGATCGCATTCTTCCTCGCGATTGCCTTCTTCATCTACCTGATGTGGCGGGAACGGCGGGGGGAGATCGCCACCTGGGAGACGAGGGAGCGCGTCGTCCTCTACGGGTCGGCGCTCGTCATCGTCGCGGCCATCGGGGTGTTTTTCTGGCGCGGTCTGCCGGGATACGACGCGCTCGGCTTCATAGGGGTGATTGCGTGCGCGGGGTACGCGATGTTTCGTGTGTGGCGTGACCGCCACACCTTCTCCTAGCCGGTGGCGCTGAAGCAGCTCCTCCGTCCGCTGCCGCACCTCGAGCGGGACCCGGCACAGCACGCCCTCGTTGTCGCCGTCGGAGCTGCGCTGGCGCTCGGCGCGCTCGTCGGCATCGCCTGGGCGGCGGGATTCCACCGCGTCTACGACCTGATGGGGCACGTCGACGGCATCTGGTTGCCCGTGGCGCTGTGGTGCGAGATCGCGGCGTACGCCGGATACATCGTCGCGTACCGCGAGCTCGTGCGGGTGGAGGGGGGACCGTCGCTCGGGATCGGGCGAGCCGGGGCAATCGTCGCGGCGGGCTTCGGCGTCTTCGTCATGCGCGGCGGCTTCGTCGTCGACCGGCACGCGATGGTCGACGCCGGCATTCCGGAGCGGCAAGCGCGTATCCGCGTTCTCGGCCTCGGGGCACTCGAGTACGCCGTGCTCGCGCCCGCGGCTGCACTGGCCGCGATCATCATCGTGGCGCGGGGACAGACCAACCCGAGCCTCGGCTTCACGCTGCCGTGGGCGCTGGCGGTGCCGCTCGGCTTCGCGGCGGCCATCGTCGCGCTCGCGTATCGAGAGCGCATGCACGGACGCACCGGCTGGCGCAACGTCGTCGGCCACGCGCTCGAGGCGATCCACGTGCTGCGTCGGCTCGCCGCGCAGCCACGGGAGCACGCCGGCGCCTTCCTCGGCACGGCGCTCTACTGGGTCGGGGACATCGCCTGCCTCTGGGCCTGCCTACGCGCGTTCCACAGCGACCCGGACCTCGCGGGCATGGTGATCGGCTACGCGACGGGTTATGCGCTGACACGGCGGACATTGCCGCTCGGCGGGGCCGGTTCGGTCGAGGCGTTCGTCTCGTTTGCGCTGGCGTGGACGGGTGTGCCGCTCGCCAACGCCGTGCTCGCTGTCTGCGCCTACAGGTTCTTCAACCTCTGGCTGCCGCTCCTGCCCGCGGCGATCGGCCTACGTCACCTGAAGCGGTGGCGCGAGGTCGTCTCTGAGCCGCGCTAGGCCTCGACGCGCGCGGTTCGGCCGTCCAGCGCGTCGAGTGCCGCGCGGATGTCCACGTGCTGGCCGACGAAGATCGGCGTGTCGCGCTCCGTGTAGCGGGATGCCTCGCTGTCACGAAGCATCAGCATCAGATGCATGAAGTCGGCCGGCTCGTCGCACTCGAAGGCGGTCATGAATTCCTGGTCGTCGATGCCGAACGAGTACGTGGTGTGGTTGTGGATGGTCGCGAACTCGGCGCCGATTCGCATGTGCTCGTCCATCGCGCGCTGCCGTTCGTCCACGGTGAGCGCATACCACGGGCGCACCTTCACGAACGGGTAGACGACGAGGTACGGTGACCCCTTCGGCACGACCTTGCGCGCGCGCCGCGCCTTCGTGTACTGCGACGCCTTGGTCGTCGCGAGGTACGAGTACGGCGTCTCGAGCCAGCCTGCGAGGGGTGTCGCGTTCAACGCCGCACCAAGCTCGCCGAGATCCTCGTACCGCTGCGTGATCTTCCAGAGGAAGAGATCGCAGTCCGGCCGAACGCCGGTGCACGTGTACACGCGCAGAGCGTCCATCCGCCCCGTCCAGTCTTCGACCGCCTCGGCGAATGCGTCCTTGCCCGCGGCGCGCTCCTCGACGGGCAGCCGTCTCCAGGCAGGATCGACGCGATAGAACGTGTACGCGACGTACTGCCCGCTCACGCGGCTGATGCTAGCTGCCGAGCAGCTGCCAGATGCCGTCGAGCGTCCGCCGGTTCTTCTTCGCCGGATGCGCGGGCCGCTTCGGCACGTCGGGCAGCAGCGTCCACTCGTTCGCGCCGATTCCCGTCGCGGTGCAATCGACCGCCCCGGCTCGGACCTGCTGGATCGTCTGTTTCACGACGGCGCGCGTCGACTTCGGCGTTCCGTCGGCGTAGTAGACGCCCGACTGCCACCGGTTCAGGTCGGTCTCGTCCGTGACGTGGAAGAGGAACATCGCGCGGACGTTGGGCTGGCAGGCCGCGATCTGCAGCGCCTCGTCGTAGTACTCCCCCTGAGTCGTCTCGGGCACAGGCTTCGTGGTCGTCGGCTCTCGGCCCTGGTAGTCCGCGATCTTGGCCGAGGGGATCTGCGACTCGACGCCGTACTCGTCGTACACGATCGGCAACGTCGAGCCGCGCTGCGCGGTTCCGTCGAACGCTGCGCCGAGGAGTCCGACGAGCTTGTCGTAATCGGCGATGCCGATCGACGTGGAGCGCGGATGCGTGGCCGTCGGCGGAACCGACGAGTTGTCGCCGTAGGGATGGAACGCGAAGCCGTCCATGATCGGCTTCGAGCGATTCGTCGCGCGATACGCCGCGCCAAGGTCGGTGATGAAGGCGGTGGGCGAATGCGTCTGCCTGGAGACGTCGGGCCGGTCGCTGCCGTGCGGCGACACCGAGCCGCCGATCACGAACGTCTTGCGGTCGACCTTCTTGATCGCGTCGTACGCGCGCGCGAGCAACAGCTCGTACTGCTGGGCCGCGACGTCCTCGCCGTTGGGCCCGAACTGCGGCAACCAGTAGCGGTTGATGTTCGGCTCGTTGCCGATGATCACGTTGCGGATCCGCGGCGTGCGCCGCACGAAATCGGCCGCCCACGCCGCGAACTGGCTCCTGGCCGTGTCGGTCAGCGGAGTCGTCCGGCTGCCGAACGGCATGATCGTCGCGTAGATCGTGACGCCGTTGTCGAAGCCCGCGTTCGCGATGCTCTGCAGGGCCTGGAGCTCGTCGGCCGGAACCTTGCGCTGTCCGGGCGTCCAGACCGCCGTGACGCGGAGCGCCTCGAAGCCGGCCGCCTTCGCCAGGACGACCTTCGACTGGGCGACGGTCGGATCGGCGTTCCTGCCCTCGTCCTCCGCGGCCCCGATCGTCATTTTCATCGACGCGGCCGCGGCCGCGGGAAGGCCGAGCGCGAGCGCGCAAAGGAGCACGAGCAGTGAGCGGAAGGCTGGCAAGGAGACGAGAGTAGAACGCAGTCGTTAAGGAGCCGTGAGGAGTGTAGCCCGGTTCGACGACGCTGTGAGCATCGCCAAAATGCCCCGAATGGGGGAGCGCCATCCTCGCTTGCAACCGATACGTTGACAGACGTCAGGGTTGCGTTGACAGGCTCTCGCCGCAGAGGGCCGGGAAGCTCGCCACTCCTTCGCGCAACTCCGATCTCTGCAGCGGCCCGGCCTCTCCAACCGGGCCGCTCTCCATTTCCGGGGCGAACCGTCGTCCCGGCGGACGCGGCTAGATTGGCCGGCGTGGCCACGAAGCCCGTCGAGGAGCAGCTGAAGACGCTCCCGGCCAAGCCGGGCGTCTATCTCTTCCGGGACGAGCAGGGCGACGTGCTCTACGTCGGGAAGGCGAAGTCGCTTCGGCCCCGGGTCCGGTCGTACTTCCAGGCCGGCCACGACTCGCGTGCCACGATCCGCCAGCTGCCCGAGCGCGTGGCCGACATCGAGGTGATCGTGACGCAGAACGAGGTCGAGGCGCTCCACCTCGAGCAGAACCTCGTGAAGCGGCACCGGCCGCCGTTCAACGTCCGGCTCCGCGACGACAAGTCGTTCCCGTACATCGCGGTCACCGTCGAGGACGAGTACCCGCGGGTCATGTTCACGCGCGAGCGTCACCGCCGCGGCGTCTGGTACTTCGGCCCGTACGCGAACGCGAAGAAGGTGCGCGAGACGCTCGACGTCCTGAACCGCGTCTTCCCGTACCGACCCTGCGAGGGCCCGAAGCCCGGACGGCATTCCGGGATTCCGTGTCTCGACTACCACATCGACCGCTGCCTCGCGCCCTGCGTCGGCTACGTATCGAAGGACGAGTACCGCGCGATCATCGACCAGGTGATCGAGTTCCTCTCGGGCGAGACCCGCCCGATCCAGCGGGAGCTCGAGCGGAAGATGCGCGAGGCCGCTGCAGAGGAACGCTTCGAGGACGCCGCGCGGTACCGGAACCGCCTGCGGTCCGTGCAGCACCTGGCAGAGCGCCAGGACGCGGATCGCCGCTCCGTCGGCACGGTCGACGTGATCGGCCTCGCCGTGAACGGGGATCGCGCCGTGGTGCAGGTCTTTCCGCTTCGCGACGGCCGGCTCGTCGATCGCTACTCGTTCCACCTCGAGAACGTCGCGGGGCAGGACGTCGGGACGATCCTCGAGTCGTTCTCGCTGGAGTACTACGGCGGCACTCCCTCGGTCCCGCCGCAGATCGTCGTCCCGCGAGACGCCGGCGACGTGTCGGCCCTCGCGCAGTTCCTCTCCGAGCGGCGCGGCGCCCGCGTCGACGTCCGGGTCGCCGAGCGCGGAGAGAAGCGCAGGCTGCAGGAACTGGCCTCGGAGAACGCGCGGCACGTGCTGGAGTCGGAGGCGGCCGTCTCGGAGCAGAAGCGCCTGCGCCGGTACCAGGCGCTGGAGGAGCTCCGCGAAGCCCTGAACCTGGAGTCGCTGCCGGTCCGGATCGAGTGCTTCGACATCTCGACGGCCATGGGCTCGGAGAACGTCGGCTCGATGGTGGTCTTCTCGGACGGCGTCCCCAGGAAAGCCCACTACCGCAAGTTCGGCGTGCGGGGCCAGGCCGGCATGGATGACTTCGCGGCCATGGCCGAGGTGGTCTCGCGCCGTTTCACCCGGCTGGCCGAAGGGACGGAGGAGCGGGACGAGAGCTTCGCGGCGACGCCGAACCTCGTCGTGATCGACGGCGGCAAGGGACAGCTGTCGGCGGCGCTCGCCGCCATGCACGCCTTCGACCTGCCGCGAGTCGCCGTCGTCGCCCTCGCGAAGCGCGAGGAGGAGGTGTTCGTCCCGGGGAGGCCCGATCCGATCCGGCTGTCCCGGCACTCGCCCGCCCTCCAGCTTCTCCAGCAGATCCGCGACGAGGCGCATCGCTTCGCGGTCGGATTCCACCGCCAGCGGCGCGACACGCGCACGTTCGGGTCGATCTTCGACGAGCTCCAGGGCGTTGGGCCCGCCAGGCGCCGCGCGATCCTGCAGCACTTCGGCTCGGCGGAGCGCTTCCTCGCGGCCACGCAGGAGGAGCTCGAGGGTGTGCCGGGTGTACCGGCGAAGACCGCCCGCGCGATCTACGCCCAGCTGCACAAAGCAGGCCGGGCCTAGCCGCTCCCTCGTTCGAGTCACTCGCGCCAGCGATATCGCCGGCGCCGCGGCCGCGCCGATACGTGGGGTGCTGCAGTGAACGGCCGCACCCTCATTCCTGCTCCGCCCCGAGTGCAGTCCCGGACCGGCTCGACGCTCGGCGCACGCCTGCGCCAGCTTCGCGTCAGCGCCGGGTTCACGCAGTCGGAGCTCGCGGGAGAGCGCTGCTCGAAGGAGTATCTGAGCCAGATCGAACGCGGGAAGACGCGGCCGACCGACGACATGCTTCGCTGGCTGGCCGAGCGGCTCGGCGTCGACGCGTTGTTCCTCGAGACCGGCAAGTCGTCCGCCGAGTACGCCGAGATGGAAGTGGCGGTCGCGCGGGCAGAGGCAGCCGTCGAGGGTCAGCAGTTCGAGGAAGCGCGCTACGCGCTCGCCGGCGTCGTCCATTCGCCGGACGCGCCGGAGCTCGAGCTCCGGGCGCTGCTCGTCGATGCCTGGACGCGGAACTACTTCGGCGAGCAGAGGCAGGCACTCGAAATCCTCGCCCGCGCCCGCGAGCTGTCGGAGCTCGACGTCTTCACCGACGTGGAGCGCGCCGACGTCCTCTATCGGATGGGCGTCGTCCGCTACCAGCTCTCGTCCGTGAACTCGGCGATCAACCTCCTCTCCGAGGCCTACGAGCTCGCGACACGCTCGGGCCTGCCGTGTGACCGACTCCGCTCGCACGTCCTCGAGTGGCGCTCGCGGTGCTCGCGGCGCCAGCGCGATTTCGAGGCGGCGCGCGAGGACATCGAGCTCGCGCTCGAGCTCGCAGAGGGTCTCGGCGACACGCTCACGATCGCGCACGTGACCTTCCAGGCGTCGATCGTCGCGGAGCGTGGCGGCCATTGGCTGCGCGCACGCTCGCTCGCGGAGCGCGCCCGCCAGCTGTACGAGGCGCACGGCGACCGGATCAACCTCGGCCGCATGCTCAACAACCTCGGCGGCCTGAACTACCTGCTCGGCAAGCCCGAGACGGCCGTGTCCCACCTGAAAGAAGCCTTTGCGATCGCGCTCGAGACGGGCAGCGACGCCGACGCGGCGCAGGCAGTCTCCTCGCTCGCGCAGGTGCACCTTGGTTCCGAGGAATACGAGCTCGCCGAACAGCAGGCGCGGCATGCGCTGGAGCTGCTCGGCGGGCGCGACGACTTCACCGACGAGATCGGCAACGCTCAGATCGTGCTCGGGCGCTCGCTGCTCGAGCAAGAACGGCTGGACGAGGCCGAGACGGTGTTCGACCAGGCAGAGGCGAGCCTTACACAGCTCTCCTCGGCCAGTCACGCGGCTGTGGCATGGACTGCGCAGGGAGACCTGGCGTCACGTCGCGGCGATGTGAAGGCGGCGGCGACGCTCTATCGCCGTGCCGCGCAAGCTCTCCAAGACGTGCGGTTCTAGAAGGAGGTGATCAGGATGCTGCGGAAGATGCTCTCGCTTGGAGCCCTCATCGTGGTCGCCGTCGCGTTTGGCGCCGGTCCGGCTGCGGCGGCGAAGTGTGGCGGGTCCGGGAACTCGGACAAGGCCGCCCACTCGGAAAACGGCTCGAAGGGCACCGACGGTTTCTCTGACGGCCGGCTCGCCAACTAGGCGAACGGTCATGTTGCGCCAACGGCCGCTCAGGTCCCCGGAGCGGCCGTTGGCCCCTGGTCCGAAGACCTACGTGCGCTCCGCGGCCGCGCGATCCGACTCGACGACCTGGCGGAAGCGCAGCGTTCGCATCATCAACAGGATCGCCGCGAAGCCGAGTGTCGCGTTCACCACGATCAGCGTGACGCGCATGCCCACGCTGAAGCTGAGCGCGCTCGAGCGCGACGTGACGCCGCGGAAGATGTAGAGCAGCAGCGCCTGCTCGGTGCCGATCCCGGCGGGGCTGAACGGGAAGATGGTGGCGAGGCTCTGGCTGACCTGCACCAGCAGAGCGTTGTGCAGGGTCGCCGGGATCCCGAAGGCGCGCAGGAAGAAGAACACCGCGGTAATCCGGAGGGTCCAGTCGAGCAGCTGCCACGGCACCACGTGGGAGACGTAGTACCTGCGGTCCCGGAACGCCGAGAACCCCTGCGCGATCCGGGCACGAAAGTCCTCGACCCGCTCCACGATCCACGCCAGCAACAGCCCGCCGAACAGGAGCAGGGCGACGAAGAGGATCAGCCCGACCTTCGGATGCCGGAACGCCCAGCCGTAGTCGAG
>Ga0066652_100001792_pt1 | contig 11359 bp, 7 predicted proteins | sample GraSoiAngelo_101_FD_71413 | JGI IMG/M metagenome (GOLD analysis project Ga0066652, IMG submission 71413) | Grasslands soil microbial communities from the Angelo Coastal Reserve, California, USA - 14_0903_02_30cm | ecosystem: Environmental > Terrestrial > Soil > Grasslands | place: USA...
GGCGTGAAGCGATACAAGCGTCCGAGATCGCCCGCCGGCGGCCGCGGATCCGGTTCGGTCAGCAGCGGAACGCCGAATTCCCTGAACGCCTTCACCGCGATCGCGGTCAACTCGGGCCGCGACGATCCACCCGCGTACCACTGCTGCGCCATGTACATATTCGACCAGTGCAGGCCGTCGCCGGTGATATAGCGAGGACGCACGTACGTCTGAATGGTCGATGGATGCTCGCAGTTGATCGACAAGGCCGTTTTCGCGAACAGCTTCGCCTTGTTCGCCGGATCATTCAGCCACACGCCGCCCACCGCGGATCCCGGTCCGGTGTTGTGATGGCCATCGAGGCCGATGAAGACCATCGTTCGGCGGCGCTGCGCCCGCGGAATTCTCGAATAGTACTCGGCGAGCCCGATCATCGCGGCGACGCCGCCCGCGTTGTCGCCTGACGCCTCGAACCAGCCGTCGCGATGCGCGACGACGTAGATCGTTTCGTCGGTGGCGCCGGGCAGTGTTCCCCAGACGAGCGCGGTCTTGAGATTCGGCACCATCTCGACGTCCAGGGTGGCCTTCACGTGTGCGGACTGCCCCGGCGGCAGCGACGCAATCAGATCTCGCACCGCGAAGCCGTCATCGCTGCCGACCGTGAACGCGGTCGCCTTCGTGTTCGACGGGTACGCCTGGTAGCGCATGTTGCCCGGCGTCATGTCGACCTCGAAGATCGCGACGGCGGCCCTGTCGTCGGCGCGCTTGACCGCGTTTTCGTTGTGCATGCCAGGCATCGTGTAGGTGAAGACCGCTTTCCCCTTCACGTCCTTGCCTGCGAGGTCAGCCTCGCTGCCAAGGCCGCCGTACACCGCTTCGACGTCAATGCCGCCCGGCGGAAGTGCCGCTGCGCGATAGTCGGGCTGCGCCGAATCGAGCGTGATCGTCTGGCCGGCGCCGGTGACCGTCACGTCCCATTTCTGCGGGAACCACTGCGGGCCGAGATCGAGCGGCTGAATGCGCACGTCGCTCATCCCGAGCGCTTTGAATATATTCGCGAGCCACTCGGCGTTCTCGGCGTCAGCGGAGCTGCCGATGATGCGTCCCCAGAATTTCGGGTGGCCCTGATCGCGATACCGCCGAGAGATCGCCGCCTGCTCCTCGACATAGCGGTGCAGATGCTTGCCGTCGATCTTGCGGTACGCCTGTTCGCCGGGGGACAGCGGCCATTCCAGCAGCGCGTCTTCGAGGTTGGTGGCCGGAACCGCGAGAACGGTCGTGTGCGGCTCCGCGGCGCTCGACGGGGGTGCTTGAGTCGCGCGGCTCGCGACGCCGGTCACGGCCGCAAGCGCCGTTAGCATGAAGACGCCAATCATCAGTTCGCGCATGTTCGTCTCCCTGACAGGCGAAGGTCGGTTTTTCGTCGCTGCCGCGCGATGATACCGCAGGGTCCGCAGTACGGGATGTATGACACAGTTCGATTTTCCTAAGAGAAGACTCGCCAGCTGAGCGGCGATGGCGTCGGACGTATGTTGATTCGCCAGGCTCGCGTCGCCGAGCAGCGCGTACTCGAAGACCTGCAGCGGCGTGCGTCGCTCAACAATGCCGGAGATCGGGAGGCTTTGATCGAGCACCCGGAAGTGATTGCGGTTCCGATCGACCAGATTGCGACGGGTTGCGTATTCGTTGGATGCCGTGTTCGTCGAACCGAACGACTGGAAACGTGGAATCGGACGCGCCCTTGTCGATCACTGCGTGTACATCGGGCGCGCCCGCGGAGCATCGTTTCTGCATGTCATCGGCAACCCGCATGTGAGAGGGTTTTATCTTCTTTGTGGTTTCACGATGATTGGCACAGTTGAAACGCAATTCGGGCCGGGACTATCGATGCAGCTGGTGCTCGGCTGAAGGCTCGCGGAGACCTTGCCCTATTTCGTGCGTCGCTTGCCGTCAGTGAGGAGCCCCGCGCTGTACACGAACACCCAGTCCGGACGTCCAACCCGGCGATCGAACCGAACGACGACCTCCGGGCCGACGTCGTAGGCGAACGGAGCGCGGCGCTTCTGCGTGCCGCGGACCGCGCCATCCGGGGAACGGAAGCAGATCCTGTCGGCGCATGTGAACAGTTCGATCGGCCCCTCGTCAGAATCGAACGTGCCGGCGATCGCCAGCGCCTCGGCCGGCGGCACCGGCGAATCGGTCGGCTCACGCGGCTCGAGTCCAAGCGCTGCGCGCGCCAGCGCGCCGGCGACGGCCGCGACCGACGCCGTCTCGGTATTTGAAAGCACCGCGATCATCACACCGTCATCGGGAAAAGACTCGAGGATGATCTTGTAACCTCCGCCGCTTCCCGTGTGGCCGAACACTCGGTGTCTCTCGAGCGTGCCCATCCGGGTGCCGAGGCCATAGTCGATGGTCGTGCCGTCGTTGAGGCGCGACGGTGTGCGCATCCGTGCGAGTCCTGCCGGCGAGATGACCCGTCCATTCTCGAGGGCCTGCTGCCACGTAATCAGATCGGCGGCTGTGGCGCAGATCGCGCCTGCTGCGAACGGCAGCGACCAGGTGATGGAGGGCGCCGGCTCGAGGCCGCCTTTTTCGGCGACGTACCCGTTCGCCAGATTTGCGACGGTGTCATGCACGGTGCAGAGGGACGCCGTCGGCATTCCCAGCGGCGCAAAAACCTCCTTCTTGACATATGTTCCGTACGGTTGGCCGGTTGCTCGCTCGATCGCGACACCGGCCAGGGCATATGGCTCATTTTGATCGTCCGGATGTCGTGAGATCGATCGCGAGGAACGCATGAAGATTCACGCCATCCAGACGGGCTCGGTCCGTATCAAGACCGCGCAGGTGGAGGGCCGGGGGCGCGGAACGCGACGACGGCTCGCGGTATTTGCCGATCGCGGCTGGACGGAGTGGCTGCCGACCTTCGTCTGGGTCATCGACCACTCGGAGGGTGTGATCGTGGTGGATACCGGCCAGGGGACGCACCTGCTCGAAAGCGTCAAGTCGCTGCATCCGTACGTGCGGTGGGAAGTGGCGTTTCGGATCGAGCCTGATCAGGAGATCGGGCCGCGGTTGCGTTCACTCGGCATCAGGCCGCCCGATGTGAAACGAGTCGTGCTCACGCATCTCCATATCGATCATGATGGCGGCCTCGCGCACTTTCCCCACAGCGAGATTCTGGTTGCACGCGGAGAACTGCGCACGGCACGCGGATGGCTGGGTCGCGCACGTGGGTATCTCTCCAATCGATGGCCGTCGTGGTTCGATCCGGTCCCGCTCGATCTCGCCGCCGAAACATTCGGTCCGTTCGCGGCAAGCAGCCGCCTGACGCGCGCCGGTGATGTCGTCGCGGTCGCGACTCCTGGACATACGTCCGATCACCTCTCCGTCGCGGTTGTGGAAGACGGCGTCACATACTTCCTCGCGGGGGATACGTCGTACAACGAGCGCTTGATGCTCGCCGGGAAGATTGACGGCGTCAGCGCCGATGACGAACTGGCGGGCAAGACCCTTGCTGCGATCCGGCGGCTCGCGATGGATCACCCGACGGTGTATCTGCCGACACACGATCCCGAATCCGCCGTGCGTTTAGCCGGCCGTCGGGTGATCGGGAGGGATCATCGACGATGAGATGCTCTCGAAAACGGGGGCGACGCTCACGAACGCGTCGATCACGGCGGGATCGAAGTGCGTGCCGCGTCCGCGGACGATGAACGCCACCACGGCGTCGTGCTGCATCGGCTGCCGATACAGCGTCCGCGTGACGGCGGCATCGTAGACGTCCACGACCGCCATCACGCGTCCCGGAACGGGAATGTCCCGCGCCCGCAGCCCGCGCGGGTAGCCCGTACCGTCCCATTTCTCGTGGTGCGTGTAGACGATATCCTTCGCCATCGCCAGAATCACGTCGTCGCGCACGCCAACCTGCAGTTCGGCCTTGAGAATGACGTCGTAACCGAGCGACGGATGTTTCCGCATCTCGAGGAGCTCGTCAGGCGTCAGGGCGCCCGGTTTGTTGAGAATGTGATCTGGAACCCCCACTTTGCCGATGTCGTGCAGCGGCGCAAGGCTCGAGAGCAATTCGATACGCTCCGGCGTCAAATAGTCGCTGAAGCCGTTGATGGTCGACAGTTCCTCCGCGAGGACCTTCGCGTACCGCTGCGTCCGGCGTGAATGCCGGCCGGTCTCGGCGTCCCGTGTCTCGGTCAGCGACAGCAGCGTCTGGATCATCAGCCGCTGCGCGTTGGTCTTCTGACGGCCGGCGCTGTCGGCCCGGCGTCGATCGCCGAAGGATCTCGCGAGCGTCATGGCGGCGGCTGCCGTGGCGACGGCGAGCGTCGGCGCCAACGGCGACACGAACACACCACGGCTCGAGAGCAGACCGAGCGCGCTGGCCCACATCGCGACGACGCCGCCAAAGCTCCCGAGCGCGCCAGGCAATTGCGGCGTCGCCGCGACGAGCAGGACGACCGCAACACCCACGAACAGTGTTGCCAGGCTCTCGAACGCGGCGCTGTTCTCGGGACGTCGCAACGGATCCTGAGCGAGCAGGTTGTCGGCCACGGTCGCCTGCACTTCGACGCCGGCAAACAGCGTGTCGAGCGGCGTCGCCACGACTTCGCGCGTGCCGAGAGCGGTCGTGCCGACAAACGCGATCTTATCGCGCACCGCGCCGTCTGCCAGCCGGCCATTCATGACGTCAGCGGCCGAGATGTACGTAAAAGTACGTTTCCGGCCGCGAAACCTCACGAGAAGATTGCCTTTGCCGTCGAGCGGAATGGTCCGCGAACCGAAGGTCAGCGCCGAGGTGTTCACGTTGTCGATGCGGAGCGTCGGGACGTTGCCGCGACTCAGGCCTCCGGTCGTGCGAGCCACCGCCGCGAGCGCGAGACTGGGGTAGATCCTTCCTCCGAGCTCCATCAGAACGGGCGCGCGCCTCAGAATGCCGTCCGCATCCGGGGCTGCGTTCAGGAATCCTGTCGCGCCCGCAGCCTGCGCCAGCGAAGGCAGCACACACGTCGCGCTCGTGGCGTGGAAGTACGGCGGCTCGCCGGTGTCTTCCCCGGCCTGAAGGACGGCCAGCCCGATCGGATGCAGCACGCAGCCCGAGCGCTCCTCGGCGACGGCGTCGAATCGCATGGCGTAACCCATCACGACGCGGCCTTCGCGAAGCGTCGCCGCCAGCGCATCGTCGCCGGTCGCGAATCGATCGGGTTCCGCGAAGATGATGTCGAGCGCAACCGTGGACGCGCCGAGCTCGCGCAGACGCGCGATCAGCCGCCCGACCAAGTCCCGCTGCCACGGCCACTGCCCGATTGTCGACAGGCTCCGTTCGTCGATGTCGACGATGACGATGCGGTCGCCGGGCGCGCGGGCGGGTGTCCAGCGCGCCAGCGTGTCGAACACCGCGGCGTCGAGCCGCGCAAGAAAGGCCGGTCGATAGATGGCGAAAAGCGCGGTGACCAGGACGGGAGCGACGCCGCACCCGAGAATGAAACGGCGCATGCGAATGGTTTACCTCACGGTGATATCCACACGGCGATTGCGCGGCTCCGGCGTCTCGTCCGGTGTGTGGACGAGCAGATCGGCCTCACCATGCGAGGCCACCTCGATCATGGCGGGCGCGAGCCCCGCGTTCACGAGCAGGTCCCGCACCATGAGCGCCCGCTTCAGTCCCAGAGCGGCGTTGGCCGGCCGCGTCCCCATCGTGTCGGTATGCCCGACGACAGCGACTTCCGGCAGCGTGTGGATCTGAACAGCCCTGATCACATCGGTCAGGAGGGCGCGCGACTCGTCGGTCAGGTCGTCGGATTCGAAACGGAAGAAGAGCGTGAACCGCTGCGGAGCGGGCGGCAACGCGGACAGGACGTCGGCGAACAGCCGCTTGACGTCGGCCTCGCTCATCGTCGTCACCGCGCCAGGCGCGCGATTGGACGCCACCAGCGTCGAGTCGCGCGCGGCGGCGAGACTGACAGAACCGGATCGGTTCGACACGCCGGCGGCGCCGGTCTTGCCGGAGTCCCCGTCGGGAAGCAGGACGACGAGTGCCTCTCCGGGTTTTGTCGGACCGGCGACGCGCTGGGGTCCGCAGGCGATCGCCGTCGTGGCGGCAAACGTCGCCAGGACGCCGGCGATTCGGCGCGCAGACCTCATTTAGGACTGAACGCGAATCGCGAGCGTCGTGCCGCGCACACCGACGATGGCCGCGGGCGTCTCGAGACGGATCGAATCCGGCGCGAGCTTGGCGATGCGCCCGGAGACGTAGGCCATCGCGCCGCGAACGAACTTCAACGCGAGCGCGAGGTTGCCTTCGGCCGGCGCGTAGACGAAACGCTCCAGCCGGACTTCGCTGTCCGGGCCGAGCGATACGCGCGTGTCGTCCTTCAGCATGATGCCGAGGCGACCATCGTCTCCGGTCCGGAGCGAATCCGCCTGCATCAGCTCCTGGCCGGCGCTGGCGGGAATCGCCTTGCCGTCTCGCACGACGAAGGCCGAACCCGACACGAGCTTAATCCGTCCCGCGACAGCCTGCTGCTGGGCGAGTGCCGGACTCGCCGTCCCGAACACCAACACGAACACGCCGGCCCACCGTGAAACATTGGTCATGTCAAGCTCCTGCAGTGCAATCTGCTCCGTGCGGACGTGTGCACCCGGATTCCGAAATTGAACACGCCGTTACGGTTCTATCCGCCTGCGACGTCGTCCGGACCCAAAAGAGGGCCAATCTCGACGTGTCGTGGTGTTTTGCACCGGCTGTGCCGGACGGGATGTGAGCGTCAGGCGGGACGGTTTAGGCCCAGGTCAGCGGCGCTCGGTCTCGCGAGTTTTCACCTTGAATCCCGAGATCGACCTGACGGATCGTGAATTGGAAAGGCTGGCGCGTTCAGTCGAGGAACCGGTAACCGAGGCCGATCACCGTTTCGATCTGCGCTCCGGCGCCCCGAAGCTTCGTGCGAAGGCGCCCGATGTGGACGTCGACCGATCGCGTCTCGACGTCGCGCTCGTAGCCCCACACGGATTCGAGGAGGCGCTCGCGCGAGGTCACCCGGTTCTTGTTCTGCACCAGGTAGCGCAACAGCTCGAACTCGCGGCGGGTCAGCCGAACCATTTGATCATCGACAGACACGGAGACCGCATCGAAGTCGGCGAAGAGTCGTTTGCCCCTGTAGACGCCCGGCGTGAACCGCGGGCTGTTTCGCCGCAGCACCGCTTCGACGCGTGCCGCGAGCTCACGAAGGCTGAATGGCTTCGTGACGTAATCGTCGGCGCCCTGCTGGAGGCCACGGACGCGGTCGTCCTCGGAAGTCCTCGCGGTCAGCATGATGATTGGAATGTGCGCTCCGTTTGGTCGCGAGCGTACGATCCGACAGACCTCGAGCCCGTCGATCGATGGCAGGTTGAGGTCGAGAATGATCAGATCCGGACACGTTTCGGTTACCGCGCGCAGCGCCGCGTCGCCTGTTCCGACGATAGTCGCCTCGGAACCGGCGCGATCGAGCGTCAGCTTGATGAGGCCGGCGATATCCGGCTCGTCTTCCACAATCAGCACCTGGGCCTTCGACATGTTCACCGAGCCTACGCGTGGCGTGTTACGCCGCGGTATCCGCGACGTTGCTTGGGTGTTACGTGACGGCCGCGACCGACTCAGGGCTCGACGGAGACGCTGCGCCGACCGGCATGACTAGAAGTTGATTCGGACCGCGAATTGAACCTGCCGACTCGTGCCGAGACCAACGGTCCGGCCCACCGTGCTGGCCATGGTGCCGAAGGTGCCGGCGGCGGCCGCCGAGTAGGGCTGCCCCGGTTGAATCTTGTTCGCCTCCGACAACGTCGTGGTGGGCAGCGCGTTCGGCAGCGTCGCCACCGGATTCGAGAAGTTTGCCGCGTCGAACAGGTTGAAGATCTCGGCGCGCAACTCGAGGTTGCTCGTGCCCGCGAGCGGCAGATGTTTCGCGAGCACGACGTCCACTTGACGGAAGCTCGGGCCGTGGAGCGCGCCGCGCTGCAGGTCACCGAAGGTGCCGGGCAGCGGAGTCGCGAACGCCGCGGGGTTCAGAAACAATAAGCCGTCGCTCTCGGTGAACGGATTCACTCCCGGCACCACATTCGGCCGCCGCACGTTGCGCGAATTGCCTCCGCCAGGGGTGTTGATCATCGCGCTTCGTCCGGCCGCGGGATTGTTGAACACGTTGCCGGCGGCATCCACATAGACGACGTCCGGGCGCGTAATACGGACGTCGATCGGCAGGCCGCTGCGTGCGTTCACGATGCCGCCGATGTCCCAGCCACCAAGGACCGCGTCAGCCAACCCGCTCGCCGGATGCGTCCGGCCGCGGCCGAACGGAATCGCGAACAGCGCGCTGACGTTGAACGTGTGGCGGACGTCGAACGCGTTCGAGCCGAGATCGTAGTCGAACTGATCAAGGGTGCGCGCATTGTTTGCCGCGGTGAGCGCCTCGTTCGAGCCGCTCGTGTTGCCGAAGCTTCGCGACAGTGTGTACTGCGCGTTCAGCGACAATCCGTTCGAGGAGCGCCGCGACAGTCCGAGCTGCATCGCGTGATAGCTGTCGCTGCCGCCGCTCGTCTTGTAATCGATCTCCGCATACGGGTTCTGCACGCGGGTAATCGTGCCCGCGGCGTCGCGCTGGACGATCGAGAACTGCCGGATCACGAATGCGGCGTTGGCGGGATTCGGATTGGTGACGACGTCGGTGATCTGATTCGCGACGCTGCGGAGGAACAGGTTGCGGCCTTGCGCGCCGACGTAGGCGGCGGTTGCGACCAGCCGGCTGCCGAGTTCCTGCTGGAGTGATGCCGTGTACTGCCAGACCCGCTCGGGCACTTCGTACTCGTTCGCGAAGGCGCGCGGCTGGTAATTCCGGTTGTCCGGGTTATTGACGAAATTTGCGACCGCGACAGCCGGGTCGAGCGGAAAGGCGAGCGCGCCCGTCGACAGCGTCGTGCTGACGCGATCGGAGTCGGCGACCGGCTGAATTTGATCCTCGGTCTGGCCCGGTCCGACGAACAGGCCGAACCCACCGCGCACGACGGTCCGCTCGGAAGGCGCCCACGTGCCGCCGACGCGCGGCTGCAGATTCGTCTTCGTCGCCCGGAACAGCGGCGTCGTATTCGGGTCGATCTGGCCGGTGTCGATATTGAACTTCACCTGCAGGTTGTTCGCTTCGCGCATCGGCGTGTAATAGTCATACCGGATGCCGTAATTCAGCGTGACCTTCGGGTTGATGTGCCATTCGTCCTGTGCATAGGCGATGTAGTACTCCTGCTCGAGATGGCGTGGGCCGGTCGCGCCGTTGTTGAACACGCTCGGCGCACTTTCGTCGCCGAGATACTGAATGGTCGACGGCTGGTTGGCGAGGAACGCGTTCAGGTTCGTGAACGAATATGTCGTCCCACCGAGTCGATCCGTCGTCATCCGGATCAGGCGGGCTTCCCCGCCGGTTTTCAGATAGTGAGCGCCGCGGACTGAACTGACCGAATCGATCAGCGAGACCGTGTACGGATCGTACGGCTGCGCACGCCCGTTCTGCGCGCTGTTGGCTCGGATGAGACCACCCGGCACGGTGATGCCCGAACTCGCGCCCTGGCCGGCTATGCCCGTATTTGCGACCGATCCGCTCAGATTGAGGATGAAGCGCGAAAAGTCGATCCCGTTTACGGTGGGAGCGAGGCCGACGAGCGTTGTCCTTGCGGCGTTGTAGCCGAATTTGAATTCGTTCGTCGTGCGATCCGACAGGATGCCCTGCAGGTTGACGACGGCGTTGGTCGGATCGGCCGTCGTGTGGATCACCTGTCCGGAGACGTTGTTCGGCTGATCGCTAGTGCCCTGATCCCGGAACACACGAACATAGCTGGACCACCGGTCGCTCAGGCGGAGATCCAGCCGCGCGCTGAACGCATCCTCGCGGACGTCCTGAGCGCTCTGCAGCTGCGCGATATCGAAGTCCGGATTCGTCGACTTTCCTTCCAGGAGGACCGTGCCAGGCGCCGCAAAGCCCGGACGTAGCGCCGCAATCGTCGGCACCGCGCGGGACCACGCCGAGGCACTCGGGACCGCCTCGACGATGTTGATGCCGGCGTCGAGCCGGTACGCTTCGTAACTGCCGAAGAAGAACGCGCGGTTTTTCGCGATGGGTCCGCCAATCGATCCGCCGAACTGATTCTGCGTGAGCAGCGATTTCGGCAGGCCAGCCGCCGTGTCGAAATAGTTCGGCGCGTCGAACCGATCGTTACGGAGGTACTCGAATCCGGCGCCATGGAAACCGTTGCTGCCAGACTTCGTGATCACGCTCACCTGGCCGCCGCTCCCCGTACCGAACTCCGCCGGATAGGCGCTCGATTCGACGCGGAACTCCTGGACGTTCTCCAGGCTTGCCTGCAGCTTGAACGAGGTGGCCACTTCTCCGTTCAGGTTGCCCGGGGCCGCGTCGATGATCGCCGACCCTTCGACGCCGTCGTAGCGGATGGCGTTCTGCTCGACCGCGCGGCCGCTGAACCGGATGTCCTGCCACGTACCCGTGCCGGCGTTTTGCGATCCGGGCGCCTGGAGCATCAACTGCGACAACTGACGTCCGTTCACCGGCAGGCTGTTCACTTCACGCTCGCCGAGGTTCACGCCGATTTTTGCCGAGCTGACGTCGAGCATCGGCGCGGCGCCGACAACGGTAACCGCTTCCTGGAAGCCGGCCGGCTTCAATTCGAAATCGACCGTGAGCTCCTGGCCGACGGCGAGCGGCATTGCCGTGTATTCGACCGGCGCGAACCCGCGGCCCTCGACGGCGATGGTGTAGGTGGACGGTTTCAGACTGCTGACCAGGAAATACCCGTTCTCGTTGGTCATCGCGGTCCGCTCTTCGCCGGTCCGCTCGTTCTTCACTCGCACCGCCGCGCCGCTCGCAACGGCGTTGCTCTGATCGCGGACCGTGCCCGCAATCCGTCCCTGGTCCGTCTGCGCGCGGAGTGACGATCCACTCAATGTCGCCAGGATCATCAGTGCCGCGAGTCTCCTCGAAACGTTCATCCGTGCCTCCCGTTTGAAACGACCTGACGGGGAAGCAGGTTATGGAAAGGGCGTGACCCTACCACGACGGGAATGTTACAACCATGTGAACTCGTGGCGTTCCGACGGCGCCATCCGCGCGTCGCTCGATCACGGGTGGGCATCATTTTGGACGGCGAGACAAGGTGGCGCGCTGATGCGAACGCCCTCTAACCCCACGGATCCTCACGCAGGGCAGCCGGTCATCACGCAAGGTCCGAAACCAACGGATGCGCGGTTGACGATCATTCTCGTCCACGGCCGCGGCGCATCCGCCGACGACATCATCGGCCTGGCCCAGGAGCTGCAGTTCGACGA
>Ga0066652_100001793_pt1 | contig 11358 bp, 11 predicted proteins | sample GraSoiAngelo_101_FD_71413 | JGI IMG/M metagenome (GOLD analysis project Ga0066652, IMG submission 71413) | Grasslands soil microbial communities from the Angelo Coastal Reserve, California, USA - 14_0903_02_30cm | ecosystem: Environmental > Terrestrial > Soil > Grasslands | place: USA...
GTGAGCCGCCGCGACGGCCTCTACATCGACGACCTCGGCTCGCTGAACGGCACGTACGTCAACCGGCGGCGGATCGAATCGCACCGGCTCGAGGACGGCGACGAGATCCAGATCGGCAAGTACAAGCTCAGCTACCTGGAGCGTTGACGTGAGCGTCGTGGCGACCGAAGGCGAGTCCCGGCAGGAGACGGCTCGCGCCGAGCCGGGCGCCTCTCGCCCGCGGAAGGCGCTGACAATCGGCGCCGTCGCCAAGATCCTCTCGCAGGAGTTCGAGGACATCTCGATCTCCAAGATCCGTTACCTCGAGGACCAGAAGCTCCTCGCCCCGCGCCGGACGCCGGGCGGCTATCGCCTCTACAGCCAGGCGGACGTCGATCGGCTTCGAGCGATCCTCCGCATGCAGCGCGACGAGTTCCTGCCGCTGCGCGTGATCCGACAGGAGCTCGCGACGGGTGACTTCTCGAGCACCGACCGGCGCGGGGCGGAAGTCGCGACCGCCCGCCGCGCCGCATCGGTGGACGCCAACGTGCAGACGCTCACCGAGGAGGAGCTCGCCGAGCAGTCCGGCGCCTCGCAGGCGCTCCTTCGGGAGCTCGCGGAGTACGGGATCGTCGAGCCGAAGCGCCGCGACGGCGAGATGCTGTTCGACGAGACCGATCTCGAGATCGTCCGGGCCGCGGCCCAGCTCTCCCGGTTCGGGGTGGCGGGACGGAACCTGCGCGTCTTCCGCACCTCCGCGGACCGCGAGGCGGCGCTGCTCGAACAGCTCGTGGGCCCGGCGCTTCGGTCGCGAAGCCAGGCACGCCGCAAGGAGGCGCTCGAGAACCTTGAGACGCTGGCCGCGATCTGCGGCCACCTGAAGCATCTACTCCTCGTTCGCGATCTCCGCCGGCTGAAAGGCGAGTGAGGAGCCTGCAAAGCTGCGCCTGGCCGTCCAGGCACCGAAGGTGCCGATGGGCGCCCGAATGGCCGCCTGCTAGTCGCCTCGCTCACCTAGGTCGCTACTACGCTCGCTTCGGCGATTAGCCTGCGTCCTTGCCAGGCTTGCTTTTCGGGTCCTCACCATGCCACGGGTGTCCAGAACACGCGTGATCCAGGCGCCGCGCGCGGACGTGTGGAACGTGGTCTGCGACCCTCACCACCTGCCGCGCTGGTGGCCGCGGGCGCTGCGGGTCGAGGACGTGATGGGCGAGCCCGGCTCGCCGCGCGCGCAGTGGACGCTCGTGCTCGGCACGGCCAAGGGGCGAAGCGTCCGCGCGGACTACCGCTCGATCAGCGCCGCTTCCGGTGAGCGGTTCGCGTGGGAGCATCTGGTCGCCAACTCGCCGTTCGAGCGGATCATCCGCTCCGCCGAGGCCGGCGTCGAGCTCGCCGACGAGGATGGCGGGACGGCCGTGACCATCTACACCGACGAGCGGCTGCGGGGGCTCTCGCGGCTGGGCTCCTCGATGATGCGCGGTGCGGCGCGGCGTCGCCTCGACGAGGCGCTCGACGGCCTCGAACGAGCGTTGGGAGCATGACCGGCGCCTCCGAGTGGGCACCGCCTCCGCAGATGAAGTGGTGGGGGTGGGGCGACCCGGAGCGCAGGGTACCTCTTCCCAACCGCGCGCTCGCGCTCATCCGGGACGAACTCGGTCCCGCCGAGCCCAGCCAGGTCGTCGACCTCGAGCAGGTCGCGATGCCCCAGCCGCGGCCGGTCGGGAGCGAGGTCATCGACGCGGTCAATCCAGCGAGCGTCCTCACCTCTCACGACCACCGCCTGCGCCGGGCGGCCGGGCGGGGCTATCCGGACCTCGTGCGGCTGCGGGCGGGCCGGCTCGACGCCGCGCCGGACGCGGTCGTGCTGCCCGGTAGCGCCGAGCGGGTCGCGCGGCTGCTGGAGGTGTGCTCGCGGCAGGGGATCGCAGTGGTCCCGTTCGGCGGCGGGACGAGCGTGGTCGGCGGGGTCGAGCCGATCAGCGGCCGCCACGCTGCCGTCATCGCGCTCGACACGCGGCGGATCCGCGGCATCGAGATCGATCGCCGGTCGATGACGGCGACATTCGGCGCCGGGCTTCGCGCGCCCGACGCCGAGGCGGCGCTCCAGGCCGAGGGGCTCACCGTCGGGCACTTCCCGCAGTCGTTTGAGTACGCGACGATCGGCGGCTTCGCAGCGACGCGCTCGGTCGGTCAGGCGTCGAGCGGCTACGGGCGCTTCGACGAGCTCACCGCGGCGGTGCGGCTGGTTGCGCCGGCCGGTGAGCTGCAGACCCTCGAGGCCTCGCACACCGCGGCAGGGCCGTCGCTGCGAGAGCTGATCGTGGGCTCGGAGGGCGCCCTGGGGGTGATCACCGACGTGACGGTGCGGGCTCGAGCGGCGCCGAAGCACCGGCGCTACGAGGGCTGGATGGCGTCGAACTTCGCCGCGGGCGCCGATGTCGCGCGCGAGCTGGCCCAGCGCGACGCGCTCCCCGACATCGTGCGCGTCTCGGACGAGGACGAGACGCGTCTCTCGCTCGCCCTCTCCGGATCCGGCGGGCCCTCGCGCGCGCTCGGCGGCGCGTACCTCGCGCTCCGGCGCCGCCGCGGCGGCTCCCTGGTGGTCGTGGGCTGGGAGGGCGAGCGCGAGGCGGTCGAGCGGCGGCGGAGCGCCGCCGGAATCGTCCTGCGGTCGGCCGGATGCGCGGCGCTCGGCACGGGTCCCGGGCGCGCATGGGCCCGGAGCCGGTTCGAGGCGCCGTACCTTCGCGACGAGTTGATCGACCGCGGGTATCTCGTCGAGACGCTCGAGACCGCCCACACGTGGTCGCGCCTCGACGAGCTCTACGGCGGCGTGCGATCGGCGATTGCGGGATCGCTGCAGCATCTCGGGACGCCACCGATCGTGATGTGCCACGTCTCGCACGTCTACCGGGACGGCGCGTCGCTCTACTTCACCTTCATCGCGAAGCGGCGGCCGAACGAGGAGCTCGAGCAGTGGGCGGCCGCCAAGCGCGCCGCGGGCCGGGCGATCCTCGCCGCCGGCGGAACGATCACGCACCACCACGCGGTCGGCCGCGACCACGCGCCATATATGGCGGCCGAGGTCGGACCGCTGGGCATCGAGATCCTGCGCGCGCTGAAGGAGCGGCTCGATCCCGCGGGGGTGATGAATCCCGGCAAGCTCCTGCCAGCGGAATAGAGGCGTGCCGGGGCGAGGCCCGCCGGGCCTCAGCCGCGCCCGCGCAGCTTCGCGGGAACCACGCCCCGCATCGCGACGTTGCCGGTCTCGCGGATGATCAGCTTCGGCTTCTTCGCCTGGAGCACGTGCTTGATCTCGCTCCGCAGCGCCTGCACGGAGCTCACGGCGATGTCGATCGCCTTCACGTGGCTGAGGATCGGGGTGACCGCGGCCGGGATCTGGAACTGCTGGTGGGTCTGGGTCAGCGGCGCGACGGGGTAGGCCTGACGCCTCGCCGGATCCACCGCGAGCCAGACCGAGTACACCTGGCCACTCGGGGCCTGCGGCAGCGACCTGGTGCGGACATCGAGGAACGGCTGGTCGCCGGTCGCAAGTCCGAACGTCGCCACGCCCGTGCCGGGGCTGCCGCCTGCACCGTTGAGCTTGATCGGCGCGAGCGACCCCAGAGAACCGCCGTTGCCCCCCTGCGACGACCCACCGCCGGCGCTAGTCGCGGATCCTCCCGTTCCCGCCGTCGTCGGGCTGCCGCTCGACCCGCCGCCGCTGAATACGCCCGCGACCGCGAGCACGGCGACGACCACGATCACCGCGCAGCTCGCGACGGCGACGATCAGCCTGGTCTGGCGCTGGGAGAGCGTGCTGCGGATGCGCGGCGCCGCATCCCTGGCGCCGTGGCGACGCCGCCGCGGCGCGCGCAGATGGGGCGCGGTCCGCGGCTCGCCAGGCAGCTTCGGGAGCTCGGCGCCGGGGGCGATGGCCTGAAGCTGGCCGAGAAGTCGCTCCGCGAGCGCCCGATCCTCGGGATCGTCGCGCAGGTGACGAACCGCATCGGCGCGGCTGATCGGGTCGGCCTGGCCGAGGAGGTAGTCGGTGAGGCCGACGCGGCGGTCCGGATCGGCTCCGCCAAGCTCGGCGAGCGCGGCACGCGCGCGCTTGCGCACCTCGGCCTCGGAGATCCCGAGCAGCGTGCTCAGATCGCCATAGCTCTGGCCCTTCTCGAGGAGCAGCCCGAGCATGGCCTGCTGATCGGCAGCCAGCGTCACAGAACAAAGGCTAGATAGTCACCGCCGCCGGAGCGCCGGATCGAGCCGGCGTCGAGTAGCGTCAGGCTCTGATGGGGAACGAACCTGCACCGGTCGAAGCCGGCCGCGACGGCCTCGGCGAGCTCATCGGCATCGAATATGTCGACCATTCCGACGAGCTGGTGCGGGCGCGCGTCGAGGTGACCGACCGCATCCGCCAGCCATACGGGATCGTCCATGGCGGCGCGTATTCGGCGATCGCCGAGACCATCTGCTCGTACGCCACGGGGATCGCGGCGTGGTCGGAGGGCAAGCTGGCGATGGGGCAGTCGAACAGCGCGACCTTCCTGCGCCCGATCGCCGATGGCCACGTCACCGCGACCGCTCGCGCCCGCCACCGCGGCCGCACGACCTGGGTCTGGGACGTCGACCTCACCGATGACGACGAGCGGCTATGCGCGCTCGTGCGGGTGACCGTGGCCGTGCGGGAGGCCGATCCGCTCAGCCGTGGAAGCGGTTCGTGATCGGCAGCCGCCGGTCGCGCCCAAACGCCTTCGCGGTGATCTTGATTCCCGGGGGAGCCTGGCGCCGCTTGTACTCGGCGCGGTCGACCATCGCGATCACCTCGTCGACGACGTCCGCGGCAAGGCCTGCGGCAACCATCTCGTCGCGCCCCTGGTCCCTCTCCACGTACGCCTCGAGGATCCTGTCGAGCAGCTCGTACGGCGGAAGGGACTCCTCGTCGCGCTGGCCCGGGCGCAGCTCGGCGGATGGCGCCCGCTCGAGCACTGAGGTCGGAACGAGCTCTCGGTCCGCGAGCGAGTTCCGGTAACGCACGAGCTCGTAGACCATCGTCTTCGGGACGTCCTTGATCACGGCGAAGCCGCCGGCCATGTCGCCGTAGAGCGTCGCGTAGCCAACCGACATCTCGCTCTTGTTCCCGGTCGTCAGCACCAGCCAGCCGTAGCGGTTCGAGAGGGCCATCATGAGGTTGCCGCGGATGCGGGCCTGAACGTTCTCGACAGTCAATCCCACCGCGTGCTCCACTTCGCGTCCGCGCGCGGTGGGGTCTGAAACAGGATGCGGTCCGCCGGCGCCCGTCTCGGTCCGGTGGGCGCCGGCGCTGGCGCCATCCTCGGCCACATCGCCGAGGAGCTGCTCGTACGCGTGCATCGCGGGCTGGATCGGGATCTCGATCAGGTCCGCGCCGATGTTGCGGGCGATCGCGCGCGCGTCGGCCTGGGTCTCGGGGCTGGAGTGGGGGGAGGGCATGACGACGCTCGACACCCGCTCGGACCCGAGCGCATCGGCGGCGATCAGCGCCACCAGCGCCGAGTCGATCCCGCCCGAGACGGCGACGAGAACCCGCTCGAAGTTGTTCTTTCGCACGTAGTCGGCGAGGCCGAGCGTGAGCGCCTCGTAGACCTCGGCCACGGGCTCGAGCGGCTCCGCGAGCGTCGACGCGATCGAGCCGCGCGGCTCGGTCGCCGGCAGGCGAGCCAACGTCGGCGCCGCGCCATCCGGAGCGCCTTCGACCGGGCCCCGCACCTCGACGTCGACGTCGCAGAGCACGAGCTCTTCGCGGAACTGCGGGCCGCGGGCGAGCGTCTCGCCCTCGGGCGAGACGACGACGGAGTGCCCGTCGAAGACGAGCTCGTCCTGGCCGCCGACCGTGTTGCAGACGGCGAACGCCGCGCCGGTCTCGCGCGCGCGCTCGGCGATCATGCGCTCACGCGCCAGGCCCTTCGCGCGGTGGTACGGCGACGCGGACGGGTTGACGATGAGCGTCGCCCCGGCGAGCGCTTCGGCCGAGGCCGGTGGGCCGGCGTACCAGACGTCCTCGCAGATCGTGAGGCCGACCCGCGCGTTCCCGAGCTCGATCAGCGCCGGCGTGCTGCCCGGCTCGAAGTAGCGGCGTTCGTCGAACACCCCGTAGTTCGGCAGCAAGATCTTCCGGTAGACGCCGGTGACTCGGCGATCGGCGATCACGGCGGCCGAGTTGTGGATCGCGACGTCGCGCTCGGGGAACCCGATTACCGCGACGATTCCCTCGACCTGGCTCGCCACCTCGTCGAGCGCGGCGCCGACCGCGTCGAGGAAGTGCGACTTGAGCAGCAGATCCTCGGGCGGGTAGCCGGAGAGGGTTAGCTCGGGCAGGAGGACGAGGCCGGCGCCGGCCTCGCGCGCCCGCCGGATCCACTCGGAGGCGAGCCGCGCGTTCCCCGCGACGTCACCGACCGTGGGATTGATCTGCGCGAGCGCGATCCGCAGACGCTGTGATTCCGCCATGTATCAAAGTATGGCCGGCAGCCGTCGCGAAATCGCTCTGGATCGCGGGCACGCTGGAGGACCGCTCAGCGGTCGCCGACCCGCCGTCCCGGGCGCAGGTTGCCGACGATCAGCGCGACCACGGTGACGAGGTAGATCTGTCCGATGAGGGCCTCGGTGATCGCCAGGGAGCGACCGAGGTTGGTCGCCGCGATGAGGTCGCCGTAGCCGGTCGTCGTGATGGTGGCGTAGCTGAAGTAGAGGAAGTCGGACTGGTGCTGGGCACCATTGGTGAAGAACGGGGTCGAGCCGACGTGGTCGATCGCGCCGAAGCAGAAGCTGAACAGCATCCCGATCAGCAGGTAGATGCAGAGCACGCCGAACATGGTCCGCACGGTCACCGCGCGCTCGGTGCGGACCTGTCGGACGAGCGTGACGCCGATCGCGACCGGCGTGCCGGCGACGAGCATCAAGGCGACTATCTTCGCTGCCGCAGTGCCGGGTTCGCCCGACCCCGCCAGCGCTCCCGCCGCGCCGAGCAGCGCGACGGCGACGGCCGCATAGCCGATCCGCAGGAGACGGTGGTGGGCTTCGGCGGTATGCAGCGCCACGATCAGGGTGACGCCCTGGAGCGCGACCGTGACGAAGCGTGCCCAGTCGGCCTCCGGCGCCGCCATTTGGAAGCTCAGCGAGACGAGGATGAGGATGAGAATCGGCGCGAAGCCGTACTCGCCCCCGATCGCCGGATGCTCACGGAGGCGCTGCGACCAGCCACGCATCGACCGTGATCTTCACGGCCCCGGTGGACGAAACCGCGCGGCTGGCGAATGCCCACCAAGGATGAACCATTCGGAGGCGGTCCGAGTAGGACCTCCGACGCGTCCAGTCTGAAGTCGAAGGAGCTCATGATGCCTCGTCCCCGTCTCATCCGCCTCGGCGTGCTGGCCATCGTCGTCGCCCTCGCGCTCGTCGCCTACTTCGTCGGCTCTTCGCTCGCGAGCGGGCCAACGGTGCACATCGCCGGGTCGTCCAGCGCGACGTACCACTTCAAGCCGAAGGCGCTGACGGTCCACAAGGGCGCGACCGTGCACTGGAAGTGGAGCTCGAACCAGCCGCACAACGTCACCTTCAGCGCCAAGAAGGCCTCGGCGACCGGCTCGAGCGGCAGCTACAAGCGCACGTTCAAGAAGCCGGGCACCTACCGCTACATCTGCACTGTCCACGGCTTCAGAGGCAAGGTTGTCGTGAAGTAGGGGCTGTGCCCCGGCGGGGGCCTCGCGCCCCCCGCGGACTCATCGCCGAGCGTCGACTTGCTCGACCTATGCTCGGGTAACTCGACGTTCGATGCCGTGGGCCGGAGTCGACGTCGGTGCCGAGAAGGGGTTCGACGTCGCGGTCATCGACGAGCGGAGCCTGACCGCCGGGCCGGTCCGGATCACGGAGCGCGGCGACGTCGTCAGGTGGCTTCGCAGTCAACGCCCGAGCGTGGTCGCCGTCGACAGCCCGCGTTCGGCCGCGCCGCGCGGCGAGCGCTCGCGGACGGGCGAGAGGGATCTCGCCAGAGCGGGCGTCTGCCGAATCCGGTACACGCCGAACGACGCAGCGCTTCGCGCCAGCGCGAGCTACTACGCCTGGACCTTCAACGGGTTCCGCCTCTACGAAGCGCTCGAGCAGGCGGCCGGTGCGATGAGGTGGGAGATCATCGAGTGCTTCCCGACCGCGACGTGGTCGCGGCTCGGCGGGCCGAAGGGCAAGGCTCGCTCGCGCGCCCGATGGTCACGCGACGCTCTCGAGAGCCTCGGTCTGTCCGGCCTTCCAAAGCGGATGAACCAGGACGCCCGCGACGCAATCGGGGCTGCGGCCACGGCGAGGCTGTACGCCCGCGGCGAGACCGAGTCGTTCGGCGACATCGTCGTTCCCAGCGCGGCCGGCCCCGCGGGGCCGCTCCCTCAAACGTCGTAGTACAGCGCGAACTCCCACGGATGCGGGCGAAGGCGCATCGGGTCGCACTCCTCGCGGCGCTTGTACTCGATCCAGGTCTCGATCAGGTCGGGGGTGAAGACGCCGCCCCGCAGCAGGTATTCATGGTCGGCCTCGAGGGCGTCGAGCGCCTGGTCGAGCGAGGCGGGGACGCTCGGGATCCGCGCGAGCTCCTCGAGCGGGAGCTCGAAGAGGTCCTTGTCGACGGGCTTCCCCGGGTCGATTCGGTTCTGGATCCCGTCGAGCCCGGCCATCATCATCGCCGAGAACGCGAGGTAGGCGTTGGCGGTCGGGTCCGGCGGCCGGAACTCGAGGCGCTTCGCGTTGGGGGCGGGGGAATAGACCGGAATCCGACACGCCGCGGAGCGATTGCGCTGCGAGTAGCAGAGGTTGACGGGGGCCTCGTAGCCCGGCGTCAGCCGTCGGTACGAGTTCGTGGAGGGCGCGCAGAACGCCATCAGCGAGCGGCCGTGGGCGATGATGCCGCCGATGTAGTTGAGCGCCTCGCGCGAGAGCTGGCCGTAGCCGTTGAAGTCGTACATCACGTTCTCGCCGCCGCCGAAGAGGCTCTGGTGGACGTGCATCCCGGAGCCGTTCTCCTCGAAGAGCGGCTTCGGCATGAAGGTCGCCGTCTTACCGGCCTCACGGGCGACGTTCTTGACGACGTACTTGTAGGTCTGGAGCTTGTCGCCCATCCGCAAGAGCCGGTCGAACAGCAGGTCGATCTCCGCCTGGCCGCCCGCCGAGACCTCGTGGTGGTGGAACTCGCACTGGATCCCCATCTCCTCGCAGACGACGACCATCCGGCCGCGGAGGTCGGAGTGGGTGTCGGCCGGCGGGGAGGGGAAGTAGCCCTCCTGCGGGCGCAGGGTGAAGCCGAGGTTCCCGCCGGAGCCGTTCATCCGGCCCTGGCCGAACCCGGCGCCGCGGTTCCAGAAGCCCTGCGCCGAATCGACCTCGTAGAAGGCGCGGTTGACGGTCTGGTCGAAGGCGACGTGGTCGAAGATGAAGAACTCCGCCTCGGGCCCCATGTAGCAGGTGTCGGCGATACCCGTCTCGATCAGGTATCCCTCTGCCTTCTGCGCGACGTAGCGGGGGTCGCGCGAGTAGGGCTCGCGAGTGACCGGGTCGAAGATGTTGCAGATGATCGACATCGTCCGCTGCTCGTGGAACGGATCGATCACTGCCGTCGTCGGATCGGGCACGAGGATCATGTCCGACTCGGAGATCTCCTGGAACCCGCGGATCGAGGAGCCGTCGAAGCCGAGCCCCGCCTCGAACGAGCTCTCGTCGAGGGCGTGGATCGACAGCGTGATGTGCTGCCAGGTCCCGGGCAGATCGGTGAACTTGAAGTCGACCATCCGCACCCCGTGCGCCGCCGCCATCGCGAGCGCGTCGCGCGGGCTGGGCTGCGTCGAGTCCGCGTACTCCGTGGCCGTCAGCGGGGTGTTGTGCATGGTCTTCTGCATGGCGGATGCCTCAATCGGGCGAGCGACGGGCCTATGAGCCCTCGCCGCTCGCCTCGCCGGTGCGCGGCAGCGCCTTCACGAGGTCGTCGAGGCGCCTTCCGGTGAGCGACTCGAGCACCTCCGGCAGCTCGGCGACGATCTTCATCACGTCGCGGGTCACCCGGTGCGCGCCGACGCTGTCGCCCGAGCCGTTGCCGCCGATCATCACGATCTTCTCCGTCTTCGACAGCGGCTCCGAGACGGCGGCCGCGAGCTCGGGGAGGATCGAGAGCAGGCGATCGGCGATCGCCGCCTCGTTGTACTTGCCCCACGCGTTGGCCTTCGCGACCATCGCCTCGGCCTCCGCCATGCCGCGCAGCCGCACGGCGTCAGCCTCGCCGGCGCCCTGAGCGGCGAGCTCCTCGCGCCGCGCCTCCGCGAGCGCCTCGATCTTCCGCGCTTCCGACTTCGCCGGCTCGAGCACCTCGGCCTCGAGCTCGTTGACGCGGCGGCGCACCTCGGCCTCCATCAGCTCGATCGCCTTTTGACGCTCGACGATCTCGACCTGGAGCTCCTGGGCGCGCACCTCCTGCTGCGTTATCGCCCGCTGCAGGTCGTAGGCGAGGTCCGCCTTCGCCACGGCCTGCCGGCCCTCCTGCTTGAAGGCGGCCGTGCGAAGCTCGTAGTCGCGCCGCGACTCCTCGATCGAGGTATCGGCGGCGTAGCGCGCCGCCTTCGCCTCGCGCTCTGCCTCGGCCTCGCCCCGAACCGCGTCGCGCTTCACCTGCGCGGTGCGGGGGCGGCCGAGCGCCTCGAGGTAGCCCTGCTTGTCGGCGATCTGGCGGATCGTCAGCGAGACGATCTCGAGGCCCATCTTCCCGAGGTCTGGCGCCGCCAGCTCCTTCGTCGCCGCCACCAGCTTCGCGCGCTCGCGGTAGACGTCCTCGATCGAGTGGGCCCCAGCTGCCGAGCGCAGGTGGCCCTCCACCGCCTGCTGCGCCGAGCGGGCGATCTGGTCGACGCCGCGGGACAGGAACTCCTGCGCCGCGAGCTCGATCCCCGTGTCGGACGCGTCGACCTTCACCATGCAGACACCGTCGACCTGCACGGGCACCCCGTGCATCGAGTAGGTCTCGCCGGTGCGGACCTCGAACTGCAGGAGCTCGAGCGAGAGGCGCTGCACCTTCTCGCGGAACGGTCGGACGTACGTGCCGCCTCCGCGGACGATCCGGTAGCCGACCGGGACACCGTCAGGGCCGGGCCGCTGCCGGCGGCCGGAGATGATCAGCACCTCGTTCGGACCGACCTTCGTGTACTGGTGCGCCCAGACGATGAAGCCGACGAGGAGCGCCGCCACGAGGACGGAGCCGATGACGATCAAAGCGACGATCATGTCGCGCGTACCTCCTGGTTCGTGACTTGGCCGGTGAAGATCGAGTCCGGATCGAGGCGCTCCGGCGCTGGCTCGGCGACCCACTCT